>Ga0160427_10000099_pt1 | contig 63973 bp, 55 predicted proteins | sample SolpanmetagenomL_FD_108194 | JGI IMG/M metagenome (GOLD analysis project Ga0160427, IMG submission 108194) | Solar panel surface microbial communities from Lawrence Berkeley National Laboratory, California, USA - L | ecosystem: Engineered > Built environment > Solar panel > Unclassified ...
CCCTCGCCGCCTTCGAAGTCGGGATCGTTGACCAGCACCACCATGATCTTGCCGTGCAGGTCGACGCCCTTGAAATCGTCCCACTGCCGCTCGGGCGCGTGCACGCCATAGCCGACGAACACCATCGGCGCGTTGCGGATCGCGACCGATGTCGTCCCGGTCAGCGCGGCGCGGACCGCGATCTCCTGCCCCTGGGTCAGCGTCCGCGCCTTGCCGCCGATGGCGACGCCGAGCGCGGGCGTGCCGACGATGTCGGCCTTCAGCAACGGCACGTCCTGATACCAGCCGCCCTTGTCGCCCGCGGGGCGCAAGCCCGCCGCCTTCATCTGCGCGGCGATATAGGCGGTCGCCTTGACCTCGCCGGGGGTCGCGGGCCCGCGCCCCTCGAACGCGTCGCTCGCCAGCGTCTGGATGTCGCGCGACACCCGCGCCACGTCGAACGCCGGCGTGCGATCGGCCTGCGCCAGCGCCGCACCGGGAATTGCGCAGGCGGCGAGCAGCACGGCACGGACGAGGATGCGCGCGCGCGACGTCGGATGGGGAACGGCAGGATGCATGGGGAGCCTTCGCAACAGGGAACCGCCATCATGCATGACGGCCGCGCTTTGGCCAGACGCTTGTGCTTGGCGCTCCGCATCTTGTGGCTAGGGTGTGATCCGGGTCCGGACGACAGCGTCGCTGCCGTTCGGGCCGGTCGGCCAGGGAGCGTGGAACATTGGACAGGCAGCAAGCGGGTTTCGAAGCGTTGCGTCGCGGCGATGCGGCATCCGCCCGAACCGCGTTCCGCGAGGCGGTCGCCACGGCGCCCGCCGGCCGCCGCCCCTGGCTTGGGCTGGCGTCGGCGTGCCAGCGATTGGGGGACACCGCCGGCGAACAGGCCGCGCTGGATGCGCTGCTGTCCGAAGATCCGCGCAATCTCGCAGGGATGCTGCTGAAGGGCAAAAGCTGTGAACGGGCGGGAGACGACCGGGCCGCGCAATCGTTCTACATGGCGTCGCTGCGACAGGCCGCGGTGGCGCCCCCGGCAGCCGATCTCCAACCCTTGTTGCGCGAGGCGGAGCGATTCGTGCGCGATGCGCAGGCGCGATTTGAAAACCACCTTCTGCAGGCCGTGTCCGCCGCGCCGTCCGGCGCCAGCGGCATCACCCGGTTCGAACGTGCGATCGACCTGTTGCTCGGCCGTCGCGAATTGCACGTGTCGCAACCCTCGATGTTCTATTTTCCGGGTCTGCCGCAGATCCCGTTTCACGACACAGCGGCGTTCCGCTGGGCCGCCGCGCTGGAAGCCGCCACTGCCGTCATCCGCGACGAGATGCGCGGCCTCGTCGAGGCATTTCCTCCCTATGTCGCATCGGATAGCAGCCGCCCGCGGCCAGCGGGCAATTCATTGCTCGACGACGGAAACTGGGGGGCTTCCCACCTGTTCCGCAACGGCTTGCCGACCGCGGTCGCCCGGCAATGTCCCGCGACGCTCCGGGCGCTTGCCGAGGTGCCGATGCCGGTCATCGCAGGGCGTTCGCCCATGGCACTGTTCTCGCGGTTGCGGCGCAATACGCATATCCAGCCGCATTACGGGCTGCTCAACACGCGTCTGATCTGCCACCTGCCGCTGGTCGTTCCCGACCATTGCGGTATCCGCGTAGGTGACGAAACCCGTCACTGGCGTGAGGGCGAACTGATGATCTTCGACGACAGCTTCGAGCATGAGGCATGGAACCGGGGATCGGAAGACCGCACCATCCTGCTGTTCGAGGTCTGGCGCCCGGAGCTCGACGTCGAGGAGCGCCGGGACCTGGCGGCGCTGTTCGCCGCGATCGAGCAATATGGCGATGCACCGGTGGATCAGGGATAGCCCATTCCTCGCGATCCCGACGGCGCGACGGGCCTTATGCGATCAGGCTGCCGCCGGGCTCAATGGCCACGCCGGCGGTGGCCGCCACTGCCGAGATCCAGGTCAGCACCTTGTCGATCTCCTCCGCGTACAGCGCCGAACCCCGTTCCTGCTCCTGGCGACGATCGCGCGCCGTATAGGCCTCGCCGCTCTTGGCATCGCGCTTGAAAACGGGCCCATCGGCAATGGCCGCGGCATCGGACGGGGAGAGCGGAACGTCGTAGAACCCCGCCAACAGGCGCAATGCCCGTGCCGGATCGGCCAGCAGCGTCTCGCTGTTCAGCGTTCGGACCCGATGCGGATGGGCGGCCAGCATCTTTGCGAACAGATCGATCTGGGCCAGCCAGCCGACCGCCGCCACCTGGAGGTCGGTGAGCTTGAGATAGTCGGACTGCTGGAACCCGAGATCGATCAGGCCATCGGCAAGCTGCTTGACCAGCAGATCGCGTACCCACAGCCGCCCCCACAGACCCTTGCGCGCGATCGAGGCAAGATAGACGCGCAGCGGCGCGTAGAGGAGCAAGGCGCGCGCGGATGGCCGCAGGGACAGCATCGCCGGCGCAAGGGCGTTGACCACGTTCGATGGCTTGACGATCACCGCTTCGCCCGGTTCGAAGGGGCGTGCGAGCAGCGACAGGCTGTCGCCCAGCACCGCCGCGACCCTACCGGGGTCTCCACCGCGATGACGCCATCCGACGAGATCGTTGAGCACCACCGGCTCCTTCAACGTCGATGCGACGTTGGGCCGGTCCAGTGCCGCGGCGACCAGCGTCGAACAGCAATAGGCGGCATGAAAGACGAAGTGCAGCGGGGCGGAGGCTGGCGCGGCTGGGACGGCCTCGGATCGAGCCCAAACGTGGGGCGTCGCGGGCGGAAGATATTCGTCGGTCAGGAACGGTACCGCGCACCGCGACGGCCGGTCGACATCGATGAAATGGAAGGCGTCGCGCGCGGGGTCATAGCGATGGGCCAGCCAGCGTGGATCGCGGATGGTCGAGGACGGTGCCGGGCGCATCGGGCCCTTCTACACCGGCGCCATACCTGCGCCATGGCGATGTTTGACTGGACGTATCGCATCGTTACGTTGCGCCCGATTGGGTCGTAAAAGGGGTAGTCGATGCGCACGGGTCTGAAAGCGATGATGCCGGTGGTTCTTGGGATCTCGGTGGCGGCCGCCGCGCAGAAGCAGCCCGCGCCCGATCCGGCGGCTGCCCGGACGGCGCAGGACCAGAAGCCGATCTGCAAGCGCTGGGCACCGATCGGATCGCTGGTGCCGACCAAGAAGGAATGCCATACCCGCGCGGAATGGCAGCAACTTGCCGACAACGGCCGCGACCAGGCGCAGGGCGAGGGGGATCGTCGGGTTACCGTCGGATCCTTCAGTCAATGACGATGGCATACCAGGCGCCGTGACATGAGCGATGCGCGAACCGCGCCCCAGACGTTGAACGCAGAGGGCATCGCCCTGCTGGGACGAGACGATCGTCGGGCGGCAGACCTGTTTTCCGAGGCGATAGCGGCAGATCCGGGCGTACCGACGCTATGGCTGAATCTCGCCACCGCCTGTCGCAACCTGCGACGGGATGACGACGAACGACGCGCGCTGGAGGGCGCGCTCGCGCTGGATCAGGCCCATCTGATGGCGAATATCCGGCTTGCCGAACTGCTCGGGCGGATCGGCCAGGCGGAGGCGGCGTCGTTCCGGTGGCGCGGCGTGGCGACGATATTGCAGGCCACGCCGGAGCGGTCGCCCGCGCTCGACCAGCTGTTGCGCAAGGCGCTGGAGTACGTCGAGCGGCACAATGCGTCCACGGCGGAACGCACCGACGCCGCCATGGCCGATGCCCGTTCGACGTTCGGGCCGGTCGCGACGCGGCGGTTCGATGCGTGCGTCGACGCGATGCTGGGGCGGCGTGCCATCTACGCCCCCGCGCCCCATGGCCTTCATTTTCCCTTCCTGCCCGCGGAGGAATTCTTTCCGCGCGAGCTGTTCGACTGGCTTGCCGCACTGGAGGCGCAGACGCCGGCCATCGTGGCGGAGCTCCGGCATCTGTTGCGGGCGGACGATCCCGGCTTTGCGCCCTATGTGTCGATGACGCCGGGATCGCCGACCAACATCTGGAGCCCCCTGGATAATTCGTCGAAGTGGAGTGCGCGCTACCTGTGGAAATACGGGCGCAGGGACGAGGCCCTGTGTGCGGCGTGCCCGGCTACGGCGGCAGCGCTCGACGCCGTGCCGATGTTCGATCTGCCCGGCCGGTCGCCCAGTGCGTTCTTCTCCGTCCTGCAACCCGGGACGGCGCTGCCACCGCATACCGGCGTGAGCAACGTGCGCTGCACGTTGCACCTCCCGCTGATCGTTCCGTCCGATTGTGGCTTTCGCGTCGGCGGGGCGACGCGGGAGTGGCGCGTCGGCGAAGCGTTCGTGTTCGACGACACGATCGAGCATGAAGCCTGGAATCGCAGCGGATCGATCCGCGCGGTCATGATCGTCGATGTCTGGAACCCCTATCTCACCGACTGCGAGCGCGATCTGCTCCGCCGCCTGTTCGCCGTTCTTCCGACAGACGACGCGGCGACCGCGGTGAACGATTGAGGTCGCGGCTCGACGTCGTCCTGGCCTAGCGCACCCGCTTGACGAGGACGGGACGACGAGCGCCGATCTTCGCCTTGAAGCCACCGAAATTCGTGCGGCTGATGATAATGCCGTTACCGGGTTCCGGCGGAAGCGAGAGGTGCTCGACGGTTTCCCATATGCCGTTGCCGGCGATCGCCAGCCGGAACCGGTCATAGCCTGCGGGTCTGACCTCGACAATTTTGGCCTCGATGGTCTTGAGCGAGCCCAGGGGATCGGACGGTTCCTCGTGACGCGATGGCGGAAGACCGAAGGTCTGCTTTTGCTTTCGAATGACATCCTTGTGATTTAGCGCGATCAAATCACCGGAGCCCAACGCCTTCGCCAGCGACGTAGTCGTCTTGTCGTAACACGCGAGCCGCCGGTCGGTCTCTGTGATCGCACGGCAGGCGACGACCTCGTCGATCGTGCGGGGGGCGGTTTGCGCCTGCGCTGGTCCCCCGTTGCAGCTGGCCCAAAGGCCACAGAGAATCGCGACCCGATACGCCTGCACCATGCGCTTCACCCTCTACACCCCCCGATATCGTGGCTCGTGGCCATCATGGTGTCACATTTTCGCAACGCAGCAAAACGAACTGCGTGCCAAGCGCATAACCGCGATATTGCAATTGCGTCCATACCGGTACTGTAGAAGAATAGAGACAATTCGGACAGTGATCCGGACATAAATTTGGCGAAAAATTCGTTAAAGGGGATAAAAATGTCCAATCGCATGCGGTTGCTTGCTTCTACTCTGCTCGTGGGCGCGTCTGCCCTGCCCTTGTCGGCGTTCGCACAAACCACGGAAAGCGGCGGGATTCGTGCCGGTGGCGCAACGGCCACGCAGGCGACCACGCCCGGCGCCAATGCCCAGGGCGAGGTCGGCATGACGTCGTCCGAGGCGGCCCCCGTCCAGGAGAACAGCCAGGGTGACATCGTCGTCACCGGCTCGCTTATCAAGAATCCCGCGCTCATCGCGTCGGCTCCCGTCCAGGTGATCGGCCAGGAGGAAATCCAGCTTCGCCAGTCGAACACGGCCGAAGAAATCCTGCGCAACCTTCCGGGCGCGGTTCCAAGCATTGGCAGCGCCGTCAACAACGGCAACGGCGGTGCATCGTTCGTCGATCTTCGTGGCCTCGGCTCGTTCCGCAACGTCGTGCTGCTCGACGGCAACCGCATCGCCCCGTCAGGACTGGTCGGGCGCGTCGACCTCAACAACATTCCGCTCGCGCTGATCGAGCGCACCGATGTCCTCACCGGCGGTGCGGCGACGACCTATGGTGCCGACGCCGTTTCGGGTGTCGTCAACTTCATCACCCGCTCCGACTTCTCCGGTATCGATGCCTCGGTGTCGAACCAGATCACCGAGCGCGGCGACGGTGCCTATACCCGTGCCGACATCACCATCGGTTCGAACTTCGACGATGGTCGCGGTAACGTCGTGTTCTCGGTCGGTTACCAGAAGGCCGATCCGGTCTACCAGGGCGATCGCGACTATTCGATCAACAACGTGGATTCGTTCTCGGGCGCACTGAGCGGCTCGGGCACGACGACCCCGTCGGTCTTCACGCTGGGCGGCCGTCGCCAGATCAATCCGACCACGGGGGCGCTCCAGACCCCTGTCGTGCCGTTCAACTTCAACCCGTACAATATCTTCCAGACGCCGTTCAAGCGCTACAACATGTATGGCGCGGGCCATTACGAACTGTCGGACAGCGTCGAAATCTATACGCGCGGGCTGTTCTCGAAGAACACCGTCGACACGATCATCGCGCCGTCGGGTGTGTTCAACTCCTCGGTCGTGATCCCGCTGTCGAACCCGTATCTGCCGGCTGCAGCGCGCTCGCAATTCTGCGCCGCAGCCAACATCACGGTCGCGCAATGCGCCGCAGCGGCGACCGCGACGAGCCCGACGGATCCCAACTTCCGCACGATCACGACCAACCTGTCGCGTCGTACCACCGAGGTCGGACCGCGCATCTCCAACTTCCAGACGACGATCTTCGATTATCGTGCCGGGGCCAAGGTCCACCTCACCGAAGGGCTGACGCTCGACGTGTCGGGCGGGTACGGTGAATCGGAGAACGTCCAGACGCTGCAGGGCTATGTGCTGACCTCACGCGTCCGGTCGGCGGTCTATGCGACGAACACCACCACCTGCCTTACCGGCGCGCCGGGCGGGGCGTCGACCACCGCAGCCACGGGCTGCGTTCCGCTGAACATCTTCGGCGGAAACGGTTCGATTGCTGCGAACCAGATCCCGTACATCACGGGCGAAAGCACCACGACGGTACGTACGACGCTGGCGCAGGCGCGTGCGGTCCTGAACGGCGATTTCGGCTTCGCGTCGCCCTTCGCGAACGACTCGATCGGTTTCGCGGCCGGTGGTGAGTACCGCAAGTACACCGCCACCCAGCGCTCCGACACGCTCGCCCAGACGGCGGGCGAACTCGGCGGTGCGGGCGGCGCTGCGCCCAACATCGACGGCGGCTATGAGGTTTCGGAAGGCTTCGGCGAATTGATCGCGCCGCTGGTCCAGGGCCGTCCGTTCTTCCAGAGCCTGACGCTGGAAGCGGGTATCCGTTACTCGCACTACAAGGTGGCCGCGCCCAACTCGCCCACCTACAACACCACGACTTACAAGGCAGGCGGCAGCTGGGAACCGGCCGTCGGCCTAAAGATCCGCGGCAACTACCAGCGTGCCGTGCGTGCGCCCAACATCAGCGAGCTGTTCTCGCCGGTGAACACCGGGCTGACCAACCTGGCGACCGATCCCTGCGCCTCGCTCAACAGCAACGGTGTCCGTCGCTCGACCGGTCCGACGGGTAACCTCGCGGCGGTCTGTCTGGCACAGGGCGCCACTGCCGCGAACCTTGCGAACATTCAGGATCCCACCGGCGGACAGGCCAACGTCACGTCGGGCGGTAACCTCAATCTCGTGCCTGAAAAGTCGGACAGCTATACGGTCGGCGTCGTGCTTCAGCCGCAGCAGCTGCTGCGTGGCTTCTCGGTCAACGTCGACTATTACAACATCAAGGTCACGGGCGCGGTTTCCTCGTTCACGCCGGGCGACATCATCGCGGCCTGCTTCGGTACCGCACCCTATTCGACCGCCAGCACCGCAAACCCGGCTTGCTCGCAGATCTCGCGCAACCCGGTGACGGGCGGCCTGGATGGCGATCCGGCCACGACCCGCGGTCTGATCGCGGCGATCTCGAACCTCGGTACGCTCAAGACCGACGGTATCGACCTCGGCGTGAACTACCGTACCCGGGTCACCGGCGACACCAACCTGTCGCTGTCCTTCACCGGCAACTGGACGCACGATTCGAAGTTCCAGGCGGCGGCCGGCCTGATCAACCGCGAATGCACCGGCTATTATTCGGTCAACTGCGCGTCGATCCAGCCGGAATTCTATTGGAACGCCCGTGCGACCGTGAACTTCGCCGACAACGTCGACTTCTCGGTCCTGTGGCGGCACATCGATGCCGTCCAGCAGGAGCCGGAGGACGCGCTCAACGGCAACGGTCCCGCATTCTCGGGGACGTTCAACGGTCAGTCGGCCAATTTCGGCAAGATCCCGGCGTATAATTACCTCGATCTGGCGACCCGCATCGGTGTCGCCGAGCATTTCGACCTGACGATCACCGTCCAGAACCTGCTCGACAAGCAGCCGCCGCAGGTGGGGTCGACCATCGGTTCGACCAGCTTCAACAGCGGCAACACCTATCCCTCGACCTACGATTCGCTGGGACGGCGCTTCGCCGTCGGTGCGCGACTGAAGTTCTAAGCACCCTCGCTTAGGCCAAGCAGACTTGCCTGCCCGTCCTTTGTGACGGGCAGGCTTTTTTTGGGGAATGTCCGGTTGGAAGCGGCCGCCGGATCAGGGCGGGGGCACGCGACGGATGCAGGGCGACACGCCGACCCTACGCGCGCACAATGCGATGATGGGGTAATCGCCGGATCGTCGCTACCGCGGCGAACGATCATCCTGCGGGGGCTGTATACAACTCATGCGATCACGCGCCCGCCGCTCAGGGTGAAACGCAGGCAACCACGGTTATCGGCTCACGCAAATCCAGTCGCATGTCGAAATCGACGGACATACGGACATGAGATGCCTGTATGTCCGTCATGTGTTCGTGCCTGAACGGACCTTCGCTAACTCGACTACCGCGATCTCATCTATTCAAGCCAATCAAGGCGGGTCTTCAGCATGTCGGAGACGAGACCGCCAGACCGCTGATCGAACAGGCTTTGACCATGCTCGACGAAGCCTTTCTTGTCAGTGTTCCGGTCATTGAAGGCCTAAGACCAAGAATCTTGGCCGACTCGCGTCGGATATATCGCACGTGCTCTGCGGACAGGACGCCTCCGTCCTCTGCCTGCAATCTGTTCACCTCGTTACGCAAGGACAATGCGCGTACAAGCCGATCACGCCGCATCGTCGGCGTGATCGACCGATCACCCAGCCAGAGATACGAACCACCATCCACCGGAATATTCATCTTCGGGGGCTCCACAATACGGCTTGGCGATCCTTGGTAAGCCGATATCTGAGCGTATGCCGGTGCTCCGATACACATCAGAACCGGCAGCAGAATTCTAGCTTTCATGGCATGCCTCCAAAGAAGTCCGTATGATGATAGTACGACTATTCCATTCCTGGCGAAAGACCGATTGTGCTGGGGTGACGACGGAATGGTGCCTGCGACGATTTGGATACGATCGACTTCTTAAGGTCTATAATACCTGTCTAAATGTGATCTGCAGATGCGTAAACGCGCATGGACGTGCGACGTTGCCCAAGCGAATGACGTGTTCGGGCGATTTTTTTTGTCGATCTGTCGTCGGTGTCTGGAAGGTTTGTCACATTTCGCCTTCGATATGACGCGAGTTGTGCCGGCGACGATCGGCCAGCATGTCGCCGCGATCGGTCATCATCATCGTGCCCCGGCCCATCCCGCGCCGACCGCTCAGCCTAACGCCGGGCGGCTCGCTGAGGTGCTCGCCGGGGATCGCGCCGAACATGGGGGGGGGCGAAGCGCGCAAGGCGCCCGGGGGGCCGCGGCGCTACGCAACATGCTCGCCATGGTCTCGACGGGCTGCGCGCGGCGCGCGATCGCGCGATCGCGCGATCCTGGCGATGGGCACGGCTGCGGCGGTCGAAGGTCGTTGCGCTCGATCTCGACCATGTCTGGATCGTGCCGGAGGGGCTGCGGCTGACGATCGCCCGCTTGCAGACCGATCGCGCCGGCGCCGGGCGTCTTGATTGCCATCCCCGAAGGCTCGCGGATTCTGCCGAAGGCGCTGCTGCTCGCATGGATGGCGGCGGCCGGGCACCGCGACGGGCCGCTGTTCCGCCGCCTGTCGAGCAAGGACGTGCTGACGCCGGCGCCGATGTCGGACCGGGCGATCGCGCGCCTCGTCCAGCATTATGCCGCCGCGGCGGGCTATGATCCGGCGGATTATGCCGGCCACTCGCTGCGCGCCGGCTTCCTGACCGAAGCCGCGATGCAGGGGGCGACCATTTTGTAGCCGGTCTTGATTACGTGTCGACACATCGACAAACAGACAGGTCTATCTGTTTGCTTGTATTCATCCGATGCCGTTCGGCGAACGGCGTGCCGGGTCACGCCATCGCCTCCGGCACGGCGATCTGCATCAGCGTCCTGACCAGGTCCGTCTGCCGCGTCACGTTGGTCTTGCTGAAGATCGAGCGCAGGTGGACGCGGGCAGTGCCCGCGGTGATGTTGCCCGCGGCCGCCGCCTCGGTCAGCGTCTGCCCGGCCGCGAGCGATCGCGCCAGCTTCGCCTCGGCCGGGGTGAGGTCGAACAGCAGCTTGAGCAGGCTGCTGTCCGGCGTATGCCGGTTGACCGTTTCGGCGATGATCAGCAGCGCGCCGCGGTGTTCGAACACCTCCTCGGCGCCACCGCGCAGCGGCATGACATGCAGGACGAAGGGCGCGCTGCCGTCCTGCATCGCCACGGGGAGCGATTGCACGCCGCCCGGTCTTGGCGACCGCAGCGCCGCGACCTCCCCAATCGCGCGGGCCAGGGCATGGCGCAGCGGCGCATGCTGGGCCGACCGGAGCGGCCAGTAGCTGCCCAGCCGCCGGCGGAACCGGTCGTTGGACAGGCGCAGCCGGCCGCCCGCGTCCGCGATCGCGGCGCCGACCTGCGCCATGCCCAGCCCGTCGAGCACCGATCGTTCGCGTACCTCGGCCATGCGCGCGGCGAGCGACAGCGATCGTGCGATATGGGGACGGTAGAGGTCGAGGATGTTAGACGCGGCGAACGCCTGTTCGCGCGAGGTGAAGCCTTCGATCGCGATCTGAAAGCAATCGTCGGCGACCCCCTGGATCATCGTCCCGACCCCGCCGACGAGCCCGCGCGGTTCCAGGAAATGCTGGTGCATCGGCATGCGCGCGGTCTCCTCGGGCGAGCGGTAATGCGCCTCGGCCCGAAAGCCGGGATGATCGTCCGCCAGCAGCGGCGCGGCGTAACTTTCGTCGTCCGCCCAACCTTCCGCGACATAGTCCGCCACGAGCCGCTCGATGCCCGGTGACACGATCCATGGCATCGGCATGGGCTTGTGCTGCATGATGAGCGCCCCCGTGCCGCCGACCTCGTCGGCCAGCGCCTGACCGACCGCAGCCCAAGTCTCAGGAAAGGCCGCCGCATCATAGATACGGTCGACGAGCGCCTGCTTCGCCTCCATCCGTCATCCCCCCACGCTTTCGCCTCGCGCTATATTGCCCCGCGCGATGTCCGATACCGGCATGTCAGCAACTTTATTGGCCCAAGTCCATGCGTGAATATCCCCCGCCCAGTATAATCGTGCCGGAAATGTTACAAAAGGGAACGGTGATGCAGGCGGATCACCAACCGAAATTCACCGATCTACCTCATTTGGTAGATGCCAAGCCCCCGACCCGACGATTAATCCATTGTTAACAAAGGTCTCCGGGGGGAGGCCATAGGGGAGGGCGGGGAATGCGCGCGAAGGCTGCTGCCATTCTGATTCTGGCGTCGTCATCGGTCGGTAGCGCGGCTGCACAGGACATGGTCTATACGCCGATCAACCCGACCTTCGGCGGCAATCCGTTCAATTCGGCCCATCTGCTCGGGCTTGCCAATGCGCAGAACAAGACCAAGGATCCGTCGGCGACGTCGAGCACGTCGTCGGAGGCGGACATCTTCGCGCGCCAGCTGCAATCGCGGCTGTTGTCGGCGCTGTCGTCGCAGATCGTCGATGCGATATTCGGGCAGAATCCGCAGCAGAGCGGCACGATCCAGTTCGGCGGCCAAACCATCCAGTTCGCGCGCGGACTGGACTCGGTGACGCTGACGATCACCGACAACGGGACCGGAGAGGTCACCACCATCGTCGTCCCCACCTTCGTCAACGTCAACTGAAGGCACGGGCGTGATGCGTATGCGGTTCCTGTTGCCGATTCTGGCGCTGGCCCTGCCCCTGGGCGGCTGCGCCACTGTGGCGCGCAACGGCGCCGATGCGGTGCCGCGCACCACCAGCCTCGCGGTATTCCCCTCGAAGACGCAGACGCAGAAGGCGCTGGTCGCCCTGCCCCGCCCGACGCGTCCGATCGCGGTGGCGGTCTATGGCTTCGGCGACCAGACCGGCCAGTTCAAGCCGAGCGAGGCGGGGCAGACGCTGTCGCGCGCGGTGACGCAGGGCGCCGGGTCGATCCTGGTGAAGGCGCTCCAGGATGCGGGCAACCGCCAGTGGTTCACCGTGGTCGAGCGCGAATCGCTCAAGAACCTGCTCACCGAACGCCAGATCATCGGCGAGATGCGCCAGCGCTACCTGGGCGAGAAGGGCGTCAACCCGGAGGCGCTGCCGGCGCTGCTGTTCGCCGGCGTGCTGCTGGAAGGCGGGGTGATCGGCTATGATACCAACACCGTCACCGGCGGGGCGGGCGCGTCCTTCCTGGGGATCGGCGCGCACGGCGAATACCGGCAGGATACGGTGACGGTCTACCTGCGCGCGGTATCGGTGCGCACCGGCGAGGTGCTGACCTCAGTGACCGCGTCGAAGACGATCGCGTCCAAGGCGATCAGCGCCAGCGCGTTCAAATACGTCGCCTTCAAGGAGCTGCTCGAGATCGAGGCCGGCATTACCACCAACGAACCCGACCAGCTCGCGCTGCAACAGGCGATCGAGAAGGCGGTCTACGGGCTGGTGATGGAAGGCGCCGAGCAGAAATTGTGGTCGTTCGCCGACAGCACCGCCGCCTGGCCGATGGTCTGGGCCTATCGGCAGGAGCGCGACGGCGTGTTCAGCGCGGCGAAGGCGCGCGACGCGGCCGATCGCGCGGGTGTCGCGCGACATCCGGACGAGACGGCATCGATTCATGCGCGCAAGGCCCCCGGTGCGGACGCACCCGGCAAGCCGCGCGCGGCACAGGGATCCGGCGGGACGCACTGACCCGCGGGAGGATAACCCGGCGGCCTGGCGACCGGGGTGAGAGACAATTCCAGGAAAGCAATCGCGCACCGGAGGGGCAACTCCGATGCGCGAGGATGGACGCAAGCATGCATCCATGCCGGCCCGGGTGGGCGGCATGGCTATCAACCCACGTAGAAGGATTGACAACCATGAAACATATCATCTTCGGTTCGGTTTCGGCCCTGGCGCTGCTCGCCGCGACTCCCGCGCTCGCTGACAACAACAAGTCGAACGCGTCGCAGAATGCCGTGACCAACAGCAGCACCACGACGATCGACCAGCGTGGCCCCCACGGGTCGCAGTCGACCGTCGCACAGGACAATGCGGCCAGCTCCACCGTCTCGGTGACGCAGAGCGATACCGGCTCGGGCTATACCAACACCGGCGATTCGAACGTCGCGATCGTGCGCCAGGGCGTCAACGGCGCGGTCAGCAACATCAGCGCCACCATCAACCAGAGCCGCGGCGGCTGGGCCGATTACAACGGCGCGACGATCGACCAGCATCGCCAGACCGGCGGCAGCGCGTCGGTCGGCCAGACCGGCGGCAGCAACCGCGCCACCGTCGTTCAGCAGGACGGTTCTTCGGATACCGCACAGATCACCCAGTCGAACGACGGCAACACCGCGAGCACCAGTCAGCTCTCTGTCAGCAATTCCTTCGCGCGCACCTCGCAGGGCGGCAGCATGAATCGTTCGTCCATCGATCAGGTCACGTCCGGCAACATGAACTTTGCGCAGGTCAGCCAGGCGGGCGACGGCAACGTGGCCGGTACGACGCAGTCGCAGGTGTCCTACGCCGATGCGCAGAGCCTGCAGACCGGCAACACGAACCAGGCCTATATCCGCCAGATCGGCTTGGGCGATTCGGACCTCGCGCTCAACCAGCAGAACGGCAATTCCAACTATAGCGACATCGCCCAGTACCGCGATCAGAACAATACGGGATCGGGTGGGGCTCAGCAGGCGCGCGTCTATCAGACCGGCAACGACAACGTCGCGGGCACGACCCAGAACGGGTTCGCCAATGCCGTTCGGGTAGAACAGGGCAACGATAGACAGCTGTCCTATGTCACGCAGGGCGGCCAGCAGAACAACGTTACGGTGGGGCAAAGTAACTTCTCCAACGATTCGACGGTCGTGCAGGGCGGTGACAACAACCGGACGACGGTGGCGCAGGCCGGCACCAACGGCGTTTCGAGCGTGACCCAATCGCTCAGCCAGAACACGGCGTCGCTCAACCAGAGTGGCAACAACAACGGATCGACGATCCTGCAGGCGGCGAACTATTCGACCGTGAGCGTCAACCAGAGCGGCTCGGACAACGGATCGACGGTCACGCAGGGCGGCAATTACAACCTCGCACTGGTCTACCAGAGCGGCACGTCCGGCGGCTCAACGATCAACCAGTCCGGCACCAACAACACCGCCTATCTCGATCAGGGCGGTTTCAGCAACGCTTCGACGATGTCGCAGGCGGGTGCCTATTCGACGATCAGCGTCACGCAGCGCTGATGACAATGCGGCCACCCGGACACGGGTGGCCGCCCCTTTTTCCTGCGGAGGTCTTCGTGCACGCGCTTTCCCGGATGCTGCTGTCGGCGCTGCTGGTGGCCGGTGCCGCGCATGCGCAGTCGGATCGCCGCGTCGACGTCACGCAGATCGCCGACGGCGCCCGGATCACGGTCCGGCAGTCCGCCGCCACCGCGTCCGCCACGATCCAGCAGACCGCCGACCGCAGCACGATCGGACTTGACCAGTCGGGCAGCGGCCCGGTGCTCGCCACCCTGGCGCAATCCGGCGCGCGCGACCGGATCGACGTGCGGCAGCAGGACGCCGGATCGCTGGCTGTGGTCCAGACCGGCACCGACAACACCATTCTCGCCGCCCAGCGCGGCGGCAGCCTGATCCAGAACGTCGCCGCGATCGGCCAGACCGGGACCGGGAACATGCTCTCGCTGGTCCAAGCCGGCAGTGACAACCGCGCCGCCCTGACCCAGTCGGGGGACGGCAACCGGATGACCGCGACCCAGACCGGGTCCGGCAACCAGCTGAGCTGGGTGCAGGCGGGCAACAACCTGTCGGACCTGGGCATCATGCAGACCGGCGGCCAATCCGCCGCCATCGTGCAGACGCGAGGGCAATGACGATGATCGGCTTGCTGGTCGCCGTGCAGAGCGCGATCCTGTCCCCGCCGATGCCGGAGGACCGGCGATCGGTCGCGATCGGCCAGGCCACGCCGGCGGCCGCAGGTGCGGCAGCGCGCGGGGTCGATACGCGCGTGCCCCAGATCGCCCGGCCGGCATCTTCCGCCTCGAAGGCGACGACCGATCCGGTCATCGGCCGGGATCGCTGCGAGACGCGCGCCACAGCGTCCGAGACCCTGTGCCGCGACGCCATCGAGGGCCAGGCCGCGCGCTTCGCGCCGGTCGACCCCAATCCGCTGACGCGCGACCAGCGCGCCATCGCCGAGCGCCGGCTGGTCGATCCGCGCTCCGATCCCATGACCGTCAGCCAGCGCGTCGCGCGCGGCGATCTCGACCCCGCCGCCCCGCTGGCGCAGGGCGTCGCCGCGGCGGCCGCGTCCGGTCGCACCACCCCTCCCGACGTATACGATGCGGGGCTGACCGACCTGCAACAGGCGATCATGTCCGGCGTCATCGTCCCGGGGGACGTCGCGCAGCCTCCGGCGTCGAAATGATGCCCTTCCCCTTCGCGGCACTGCTCGTGGGCACCTCGGCCGCGGCGACGTCGCCGGTCGCGCTGACCTGCGTGGTAAGCGAGGGGACGGTGCTCGTCACCGTATCCGCGACGGACGGTATCGCGCAGGGAGTCCGGTTCGAGCTCACCGTCACCGGCGGGAGGGGCAACCGGATCGTGCAGCGCGGTGCTGCCGCGTTGGCGCAGCGCGGTACCATGCTGGCGAGGGCGCGAATCGCTGACGATGGCTCCTGGTCGGCGATGGTGCGGGACCTGGACGCGGATGTGCCGATCGCGTCGTGTCGGGCGGGCCCCGCCCCGCGGGCCGGCTGAACGGCCGTCGGCCGCCACCGCCTCGGGATCGAGCGATGCCGGCGCCGCACAGCCTCCCGGCCCGTATCATGGGGGTCGCGCTTCGGGCCTAGGCGGCATCCTGCGTCCGGGTGAGCGCGTTACGCATTTTTCCCTTGATAAGCTCCAAACCGGGCAGAAGGGCGCCGACCGCCGGGTCGATCGTCGGCAGACGATACATCCATGCAAACCCGGCCACGTCCAGACCCCGCTTGAGGCAGATCGACGCAGCAATGGAGCATAGCGTTATGCCGGCGGACAGTTCGAACTGGCCGGCGTCGATCCGCAGTCCGACGAGATAGTCGACGAACAGCATATGGCCGAGAAAGACCGGCAGAGTGTTCCTCCCGAGCCATTGCAGCCCGCGCGAAAGCCGTGCCTGCGGCAGGCTGGCCGCCAGCGTGAGGGCGAGCGTCGACAACACGAGCTTTTCGGGGATGAGCAGGATCGAAACGTGCAGCAGCTGGTCTGTCAGCCCGTTGGCGGCGTGCAGCGCGGCACCGGTCGCCGCCAGCAGGACGATCGTACGCATGCGGTTGGCGACGATGAAATCCACGATCGATCCTGCATACATTAACCCGACGCAGAAGAAGACGCCGTGACGAGCGGTCTTCAGCACGGGGAGATCGGGCAGGAGATCATGGATCGGGGACGTGTAGGACAGGCAGGCAATGACAAGGGCGGTCGCGACGACCTGCCCGCGCGGTCGTCTTGCGACCAGGGGTATCATGGCGGTGAAGATCGCCAGTGCCCAGATGAACCACAAGGGTGATTGCGGCAGCAGAACCGATTGGATCCGGGTCGAAAGGCTGTCCGCACTGCCCGATCCGACCATCCGGGCCAGGACCGCGACCACGCCCCAGACAATGAGCAGCCAAGCGAAATGACCTGCCCTGCGCGTGATATCTCGCCCCCGCCGCACCAGGTAGCCGCTGGCCAGGATGCCACTCAGCATGAACAACAGCGGCATACGTATCGAAGCTGCGCCCCAATTGAAAAAGGCGAGACCGGCAGACGCGGTCGATCCGAGCTGCAGTTGCTGGTTGACGTGCATGAATACCACCAGCACGACCGCGCAGCCGCGTGCGGTGTCAAAGGCGTGAATTCTTGCCCGACGTTGACCCGACACCTTATCGACGCTCATTCGTAAATCCTAAACATAAGTCGATGACGGCCGGAATGACGGGCACTGCGTGACCAAGCCGCTGCTGCGACGCATCGGTCAGCGCCGCGTCGTTTCATCGCTGTTTCGAAATGCCTCGACTGCGGCATGTCGTGGTCCACGGCCGGCGCGTTCCGACGGCCACCCCGGTCGAGGGGCGCCGAACGCCCTCGTCGTCGTCCGTGGCGGGGGCGTCACGCCGATGCGGCGTTCGGTCCCGATGGCGGCATTGCGGCGCAAGGAGGCGCCGCTGCCTTATCCGCCTTGCGGTATCGCCATGGCCGGTGACGAACCGGCGGTCGTGCCGCCCGGATATCGGTCACCGGCCGCTTGCATGCGCGCCCCCCGACGCGCCTTTCTTGAAAGCCGAGCGATCGGGATCGGGGGGCGACGCGTCCGCTGCCGTTACGCGACGCTTGCCGTCACATGTTTGATCCTGGCCTCGAACTTCACGTTCGAGCGTCGCATCGCATAACCCACGACGGCCATGCCGAGGATCATCATTGCCCAGGTGGCCGGTTCGGGAACCGCCGGAGTCACCGACGCCGAGAAGCCGCCACGACCATCGAAGCTCGCCGTGACCGGAGCGCCGTTCGTCGTCAGCGAGAAGGTGGTGTTGTCGGTGGCCAGGAATGCGCCGGTGGTGTTGTCGAAACGGATCACGTTCGAGTTGAAGCCGTTCGCAAACCCGGAATAATTGTACGGTGCGCCGCCCGAGTAATAATTGAAGCCGGTGCCGTTGAACGTATAGGTGTTGCCCAGCGATTCCACCGACAGGCTGTCGAGCGCGTACACGTCGAAGAAGTTGGTCCCGGCGTTGTTGATCGCATCGTCCTGCGCGCTGACGCCGGTGAAGGTCGCGGTCTGCGGACCGAAATTCTGACCATTGTAAAGGCCGGTCACCACACCCGTGACGGTGATCGTGGTGCTCGCCAGGGCGGGCGAGGCGGACAGGGCGGTAGCAGCCAGCTGCCAGCATCATCTTTCGCATAATGAATAAGCCTTCGACGTGAGAAAAAGGATAGTTCAGTTCACCACGCAAACCGGCGGGGCTGAACAAACGTTAATCCGCCGTTCACCCTTGTTACAACGTTGATAAATGGTTAAATTACAACTGTCCCACGTCGGGTCGTTAACTAAGGCCCGGCTACGGTTCTTCCGCGCCGATACAAATGGTTCCCTGCGTGGATTGCCATGCGATGCCTGCAACGACCTGCGGAACCATCGCCTCGACAGGATATCTTTGCGTTCGGAAGGCCGGGCGCGTGATCAGCGCGGGATGATCATTGGTGCCGAACCGGCCCCGCAACGGCCACGTCTTCTCGTTCGGGTCGAGGACCAGCATCGGATGTGTATTCGGCCGCGATCTCGGTCGAAACGGAAGCATATTCGACCGGTACCTTCACGTACGGACGCCCCGTTCGGTCGGATCGAGGGCGCGTGGACGATATGGCGACCTCACCCGCGCCGATCGGTTCCTCGGACGGTCCTGTCGAAGCCTCGTCCTTGATACCCGACAATTCGGCCGGCACGCGACGATCCGTGCGGATCCCGCCGGATTCGCCCGGATTCGCACGGCTGTGCGTCGACGGCCATCGGGTTGCGGGCGAGGTGCGCCGACCGCCGCCATGCGGCGCGCGGGTCGCGATCGCGGATATCGTCGCGACGATGGCCGGCATGGGGGGAAGGGTCCGGCCGCCCTGCCCCGCCGGCTTTTACTTGCCGGACTGGGCCTGCTTGACGACCATCGTCACTTGCTCCTGCGCGGCGGAGGCGCGGGCGGCGCAGGCGCGCATGATCGGTTCGGCCTCCTTGGCGGGGACGCCGTTGCCCTGCGCGCGGATCGCGGCGGACAGCGCCGGTCCGGCACCGCGGCCGTTGAGCCGGCCGAGATAGAAGGCACCGGTCATCGCCGAGGCGCGACGCGAATTGTCGTCCTTGGCCATGCGCGCGAAGCCGGAGCTGACCAGCATGCACCGGACGTCGTCGTTGAGCGATTGCGCATCGGCGGCAGCGAGGGGCATCGACACGGCGAGCAGGCCGCAGACGAGAACGGCGGTCTTCATGGCTGTCCTTTCAGATGGACGGGGACGTGATGCAAGTGAACGGTCACCCGGAGGAGCCGTTCCTGATCCTGGACCATAAGCGACCGGATCGCCGCAGATACAAAGGGTTTGCCGCCCATTTCCTGCAAATAGCCTTGCACCCGCCACGCGCAATGTGCGCGTGGCGGGTGCAAGGGACCGCCCCCGGCAGCGTGTTCGTGGACCGATGCGGCGCGGACGCCGGTACCAGCCCTAACTCCTGCCAGCTCAGGCTGCCGCGAGGCGTCCGGCCCGGCGGGTGCGGCGCATCGCGAAGCCGACGACGCCCAGGCCCAGGATCAGCATCGCCCAGGTCGCGGGCTCGGGCACCGGGGTGATCGCGACCAGCGAGGTCAGCGCCATCCGCGGCCCGAATCCGTTGTTGGTGGCCAGCGTGAAGCGGCCGAGGCCGAGGGGCGCGTGCGGGGTGATGCCGAAGAAGTTAAACTGCCCGCCGTTGACGCCGAACACCGTGCCGTCGGCGAGGCGCTGGCCGACGAGATCCTTGGAAAAGTCGAGCGGCGACGGCGTCTGGAACAGCATCGTCACGAAATTCTGCGAGGTGAAGACGCCGTTGCCGTTGCCCGCGCCGGTGATCGTCATCGTCAGGTTGGGCGGGAAGCCGAAGCTGGGACCGCCCGCGTTGATCGCCTGCAACGCCGAATCGGCGATGTCGAAGCGGCCGGTGGCGCTGGCCGTGTTGCCGAGCGACGCACCCGAATAGGTGAACAGGAACGTCGCGGCATGCGCCGAGACGGTCGTCAGCGTGCCGATGAGCATCATCGCGGCCATCAGGCCCATCTTCGCAAATTTCATATGCCGTCGTCCCTGTTGCCGTCCCGCCGATGCGGGGCTGTTGGGGTCGGCGTAATCGGCAAAGATGCGCCCGGCGCGTCAAAAGAGGGTTAAGATACGCGAAAAGCGCGTAAACCTTGCCGGCAGTAGCTAAAGTAATGCGCCGGTGACCCAAATTGGGTCACCCGATGCGGTCTTACCGTGGCACAACATTGCCGCGCCTATTGTAAATAGAGTCATAATCAATTCGGTTAACCGATATTGCGCGCCGCGATCGGCGGAGCGGATGGATGCGACGCGCGCGACGGTGGGGGCTGTCATGCTGAAGTTCTGGAAACTGAGCGTGCTGCGCGCGCGATGACGTCCGCGGCGCAAGGGGCGGTCCCACGGTCGACGGTTTCCGCGCGTGGCTCTAGTTCCTGCGCGCCGTTCCCGATGACTCGGCCCGGTGCGGGACTACTAAGACGTCGTATCGCCGATGAGGCCCCCTGGATCGCCAAAAGGAGGCTAACATTCGAAAATTTGATTAACCGGATGGATAAGAAATCAATGGGTCGGACCATTCAATAATGGTGCCATTGCCGCCACTGAATATATTCCGATGCATCATTAACGGGAATGACTACAAAGATCGGGCATGATGATGCCGCTATGGTCCCATGCCGCATCCGTTTGGGCGAGAGTTGGACAAGAGACTGCCCGAAGCCGGCTCCCGTTTATTCATCAAGGTGTGCGGCCGGCAAACGCGAACGAACTGGCGTGGTATACAGGGGTGTGTCGCCGACCTGCCCCCAAGCGCGTGGACACGGCGCGCTATGCACGCCGCATTGGCTGACTGTACATAGCGGCACGGTTAGAGATAAGGGATGTACAGGAGGCCGGTAGAAGAAGCGGATTGCCCCAATTGTCGCATAGTGACGTCTTGCCATTCCCAATAGTTAACGAGCCATGCGTCATGCATCACGTCATTGATATAAATATTATGACAAAAAATACAAAATATTGGAGATATTAGATATCATGGATATTGATAATACATCCATAATTTGCCTTGGACGCTATTGATGGCGGCGGAGATGAATAGTATGGCGACGACAGCCTGCGAAAACAGCCTTCTACTGATTTTACAGCTTCCTATATTTCGCAGTGACGGCCAGCTGTTCATTGATACGCAGGCACATAATGGATTGCACCGCTGGCTTGACAATTTCGATAGAATGACGGTGTGCTTGCCTGTCGTTGACATCGCGGTTGAGCCGGCGGGCACGAGCCCTTTGAAGGATTCAGATTATCAGGGGCGTTGCCGCGTCATCTGTCTACCCGACACGCGCTCCCTGACCGGATTTTTACGTGCTCTGCCTGCCGTCACGCGGGTTATCGACGAACAGATCGACACGCATGGCTATCTCTGCTTTGCGCTGGGCGGTCTGTTTGGCGATTGGGCGTCTTATGCGGGGCTACGGGCGAGTAGCAAAAATCGACGCTTTAGCGTCTGGACTGATCGTGTTGAGTCGCAGGTTATCAAGTTTCATTCCCGCCAGTCAAAAGGAATAAAAAAATATTATTGGAATATAATTTCTGTGCTTATGACGCATTATGAGCGGTTGGTAATTAAAAAATCGACCTTAGGTCTTTTTCATGGGGCTGATTGTTTCGATGCCTATGCGGCATATAGTCGAAATCCAAATATAGTGCATGACATACATCTCAAATCCTCCGATAAAATCTCCATGGTCGAAATGATGGAGAAAGTAAAACGGAAAACCTCCGCGCTAAAGATAATGTATGCCGGCCGGGCTCATGTCGATAAAGGCATATTTGACTGGATCGATACGCTCGTGCTCCTCGATCGAGGCAACGTGGAATTTTCCGCATCCTGGTATGGCGACGGGCCTGAACTGGCTGCGGCGCGCAACGCGGTATCAGTCGCCGGACTAGGCCACAGGATCGCATTTCCCGGAGCCATCGACGATCGTGGCAAACTTCTGGCCGAAATGCGGGACGCCGATCTCTTCGTCTTTTGCCATAAAACGCCCGAATCGCCTCGCTGCCTGATTGAGGCACTCATCTCGGGAACGCCTATCGTCGGTTATGCCTCGGCATATCCACGCGATCTTATTTCAGGCAACTCCGGCGGCCGTTTGGTCGAGCATTCCCCTGAAGCGTTGTGCGAAGAGATCAAGGCACTGGCGAATGACAGACTTACACTGTCCGAGCTTGTGCAATCTGCCGCCGCGGATGGGTACTATTTCAACGATGTCGAAGTGTTTCGCCATCGATCCGACCTGATGAAATCGGCAGGCTGACCAAGACGATTGTAAATAGGCCATCCGGCTAATCCGACGGAGGATGAGGCCTACGATATGGGTGTAATCAAAATTCTCAAGCGTCCGACGGCGGTATAGGCGAAGCCGTGCCGTTCGACGTCGTCGCGCTGATAGACGTTGCGCAAGTCGATGAGCACGGGGGCGGCCATGACGGTCTTGAGCCGGGCTAGGTCGAGCGCGCGGAATGCGTCCCATTCGGTGACGATGACCACCGCGTCCGCCCCCGTCGTCGCGTCATAGTATCAGTGGAATAGGCAAGGGTGGACATCAACTCCCATATCTTTTGAATCTTGAATCATAGGCGCGCACCGATGCTCGCCTGCCCCGCAGCGGCCAGAGTGCGTTGCGGGGCGTCACCAGATGCAGGCCGCTCTCCGCATGACCAGATGCGTGGGGGCTCCAGACGCAAGTTCGACGAACAAAACGCGCGATGCGGGGCTCCCGCGTCAGAAGGCGTTGGAGTGGACGACGACCTTGAAGGTCGAGAACAGGATGCCGACGTCGCGCCAGATCGACCATTGCTCGAAATATTCGAGGTCGGATTTGAGACGCAGGATCAGGTCGTCGCGGCGCAGCGTCGCACCACGGAAACCACGCACCTGTGCAAGGCCGGTGATGCCCGGCTTCAGCGCGTGGCGGTGCCAATAGGTTTGGTCGACGTCCCAGAACAATTCCATCCCCGCGAGTGACCCCAGCGCGTGCGGGCGCGGGCCGACGAGGCTCATGTCGCTTGCCAGCACGTTGAACAGCTGCGGCAGCTCGTCGATGCTGGTCGCGCGGATGAAGCGGCCGACGCGGGTGACGCGGGCATCGCCGCGCTCGGTCGATTTGCTGCCGTCCTTGTCGCAGTCCTGGACATGCATCGAGCGGAATTTGTAGAGCTTGAACAGGCGGTTGCCGCGGCCCAGCCGCTCCTGGTGGAACAGGATCGGGCCGCCGGTGTCGATCTTGATGGCGATCGCGACCAGCGCCATGATCGGGGTCAGCAGGATGATCGTCGGCACGGTCAGCAGCAGATCGAGCAGGCGCTTCTGGAAGCGCTGGCGCAGGTCGAGGATGCCGGTCGAGATCTGCATCGCGGGATGGCCGTGCAGCCGCACGACCGAGGTACCGCCAAGCGAATCGAATTCGGGAATGAGGACGTGCGAGGCGACGTCGGTGCCCTTCAGGATCAGCGCCCAGTTGGCGCGCTCCTCGACCGGGCAGCAGACGAGCACGGAATCGGCGCCGCGGATGATATGGCCCAGTCGGTTGAGCATCATCGGGTCGCGCGGGTCGGGGCGCAGGCCGATCGCGGCCGCATCGACGAGGTCGACGCCGGGCAGCGTGTCGAGCGGGCAGCGATCGACGATCACCAGCCGGTTGAGCAGGCCATGCTGCCAGCGGCGGGTGCGGCGGTGCATCATCCAGCGGCCGAAGATAAGGCTGGCCGGGGTCAGCACCATGCCGGTGCCGAGCACGAGCCGCGACAGCTGTTCCGACGATTGCACCGAAAAGGCGATCAGCAGCACGAGGCCGAGCGCCTGCATCGCCGCGACGATCACGCGGCCGAGGCCGTAGCGCCAGTCGGCGAGCGACTGGTAGCTGTAGGCGCCGTTGTTGAGCGCGAACAGCAACGTCACCGGGATCAGCAGGAAACCGAGCGTGGTGCCGCTGCTGACCGATGCGGTTTCGCGCAGCAGGCCGGCAAGGAAGAAGGAGAAGAAGAGCGCGGACGCATCGGCGACCACCAGGCCGGCATGATAGCGATAGCGCAACGCCTGCCGCGACGGCAGCGATTCCGAGGCCCGCGCCGTATCGAGAGCATCGCCGGTAGAGGGCGGGAAAACGGAATTCATTCAGAGGTGCCCCACCACACGCGCGGACCGGCCGCTTCCTGCTGCCATATAGACCAAGTCCTGTCAGGCGGTAAGTGACATGACTTCACTCACTTTGACGCTTGTAGCCGGTCCGGCAACAGGTGGAAACGCCGACGCGCGGCGTCTATCGCGACGAATGCTACAGCCAGCGCAGGATCGCGACGCCGGTGGCCGCATATCCCAGCGCCAGCGCGGCGAAACCGCCCTGACGCGACACCATCCGGGTCAGCCGTTCGGCGGCCCCTACCGGCGCGGCGCGGCCGGCGGCATCCTGTTCGAGCAGCTGGCGTGCCAGATTCGCCTGGAGCGCCGCGATCTGCCCGCCCGCATCGTAATGGGACCGCGGCGCGGTCCGCACGGCCGGATCGACGGTGCGTTCGACGGCGGTGCGTTGGGCCTGGGACATGATGCGAGCCTCCTTCGTCCGCATTTAGGACTGTCATGCTCACCAAAGCGTTAAGAGACGCGGCTTTGCAGAGGCGCTACCGGGACAATCCGCAGGCCTGCCGCCACAGGCCGGCGGTGCGATGCGCGTAGAGGGCCGGAGGATGCACGGATGGCGTGTCCGGCGACGCCCTCCCGTCGCGGGACCGGCGAGGTTCGAGGCGCCCCCTTTCCGCAATGCGCCTCCGTGCGACCGCGGACGGCGATCAGGCCGTGGCGGTCGTCAGGCGGTCTTGTCGGTCGGTGCCGCGGGCGCTGCCGGCGCCGTCTCGCCCAGCGTCGAGATCGCGGTGGGCGCGGGCATCGGTGCCGCGGCTGCGGTCGCCAGCGGGGTGGCCGCCTGCGGCAGGATCGGTTCGATGCACGGCGCCATGCCCGGAATGTCGCGGATCGCGGCAGGCGCAGCGTCCGGCGCGGTATAGGCATGCACCGCCTGGCGCAGCGGCGCGACGGTCATGACGCTGCCCGCGACGACTGCGGCGGGACAGACGCACAGCAGCGCCTTGCCCGCGGCGCTGGCGAGGGCGGACTTGACCACGACCGTGGCGGCCATGTCGCCCGCTTCGACCGCGGCGCTGCTCGAGAGCAGCATGCCGCCGAACGAAACCTTGCGCACCGTGACGGTACCACTCGATCCGCCTGCCGCCAGACCGTTGCGGCGACGGCGGAGCCCCGCGCCGAGCAGGCCGACGCCCCCGATCAGCATCAGCCAGGTCGACGGTTCGGGAACGGGACCGGGCGTCGGCTCCGGCGTGACCGGAGTGACCGGCGTCGTCGGCGTCGTGCCCGTGCCACCGCCGCCTCCGCCCGGGCCGCCGGGGACGACCGGCGTGCCGCCGGGCGTACCGATGCCGATGCCGGCGATCGTCGGCACATAGCCGCCGCTCTGCGGGATCGCATCGGTACCGGCGGGCTCGTCGGCGATCGGTGCGGCATAGGTCAGCAGCGGTGCGGCGGGCGGCATGCCGGCAAAGCCGGGCTCGCATTCGACCTGTTGCCGGGCCACGGTCTGCGCGACCGCGGGCTTGTCGGCGCCCGTGCGCCGGACCGCTTTGGGCGTGGCGCGGTGGGCGGTGGCGTGATGCACCGCCCGCTTGACGGACGGCACGGTCGCCACGGTGCCGGCCAGCAGCGCCGGCGGGCATACGCACAACACGGCTTTCGCGGCCGTCGATAGCGGCATGACGTCCTCCCTTTTTCCCTCAACCCTCATGGGCAAATGCGGAAGACAAGTCAAAGATCCTTATCGTTCCGCTCACCAAATATGTCACGAACTGGCGCAGTAAAAGGTTAATGGTATTGCGACAATTGTTCCGCGCCCGTCCGGCACGCCGCAATGGATACCGCCTCGTTTACCAGGGATAACAAGTCTCTTTTGACAGCAGAGGCGTAATCAAGACCGGCAGCACGCGGCCATTTTCCGCGTCATTTCATGCCGGAAGGTTCCGCGCCCATGATCGTGATGCCGTTCGTCGTCGCCATCAACCTCGCCTTGCACGCGCCGGTGCCGGTTGCGCTGCCCGTCGACGTGGTGACCGCGCCGCGAATGGAGCAGGCGGTGCTGGACGAGCTCAATCGCGCACGGACCGATCCGCTCGCCTTCGCCCGGTCGCTACGCACGGTACGTGGCTATTATCGCGGCAATCTGCTCGTCCGGCCCGGCGCCGCGGCGACCTATATCACGCAGGAAGGCATTGTGCCGGTCGACGAGGCGATCGCCTTCGTCAGCGGCAAGCCGGCGCAGACGGCGCTCGCCGCGGCGCCGGTGCTGACCGCCGCGGCGGTCGACCACCAGGCCGAGCAGCGCGCCAGCGGCGCGGTCGGCCATGCCGGCAACGACGGCAGCACCCCTGCCGAGCGCGTCCGCAAGCATGGCGGCGACATCTATGTCGGTGAGGTCATCGCCTATGGCTCGACCGATCCCGCCGACATCGTCCGCCAGCTGATCGTCGACGACGGCGTCGCCGATCGCGGCCATCGCCGGCTGCTGTTCGATGCGAGCCTGCGCTACGCCGGCATCTCGTGCGGCGACCATCCGGTCTATCGCTACATGTGCGTGGTTACGCTGGGGCGGACGCCCGATGGCCAGCCGATCGCACGCCGGTCGATGCGCAGGATGTGACGCGACGACACGATGGGCTGCGGTTCGCGGGGGAAGCCGTGCCGCGGGCGGCTGGCCCGGACGATCCGCGCCCTGCGGTTCGCGTGAATGCGATGGTCAGCGGAGGAGGAGCAGCACCAGGCCGATCAATGCGATCCACAGGCCGAGCGTGAAGATGATGCCGTTAACCAGTCCCCACGCCACCCCAAGCCCTTCGCGACGCGCGAGGGATGCACGGGAATCGGGGCGCGTCTGCTCTGCGGTCACCAGCCTCTTCTCCTTTGCCGTCCGGATCGCACACGTGCCCGGTTCAGCCATGTCCTACATAGGCACGATCGACGCCGGGAACAAATGCAAAAAGGGGCGGCTCTTGCGAGCCGCCCCTTCTTTCAGTCTGGCCGTAGAAGCCGGAGGCTTCGTTAGGCGAACTTGACCTGGGTCGCCGAGCGACGACGCAGCGCGCCACCGACCAGAGCGAAACCGAAGATCATCATGGCCCAGGCGGCCGGCTCGGGAACGGCAACCGCCAGGTTGTCGAACTCGAACGCGTCATACGTCGATGCGAAGGTCGCGCCGGTGAGCAGCGCGCCCGACGTCACGCGATACGACACGACGCCGTTGGTTTCGGCGAGCGTACGGTTGCCCGGGTTGTCGAGCGACACGTCGTTAACGATCGCACCACCGGTCAGCGTCTGCGACGTGCCGTCGGCATAACGCAGCGTCAGCGAGTTGAACGTGTCGAGCGAACCGAGGACGAACGAGAACAGGTTCGTCGCGGCGAAGTTGAAGGTGTAGCTGCCGCCACCGATAACGGCGCCGTAATTGCCGGTGCTGCCGAACGCCGGGCGCGCCGCATTTGCGCCAGTGGTCGAATAGACCGCCGCGTTGGTGCCCAGCGACGTACCGACAGCAAGCGAGTCGAAGTTCTGGATGACCTTCGAGTCGACCGGCAGGGTCGAGCCACCGCCGACGAAGTTAATGGTCGTCGCGGCCTGCGCCGTACCGGCCGAACACGCGAGGGCGAGAACGCTCGCCAGGAGAAGCTTCTTCATATCAAAAACCCTTTTTGCCAATCGCCGCCGACTGAAGCATGCCCACCTGGCAAACTTTCCCTGTCAGATGCCAACCGTTAACGCAGCATTAGCATTTGGGATGCACGAAGCAAAGATTCATTTTTCGTTCATGTGGGAGTCAAGTTCGTCCCATAGCGAGACATCAATCGCGGGAACCATCCGCGCATTTCCGAAAACGTATCCGACTTCTGGGCGTAACAAATGTTTTGGACGTATTGAACGAAGTCGGACAATACCGTTAACCACGGCTCGGGAAAGTCTTCGTCAGCGGGTAAAAGGCTTTAGCACGATCCAGATATATACGGGGATCGTCGCAATGACGAGGACGGCAATGATCGGATGGCCGTTGTTGCCGAGATAGTTGCCCAGCGCGCACCCCAATGCGGGCGGCAAATAGTCTATCATCCGGTCAACTTGTACTTCGGCGGTCGACCGTTGCAGGAACAGCACGATCAGACCAGCAAAGACCGCCACCGTGATCCAATCGAAAACCGTTTCCACCCACTGCCCCTTATCTGTCTTGGCTAGCACCTACAGCCATCCCCTGGTGGAGGCAATTGGCGCCGATCCCTATTGCTGTCCCAGCGCCTCGCGTACCGCGCGCAATTTGGGCGCCTGCGCCAGCGTGTCGTCCTCGCGTGCGGCAAGACCCCAGGCCCCCGACGTGGCCGGGGGGGCCACGCTGGTCAGCAAGCATAGCGTATCGCCGACGTTCGTGCGCCAGGCTTCCAGATAGCGCCGGTACAGATCGTACATCGCCGGATCGTGCTGGAGTTGCTCGAGCAGCGCCGGCTGCGCCGGCAGGACGAGGCTCTGCCCGCCTTCGTAGCCTATGTAGCGCTTGCCGTAGCGAAGCGCGACGCGACGATTGTCGACCGCTTGCCCGATCGTGATCGGCAGGTTGTCGGCGAGCGCAGCGAGGCTGCTGGTGCGCGTGTTGCCGGTACCGCCAAGGGTCATACCGAAATAAGGCGCGGTGGCGACCGCGTCGACATGCGCGGCGGTGTCGCGATAGGCTAGGGCGATCTCCGCCGTCTCGGGCAGGACGTGCTGCGTCGCCAGCACGCGGACCAGCCCGCTGCGGCCCGCGAACGCAGCCTCCCAGGGACGCATCACCTCGACCGTACGCTCGGCGTAGCGACGCATCCCCGCCTCGCGATCGTTGCTGCCGAGCGATCGCGCCAGCCCCTCCGCCACCGCCTGGCGGCCGACCGGGAAGCCGGTGTTCCACACCTCGTTGCCGACTTCGACATAGACCGGGCGACCGGGCAGCAGCTGCGCACGGGCCATGCGCGCGAAGCCGGCGATATAGTCCGCGTCCGCGTTCCACGGCATCACGAACCAGGGCGCGGCGCCCAGTTCGCGCACAAGCGCCAGCATATCCTCGATCGCCACGCCGTCGCGGTCGAGGCGGTTGCCCGCCGGTGTATGACGATCACGCCAGGTGACCGGCTGGTTCGCATTGGCGTTCTGCCAGTCCATAAACCGGATCACGCCATAGCCGCGCAGTGTGGCGAGGAACGCCGGCCGGAAGCGCGCCGTGCGCGGGATCTGCGCCTCGCGGCAGTCGAGGTCGCGCAGCGGGCGGCGTGGATCGACCTGCTTCAACACCAGCCAGGGCGATGCCGGTCGCCCGCGCGCGTTGGTCAGGCGGATCCGCAACGCGTTCGGCGCGGTCGCGATCGTCTCGCCCCCCCCGGCGAGCGACAGCGTGCCGGATCCGCGAAAGGTGCAGCGTACCTCCGTTCCTGCGGGACCGGTCGGCGGCACCGACAGGAAGCGCAATGCGACGTCGTCGGCGGGCAGCGAGCGGATGTCGCCGTTCGCGTCCTGATGCGCGTCGGCCAGCGGCTGCCAGCGGGAATCGAGCCAGTCGGAGCCCATCACCAGATTGGCGAAGGGAATGCTTGAGCCGTAGTAGCGGATTTCGGGCACGTTCATGCCGATGACGGTGGCGGGTGGCGGCGGCAGCCGCAGCGACAGGTGCGACGACGTCGGTACGATCCGGCCGAGGATCGCAAAGACGGCATGGCGCAACCGGCTCGACGGCAGGCGTTCGACGACCGCCGGGTCCCGCTGCACGGCGACCACGGCCGCCGCCAGCGCCAGTGCGCCCAGCACCATGAGGATCAGCAGCGTGGCCAGGACGGGCCGACGCCACCTGCGGACCTGGCTGCCGGTCGTGGTCACCAGTGGGCGCTGGCGCCGGAGCGCCGCAGGATCGCATTGGCGCGCAGCACCGCTGGCAGCGCCGCCAGCGTCGCTGCCAGCGCCACCGGCGCGCGCACCGCCATCTGGCCCAGCGGCTGGCCACGCAGCGGCGCGAACCGCCAGGACATGAAGGTCTGCGGCACCAGCCAGTTGCCGCGTGCGGCTTTCTCCTGCGCGCAGAGGTCTTCGACCCAGCGTGGGTTTTCCATATTGCGGCGCCGGATGAACGTCCCGGTATGTCCCTGCTTGCCCGCTTCCCAGAGGATCGTGAACAGCCATGCGTTGATGACGCTGCCGACAATGATCCGCGCCTCATGGCGGACGAAGCCGGCGACGTCGGTCACCGGTTCGTAATAATGGCTGGCATCGGCGACGCAGGCGATCGCGCTGGCGTCGGGTTGCCGCGAAAAGCCGTCGGTGACCAGCATCGCAGCGATGAACCCGTCCTCGACCGGCAGGCCCTGCGGCAGCCAGATCCGGCGCAGCGCGTCGGCACGGCCACAATACAATTGCCCGCACAGCCCGCCCTGCCCCGTCTGTTGCGCCGACACGCGCCGCGACAGAAGGTCGAGCGGGGTCATGAATGTCTTGTGGCGGAAATCCTTGACCGCACGGTCGGTGGCGACCGTGCTCGCCGGATCCTCGTTCAGCCGGCGCACCAGGCGTTCGAGCACGTCGGCGCTCGCGAATTCGATGTCGGCGTCCATCAGTGTCAGCAGCGTCGCGTCGGCGGGCGATATGGCGTGGACATATTCGTTCCACGCGTTGCTCTTGCCCGGCGCGGCGAGGTCGTGGACCGATGTCGCGACATGCGCGGGCAAACCGGCCAGCGAGGCCGCGGCCACCGCGGCGGTATCGTCCGAACAGCCGTTCGGCACCACCACGACCGCGATTGCGTCGATCCCGAGCGCGGCCGCGCAGGCGGGGTCGAGGATCGACTGGCCGGCGAGCGACGCGATCGTGCGGGCGATGACCTTCGCCTCGTTGTGCGCCAGGATGCCGATGTTGAGGATCGTCATGTTCACCCGCTCTCGCCGCTGCCGCGTCGGGCATTCCGACCGAGATGCGCGCTCATTCGCTGCCGTTTCGTTTACAACTTCCGGCCCGAGCATTCAATTGAAAGAGGACACGGCCGGGGCGTGATGGCATGGAGCCGCGATGTCCGGCCGCGGCGCCGGTCGCACCGGTCGCGAAAGAAGGACGATGATGCGCGAAGCCCATGCCAGCCGGCTCGACGAACGCAAGGCCACCGGCAATTCCGCGGTCGAGCCCGACTGGCAGCGCGAGTTCGCCAGGGGCTGGATGCCGGGCGCCAAACTGATACGGACGCTGCGCGACTGGCAGGGCGCGCGGAGCGGCGTCGCCCGTAAGTTCGCGGTGCTACGCCATCGGTTCTGGAGCGCGGTGACCGGCGCCGATATCCCGATCAATTCGAAGATCTCGGGCGGCTTCCTGATTCCCCACCCCTGCGGCATCGTCATCCATCCGGCGGTGGAGGTCGGGCCCAATTGCCTGATCTTCCAGAACGTTACGTTGGGCATGCGCGGTGGCGGCGTGCCCCGACTGGGCGGTCACGTGCTGATCGGCGCGGGCGCGGTGGTGCTGGGGTCGGTCACGATCGGCGATCACGCCGTCGTCGGCGCCAATGCGGTCGTGCTGCAGGACGTTCCAGCCGGCGCCACCGCGGTGGGCAATCCCGCCAAGATCCTGCACTAGACGAGTTTTCGGTTTTTCGCGGTTTCGAAAGCGATGATTTACGGGGCCGGGCCGCATGAATCATGGCGTCGATCGTGACCAACGTGCGGAACCACCGCATGGCTTGACGGTTCTGACCAATGCCCACCAGGAGAAGAGCCGGTCGCGCCAAACCCTCGCGACCGGCTTTTTCTTTGCCGTGACTGCCCCCTAGATCCAGAGGAAGGGCAGCAGCCGGCGCGAGGTGGCGCGGATCCAGAATTTCAGCTTCGCACGCCCCTGCGCGTAATGGCGGTTGTCCCAGCCGCGCACGCCGTCGACCAACGGTTCGGTGCGATAGCGGCGTACCACGCCCGGATCGGCAAGACCGGTGACGTAGCGGTGCATCACCGGCTCCTTGGGATCGGTGCCGAGCCGGGCGGCGACATCACGCAGCAACCGGTCGTAGCCGGCGCGCGTCCACGCCATGAAGCGCAGGTCGAGCCAGGGGATGGGGCGATTGCGGACGTCGCAATACAGGTCGAAGCGGCGCGGTGCGGTCTTCACCATCCGCGTGAGGTTGCGCACCTGGTAGCGGCCGGTGATCTTCCACACCACCGCGTGCTCGCCGGCCGCCGCGATCAGCCGCGACGTCGCCATCGCATGGTCGAGCAGCTGCATCTCGCCATAGGAACGGTCGCGTCCCGGACAGCTGTGGCGGCCGTAGTTGGCGATGAATTCGACGCGGTCGGCGACGCCGCGCGCGGTGGCGAGCTGGACCAGCGACGACACGTCGCTGTCTGAATTCTCGACGAACACGATCCCCCGGATCGCGCCCTGTTCCAGCTGGCCGATATAGAAAGCGAGCGCCTGGGCGTAATCGTCGAGCCGCAGCGCGGGGTCGGTACGCGCCAGTTCGGGCGAATTGTCCGGCGTGATCGTCGCAGTCATCAGCAGGATGTCGACGCGGCCCCCGGCTGGCGCGTCCGTCATGCCTCGTTCAAGCCATAGGCCGCCTGCCATTCGTCGGCGACATTGTCCCAGCCGAAGCGCCGCTCGGCGATCGCACGGGCGTGTTCGACGAGGCCGTTGGCGCGATCGGGGTCGACCGCCAGCGCGTCCATCGCCGCGGCGATCGCGCGGACCACCTGGTCGCGCGAGCCCGGCTCGATCAGGATCGCGGACTCCGGCCCGGCGAGCATCGTCGGCCCGCCCCATTTCAGGCAGATCACCGGCAGGCCGATCATCATCGCTTCCTGTACCACGATCCCGTTCGCCTCGGCGAGGCTGGGGACGAGATAGCCGCGATAATCGGGCATCCGCGCGATCAGCGCGTCGTGGCTTTCCATCCAGCCCATGAAGCGGACCTTGTCGCGCACCCCCAGCCGATCAACCAGCACCTCCAGCTCGGCGCGATAGGCGCCGTCGCCGTAGATATCGAAACGGATCGGCTGGGTGACATGGGCGAGCGCCTCGATGCTGAGGTGGACGCCCTTGTGCGGGACCAGCCGGCCGCTGGTCATGAAACGGTGGTTGACGCCCTCATGGCGGATCGCCGGATGCGCGTCGAACTGGTTGGAGATGCCGGAATCGACGACGTCGCGCATCCGCGCGTCGGCCGCGCCCGCCCAGCCGAGCGAGCGGCGCGTGCGCTCGCCGCCCGACACCAGGATGCGGCGGAAATGCTTCTTGTCGCCAAACGTCGCCCCGACGGTGCGCTGCGCGACATAGTGGAACAGCCGCCCGAACTTGAGCTTGAGCGGCTCCTCGTCCCGGAAAGAAGGCGGATAATAGATATTGCCGGTCAGCGGGCCGAGCACGTTGGTCGCTTCCGGCAGCGGGAAGCGCGGCAGGATCGGCGACACCGGGCAGAGGTAATGGAACACCGCATCGGGATGCTCGGCGAGGATCCGGCGCAGGATCGGGCGCGCCTTGCGGAAGAAGAAGGCATCGACCAGCTGGCGCAGCATCGGCACCCTCCACGCGACGACCTGGCCGGGCGTATCCTCGATGACGAAGACGGGAAGCTCGTGAAAATCCTGTTCGAGCACCGGCGCGGACCGGCGATGCGTCACCACGGTGACGTCGTGCCCGCCCTTCACCAGATGGCGCAGGAACTGATAGGCCTTGATGGCCTCTCCGCCCATCTGCTCGGAGATGTTCGGCGTGACCAGCACGAATTTTCGGCGAGAATTCAAGCCGTCGCCCCTTCAAAACGTGGTGAGACGGAACGGGCGATGCCCTGTGCCGTCGATCTTGTCGAATGATTTCCGCAGTGCAGCATGAACGTCACAGCCCCGTCGCGGGACGGCGGGCAGCGGTCGCGGGGATGCCCCAGACCGTCGTACCGGCGGGGACGTCGTCGAGCACCACCGCGTTCGCGCCGACGCGGACGCCCTTGCCCAGCCGCACCCGGCCGAGGATCACCGCGCCCGCGCCGAGTTGCACGTCCTCGGCGAGGATCGGCGCCGCGGTCAGGTCGTCGAGCCGGCGCAGGCCCAAAGTGCAGCCCTGGCGGATGATGCAGCCGTCGCCGATCTCGCACGCGCCATGGACGACGATCGCGCCCTGATGCTCGACGATGACGCCCCGGCCGAGCTTCACCGTATAGGGCAGTTCGATGCCGTAGCGGTTGCGGCAATGGCGGAAGAGCATGCCGTAGAGGATGCTGAACGGCGCCCGCAGCAGCTTGGGGCGCAGCGTCATCCGCCACACGCCGAAGCGGTGGACGGCGACCGCGCGGAAGCCGGGCTTGGTCCAGTCGCGGCCGTGCGCGCGCCAGTCCGCCGCGATCTGGCTCCACAGCGATCCGCTCATGCCGCATGCGCCTTGTATTCGATCAGCGGGGTCCGCCGGCCGCGCCAGCGCGACAGCCAGTAGCGCGCGATGCCGAGCGCGTGCGGCGGCTTGTCGAGCAGCAGGAACCACGACCAGGCCACCGCCTCGCGCACCGGCCGCACCCGGCGTTCGCGCAACGCCACGCGGACGAACTGCGCGGTGAGCAGCAGCACCGGCGCGAGCGCGAGCAGTGCCGGCCAGCCGCGGCCGGTGACGAGCGCCGCGGCCAGCAACGCCGGCACGCTGCCCGGTACCAGCGCGCCCCAGAACAATGCCGCCCGCACCCGCCGGCGATATTCGCCGGGGTGGCGCGCCTCGAGTTCGGCATAGGCATGGCCGGAGCGTTCGGCGCGGCGCCAATATTGGCCGAAGCGCGTGATCGCGGCGTCGTGCAGCGTCATCTCCGCCGGCAGGCAGGCGATCCGCCAGCCCAGCGCGCCGAGCCGCATCGACAAATCGGGTTCCTCGCCCGCGATCATCTCGTCGGGATAGCCGCCGGCGCGATCGAGCGCGTCGGCGCGCAGCATCACGTCCCCGCCGAACTGGCGCACGGGCCCCGGCGGCACCGCCCATTCGATGTCGCACAGCCAGTTGTAGACGCTCGCCCCGGGCGCGATCTCGCGCCGGCGGCCGAACACCGCGGCAAGCCCCGGATCGGCGTCGAGCGCGGCGCGCGCGCTGGCGATCCAGTCGGGCCGGACCGCGCAATCGCCGTCGATGAACTGGATCAGCCGCACCTCGGCGCCGAGCGCGGCGCGCCCGGCGTTGCGCGCCCGCGCCGCGGTGAAGGGGATCGACAGGTCGAGTGCGACGACGCGCGCGCCCGCCGCCTCGGCCGCCGCGACGCTGCCGTCGGTCGAGCCCGAATCGACATAGACGATGCGGCCGCGGCCGCGCACCGAGGCGAGGCTGCGCACCAGCCGCTCGCCCTCGTTGCGGCCGATCACGACGATGCCGATGTCGTCGCTCATCGCGTCATCCACGCGGGCCGTTCGCCCGCCGCGGCATCCAGCGGCCGGGCCGCATGGGTCGCATCGAAGCGGCTGGGCCACAGGCCGTGGGCGATCATGTCGCTGACCTCGCGCTGCGCGACGGGGCGGGCACGCGGCACCACCGTCTGGCGGACCTGCCATACCATCCGCCCCGCCAGCCAGGCAAGGCCCGACGCCAGCCCGTAGGCGCGGCCGCGGCGCAGCGTGAAATAGCGGCGCCGCGCCTCGTACCAATAGGCCGGCATCGGCCGCGCGCGCGGCAGGCCGGTTTCCGGATCGCGGATCTGGGTGGCGGCGCCACCTTCGTGGACGACGTGCGCGGCGGGTTCGTGCCAGATCGTCCAGCCGCGATCGCGCAGCCGTCGCATCAGCTCGGTTTCCTCGAAATAGAGGAAGAAGCCCTCGTCGAAGAGGCCGGTTTCGAACAGTGCGGCGGTGCGCAGCATCACCGCCGCACCGGTCACCCAGGGCACCTCCACCGCGACGTCGCTGTCGATGCTGGTCGGCGGTTCGCGCAGCAGGCGGTCGATGAACCCGGTCGCGGCACCGCGACAGAATTCGCCGCGGATCGAGGGGAAGCGGAACGCGGAGGACTGCCGCCGACCGTCCTCATGGACCAGCAATGCGCCGACCGCGCCGGCATCGGGTTTGGCATCGAGCAGTGCCGCCATCCGCTCCAGCGCGCCGGGCCGGACGCGGGCGTCGGGATTGACGAGCGCGATCGCGGGCGGCAGCGGCCCCTGCTCCATCAGCGCGGCGATCGCGCGGTTGTTGGCGAAGGCGAAGCCGCCATTGACCGCGAGTGGCAGCACCGTCACCCAGTCGCCCCAGCCGCGCGCCGCGATCGCGGCCGCGATGCGCTCCGCCGAATCGTCCCCGGAGCCGCCGTCGACGACGACGGCGCGAAGCGCCGGGAACGCGGTGCGTGCCGGGATCAGGGACGCGACGCAATCGATCGTCAGATCGGGCGTCCGGTAATTGACGATAGCGACGGCGATATTCTGCACGGCCCTGCCTTCGCGCGACCGCAGGGGTCCTGTCCAGTCTTCTGTCGTCTCGCAATCGGACAGGCGCGGGTCGCCTCTTGCCTAACCCCGGTGCGGTTGCGAAGGCTCGGCGGTCGAACCACCGGAGCCGTCCCCGATGCCCTTCCGCCCGTCCCGCACCGCATGACCGACAGCGCGGAGTTCCTCGGCCTAGCGTTCGACGCATGGTCGCCCGATCGCGTCGAGGGGTGGCTCGGCGCGCGCGATGCCGACAGCCGCTATGCCTATGTGGTGACGCCGAACGTCGACCATATGGTGCGGCTGGCGGGGGCGGGCGAGGACGTGCAGCGGGCCTATGCCGATGCCGACCTGCGCCTGTGCGACAGTCGCATCCTCGCCCGGCTCGCCGGATGGTCCGGGGTCACGCTCAGCGTCGTGCCGGGCAGCGACCTTACCGCCGATGTCTTCGCGCGGCTGTTGCGGCCCGGCGACCGCGTGTGCCTGATCGGCGGCAATCCGGGCGACGTCGCCGCGCTGGCGACGCTGTATCCCGCGATCACGATCGTCGAGCATCATCCGCCGATGGGGCTGCGCCACGACGCGGCCGCGCGGGCGCGCGCGGTCGACGCCGCGATCGCGGCCCGGGCGCGTCTCGTCCTGTTCGCGGTCGGTTCGCCGCAGCAGGAACTGCTCGCGCACGAGATGGCGGCGCGTCCCGACGCGCGCGGTACCGGCCTGTGCATCGGCGCCTCGATCGACTTTCTGATCGGCCGGCAGAACCGCGCGCCGCGGATCGTCCAGCGGATGAGCATGGAATGGGCGTGGCGGCTGCTCACCGACCCGCGGCGGCTGGCGAAACGCTACCTGGTCGAGGGGCCGGCGATCTTTCCGATGGTGCTGCGCTGGCGGCGACAGCGCGGCTCAGCTGCGGTCCGTGCGGACCCAGCGCGTCTCGGCACCACGCACCAGCCGGAGATAGATCGGGATCTTCCATAACATGTAGAGCGGCGCGCGCAGCAGCGTGGCCCCGCTCACCTGACCGCGGCCGTGGCGGCTCCAGGCGAGCACGACGCCGAGCCCGATCAGCACGACGAGCAACAGGTCGATGGCGAGCGGCACTGCCGACGCCCCCAGCGCCCATCCGAGCGCGAGTACCAGCAGAATCGCGCCGTTGATTGCAAGCAGCAGCGCGAGCGGCGGCACCGCGACGTGCAGCCCCAGCCAGATCAGGTCGGGACGGCCGCGGGCGATCCCCTCGCGCACCAGCGGCAGCGTGACGCGGCGCGCGGTGGCGACGAAGCCATGCTCCCAGCGGGTGCGCTGGCTGAGCGTGCCGCCGCTGCCGGCGGGCGGTGTCCAGATGCACGCGCCGGGATCGAAGCACGGCGCCGATCCGCCGCGGGCGAGCGCGATGCCGATCGCAAGATCCTCGACGATCTCGTCGGTGGCGAGCGGCGCGGCGACGAAATCGGCCCAGGGAAACGCCATGCCCGATCCGGTCAGCACCACGGGCACGCCGATCCGGGCGAGCCCAGCCTGGCGGACGAGGTTCTTGACGAGGAAGGCGAACCCCGAAATCTGGATCATCGGCGACGCGCCCGGGCGCGGTTCGATCAGATAGCTCGCCTGCACCGGCCGGCCGGTGGCGACGGCGTCGTGCGCCAGCCGCGCCAGCGCGCCGGGTTCGGGCACGCAATCCGCGTCGAGCACGATCACGACCGCGGGCGGGTTCGCCGCCAGCATCGCACGGCCGTGTGCGAGCGCGTGGCCCTTGCCGCGGCGCGTCGCATCGTGGCGCTCGGCCACCTCGGCCCCGGCGGAGCGCGCGAGCGCGGCGGTATCGTCGGTGCAATTGTCGGCGACGACGAGCACGCGCGCGTTCGCGGGCAGCAGCGGCATCACCCGGCCGAGCACCGCGACGATCCCCGCCGCCTCGTCGTGCGCGGGGACGAGCACCACCGTCTCGGGCGCCGGGCCGGCGGGGGCGGGCAGCGGCCGCGGGCGCAGGCCGAGCAACAGCTCGACGGTGATGACGATATCGGGGATCGCGACGGCGAGCAGCAGCAGCCAGGCGACGATGGTCAGCAGCGCCGTCATGCCGGGCGCGCCGCAATGGCGTCGATCAGCGCGCGTGCATTGGCGGTGGCGTCATGCTGCGCGGCGACGCGGCGCCGGCCCTCGCGGCCCATCGCGGCGATCGTTGCGTCGTCGGCGTCGATCGCGGCCTCCATCGCATCCGCAACCGCGTCGGGCGATCCGGCGGGGACCAGCCAGCCGCAGCCGGCGTCGACCAGTTCGGGCGTGCCGGCGATGGCGGAGGCGATCACCGGGCGTTGCAGCGCCAGCGCTTCCATGATGACCACCGGCAGCCCTTCGGCGAAGCTCGGCAGCACAAACACGCGCGACGCCTCGAGCAGCCGGCGCACGCCCGCGCCGTCGATCGCGCCGAGCAGTTCGACCCGGTCCTCCAGCCCCGCTTCGGCGATGCGGCGGGTCAGCATGTCGCGCAATTCGCCGTCGCCGGCGATGGCGATGTGAAAGTCGCGCCCGCGCGCCTTCAGCAGCGCGGCCGCCTCGATCAGCACCGGCAGACCCTTCTGGCCGTTGAGCCGCGCCACCGCGGCGAAGCGCGGCGCGGACGGCGCAGGCGGCGGATCGGTGTCGAGGAAGCCGGCGTCGACGCCGCAGCGGACCACCGCCAGCCGGTGCCAGTCGCCGGGATCGCTCCATCGCATCAGCTGGCTGCGCCCGAACGACGAGATCGCCACCGCGAGCCGCGCATCCGCCACCTTGCCGCGCAGGTCGAGCGCATCGGGCTGATCGAACTCGTCGGGGCCGTGCACGGTGAAGCTGTAGGGCGGGCCGCCAAGCCGGCGCAACAGCCGCGCGACCATCGCCGGATTGGTGCCGAAATGCGCGTGGAGGTGGTCGACCGGCGCCTTGCGGAAGCGTTCGAGCAGCCATGCCGCCTCGCCGAGATAGGCGAGCGCGCGGACCATCGCCTTGGGCGACCAGCCGGCGCTGCGCACCGCCAGCGCCAGCGCGCCGGCCAGGCGGCGGGGCTGGCGCAGCGCCACGCGCAGCAGCGCCGCGCCGAGGCCGGTCGCGCCCGCGGCGAGGATCGCGGTAGTGCGCGCCTGCTCTTCCCGGTCGCTCGCGTCGATCAGCGTGCCGGGGCTGCGCACCGTATAGCGATCGACGCTATGGCCGGCCGCCTCGACCCCGGCGATCTCGCGCCGGACGAAACTGTGGCTGACGGCGGGATAGCGGTTGCAGAGATAGGCGATCCTCACCGTCGCTCCTTCACGATCGGGCGCGGCGATCAGCTGTAATAGGCGTCGTAGCCACCCTGGCGCCAATAGCCGAAGCCATAGTCGTCGCCCCCGATCACGCCGTTGTAGCGGTTGAGGACGGTGCCGATGCAAGGCGCGGGCGCGAGCAGCTCGATCGCGTCGCGCACCTGGCGGGCGGTGGTCTTACCCTCCTCGACGACGAGCAGATAGGCGTCGAGCTGTTCGAGCGCGATCGCGGCATCGTCGTTGGCGAAGGCGGGCGGCAGGTCGCACAGGCAGATGTAATCGTCGGGCAACCGGTCCATCGCGTCGACCAGCGCGCGCATCCGCGTGCCGGCGAGCAGTTCGGCCGACGATTCCTCGACCCGGTAGCTCGGGTAGATGGTCAGGTTGCTGCCCATCACCCGCCGCCCGACCGAGGTCAGCGACGGGAGGCCGCCGTTCAGATAGGCGTCGAGGCCCTGCTGGTCGTACAGGTCGTATTGCGCCGCGACCGACCCGCGCCGCAGGTCGAGATCGAACAGCAGCGTCTGGCGGTCGGGGATGCGCGACATCGACGCGGCGAGGTTGCACGATATGAAGGTCTTGCCCACGCCCGGCGTCGCCGAGGTAATGCCGATCTTCTTCCAGCCGTTCGCCTTCATCAGCTTCACGACCTGCGAGCGGAGCAGGTTGAACGGACGCGAGCGGCGGTCGCGGCTGTTGAAGCCGAAGACGCCGCGCTTGACGACGTCGATCAGCTGCACGTCCTGGACGGGACCCGCGAGCAGGCCGGTGGTCGGACGACCGACCGGCGCGGCATAGGTATCAGACGATATGGTCACGACGAACCCTTCTTTCTCACGGCTCAGCCGGCCTTCGCAGCCGCGCCGCGCTTGTCGGAACGGCTGCCCTGCATCATGCGGGCAAACCAGCCGGGCCGGCCGTTGAGGACCGGAACGACCCCCAGCGGCGGTTCGCCCGTGATCTGCGCGAGCTGTGCGGCGCTGCGGATCGGGCGCTGGACCAGCTCGACCAGGAACGCCAGCGCCAGCCCGGCGCCGAGCCCGGCCACGATGCCACCGACGATCAGCAGCAGGCGGTTGGGCGAGGTGGGATGATCGGGGGTCACCGGCGGTTCGATCAGCGTCAGCCGCTCGCCGCGCTGCTCCTCGGTCAGCTTGGACACCGACTTGGCGTTGAGCAGGTTGGTCGACACCCGGGCAAGGTTGGCCCGGATCATGTCGGCCTTCGCCTGGAGCTGCTGCACCTCCTGCACCACTGCCGGACCGCGCGCCTGGGCGGCGGCCATCATCGCGACGCGGCCTTCCTCGGCCGCGCGCTGGCGGTTGAGCTGGCTGATCGCGGTGTTGTTGGTCGCGATCTGCTGGCGGACCGCGGCGGACACGTTGCGGTTCGACAGGCCGCTGGCGCTGGCACGGGCGATCTCAAGCCGCTTGCGCGCGATCTGGACGTCCGGATGCGTGTCCGAATAGGTCGCCTGCGCCGCAGTCAGCGCGGCTTCCGCCGCGACGACGTTCGGATCGCGGTCGACCGCGGTGCTCGCCTGCGCGGCGAGCTGCGCGTTCTCGCGCTGCAACGTCGCGATCTGGCCGGCATAATCGATCCCCGCCCCGCCCGTCATCATCGTGGCGCTGGCGGAAGACAGCGCGGCGCCGTTGGCCCCCGCGATCTGCTTCATCCGGCCCTCGATCTGCGTCAGCTGCTGCTGCAGGCTGGCGGACTGGTCGTCGAGCAGGTTGACGTTGCCCTGCGCATCGGCCTGCGTCTGCGTCGCGTCGAGCTTCAGCAGCCGGTCGACGAAGGTCTGCGCGACGATCTGGGCCGGGCCGGGCTGCGGATAGTCGAAGGTCAGCGAGAATGCGATCGAGCCCTTGTTGCCAGCCGCCGCGCTCTGGATGTCGGCGTTGACCGCGCTGATGTCGGTCGCGTTGCGCATCCGCTCGACCAGCGTCGACAGCGGCTCAGTATGCCGCGAGGCGCCGTACAGGTCGTTGGCCTGGATCAGCTCGACGAGGTCGGGACGGCTGAGGATCTGCTGCCGGATCCGCGCCATGCGGCGATCGATCGGGTTGGTGTCCTGGCTGGTCTGGGCGTCGGGCAGGTCGTTGGATTCGACCAGCAGCAGCGCGCGTGCCTGATAGCTGCGCGGCAGCAGGAAGGCCGCCGCGACCGCCGCGATCGCGATCAGCACCGCCGGGATGATGAACAGCCAGCGGCGCTGCCAGAGGATGATTGGAAGGCTCGCCAGGATGCCCGGCGGCTGATCGTCCTCGCCGGACGTGCTGCCACGCACTGTATCGTTCAACGCGAATCTCCAAAGCGATAGGATAGGCCGACCTGGCCGCCGAAGTCGCTGGGTCGGCCGGCATTGCCGCTGAGGAGCCGGCCGTAATGCGCCGACGTCACCAGCCGCAGCCGCTCGCGCAGGCGGCGATCGTAGCTCACCGTCCCCTGCACGAATTCGTTCTGCAATTGCAGCGCGCCCGGCAGCAGCCGGGCGGTATCGCCGCCCACCTTGCTGTAGCTGCCGTTCAGGGACAGGTTGGACAATTCGCTCAGCCGCCGCGACCAGTTGATCCCGGCGCTGGTGACATATTGCGTGCCGACGAGCCCGGTCGGCGACACCTGGCGCGCGGCCTGGATGCACGTCGAGGTCAACTCGCCCTGGCGGCAGAGGTTGACGTTGCCCGACAGCGAGGTCCGGTTGGTCGAGCCGACCGCATCGCTCTGGACGAAGGTGACGCCGAGCGCGCCGTCGACGGTCCAGCGCTCGCTGAGCCGGCCGGACGCGGTCGCCTCGACCGGGAAGACGCGCGAATTGTTGTTCGCGGTCCGGTACTGGAAGCTCGACGCCGATCCGCGCAGGCCGACGGTCATCCGATCGGACACGCGGCGCGAATAGCCCAGCGACCCGCTATACGCCTCGTAATTGCCGAACTGCGGCAGCGAGCTGTAGCGGGTCGCTTCGGCATAGCCGCTCACCGTCAGCGAATCGCGGAGCGACAGGCCCCAGCTCACGTCGCCGCTGAGCCGGGCGAGCTTGCGTCGGTTGCGCAGCCCGAACAGGCCGATGTCGGTGATCGGCACGAAGGACGTCGAGGCAGGGATCGGGACGACGGGCGTCGTCGTCCCGGGCACCGTACTGCCCCCGGTGGCGACGGTGCCGAAGCCCGGTTGCAGGCCGGTGAACGATCCTAGCACCGAAGTGGACAGGTCGAGGCGGGTATGTGCTGTGATATGCTCGCTCGGGCGCAGCACATAGTCGAGCGCCCCCGAATAGCTGTCGTTGCGACCGTAGCGCCGCGCATATTGCTGCAGGTTCGCATCGCCCGACAGCGTGATCGTGCTGCGTTCGGTCAGGATCTGGTAGCGCGGCGCAAAGTCGAGCGTCAGCAGCGCGCTTCCGGTGTCGTTGCCGGTGACGGAGAACGGGTTGTTCGAATAACCCGCGGTCGCCGACACGTCGGCACTCAGCCGTTCCTCGCTCTGCGCCGCGGCGACCGACGGCAGCGCCAGCAGCCCGACCGCGATGGCGCCCAGCGCCGTACCGGCACGGATCATGGGACGATGACCGTGTCGCCGCTTTCCATCTGCGGCAGGCCCTGCAAATCATTGTCGCTGGGGTTGCCCTTCAGCGCGTCCGACAGGCGCACCTTGATGACGGACAGGCCGTTGTTCGTCTTGCGCAGGATGCGCACGTTGCTCATGTCGGCGAAGTCGGCGGGGCCGCCGGCGAGCGCGACCGCCTCCAGCACGTTGACGTAGCGGCCGGTCGTGAACGCGCCGGGCGCCCGCACCTTGCCGACAATCGAGAATTGCATGCCGACCGCGTTCTTCACCGACACGGTCACCTGCGGCACCGTGTCGCGATATTGCGAGCGCAGGCCCTTCACGATCTCCTGCTCGACGTCGCGCGGCAGCTTGTTGAGCGCGTTGACCTGGCCGACCAGCGGGAACGAGATGGTGCCGTCCGGCAGCACCTTGATGTCGCGGCTCAGCCGGTCCTCGCCCCAGACATAGATTTCGAGCTCGTCACCCGGGTTGATGCGATAGGCGCGCGGGGTCGCGGGCGCCGATGCGCCGGATGCCTGTGCCGAGGCCATCGGCGCCAGCGCCGTCGTCGCGGCGAGGCTCGCCGCCATCATCACCAGTTTCAGCTGCATCAAACCCGCCCCACAATCGTCCAAGCGACACCCTTATAGCCAAGCAGTTTCACCTGCTAGGTAAAAGAGGGTAAATGCCCGCCGCGACGGCGCGCATGGCTTTTCATTGCCGCCGCGAGCCGATAGCACCCGGTCTCGCATATCTGGCTCCGCATACTGACGGTGTCGCGTTCGCCTTATACAAGCGGGTTTCATGATCGGTAGATATTTCATTTCCGGGCCGATGCTGCTCGCGGCCGCGCTGCTGACGCCGGCCTGCTCGTCGCGCGACCAGCAGGCGGCCACCGCCGCGGCGATCGCGAACGACGCGTTGCAGCAGGGCCAACTGGTCGTCGCGCGGCAGCAGATCAACAAGGCGTTGGCGGTCCGCGACGACGTCGGCGATTACTGGATGCTGTCCGCGCATATCGCGCTTGCCGAACAGAATTACAGCGGCGCCTACGACGCGTACGAAAGCGTCGTGATGTTCGACCGGACCAATGCCGAGGCGCTGACCCGGCTGTGCCAGATCGCGCTCAGCGCCGATCAGCCCGAACGCGCCGAGCGCTATGCCGATCAGCTCGGCGTCCTCAATCCGGCCGAGAAGAGCGCGATCACCGTGAAGGCTGCGATCGCGTTCAAGCGCGGCGACAAGAAGACCGCGACGCGGCTGCTCGACCAGGTGCTCGCGATCGATCCGGGCGATGCGCTGGCGCTGGGGGTCAAGAGCAAGCTGCTGGCCGCCAACGACGATCTTGCAGGCGCTGCCAAGGCGGGCGAGGCCGCGCTGGCGGCACCGGGCGATGCCGCCGGGCGCCTCACCGTGCTGAAGGGCATCTACCTCAAGATGAAGGACGGCGCCGGCTATGCCCGGACCGTCGCCCGGATGGCGCGCAGCTATCCCGACCTGGCGCCGGCGCAGATGGACTATGCCGCCAGCCTGTACGACACCGGCGACGCGGCGAGCGCATTCGCGGTGACGCGGCGCGTGCTCGCGCTGCGCCCCGACGACGTGACGCTCGCGCACGGCGTGCTCGACCTGTGGGCCGCGCAAGGCGCATCCGCGATGCCGCTCGCCGCGATCGTCGCCGGTGCGGCGAACGGATCGCTCCAGACCCGGGCGACCTATGCGCAATATGCCAATGCGATCGGCCATCCCGAACTGGCGCTGAAGGTACTCGGCGATGTGGCGGAGCGCGATCCGGCGAGTGTGGCCAATGCCGACGCCAAGGCGGCGCGCGCGCATGCGCGGGCGCTGACGGGCGCGACCGATCCGGCGCGGGCGGAGATCGCGGCGGTGCTGGCGGCGGACGGCGACCATCCGGGGGCATTGGTCGCGCGCGGGGTGCTGCGCGCGAAGGCGGGCGACCAGCGCGGCGGGATCGAGGACCTGCGCCACGCGCTCGCCGGCAACCCCGACAATGCGCTCGCCCGCCTGACGCTGGCGGACCTTCAGGTCGCGCAGGGCGAGGCGGTGCTCGCCACCACGACGTTGCAGGACGGGCTGGGCGATCCGCGGGCGGACCCGCGGATCGCGGCGCGGCTGGTGCAGCTGCTGCGCGGTCAGGGCCGCAATGCCGAAGCGGGCGCAGTGCTGGAAACCTACGCCCGGGACAATCCGTTCGGCCGCAAGCCCCGCGCCTGACGGCATAGGATCCGGTGGTTCGGGCGCCGGCCGCGAGGGCCGGCGCCCGACGGATCAGGACGCCGGGGGCGTCGGGGTGCCCTTGGGCGGTGCAAAGCCGGTGTCGTAGGTGATCTTGGCGGTGGCGCGTGCCTGATCGACCTGCTTGCGCATCGCCTGCTCGACCGCCTGACGGCGCATGATCTCGATCGCGGCGGGCTGGGCCTGCTGCGCCGGGGTCGGCACGTCCACCGCGTTGCGGATGACGTTGACGACGATCTGGCCGTTCTGCGGCACGAGGAAGGGCTCGCCCGGCGGCAGCGACGCGATGCGCGACGCGATCGCCGGGGGCAGCATCGCGGTGTCGAGCTGCGCGGTGCCGCGCTGGAACTTGATCCCCGAACTGTTCAGCACCGATTCGACCTCGGGCAGCGTCTTGGCGGGCTTCAGCTTCGCCTCGAGTGCGGGATCGCTGCCGGCCTGGAAGACGACCTGGTCGAGCTGATAGCGCTTGCGACCGGCGAACATCGCCGGGTTCTTGGCCATGAACTGCGCCGCGGCGGCCGCATCGGGCACGGCGACGCTCTTGGCGGCGTTGCTCGCCATCATGTCGATCAGCACGGCGTCCTGCGCACGCTGCACCTGCGCCAGATAGCTCGGCGACTTGTCGAGGCCCTGCTCCTTGGCCTTGCCGACCAGCAGCTTGCGGTCGACGACGCGTTGCAGCAGCTGGGCCATGATCGCCTTGCGATCGGCGTTCTGCGGGATCTGCTGGCCGTTCAGTTCGGCGTTCAGTTCCTGCTGGGTGATCTCCTGCCCGTTGACGACGGCGACCACTTGGCCTCCGACCTTCTTCTCGCAGCCGCCCAGCATCAGCATCGATGCGGCGCATACGGCCAAAGTTGCCTTCTTCACGTCGTCACTCCCCACACGTTCGATTTGTCCATTCGCCCGATCGCTCGCCTGCCCGATCGCCTATTTGCCGAGCGTCGAGCCGAGCAGCACCTGTCGCATCCGCGGACCCACGGCGCGATACAGGTCGCGGGCGAACGTATCCAGCAAAGGCGTCAAGGAACCGTTGCCGGCGCTCGACATCCGCACCAGCACGCCGTCCGGGATGACGCCGGCGAAATTCTCCGCGATCACCGCGGTGCGCTGTTCGCTCCACGTCCGCGGGAAGTGGCTGCCGAGCCGCGTCCAATAGATCAGCTGCTCGCGGCGCACGTCGGTCTCGGCGAGGATCTCGCGCGTCGGCACGGCGATGCCGGGGGCGAGCATCGTGGTGTGCGCCTCGACGTTGGTCAGCCGGTAGCCCGACGCCGGATAGCAGACCTCCGGGCGATGGACCTGGAGCGTGCCGTCCTGCGCGCCGCTATAGGCGATCAGCAGCATGACCGGCGCCGATCCCTCGCGCACGTAGACGCGGGTCAGCAGCTGGCTGTAGATCTTGTCGCGCAGCTGGTCCGCGGGCGGCAGCACCAGCCCGCTGGCGGTGTTGAACTGCCAGCCGGCGAACTGCTTGGGGACGAGGTCGTCGAGCTTGGCGGTGCCGAGCTGGTTCTCGGACCGGCGCGGCTTCAGCGCGAGGCCGGCGATGGCGGCGGCCAGGAAAGCCCCGCCGATCAGCGTCTGGCGCCGCGTCAGCCGCGCGCGCTCCTCGGTTTCGCGCGCGATCCAGCGTTCGTCGTTCACGACGCGACCTCCGGGTTGGCGGCCGGCCGCGTGGCGAAGCGCCGGCGCAGCGGCGAGGCGAGGCTGTCGATCAGGAAGATGCCGAGCAATGCGGTGAGGAACATCGTCATGCCCGCGAGTTCATGGAAGAAGCCCTGCCCCGCCGCCTCGCCGAAGTGATAGGTGATGAGCAGCAGCATCAGCACGCGCACCAGGTTGGCAACGACCGCGACCGGCACGATGCACAGCAGCAGCAGCACCATGTAGCGCAGGTTCGAACTGTGCCGGATATAGGTGTAGAACAGGCCGAGCGCGGTCAGGCTGATGAGCGAGTTCAATCCTGCGCAGGCGGCGGCCACCAGCATCTCGTACTGGCCGATCTGGATCGTCACGCCCGACCCCGCGACCGGATAGCCGACCGCATGCAGCAGCGACACCGCGGTTTCCGACACCGCGATCTTCAGCGGCTGGGTCAGCATCGCGAACAAGGTGTCGGGCGGCGGAAAGGCGAACAGCAGGAAGAACAGCGGGAACCACAGCCGGCGCAGCGTCGCGCCGCCCCACAGCGCCAGCGCCGTGGTCAGCAGCAGCGCGTACATCGCCGCGCCCTCGATCTCGATGATGCTGGTGACGCGCGCGAAGACGTAGAGCGGCAACAGGACCGCGAACAGGATAGTGACGAGCACGCCGTTGCCCGGTCGCGCCAGACGGCGCGCCGCGGCCCATTCGCGGCTGAGCAGCCAGATGCCGATCGCCAGCACGAGCGGCCCGTGCGCGCCCTGTTCGGTCGTCCAGCTTTCACGGGCGACGCCGACCAGCGTCGGACCCACCAGGGCACACAGGCCGACGACCAGCAGCGGCGTGATCGGCCACGGCCGCGCCAACCGCTGGGATATGCCGCGCGAAGCCCGAACCTCGACTGAAATACTACACCCCCCGCCGAGGCATACGAGCCGATCGGTTAGCCAATGGTTCCATCCTACCGGTAAGGTAGTGTCGCCGCAAGGGCGGCGGACCGCCCTTGCGGTGCGGTCCGTTCCTGGCACGGTAACTGTAACCGGCAAGTAAACGGCGCTCCGCGTCGTGCGGCAACATTCCCGAATGGGTTGACTTTGCCGCCCCGACCGCCATCGCGGCGCCATGCCCGATGCAACCGATACCGCCCCCCCACGGCAGCCCGATCCGCGCGGCGGATCGTTCACCGAACGGGTGAAGGACGCTTGGGGCAAAGTCCTGCGCAACCCGTCGGCGATGATCATCGCCAGCACCGCGACGCAGAGCGCGCTGCGACTGGTGAGCAACATCGTCCTCGCCCGCCTGCTCGCCCCCAGCGCGTTCGCGCTCACCGCGATCACCGCGCTGATCCTGACCGGCATCCAGATGGTGTCCGACGTCGGCATCGCGATCACCGCGCTGCGCGAGGGCCAACTCAGCCGCGACGACGAGGACCGGTTGTGGACGATGCAGCTTGTCCGCGGCATCGGCGTCGGCATCCTGGTCGCGGCGGTCGCGATCCCGGTCGCCTGGATCTACCAGGACGCGCGGCTGCGCGACGTGCTGTTCGCGCTGGCGCTGATGCCCGCGTTGCAGGGCGCGCAGAGCCTCTACCCGATCCTGGCGCTCGCCCATCGCCGGCTGCTGCCCTCGACCCTGGTCGAGCTCGGCGGGCGGATAGTCGCGATGACGACGTCGATCCTCGTCGCGCTGGTCAGCCCGACCGTCTGGTCGCTCGTCATCGGCACGCTGCTGGCGGTCGCCTTCACCACGATCACCAGCCACGTCCTGTCAGGGCGGTTGCCGCGGTTCCTATTTGATCGCGCCTATATCCAGCGACAGTGGCGCTTCTCGCGCTGGATCCAGACATCCTCGACGCTGACGTTCGTCGGCATGCAGATCGACAAAGCGTTGTTCCCGTTCCTGTTCGGGATGACCGCACTCGGGCTCTACGGCATCGGCGCGACCTTTGCCGCGATCCCCGCGCAGATCACGCAGCGCTGGAGCTCGAGCGTCTTCTATCCGCTGACCGTGCAGCTGCTGAAGGGCGATGCGAGGGCGCGCGCGCAGCTGATCGGTGTGCGCACGACCATGCTGATTTACAGCGCGATCGTAACGTTGGGGGTAATGGCTATCTCGCCCAGCTTCTTCTTTCTGCTCTATGAGCCGCGCTATCATGGCGCGGCCAACTTTGCCCAAATCCTGGCGCTCGGCACCTTTTTCGAGGTTGCCGAATCCAGCCTGCGCCACATGCCGCTGGTCGAGGGCACACCGCATTTCGAGGTCTGGACCACGATCGTCCGGATCGCCGCGTTCGGTGTCGCGATCCTCGCCGTCCATCTCACCGGGGCAGGCGTCGAAAGCTATGCGCTGAGCTACGTGATCGGCCTCGCCGTGAGCTATATTTTTATGGTCGTCACCTGTGTCCGGCGCGGTTACGTGCGGCCAAAATTGGATGTCGCGCTGACAGGGACGCTCGTGGCCGCTGCCGTCGTTCTCTACGCCATGCCTGTCCTGCAGGGCGGCACGGTCGGCTTGATAGTGCAGGCAGCTGTCGTCGCGGGGATATCCGCCGTGGCGATAGTGTTCGTCTATCTGCGCCGCGGCATGCCTTCGTTGCCGGCGGAGCCGGCACAGGAGACGTTGCTGGAGGCAGCAGAGGACGAACTGGGCACCCTCCCTAAACGCGCCTGACAATAAGGGCGGGTCAGCGCAAGCGGTGCGTTTCTCGCATTGCCAGTATCGCATCGATCGGTCAGGCGCACTGGATATGAGTTCTCTATTTCCACGTGGAATGCGTGTTTCCCGCCGTTGGTTGCTCGGTGCAGGTGCCGTTACCACTGCCAAAGCCTATGCATGGCTCGCGAGCAGCCCGTCTTCGGCCGGTGTAGCGTTGGACGCGTTGGGCCTGAAGACCGGGGGCGACGATACATCGAGTTCGGCGATAGTAAGCTCGGCGGGGCCACGCATGGGCCTCACACCATTCAAGCCGGTGGGTCAAAATCTCGCATCAGAACAGCTGCAATATTATGGCCAGGGCTTCCCCTTCCTTGACCGCGCCAAGATGTCGGGGTCATGGGAGGGGGCTGCTTGGAAAATTTCGATCGATTATGCTGGCGGGGCGATAGCCCCCGCGGTGCCGGTCAACGCCAACGGCTATCCAATTGCGATACCCTCAAACGCCGGGGGCGTCGAACAGATCATCAACATCGAAGGTCCATACGGACCCGAAGACAAGCAGCGCTACGTCTTTGAGTCGACGCGGATCGATGCAACCTTCGTGATTCCCAACCAGCGAATTGTGTCGAACAAGATCGTCGACGGCAAGCGCCGGATTGTCTTCGACGTGACCAACGCCCAGGCATTCCCGCCGTCGGTCGGTTACGGCATCTATCTGCGCATCGCCGAATTGCCAACACCCTATACACTTACCGACACGCACCAGCTGTTCCGTATAGACCAGGAAGCAGCGCTGAAGGCCGGAGGAATATTTACTGACGAATTCCTCGCGCGGGTCAAGTATCTTGGGGTGTTTCGGTTCATGGACTGGGACGATACCAACCATAACAATCGCACGGAATTTGCCGAGCGGCCGCTGCCCGCGCACACGACATGGCGGGTGGTGCCGCTCGAGATCCAGATCGCGCTCTGCAACCAGGCCGGCGTGCCCGGCCATTTCTGCATCATGGCGCGCGCGAGCGACGATTATGTCCGCGCGCTGGCTGCGTTCATTGAGGCGCGGCTGAAACCGGGGCTGCGCTACCTGATTGAATTCACCAACGAGGCGTGGAACTACGCCTTTCCCGCCTATCACTATCTCTACACGCTGGCACCGGCGATCCCAGGCAATGTCGGTGATCCGGCGAACCGACAATACGGCTATCGAATGGCGCGCGTCGCCGCGATCTTCCGCAAGGCGAGCGGCTATTCGTCGCGCGTCGATTTCTGCTGGGGAACGATGTTCGTCGATCCGACCAAGACGCGAGCAAACCTCGTGGGCATCGAATACGCGATCGCCGAGTGGTCGGACCCGACGCATGCCAATAACGATGCCGATTTCGCCGCGCGCTTCGATGTGCCGGGCAAGCTTGTCAATATTCTCATGCCTGCCGGATACATTGACGGGGGCCTCACCGGCCCATCGACCGAAGCCGGCCGCGCTGCCTTCAAGGCGACCGTCCGGGGATGGGCGGCCGCGACCGATGACAGCGGCCTCGCCAAGGCGTTCCGTCAGATCGAATATGGCGATCAGGTGTCGGGGAGAGGCGTCTGGCTGGAGAACTATGCCAGCTTTTTCGACGCCCATCGCCAGATTGTCGAACCGCTGGGACTGCGTGTCGGGCAATATGAAGGGGGCTATCATCTCGACGCGGCTGGCACGTGGCCGAACGGTGACCCCGACCAGGCGCTGGTGACCGACTTCTTCACGCGGCTCTCATACGACGATCGCAGCTATGGCATCTTCATCAAGCTGTTCACGCTCGCGCGCAGCCTGGGGTCGCAGGTCTTCATCCACCTGTGCGACCAGGGATCGTATAACAATCCCGGCGGGATCTGGGGCGCGATCCGCGACGGCTACCATCCCGACACGCCGCGCGCGCGCGCGATCGTCGACTTCAACGCCCATCCGTCGCCCGCGCCCATGCTGACCCTCTCCACCGTGACCACGGGCGAATATACCGTCGGCGCCGAGCCGGTGACGACGATCGTTGCCACGGGCGGTGTCGGCCGGATCGCGCTTACCTGCTACGATCTGGCTCCGGGGCGCGCCTTCGACGGATTCCGCCGGATCAAGGGGCGGCTGACCGCGACCGGTGCCACCACCGCGCGGATCGTTGCAATCGACGAAATGGGGACGACCGCCATCGTCACCGTCGTGCAGGACGTTACGCCCCCGCGGCCCAGCGTCAGGGCCAAGTCTCTGCGCCTCGTCGTCACCGCCAGCGCAGGCAATGGACGCAACTTCGTCGTCCAGCTGCACGAAATCCGCGTGCGGACCGCGGCGGGTGACATCGTGCCGGTGGCATGGAGCGGGCCGACGACGCCGAGCGTCTATGGCCGGCACGAGGTGCCCGCGCATTTGTCCGATGCCGATGAGAACAGCCGCTGGACGTCGCCGACGATCGCCGAGAACCGGGGGCCGATCGAGCTGCGCGGCAACCTTGCCATGGCCGCGGATATCGCGACGATCGACATCATTCCCAGTGACGTCGGATGTGCACCCGGTAATTTCCAAATCTACGTGTCCGATGGCAGGACCAGCCGGCTGGTGCTCAGCGTCGACGAACCCGACGCCGGTCGGTGGACGGCGCGCACGGCGCGTACGTTTGCACTCGCGGGGCCGCGGTGAACCGAGAAAATATCTCCATGACCTGAACGGCATGGGAGCCGTGTCGCCGATGTCTTAGCCGGGTGTTTACCATTGGGAGGCCATGGTGGCGGCCAGAAATCGGCTCCACGGCAAGGCCCCCATCATGAAGCTGCCCAATGACGCCAGCGAACGTATCGCCGCGGCGTTTTCCACCGAAACCACAGGGGTAGACCCGGAATCCGGCGTGCGCGCGCTCGCCGCGCTGCTCGCGATCCACCATCGCGCGGTCGACCCCAAGCAGCTCCGCCACGACCTCGGCCAGGCCGATCCGCTGAGCGCGGCCGACGTCGTGCGGCTCGCGCGCCGGCAGCAGGGGGTGCGCGCGCGCGTCGTGCAGGTCGAGCGCGGGCGCCTGTCGCGACAGCCGCTCCCGGCGATGGCGCACGGCCCCGAGGGCTGGTTCATCATCGGCCGGCTGGTCGAGGACGGGGTCCTGATCCAGCGGCCCGGCAAGTCGGTCGAGAAGGTCGACCGCGACACGCTCGACGCGATGTGGTCGGGCGAACTGGTGCTGGTGACGACGCGCGAGGGCGCGGGCGTCGCCGGCCGCTTCGACCTGCGCTGGTTCATCCCGCAGATCGTCCGCTATCGCCGGCTGATCGGCGAGGTGCTGCTCATCACCTGCCTGCTCAACCTGCTCGGCCTCGCCTCGCCGCTCCTGTTCCAGAACGTGATCGACAAGGTGCTCCAGCACAATGCGGTCTCGACGCTCAACGTGCTCGCGATCGGCTTCGTCGCGGTCGCGGTATGGGAGGCGATGTTCGGCTGGATCCGCACCCGCGTCTATGCCGAGACCAGCCAGAAGATCGACGTCGAGCTGGGCGCGCGCGTGTTCCGCCACCTGCTGTCGCTGCCGCTCGACTATTTTGAGCGGCGCCGCGTCGGCGACACCGTCACCCGCGTCCGCCAGCTGGAGACGATCCGCGAATTCCTCACCACCGCCTCGCTGACGGTGCTGGTCGATCCGCTGTTCACCGTGATCTTCATGATCGCGATGATCGTCTATTCGCCCGCGCTGTTCGGCATCGTCGCGGTCAGCCTGGTGGGGTACGTCGCGGTGTCGGTGTGCCTGACCCGCCCGTTGCGCGAGCGCGTCGAGCAGAAGTTCGAGCGCGGCGCGTCGAGCAACGCGCTGCTGACCGAGAGCGTCTCGGGCATCCAGACGGTCAAGGCCGCCGCGGTCGAACCGCAGTGGCAGGACAATTGGGAACGCCAAATCGCCGCCTACAGCGCCGCTTCGCTGCGCGTCACCGCGCTGTCGTCGACCGGCAGCCAGATCGTCGAGCTGATCGCCAAGCTGAGCTTCGCGGGCATCCTGTTCTTCGGCGCCAAGCAGGTAATGGGCGGCGCGATGACCGTCGGCGCGCTGGTCGCGTTCAACATGTTCGCGCAGCGCGTGTCCGGCCCAGTGATCCGGATGGCGCAGATCTGGCAGGATTTCCAGCAGGTCCGCATCTCGGTCGAGCGGCTCGGCGACATCCTCAACCACCCGCGCGAGCGGCAGGCGAGCGCGACCGCGGACATGCCGCAGATGCGCGGCGCGATCGCGTTCGACAAGGTCCGCTTCCGCTATGCGCCCGACACCGCGCCGGCGATCGACGGCGTCACCTTCGCGGTGCCCGCGGGCATGTCGATCGGCATCGTCGGATCGTCGGGATCGGGCAAGTCGACGCTGACCAAGCTGCTCCAGCGGCTGTACACCGCGGAGAGCGGCCGCGTGTCGGTCGACGACGTCGACGTCGCACAGGCCGATCCGACCTGGCTGCGCCGCCACATCGGCGTCGTGCTGCAGGAAAACATCCTGTTCAACCGCTCGATCCGCGAGAATATCGCGCTTGCCAATCCGGCGATGCCGTTCGACCGGGTGATCCGCGCCGCCAAGCTGGCGGGCGCGCACGACTTCATCATGGAACAGCCGCAGGGCTACGACACGCCGATCGTCGAGCGCGGCGTCAACCTGTCGGGCGGGCAGCGCCAGCGGATCGCGATCGCGCGCGCGCTCGTCACCGATCCGCGCATCCTGATCCTCGACGAGGCGACCTCTGCGCTCGATGCCGAGAGCGAGGAGATCATCCGCCGCAACCTGAAGGCGATCGCCAAGGGGCGCACCGTGCTCATCATCGCCCACCGCCTGTCCGCGGTGCGCGACTGCGACCGGATCATCGCGCTGGAGAAGGGCCGCATCGTCGAGGGCGGCACGCATACCGAGCTGCTCGCGCTCGGTGGCCGCTATGCCGAACTGCACCGCCGCCAGGTCGGCGCCGATGCTTCCCCCGCCCCCGCCGGCAAGCCGGCCACACGCCAGCCGGCCACCGCCGGTAAGCAGGATATCGCCGCATGAACGCGCTCACCACCAACTGGTCGCTGGTCCGCAGCGCCCTTGCCGAGGACCGTCGCCATCAGGCGCAGCGGCTGCGCATCGACGATGCCGCCTTCCTCCCCGCCGCGCTCGAGGTGATCGAGCGGCCGGTGTCGCCGACCGCGCGGCTGACCGGGCGGGTGCTGATGGCGGGCGTCGCGGCGATGGCGCTGTGGCTGACCTTCGGCCGGACCGAGATCATCGCCGCGGCGACCGGCCGCATCATCCCGGTCGGCGAGGTGCAGCTGGTCCAGCCGGCCGAGGCGGGCGTCGTGCGCCGCATCCTCGTCCACGACGGCGACCGGGTGACCAAGGGCCAGCCGCTGGTGCTGCTCGATCCGACCATGTCCACCGCCGAAGCCGCGCAGGCGGCCAAGGCGTACGAAACCGCCGCTTTCGACGTCGCGCGCACCCGCGCGGTGATCGACGCGCTCGACGGCAAGCCGCTCCACCTCGCCGCCCCCGCCGGCAGCGACGCGGCGACGATCGCCTCGCAGGAGAGCCTCGCCCGTGCCCGGCTCGCCGAGGCGCGCGCCTCGATCGCGACGACCAGCGCGGGCGGCGCCGTCGCGCGCGCCGACATCGCCTCGGCGCGGTCCGAGGTCGCCAAGCTCAACCGCTCGCTGCCGCTGCTCGACCAGCAGATCGCCGCCAACGAGCAATTGCTGGCGGAGGGCTACGTTTCCAAGCTGCGCGTGCTTGACATGCGGCGCCAGCGCATATCCGAAGCCGGCGCGCGCGATGCCGCGCTGGTCGCGATCAGTCGCGCCAACGCCACTGCGGGCGGCGCCGCGACCACGGTGGGCAAGGCGCGCGCCGACGTCCGCCTCGCGCTCTACGACGAACTGGTGAGGGCCGAATCCGACATGCGGCTGCGCCGCGAGGAGATGGTCAAGGCGCAGCAGCGATCGGGCTTCCAGGCGCTGCGCGCGCCGGTGACCGGCGTCGTCAGCCAGCTGTCGCTGCACACCGAGGGCGGCGTGGTGGAGGCGGCGAAACCGATCATGACCGTGGTCCCGTCCGACGGGAAGCTGGTCGCCGAGGTCAAATTGCTCAACCGCGACGCGGGCTTCGTCGCGCCCGGCCAGCCGGTCCAGGTCAAGCTCGATGCCTTCCCGTTCAGCCGCTACGGCACGGTGCCGGGCCACGTCCTCAGCGTCAGCCCGGATGCGGTGCCCGACGAGAAGCTGGGGCTGGTCTATGTCGTGCGCGTGTCGCTCGACCGCACCCGCGTCGACCGCGGCGACCGCACCGTCGCGCTAGTCCCTGGCATGATGGCGACAGCCGACATCGTCACCGGCAACCGCAATTACCTCAGCTACCTCACCAGCCCGATCGCAGAAGCGGGTGGGAGTGCATTGCGGGAGCGGTGAGGACCGAACCGCGGCCGGGCGGGGTTAGGGGGCTACTTGCCCCTGATGTCGCGCTGCGGCGTCAGGCGGTCCGGGTCTTCAGCAATCGCGCGATCCTCTGCGGTCTGGTGCCGAGGGGACGGGTCTGGCGTCGGGCGGCGATGAGGCACGGCGCGGACATAGCGAACGCCAGCGTCGGCCATGCCAGATTGCGATCGACGAGCGAGGTGAAGATGACCGCGGTCAGCGCGGTAACGACGATGACCGCGGGTGCTTCCATCATGTTGCCGGCCTGCTGGCGCCGGCCCCAAGCGTCGACGATGGGCATCAGCCAGACCCAGCACCACACTAGGAAGAGCGGGATGCCGGCAGCCATCGCGATGAACAGGTGGCCGTTGACGAAGTCAACGATATGCTGGCCCTGCACCAGGTCGGGCATGCTGGCGATGAGCTGATCGGGCGACTGGCCGAGGATCGGATGGGCCCGGATCTGGTCCATGCCCTGCGTCGCTAGCAGCTTGCGGTAGGACACCGTGCCGGAGGCTTCGTCGGTCTGTCCGGCGATCTGGGCCAATTTTCCCGACGTCGCGAAGATCAGGATAAAGAACTCCGCCATGACTGCACCGGCGGCCAGCAGGGCCATGCGTCCCCACAGGCCCCGATAGGCGGCGACGAACAGCAGGCCGGTGATCGCGGCAACCCATGCTCCCCGCGATTGCGATACTATCAGGCCCAGGCTGAGCGTTAGAACGACCGCCCAGAAACCGATCGATTTAAATTGTGAACGAAGGGAGGGCGTCATCGCCACAATGCATGCCAGAAAAAGGCCTCCCGCGCTGTAATCGACAATCGATCCACCCGTGCGCAGTAGTCCGGCTCGTAGTGACAAACTATTGCTCAACATCGGCAAGGGGACCCGAAGGGCTTGGTAATAAGATTCAAATATTACCCAATAAAAACGGGCCTGAAATAATGCGGCAATAGCTGTCAGTGTGCCGCCCAAGCATAGGCGTAATAATAGTCGTTCTATTTCTTCACGTGAAACAAGTGCACGAGATACTAGAAGATATGGACCGCCAAATAAAATTATATTTAAGGTGAAGCCGCGGAGAATAGCAGTCGCGCTAGCGCTACGATTATCAATATAAATGAATAATACCACCAGTGCCATAAAGCCGATATCATAGCGGCTCATAGTCAAAGACTTTTTCTTTGAGGTGATTAGCAACCCGGTCAGTGCGCCAAGACCCATTGCAAGTTCTGACGATACAGCCAAAAGATATAAGCCGCCAGCGCCGACCTGAAGCGACAGCATTGGCATGAGCGGCATTAAAAATACATAAGTCGCCGCCAGTTCAGACCGGGATCGCGAGTTGAATGCGACGACCGCGGTCAGATAGGCGAAGAAAATGTAGAGGTTGCCGGAAAACAGCGCCACCGCGGGGGTTAGCAGCGCGATCGCGATAATCTTGCTCGACACCAGTCCGCGATTTTTGGGCGACAGCGCCCAGCGGAACAACACGAGCCCGATTACCATCAGGGTGTCGATGACGAACAGCGTCTTGAGCAGGTACAGCATCGGTAACTTCCCGGGCGCGGGCGTCTGCCCAGACTAGAACGGCGTGTGCGACGCTGTCGGAGCTAATGCCGACCCCGCCTCGATCGGCTCACAGCCATACCCGCTGATGTGGGCCTGTCCAGATAGGGTCACAAGCCGAACGGCAAGGGCCGGATAAATTACGCGTAAGGCAAAGGCCCGCGGAAGCCGGATGCTCCCGCGGGCCGCAACGGTCAGAGCACGAAGTCGGTGGCGATCAGCGTGCCGGCATTGCGCGACAGGTTGAGCGTGAAGTCGGCGATGCCGTCGCCGTTGAGGTCGCCCGACACCACCTGGTACTGGCCGCTGTTCTCGATGCGCAGCTCCCCCGCCCGCTTGGTGAAGCCGGCCGAGCCGACGAAGATTAGCGGGTCGTGCTTGGTCGTCGTCGGATCGGCGTCGAATGCCGACAGGTCGATCTTGTCGCCGTCGCTGCGCGAGAAGTCGGTGATGACGTCGGTGTTCGACGGATCCGCGCCGAGATCGCCGACGCGGAAGACGAAGCGGTCGGCACCGGCGCCACCGGTCAGGTTGTCCGCGCCCGGACCGCCGATCAGCACGTCGTTGCCCGCACCGCCGACCAGCGCATCGGCGCCGGCTCCGCCGTACAGCGTGTCGTTGCCCTCGTCGCCGATCAGCGTGTCGTCGCCGTCCCCGCCGTCGAGCACGTCGTCGCCCGCCCCGCCGTAGAGGGAGTCGTTGCCGGCTCCCCCGCTCAGCACGTTGTTGGCCGCATTGCCGACGATCTTGTTGCCGAGGTCGTTGCCGTTGCCGTTGATCGCGGTGTTGCCGAACAGCAGTAGGTTCTCGACATTGGCTGACAGCGTGTAGGTGACCGTGCTGTAGACCGTGTCGAGCCCTTCGCCGGCGTTCTCGACGACGACATCGCCGGCATTGTCAACGAAGTAGACGTCGTTGCCCGCCCCGCCGATCATCCGGTCGGCGCCGGTGCCGCCGTCGAGCACGTCGGCGGCCGCATTGCCGATCAGCGTGTCGTTGCCGTCGCCGCCCAGCAGCCGGTTGGTGCCGGTGCCGCCGGTGATGACGTTGTCGAGCGCGCTGCCCATGCCCTGGAACGAACCCTTGCCGGTGTAGGCCAGGTTCTCGACCTCGCCGGTCAGCATGTAGGTGGACAGGCTGGTGCGGATTTCGTCGATCCCGCCGTTCTTGTCCTCGACGACGACGTCGCGGCTGTCGTCGACGACGTAGACGTCGTTGCCGGCCCCGCCGACCATGCGGTCGACGCCCGCACCGCCATCAAGATAGTCGGCCCCTGCCCCGCCGATCAGCGTGTCGTTGCCGTCGCCGCCCGACAGCTTGCTGCCGGTCGCACCCGCGGTGAGGACGTTGGCGAGCGCGTTGCCGGTGCCGGTGAACACGCCGGTGCCGGTGTAGGTCAGGTTCTCGACATTGTCGCCGAGCGTGTAGCTCGCCAGCGTCGTGCGCACCTCGTCGGTGCCCTGGCCCGCCAGCTCGATGACGCGGTCGCCGGCGGAGTCGGCGACATAGACGTCGTTGCCCACCCCGCCGCTCATCACGTCGTCGCCGCCCCGGCCGTCGAGCAGGTCGTCGCCGTTGCCGCCGTCGAGCGTGTCGACCCCGGCCCCGCCGATCAGCGTGTCGTTGCCGTCGCCGCCCGACAGCTTGCTGCCGCCCGACCCCGCGGTGATGACGTTGGCCGCGGCGTTGCCGGTGCCGGTGAACATCGCGGTGCCGGTGTAGGTCAGGTTTTCGAGATTGTCGCCGAGCGCATAGGTGGTCAGCGTCGTGCGGACCTCGTCGGTGCCCTGGTTCGCCAGCTCGACGATGCGGTCGCCGGTCGAATCCACGACATAGACGTCGTTGCCGAGCCCGCCGGTCATCACGTCGTCGCCGGTACCGCCGTCGAGCAGGTCGTCGCCCGTCCCGCCAGTCAGCACGTCGTTGCCGCCGCGTCCGTACAGGCTGTTGCCGCCGTTGCCGCCGGTGATCGTGTTGGCGATGTCGTTGCCGGTGCCGGTGAAGCCGCCGACGCCGACATAGGTGAGCGTCTCGACGTAGTCGGGCAGCGCATAGCTGGCGAGCGTCGTGCGCACCTCGTCGGTGCCGCCATTGGCCGCCTCGATCACCTGGTCGCCCGCGGCATCGACGATGTATACGTCGTTGCCCGCCCCGCCGATCATCACGTCATTGCCGGTGCCGCCGTCGAGCAGGTCGTTGCCCTTGCCGCCGACCAGCCGGTCGTCGCCCGCCCCGCCGGACAGCGTGTTGCCGCCGTCGCCGCCCGTCAGCACGTTGGCCGCGGCGTTGCCGGTGCCGGTGAAGGCGCCGGTGCCGGTGTAGGTCAGGTTCTCGACATTGGTGTCGAGCGTGTAGCTGGCGAGCGCGGTGCGCACCTCATCGGTGCCGCCGTTCGCCTTCTCGACCACGATGTCGCCGACGTTGTCGACGATATAGACATCGTCGCCCTCGTTGCCGATCATCGTGTCAGTGCCGGTGCCGCCGTCGAGATAGTCCGCGCCCGCCCCGCCGACGAGCACGTCGGTGCCCGCCCCGCCGGTCAGGCTGCTGCCATAGGCGCCCGCCGAGATGGTGTTGTCGAGGTCGTTGCCGACCGCGGTGAACTTCTCCGTCCCGACATAGGCGATCGACTTTTCATCGGCTGCCATCGTGTAACTGGCCTTGTCGGTCACCCCGGTGGGTACCGGCGAGGTCACCGGCGGCACGACGGGGGTGTCGGGGATCGGCGTCGGTGCGGGGGTGGGCGCGATCGGCGTCACGCCACCGCTCGCGGCCTTTTGCATCGCGACCAGCGCGTCCCAGGCCGGGCTGCCCTTGTCGTAGATTGACTTGAGCGTGCCGTACATGCCGGTCGTCACGTCGGGCGACACGTCGATCAGGATGTTGGCGAGCTTGCCGCCCGCCGCGGCGAAATCGCTGATCATCTGCTTGTACAGGTCGCCCATCCGCGGGTCGGCCTGCAGCTTCTTGAAGAATGCAAAAACTTCGGTTTGATCGGACCCGCTGAAGTCGGCGACCGCGAAGTCCGATCCGCCCTCGTACGCGACCAGGTTAAGGCCGTATTTCGCCGCGACCGCCGCTTGATAGGCGTAGAGCGCGCGCAGGCTGGCGAGCGAACCGTCGCCCGAAATGCCGGTGCCGTCTTTCAGCGCCGCGAAGGCTGCCGCCATGCCTTGTTCGCCGGAACGCGCCCAGGACAGGATGGTGGCGCGGTCGGTATCGGTCGTGCCGCGCAGATTGTTGCCAAAATAGGAGGTGATCGCATAATCGTCGAAAAGCGATGACACGCTGCCGAGATTAGCGCGGCCGACCCCCGTCAGGATATAATTCTCGATGCCGCGATACGCCGTTTGCGTCGCCAGCACGTTCTGTAGGCGGTCGGCGGGATCCTTGCTGAAGATGGCGTTGGCAATCGAGGCGATCTGCGCAGCGCGATAGCCGTAGTATTCGACCCATCCGCTTCCGAGTTGCTCCTTGGGATCGTCCGGATTGATGACGCCATCGCCGTTGGCATCCTTACCCCACAGCTTGGCTGCCTCGCGATGCGCGTAGCCAGCCTGCTGGAAGCCCCAGTTCCACACCTCGTTCGAATATTCGAGCTTGACCGACAGCGACGGGTCCAGGCTGTCATGGACGTATTGCAGCATCTGCCGGACGTAATCGTCGTTCGCCTCGGTCGGCACGTTCAACCACATGTTGGTCTTGGTCTTGTTTGCAAGCGCCACCATCACCTCGACGGGGATGCTGGTCTTGTTATCGCCTGCCCACGTCCGTTCGCCCAGCGCCGTGCGCTCAGCCCAAGTCTGATCTGAATTGACGTTGGTATTCGTCCAATCCATGTACCGCAGTGTGTCGAACGCGCTAATCTTGTCGGTAAAGGCCGGATTGAAGATTTCACCGGCTGCGAACAGCGCCTGCTGGTCGCTACGTACGATGTGCATGTCGGACAGCGGTGAATTGGCGTCAAGCCCCTTTACTGCCAGCAGCATGTTGGTGCTTTCGCGAGCATATTGGAAAGTGATTTTGCCCGCTTCGCTCGATAGGATTGTCGCGCCCAACAGCGTGAAGCTAGCCTGCCCTTTGTAGGTCAGGATATAGGTGGTATTGGTGTTTGCCGAAACCGGATCCATCCCCACCATAGTGTAGATGTCGTTCGCGCCAGCGGGAATGCCGGTCGGATAGCCATTCTTGTCGAGCGGTATAAGAGACGAGTCGAAACCGGATGCAACCCAGCTTCCAGCGCTTTTCATGCGGTCGATGAACGGAAACTCAGTGCTGTAATAAGCAACCGTGGCAAGGTTCATGCCAACCTGGCTTGTATCGGTCATCGAGATTCCTCTTGTTTGTTGGAATCTGCCTACCACCAGCGACTTTCAAGACTTATTCCGAGGATGGTTACCTACGAATTAACTAAAAAATTTATTGCATACGTCGTTAGGAATTTTTTAAAAATCTTTATATGGTAAAGCGGCATGGACGAGCCGACTTGCCCCCTGTACGCTTTTGGCTAGTAATAATCGCGTATCCTCACTCGTTGGCGTCGCACCCGTTAGCCTTGATGACAGATGCGTAAAAATTACTCGTAAATAAAAAACTTAAATATTTTGCTTAAATAATTATTTAAGAGGAATAAATGAGAATTAACTTCCTAAAGGCCGGCGGCTGGGGCAACACGGGGGGCGACCGGGTCATTGCTATTCATGCAGAAAACCTATGCCATATGGGTCATGACGTTTCAGTAATAGCGATGCCCCCCTTTCCCCAAGGTATAAGAAGTAAAATTAAGTCTATAATAAAAAATAACAGATACTCTATTTCCGGCGAAAATCTATTCGATAATGCGAGTTTCAAAAAAATTATACTGAATAAAAATCGTGCCTTAAAAAATAAAGATCTACCAGATGCGGATATACTAGTGACAACTTGGTTTGAAACTGCTGAGTGGGCAGAAAATATAGATCTTAATAAGGGAAGAAAAGTCTCTTTTATACAAGGGTACGAGGCTTTTAATTTTATTCCTATAGACCGGCTAAATAAAACTTGGTTGCTACCACATCCTAAGATTGTCATATCAAAATGGTTATACGAATTAGCTCAGGATAAATTTAAATGTAAAGATGTCCACTTAGTGGAAAATAGTGTTGACCGGAGTCAGTTCAAGTTTTTTGAGAGGGAAAAAAACGTAGTTCCTACGGTCGGTTTTTTGTATCATACCTTACCGGAGAAAGGTGCTTACAAGTGTCTTAAAGTATTTGAGAATTTGTCTCAAAAATTTGAGTCTATAAATCTAATTACATTTGGCCACGGATGCTTTTCTCCAAATCTTCCGAGTAACGTTTCTCATGAACACTTCGATAATCCAGACAGAGGGTTCATTGGGAATATTTATTCGAAATGCGATGTCTGGTTATGTGCCAGTATGTCGGAAGGTTTTTACTTGCCTCATCTTGAAGCGATGGCCTGCGGATGTCCGGTTGTTTCTACAATGGTGGGGGGGCCCTTGGATAATATTGTTGATGGAGAAAATGGATTTCTGGTGCCTATTGACAATATAGAAGAGCTATATCAAAAATCGAAATTTGTTTTGAATATGGATAACGAGCGGTGGAAGCTTATGTCGAGACGTGCGGCAGACACCAAGTCAGATTACAGCTGGAAGAATGCTTCGGAAAGATTTGAGGCTTGCCTGCAAGAGGTGTTAAGAAAAAAATTGTAAAAAGTGCCTACGCGCGGAATAGTCTAAAGGTGATAACGAGGGGGCGCTTGTAGAACTTAGCTCGACCTCGCGGCGTTCGACGCGATCGGCTGAGACGTGAACGTCAACGCGTTCAACAATTCGACCTATCGCCTGAACACGGCGCAGATCTACGCCCCCGCGGTTCCGGAAGCGGGCACCTGGGGCATGATGATCTTGGGCTTCGGCCTCGCAGGGGCGGCGATGCGCCGTCGCGCGAAGGTGCGCGTCGTCTTCGCCGCCTGATCGACAGCTACGACGC
>Ga0160427_10000101_pt1 | contig 63710 bp, 37 predicted proteins | sample SolpanmetagenomL_FD_108194 | JGI IMG/M metagenome (GOLD analysis project Ga0160427, IMG submission 108194) | Solar panel surface microbial communities from Lawrence Berkeley National Laboratory, California, USA - L | ecosystem: Engineered > Built environment > Solar panel > Unclassified ...
AGTCAGCGTATACTTAAACGACGACTCTAAGAGTAGTAGACCTCTTCTATACAACTAATAGCACCTATAGAAGCGCTTTATACTTACATTAAACATTACTTCGCTTTTCTTCTAAATAATACTAAAACGGTCGTAGTGCTACACGTAGAGGGATACGGCAAGTTAACATTAGTAAGGTATCGACAAGCACGGAGAGGGCTTAGTCTTATAAGGCACGTTCCTAGTAAGCAGAAACTAGAAGAGCTTATATAAGTATAAGGGCTTTTATAGATAGAGTATAATTCTAGAAGAATCGAGGACTATGACGTATAACATCTCTATACTTACATACATAAAAAGCATAGTATCGTAAGGCGGTCTATGCTACTCGCTTTTTCTGTTATTACTTATAGGCTAACTCGTAATTAATAGTGATTTAGTATATAGAGTTACACGAAACATAAATCTAGAAGTATTTAAAGCTTAGCGTAAGCGTGTAAATACTTATTAAGGAGCTATCTCTATTCCTAGACTAGACTATATATAGTTAATAGATGCTTATTATAAGCTCGAGTATTAGGGTATTAAGATATATAGTATAATTAATATATACTCGTAGAATATAATATAGATATACGTAGGAAAAGTAGTAAGATAAAGGCATCAGTTTTCTCGTAATATATTGTAGTAGTTTCGTAAACAGCTTCTATACTACTTATTATACGTACTAATCGTAGAGTAGAAACCTCCTTACTTAGAGACTTTCATTATTATCTAAGTTACTTACTTCGTACTCGTAATAACAGTTTAACTATTAGCTTTTCTAATTACTTTAAGTACGGTACGAGTAAACAAAATCAGCGAATTAAGAGTTAGTAGAATTAGCTAACTACTTTATGTACTAGTAAGTAGCAAGGCCACTTTTAAGAGATGTTAAGTATTAGCTAATTTAGGACAGATACTTTAGGGAACTAGATTGCCTTCCTCGCTATTTATATGCCTATACTACGTATAGAGATACACGCATTTAAAGATTTATAGAATTGCTATTATATTAGAAAGTAGAAGAAGCGCGAGTATCTTATAAGTAGTATTCCCTCTATACTTTACGCTAATCGTAGTATTAATTAAGGTATTTTAATACTACGATTATATGTTAATACTACAAGATCTCTAATAGTTAGCTTTAGTAAGCAAATAGGCTACGAGTATAGTATATTATAAGCTTATAATTACTAATATAGATATTAATAAATACTTACCTAATAATATACTTTAAGTTTATAAGCATTATCTTTCTAGCCTAAGCTTTTTAACTATAGACAGAGAAGCATATACTATATCTAGTAATCAAGTTCATAAAGTAGCTTACTTACAACTTTGTGAAGTATTAAATTAACATATCAAAAATAGCTTATTACTAATTTTAGAAGACTCTCTAAGGCCGTTTATTAAGAATACTCTTAAAGAGCTACTTAAGCATATACTATAATAAGTAGCGAGTAACTTAGCTATAGTATTTAATACCTAATTGCGTGTAAAACTGCTTAGTAAGCCTACGTAATTAATAAGTTATAGTTAATAAATCCAAAAAAAATTTTTTATCCTACTCGTAACGCTCGTAGTTCTACTTGTAATCTAAATTGATATACTATAGATAATACTTTATTTAATAAGTAAAGAAGCACACGCAAATGTCGAGCAATTCCCTAATTGCCCTTAGTGTTTATTACGTAATCCTGCACATCTTATAGCTAGCTTGTAGTAGCTATAGTTACTAGTATTAAATAATAGAACAAGTGCTCCTCTATTTAATTCTAGTAACTATAATAAGCGTAAGAGCTCGATCAAGCTAATAGCAAGTCTAATAAGGAGCATGTTAATTACTCTAGCTCTTAAGTAAGCTAAAGTAATATAGTAAAAGTGATAGAAGAGATATCTACTTCTATATAAGTATGTAGTAGCGTGTAGGACCTCTAGCTTATAGTAGCTATAGATATAGACTAATTGCTGACTTCGATAGATGACTCAGAAGTCAGACTATATATATTTGTGTGCGCGTGCCAAGACGCGTCACGTGATACTTATCCGTACTTACTAGGGTTGTCCTATAATAACTGCCTCCCCTCTCTAGCAGCTTGACCCTAAGTCGTTTCGGGTAGGCTATAGGCCTGTCTTTCGCTTACTTTTACCTTACGAGAGCCTTGCGGATACCTTACAAGTCGCAGGATTTTGCGACCCTAGTGTCTCGTAGGCCTTGGGCTTTTAGATCTAAAAACTTCGAGAGACTTGCTACTCGAGCGCGATTCGAACCTTAAACTAGGCGTTTTCGCCTTACTAGGCAGAAGTATAACCACATTAGGTTTAGGCTTCTAGGCTAGCTTCCCACATATTAGCAGTCGTTCGCCTGTCTATTATTAGCGTTTATTCACACATTTACTTACATTAGGTCGTAATCGGTCGCAAGCATACTTTCACTCTTTATGTCGCATCTTTGCCTTATAACTAGCTTATGAATTTCGTGAGGCATTTAGGGAACGAAGCTTTTCACTTTGTTGTCGACGTATAAGCGTTAGTGAATAATAATAGCCCGCTTTATTCGTGAAATTCTAGATTAGGAAATTCGAGAAAGCGTGAAGGGTGAACGTAAGCGTGAATGTGAGAGTGAGTACGAGTGTAAATGTGAAGATAGTAGGTATAAAGGTAGTGCCTTTTCCCTTCGTTACTCCTTCTTCTCTTCTTTATCTTCTTATAACATCAATTTTCTACTACCGCTAGCATTTCTTTCCCCTTGCAACTTTTGGCTATTAATAGCCTAACATAAGCGCTCCCTATACTTCCTATAGGTTTGTGCCTATAGCTAAAGTCTACGAAGAAGATCGCCTCCCCCTAGTTAATACTTATGCACGCTATGCGTAATACTTCAACGACCTTAATTGTAAGCATACTAGTATTCTAGGTATAACTTAGCTAATTGTTCGTAGGTAACTTATGCGATAGTTAATTTATTCCTAGCCTAACTTGTAAGTGTTCTACTTGCTCTACTCCTTCTAACGGGCACGAATGCTATCTAGTAGACTATCTACCACTTTTCCCCTATCTTAATCGCCTAGTAAGAGCTCGTCGTCTCGCCTTAGAGGTCCCCTAATCTTAACCCATATAGTATGCTAGTACCTTCTTAAGCTTGAATAATACTTAGGTGGACTTTATCCCTCTACTTCGTCGTTAGTAGACTACTTGCGCCTAACGTCACTAGACGTTTTGACAGCAGGGGCAATCGATTGTTCTAGCAGAGGAGGCCTTAGACGCTCAGGAGCGTTAAACTAGTACTATAGAGCGCTAGGCACAAATCTTTAAGGCTCTTATTACTATAAGTCTCGTCTTAGTCGTTTACATTTATTTAGCTAACTATTTATAGCGTTCAGCTCTAGCTGCTACTAACCTTAGGGCTATTAATAACTCGCCTATTCCTTTCTGCTTAAACGACTATTATTAACGCACGCCTTTAACAAATACGATCACTAGGTAAGCAACTACTCTCTCTAGTCCTTCTAATGCTAGTCGTCCTCGCGATAGTTAATCTACCTCCCCTTAAGATTAGCCTCTCGCTAACTAGATCCCACCCCTAGTTATTACCCCTCCTAGGTTAACTATAGAGCAGATCTTATAAGCTGTCTATGCTAACTTACACCCTGTGCCTCTTACACCTATTAGCATATCCTCGGACTCTTCTTTTGCACCCTCTTAGGCTTCACCCCCTAGATCTCCTTACGTCTCTCTGCTGCTAGCGCCTAAACTCGATCGTTCGTACTATTAGGCTAGTATTAGCGCCATGATTAATCTAACAATCTACTACCTTCTCGCTAGTTCTTGTCGCTTACGCGTTAATCTCTACGTTAAGCTGGTCGCTAACAGGCTTCCTATGAGCGTCGCGACACGTTTAGGAGGAATATTAAGTAATGTAGATAGATAGTATAGAGAACGTAACCTATGAAGAAAAGGGTTCGTCAGGACAGGTTAGATAGAGAAGGGAAATAAATCAGCATAGTATTAGCGTTAGCATATTATAATAGCATTAGCATTAGCATTAGCATTAGTATTAGCATACTAAGCGTTACTTAAACATAAATAAAACTTGACTTTTTAGGTACCTTACTTCTTCCTAGCGTTTAGCTACCTTTAATTTTGTCTTTATATTAAACTTGTTAACTAGCTCTTATAAGTTCCCTGCCGCTTCTATATTAATCTATTAGTTGTATTCCTCTAGCTAATTAGTCTACTTAACGAGATATTACGTTTCGCTCTTCCGTTTCCTTATGTCTAGTATCTCTTCTACTTTGTATTCTACGACCTTATCTATAACTAAGGGTTCCTATAGATTCACTTCTTTACCCTTCCTAAGGTAATATAGCTTTAGTAAGGATACATAAAACACATTATATACTAGGAGGTTTGTTAGTAAGGCTAAGTAGTAGGCTTACTTACTGATCACTTCTATAATGTAGTAAGAGCTAGCGAACCTTACGGTTAGCTTCTTGTAGGGCTGCCTTAGCCTAATGTTCTTTACGTTTAGTAATATAAGGTCCTATACGTTATAGCTCTTTAGTAGGTGCTTTTTATTATAGTGTAGGTCTTAGCTAGTATAGGCCCTCTTCTAGCACTCTTTTATTACGTTTTGCTTACGCTCTATCTCCTAGATTCTTTGCTCTATAGCTAGTACTTCCCCTTCCTATAGCTCGCCTTAAGTTAATATATAAGTACCTTTAATATTAGGGTTATATACGTGTATTATGTTAAAGGGTAACTTCCTTATAGTAGTATTTATAGTATTATTTGCTACAAACTCTACTAGGGGCAGCTATTTTAACTATTAGTCTTGTTGCTCTAAGTAGTAGCAACGTAAGTATTGCTTTAGGGTCTAGTTTGCTCGCTCTGTCTAGCTATCTATCTACGGGTGAAACGCTATTAACAGCCGTTTCTTTATCCTTATATAGTAACAGATGTTAGACTAGAAGGCCGAAGTGAATACTGACCCGCGGTTAGACATAATGCTGTTAGGGGTTCTAAATCTTATAAACACCTTATTAACTAAGGCGTCTAGCAGGCCTTTAGACGTGATCGTCGTCTTGTATGCTATATATATAACAAACTTAGAAAATCTGTCTACTACTACTAGAATGGAATTTGATATACCTTCCTTATTCTTACTAGGTGGTAAGCCTGTTACGAAATCTATCGTGATTTCTTAGAAGGGGCGATCTAGTAGGGGTAGTGCTTAAAGCTCCCTATAAGGCATGTGCTTCTTTGATTTTGACTTTTAGTAGATAGTACACGACTTGTAATATTCTTTCACGTTAAGGTATAACCTTAGCTAGACGTACTTACGCTAGATAAGCTCCTCAGTTTGGGCTTTGCCAAAATGTCCTGCTATAGGATCGTCATAATACATAGAGATGATTTGCGATCTTAGTGCTTCATCCTTAGGTACATATATAGCGTCTTTAATATAAAGGAGGTCATCCTTTATTTCCTTAGTTACTACTCTTGTGCGAGGGTTTAAGTAGCGTTATGTAGAGGCGTCTAACTTAGTTAAGGCCTTAATAGTCTCTAGTAGGTCTTCTAACAAGGGTTTGTAAGGCTCTTTATTACGACAGATAGCTACTACTATAATCTTTACTAGACCCCTACTAGTCTATTAACGTTTTAGTTTATGGCTCACAGCCCTCGTGGCGCGTGTGCTTATTTGCGACACGGTTGCTGCAATTCTGCGTACTAGACACGTGTCGTCTTTCGTTTCTGCCTCCTATAGCCTAAGCTTGTTCTAGAGGGTAGGTAGGAGATATAGAGCTATCTCCTACATCTTTATGTCCTTTTCGTAGTCTAGACGTCTTAATGGCCTATTAGTAGGATTCTTAGTCCTGGCCTGATGCTCGATAGTGAAGTCGAAGGCTATAAGGTATGTTGCCTACCTTGCTTACTAGCTATTTAGTTTTGTGGTTCCTTGAAAACCTTTAAGATTGTTGTAATTAGACAACACCTTAATAGTATACTACGCCCTATTAAAGTAGTGTCTCTAATGCTTAAAGCTCTCCACGATTGCTAGGAGCTCCTAGTCGTGTATAAGGTAGTTCTTTTCGGCTTTAATGAACTTCCGTAACTAGAACGTAATTAGGTGCTATTGTGAGCATTCCTCCTTAGGGTCTTACTATAATAAGATCCTAGAGGCTACAAAGTTTGAGACATTAGTCTCTAGCTTAAGCTTTGCCTACGGCTTATAGTACTTTAGCATAAGTACCTTTATGAAGGCGTCTCTTAGCGTCTTAAAAGCACGCTACTCGACATCTGTCCACACGAGTAGCCCTAGCTTCTTACCCTTAACGGACCCCTTCATAAGTGTTGTTAGCAGCTAGGCGATCTTCGAGTATCCCTCGATAAACCTTTAATAGTAATTAGTAAAGCCTAGGAACACTTGTACCTCGCGGAAGGTTATAGGCACTAGCTACTTTAAGATAGTAACGACGCGCTCCGGGTCTATAGATATGCTATCTATAGTAATATAGAAGCCTAGGAAATCCACAGAGGTGTAGTAGAAATCGTACTTCTTAGGATTCGTATATAACGAATACTTCTGAAGTCGTTCTAACACCTGTCTTAGGTGCTCGTCATGCTCTGCTTCGCTCTCGCTAAAGATCAGGATATCGTTAAGGTAGACAACACAAAAGACATCTACTAAGCCTACTAAGGCTTTGTTAATATATGCCTAGAACGTAGCTAGAGCATTAGTAAGCCTAAATAGCATTACTAAGTATTTAAAGTGCTTATAACAGGTGCGGAAGGCTATCTTCTACTCGTCTCCCTTTCGGATTTAGATCTAATAGTACGCGTCCTTTAGGTCGATCTTAGAAAACACCTTTAAGCGTGCTAACTAGTCTAGCGTCTTGCTTATTAACGGTAGGGCTAGATAGTTCTTAATAGTGACCTAGTTTAGGCCTTAGTAGTCGACACATAGTCGTAAGCTACTATCCTTCTTTAGTACAAACAAGATAGGCGCACTAGCTAGACTTTCTAAGTGCCGGATCTAACCCTTTTCTAAGGCTTCCTCGAGATATCTCGACAGCTCCGTTAGCTCCGATAGAGACAGGCTATATAGTAGCTAGAATAAGGGCGCGGCCCCCGGTTCTAAGTTAATTAGATACATAGCATCCTCGTGAATAGTTTCTGTTAAGGGGGGACTAAAAACGTCCTCGAAGCCCGATAAGCTAGCTAGGAGCGTAGAGACCGCCCTTATACGGAACTCCTCTAGCCCTTCTAGATAGGTCGCGTTAGAAACTCCTTTAACGCGCACTACTAATATCACGTAGTTAGAACCCTCTAGTTCTGCTATAGTGACCTACGTAATATTAGCTAACTTGATGTCGTAGCTAAAACGCTATTTGTCCGTCCTTACGTTCTCTTAGACGTTCTCCTACTATCGCTATAGGCGACCTAGGATAATCTCATCTTTCGGACTAAGGTCTACGGCATAGAAGATGTCGGTCGTTGTCTTCTCTACTCCTAAAGAGTCAGAGACCTAAACTTTTAAATAGTGAGCCCTATAGACAAAGCTATGCCTTCCTTAAAAGTCTATAGCTTACAGGAGCTTGGCGTCCTCTAATTCTAGTAGCTCCCCTTTTATAACTAGTTGCTAGGAGACTACGTTAAAGTTAGCCCTACTATCTATTAGGAACTATGCTTATAGTAGCTCTTAGTTAGTTATGACCTTACCTTATAACTTAATTATAAGGGTAACCTTAACTCTATTAGATAAGGCCTACTACGCTATCGCGCGAGCTACTCTTGCTAGTGTCGGCTTGTATAGCCTACTACCTTACCTATATAGACGCTTAGCCTATCTATATAGTCGACTTACTTATCTATAGGGCGCCTTACCCTAATTAGGAATTAGACGTATCGCGGGACGCTTCTCTAGATACTTAGTCTAATAGTTAGATTCCTTATAGCCCTTACTATAATACGGACATCTTAGACTAGAGTCTCGACGATGCTCCTTAGCACTGTCCTTCCTTAGGGCATAGCCCGAGCGTTAGCCTTACGACGCGTAAGACTTGTTCCTATCGTGCCTTAGCCTTTTAGAGTCGCAGCCCTTGTAGCTGTCGTGCTCCTGATCCTCTGTTCGCTTAGACAGAATTTAGTAAGTGGTCTCGTAGGAACGAGCTACATTAATTATTACCTCTCGTATAAGCGGGATTTGCTTTATCTCTATGATCTTATTTCTAAGATATAGCTTAAACTATGCTAGTAGGTAGTAGGCCTGAACTTCTTTAGGCATCTATAGTAATAGATCCTTGTACCTAGCTACCTAAGCTACAAAGGAGTTAACTAACTAGTTGGCCCCTTACGTATTTATAAAGTAGTCTAGAGCAGACTTTATCTTTAACAACGGTGCGTTACTAACACATCGCATAATAAAGGACTTAAACTCTAACATTATGAACCCGTCTAGCAATTCTAGATCGGGGTGTTCCCTTTGCTAGGTATCCTTAGCATCTCCCTTAAGGCGAGAGGCTAAGTCTAGCACTCGCCTGAACTCCGTTAAGTATGCTTCCGCGTTAATAGTAAAGTATAACTTGCCGTCTTTTAGAAACTCGTTCACATACTATAAGCTTTTCCTAAAGAAGTCCTCTACAGCTTTTCCTTGTATGCCCCCTAGCCTACGATAGTAATAAGGTCTACCCCCGTGCCTACTGTCCTACGCGACGCTAACAAGCTCGCTAGCCTTGTCTATAGCGTCTGCTATTATCGACATAGAGTCGCTAGGCCCTAGGGTATTTACAACTCGTCCTAGTAGGCTTCTCGCATACGCGGGGCCTACTATAGGCAACGGGTTATTATTTCCCTAGCGCATAGCCTTAGCCTACTTACGCATTTCTCTTAGCTCGCTAGCTACTCGCAACTCTTCTAATTCCCTAACTAACTATTGTCTCTTAGCTTTATAGATACGCATAACGCTAGCATGCTATTATTCCGCCTATACTAGGTCGGTAGGAAGGATTAGAAAGGCATTAGGGTCGAGTTATAACCCGGTTACGAGTAGTTAGGTTGCTAGACTGTTGCGACCTAGCGTGTAGCCTACTATAGACCTACGAGCCTACTCGTCTTTGAGGCGTAGCTCGTTAGTAAGGAGATAGGCTAATTCATCTATGCGAGTGACCGTCGAATCGCTCGCTTTATCTCTAAGGGGGACCTGCTATACGTATGCGTGTTCTATCCTCGAAATCAAATAAGGGATTTTCTTGAAATCCTACAAGTTACTACCTTAGGTTAGCAATTAGAATTAATAGAAGAGATATATACTTCTATATAAGTATGTAGTAGCGTGTAGGACCTCTAGCTTATAGTAGCTATAGATATAGACTAATTGCTAACTTCGATAGATGACTCAGAAGTCAGACTATATATATTTGTGTGCGCGTGCCAAGACGCGTCACGTGATACTTATCCGTACTTACTAGGGTTGTCCTATAACAAAAAGAGGTTTTAGAGCAAGAAGCCTATACGTACTAACGCTAGCTTAAAATCGTTATTAATAAGGACAGTAGTCGTCTTAAAAGCTGTTATAAGTATACCTAAGGCGCATTATTATATAAAGATTACTCTATAGACTACGCGTATTATAGAGCTAAAGAAGACAAAAAAATTAGTTCTTAAGGATTACGAATAGTTATGCAAGTAGGTTAATAGATTCTAATAGCTTAAGGTTAACTTAAAGATACAAGGTAAGTAAGCTAATCTAGGTCTATTTCTAGAGTTTCTATATAAGCGCCGCGATAAAATGAAGGCTCTACTACATCTACGAGAAATGTCGAATTATTACTAGCACTATTTTACAATATTACTACTAGTAACTATTAAGGATAGCCTTATTAACACAAGTACGTTATCTAAAGCTTGCTTTATAAAGGCGAGTATTAATAAGATACTTATTAATTTCATAACATAGACTAAAGAGGCTATAAGAAGTAGAAATATTAAATACTACGAGATTAATATCGTAGTTAAAACGACGGCTTGTAAATAGATTGTATTTTAGCGAAATCTAGCTCTACGAGTAAGGCTAGAAGAAGAAGAGGAAGCTACGAGAGAGAAACAACGTAATAATAAGAGGATTAAAGATTAGTGTAAGTAAGTAATAGAAGATAAAAAAATTACTATAAAATGTAAGCGTGCTAAGCATAAGCGAGTTGAACATATAGAGTAGTAAGAAAAGGAGGAAAAAGTAGCTCGCAAAAAGCAAGCTAAGAAGGCTAAGCTTGACCTATTAATAAAGGAGCTATATAACGATAATACGTTTATAGATATTAATAAAGTTTGTACTCGTATCTACTTATAGAGTATTCTATTAATACTATTTATATTAGATATCTATAAATACCCTTATTAAATCGATTAATCTTACTAGTTCCCCTATTACTAGTACTATAGATAAGGCAAAATCGAAGTCTAGTATAGACTTAATCCTCACACGCTTACGAGAACCTATACTTAGTTCAAAAACTTAGAAATAAGTACTAAATAATCTACATAGTTCTCGTGTATCTCCTTATACTTTAGCTTATACTCTAATATCTAATAATAATAAGTCTATAAGCATAAGTAGTTACGAGAGTGCTATAAGTAGGGTAAAGGTTAAGAAACGTTATAGCGATTCGATTAGTAGTAGATAGAGTAAAAGATATAAATTATTAGCTTAAATCGTAGTATATAAGACTTACAATATTTTGTATACATTTATTAAGTTTTAGTAATAAAATAACGCTCATTTAAAATAATGCTTATTTAGTAATTAAATAATGCTCATTTAATACTTTAGAAAATACGTAATAATTAAAAAATGCTTTGTAATTTACAAAAAAATGCTTCATAATCTATAGATTACTTCCTACTTATACGTAGCTCGCCTATTACTTACTAGGCTACTAGTACTCTTCTTTATTATCTACCTTAGCCTTGCTTTACTACTCGTCCTTTATTTATTAGAGTCTTTTACTAGCACGATCTATTATATTCTATACTTTATTTATCTAATCCTTCATCTTTACGAGGGTATCCTCTATTATAGTAAAGCGCTTTACTAAGTTAACTACTTATTTATAAGTAGTAAGAGTAGCGTCTTCCTTATCCTAGATTTCCTTATTACTTATAAAGAACTTATAAGGAGAACGAGAGTCTTTTATGTAAGTAGCATAGATTTTTAATAAGCTATTACCTATAATGTAGCATCTATAGCCTTTCTTAGTATAGCGCTTATAAGGACTTATAGCATCTTTACTAGTACTTGTTTCTATAATAATGCGAGCCTTATTAAATTTTTGTAAGTTATTCTAGCATCTATTAGTCTTCTTCTTACTTATATAACACTCTTTGACCTAGCTAGCCTATTTTTCTAGCGAGTAGTACTAATACTTCTTGTCGTTACATTTAGGACGTATATACTAGATAGTAGCATCCTTTTTAATTAAGGTAACTAGTAAAGTAGTTAAAGTCGTAGCCTTTTTAATAGCAGATACACGAGTAGCCTTCACGCGAGTAGTAGCTATAGAAGACAAAGTAGGGGTACTCTTCTTAATAATAGAGGGGGTATTTTTTGTAGATTTTTTGCGAGTAGCTATAGGTGTTAGTAAAGAGGTAGAACGTAAAGGAGAGGGAGCTATAGTTATTAGAGGAGGGGTAGTAAGTGTTTAAGTCGTAGGATAAAAGACCTCGTTTATTACGTTATTATTTGCTGTCTTATTAGCTTCTTTATCGCGAGTGTTAGGTCGATTTATAAGCTTAATAAGATCTTATAAGACAGGACTAAATTAATTAATTAATTAGCGAGTGCTATAATAGAGCATAACAAGACTTACTTATTAAAAGCATATAGCATTTTGTATAATTATTTTTATGTATATAGTATTAGATAAGAGTTATAAGATGTGTATAAAAGAAGAAGAAGAATTCTTATAAAGTACTAATAATAAGTTATATATAGTGAAATATATATTTACTTATAGCGAGGTGAAGTAAGTACTTACAATAAATTGATACAATTTGCGACTAATTAGTAAATATATTTAATTAGTATAATAAAGAGAAACTCACGAGAAGGATACGATAAATATAATAAAGAGAGATAAGCACTCTCTTATTAGTAAGTAGGGCCGGAACGAGCAATCAAGCGATTAGTAAGGAGCAATTAATAAGTTCTTAGCTACTACGACGTCGTTATTATTTGTTATTAGTTACGAGTGCTTTTATGATTTTACGTTGTGGCGGTTTGGCAGTTTTTGCACCTTTCAGCGACTGTCTTAGCAAAACTTTCACTACATTTTCACCTCATTACAAACTTTCTGTACACGAGTGTATATATTTGCTATAGATTTGTCAAATAAATAAGTACGACCATACCAGTTAGAAAGTACTCCCTCTCGTCCGCTCGGGCCTGTCAAACTTACTAGGGTATAGTTAGTAGTGAAGTGGGTGACCATTCGCGAATCCTGTATGTTGTACTTTTTGTTTATCGCGAATCCTGTATGTTGTACTTTTTGTTTACTGAACCTTTTTTTGATTAATTTCACTCGTGGCTCTTGTTGAATTTCAATGTAATACTTTGATTCAAATAATTATATGTCTCAGAAGATATAGACCAATTAAATACATACTGTACATAAGAGTATCGTCAACATAAATTCATCACTTCATGAGAAAAAAGGTCGTTTTACACGTTTCTCTGCACTAACTTCTCTACTAAGAGTGCTTTGTCCTGATCGTCTACGCTTCTTATCTGTCGTATTGTCAACTGCCATTACTCGCACAGGTTTAGGACTATCCATTTCCAACAACTTAGAGTCTTGTATAACCTCTTTGATAGCACCTTTGGACAAACATGTATCAATATGAGCGTTGAAAGACCTTTCTTCCGCCACCTGTGCAAGTCCGCATACAGGACAATCCCACATCTCCTCTTCTTTTTTGACACAAATGTCAGATTGTCCATCTTCGCCTGCATTCTGCATATTAGCATGTGCCAAAGCTTTACTGATCGAGCGTTCTTCTTCAAGAATAGCTCGCCAGGCAAATCCATTATCATGTTTTCGTTCGAGAAATGCTCGATGTTCTTCATCATCTTGCTTTAGGTCGGAATGAATTTTTTCGTACTCTTGTGAAAGCTGCTCGATTTCTTTCAATTCATCTTCTCGTTCTGCTTGAGCCGCTTCCTCGAATTCTTCATCCGGCCAACGTTCCCATCCTGCTTGATCATCGTCGCTATTAATTTCACTACTACGATTTCTTGCGTCTTGGTCTGCGTTAGTGATAGTTGAATTGGCAGCACGTTTACCAAAAAAGTTTGCAGACGCCTTCTTCAAACTAACCAGATGCGTCAACCTCAATCCCATCAAACGTAGTTTGAAATTAGGAAACTCATTCGTCAATTTAGTCAACATGGGTAGAGAATATTTATACAAATCATCTGCTAGATGTATCGCTTTTGGAGGTGCAACTTGTCTTGTAAACACTTCATAAGTATGCAATTTTATCTTCAGTACCAGTGTCTTTCCTTTGAACTGCGTTCTATCACAATCCTTTTCGAGTTCATCAGCAATCCATCGAAGTTTTTCTCTCAATTCATTTGGATCACTCATGTCATGAAATGTACTTTCCGTACCAACACTTTTCCGTTCATGATCTTCAGCAGGACAAACATCTGTACGACCTAATCCGAGATAAACCGTCATTAAAAACTCGAAAGCTTTCTCACCGAAAAGCTTGCTCAGATATTGTCGTTGTCCATATATTTCTCCACAGGTTTTTACACCAATAGCGTCGAGTTCACGTTCAAATACGCGTCCGATTCCGTTGACTTTCCGAGTTGGCAAGTCTCTCATGAAAGAGACTATGGTATTTCTATCAGATAGTAATCGAAATTGACCATTAGGTTTATTCTGATTCGAACATATCTTTGCCAGTTTTGTATTAGCTGCAATACCCGCAGAAATTGTGATTTTGCAAGTCTCGTGGACTTCTGCCCGCATTTGATTTACCGCCTCTTCAGGATCCATGCCATGTTGTTCACAATACGGTGTAAAGTTCATATATGCCTCGTCAATACTCGCACTCTCAAACTTCGGATCATATTTCATCAATACAGCTCGAACCTCCTTTGCTTTTTCAGCGTATTTTGCAAAATTACCAGGTACATGGATGAGATCTGGACACAATTTATCCGCTACAAAGCCCGCCATTCCACTTCTACAGCCGAATTTTCTAGCGTGATAATTACATGTCGTCAATACACCTTTTCCGACAGCGAAAGGTACATCTTTCAATTCCGGTCGTTCGATTTCTTCGACAGCAGCATAGAATGCATCACAGTCGATATGTACAATAGCTTGACTCAAATCCCTACTCAGTTCAAGCTGAGCAATCTTTTCGTCTGCTCGTCGTAAATCATTTCTCAAATCTAATTTTTCTAATTGTTTCTTCCTCGCGAGTATCCTCTCAATCTTCAATGTGAGATTCTTATCTCTGGTCTCTTCGTTGTTGAAGTATTTACTGCCTTTTGATGCATTGTAAATGATCTCCGCAACCTTTTTCTGATCGACATTGTCTTGACCGGCTTTTGTTAAAGATGGACCTAATAGAGAATGCTTCAAGCTCTTGTGTTGGGTCGCAGGTGGTGCAGCAATGTTATCGCCATTTTCCATTCTTTTCCATGTTTTTGTAAAGAAGTTGTAGTGGCAACTCCTTGGTTCAGTGTGTCACAAAGAAGAAAAATCGCTGTATACAAAAATGTGTAGGAAATATTTCACGTCTTTAAAATTCGTCGCGTCGAACGTCAACGCGTGGTAATTAATCGAGTTGATACACAACACGGAGCAGTTGGTATATAGTCGAGTCACAAGGGACTTTAGGATGTTCTAGAATTCTATGTTTTGTGCAATATATACAATCATAAATAAGAACGAGCATAACAAGTCATTATTCTTCCTTCATGTTACCAATCTTGGCGGCTCATCATTCAACACTTTCGTAGGAGTTGACGGTGTCCAAACTTTTCTTTCATTGCCTAGAATGACCCTGTCATAAACGTATGGTGTACCCACAATGACGAAAGGAAGAGCGACAATCAATGCTGTGAGGTGTCGTGCCATACGTTTATAATTTGGGGGTAACTTGCCTGTTCGGGCCACCTCATCTGCCACTTGTACTACATGTTCGGGCGTTTCTGAGCTGTCTGGAGTAGTACCAGAAGTTACAGGAGGTGGCATAATTGTAGTCTCAACGGTAGAGGTTGGTTGTGTGTCAATTACTGAGGCTGATTCGGCTTGTACTACTGCGTTTGCGGTTTGCGCCGTATCGGAGATCACGCCGGTGGGGAACGATTGCGCTACTGTGACTGATGCGGCAGGGGACATCGGCAGAGCTTCATGCTCCTTCACTGCTTTGTTATTACGTTTCCTTGAGCTTGCTGTAGCGATTTTCTTCGTTGTTGTTTTAGGTTCAGCGATCGGAATAGCAGCAGATGTCTTTTTTATTCGTGTAACCTTGACAGCCTTTGGCACCTCTACAAGATCTTTCGCCGTAGCTTTTCTCACTCGCTTTTTAGCTGTACTGTTTGACGCTGAACCGTCCACTTCCGCCTGTTCAAGAGGGGATTTTGAAACTTTCCTCGCAGCTGTCACTGCTGTCCGTATATTTAATTTGTTGTAATATGCTGTGAGGACACGGCAATTCCGTATCTCGGTAGTCTGACATATTGTATTTGCAACTCGCGGTATTACGCGAAGATAATTCATATTTTTTATGCTGCAAGTGCTTTTCACGATTGGAATGTCGTAACGCTGTGCATATAATTTTTGTTGACAAATGGAGAACCACAAACGCGTTTTCTGGAACGGTATAATGTGGTAGGGCTGAAACTTAAATTTATGTAATCTGGTTCCTTGCATGTTGCCAAGTTTTAGCATGACGAGACATCATTATGCTATGTTGCCTTTCAACCGAAATTAGGACAATTCGGCTTATGATGTTGTTGGATTGCCCATGACTACAATCACAACTCGAGATTGCCTATTATAATGAGATTGCAGGTGATCATTGCCGAGTTTTACTTCAGTCGATACCCGCACTTTTTCTGTCGGCCTTGGAATACAAGAGGAATCTCTTTCCGCCCACATCTTCAAGTATTTGCGTGTATCACGGTGATTTGCTTGTTTCATTAAGCTACTGTGCTTCGCTGTACAACAGCCTTTATCAGGACAAAGGTCCTCGGCAGTTTCATCGACTGAAACTTAAGAAATGCGGGGCGCTCGGTTTCGTTTAGGCTTTAAAGTTTTAGGAATCGATTGCGTCAGAGTGCTTCCCCCGATTTTCACATGATGAATTCAATATGTCATCATTTTTTATTGGTTATAGTTCTTGTCAAACATCTGCCATTCAATAATATCATACTCGATTTGTCTTTCCATATTCCTTCCACTGCCATCGTTATATGAGCAGCACACTAAATTTGAAACATTCACTTTACCTATATATTCACATCTTTAGCTAGGCATGCTTGAGGGTCGTATAGTTGCAAAATCAATCTAGGAGACAGTACAGCCTATAACATCTCTCATGCCAACATTGTCAAAAAGACCACAAATTCATGTCATTCCCGATACTCATTACATAGTCTACTATGGCGATCATGCAGAAGCAGAGTCTTATACTCTACGAGGAGTGGTTAGATTGGAAACAGCAGAGGCTATTAGTATAAAAGGAGTTAGGGTACGACTAGAGGCCAAGAAAAGGATAGGGTATGTTCATAACCATCCCAAAAACTGTCTGTCTGCCGTGACTGATGGTAAATAGATGGTATGATGCGCAACCAATCGGCGGAGAAGAAACATACTTCAAAACAACGACAGTCGTAGCTGAGAAAGAGTTGGGAACTAGCGGAACACATAAGGTCAGAGATGGTGTTACAGAATGGTCATTCGAGTTGAAGTTAGACGCGAATCTACCCGAAAGTATTGAAGGATATCAAGATTCTTGGCTAATATATACTCTTCATGCCGAGATTGAACGACCAATGTGGAATCAAAAGAGGTTGAGAGATAGAAAACATATCAGAGTTGTGCGTACGTTGGCATTGGATAACATGTCGGTCCCTACAAGTCGAGCTCATGAGGATATATGGGCGAACAAGATCAGTTATAGTGTCGCTATACCGCAAGCTACAATTGTATTTGGCACTTCAATAATTGTCAATATTTCGATTTCACCTCTCAGAAAGGGCATCACTTTTGGTGCGGTAGAATTGATTCTGAAAGAAAATGCTCACAAGATATTCAGCGCGACTCCTGATTGTCGCTGTTTAGGTAAATATGTGACAGACGATGAAGTCGAAGTAGCAAACACAACTATAAAATTTCCGTCTGATGCAATGATTGTCTTTGACGGAGAGACTGTAGAAAATCCAATCATGGAAGATGAAAGATATCGCTTTTCGTTGAGGTTGCCGTTACCAAAATCATTACAGAAATGTCGACAAGATGTGGAAGACCCATCAATACGTATTACACATAAGCTGAAAGTCACCGTCAACATCATTAATCCTGAAGGACACAAATCGCAGGTAAGAGAAAGAAATAAAAATCCATAATAATAACGACATTGATTTGGCTGACGGTTTACTTACCTAGCTTAACTGTACGATGCCGATCAGATTATTTATTTCACCAAATCTACCAATAGGCAATTCTTCGGAAGTAGATTCCTCTGGAAATCATCTGAGTGAAGAACAACTTAATAATCGTGGAGATGATGCAGCTCCTCCGTTATATGCACATCATCAGCTAGATGAACTGTTTGAGGATGTACAAATTAGTGGATATCAAACAGCCATTCCTAGTGGCATGACGTCTCCGATGGGTCCATTAAGTCGTACTGGCTCTACGGATAATCTACTCATGCTCAGACATACTGTTCCCCTTGATCATGAAATCAATTCAGCGGCTTTACGTACTAGGTTAAGCTCACTATATGAAGATCCAAATCACAGCAATCCATCACATCGACAAATTCTCGCTGCAACGAATGCTTCAGGAGTGAGTAATATGCTGAGAAATCTGTCCATTCCAGAAATGATGGATCAGAGTGTAGATCCATCAACTCCGGCAACGCCACCGCGTCGAGTTGCGTCAGACTCACAAGCTGGTCATATAGCAACGACTGATGATCAAGGTGATCTAGCTATACATCATCTCACTCGAACACCAAGTTATACTACTGCTTTGCGGGACGTTACACCTCTCACTCCAATCGACGATCATCCACCATCCTATGCAGCTGCAACATCACATCCTCCTTCTCCAAGAGGAAGCATCTCTGGTTCATCGACTCATCCGTCGAGTCAAAGTCATTCGAACACCGTCAGTCCAAAGACGTCGCGACAATCATTGGTCAATCGTACGAGAGTTGATACGTTAGCATCAAGACATGATGGACCTGTACTTCGACACGCTATATCAGCCTTGATGGAAAGTTTGCCATCAAGTCCGACAACAGCGACTTCACCTGCAGATACCTTGAGAAGACAATCACTTCCAAGGTTAGATACAAGGAGATCTTCAATTACGACTGTAACGGCCTCGGCTGCTTCTTCGGCCACTTTGAGAGGCAGCCCCAACCCAGACCTTCATCATGATCATTAATTAGTCTTTACTAAGCATTAAAACAATGAAATGATTGAAATTCTGTATATATCATGTGAGCATTGTGTATGTAAACTATCATTCTGTTCGTTGGTTTTTCTTTTTTTGATTCGAGATGTACAAGGTTTCTGAATCGTAAAGTTGTCATTGTTGAGTCATCAGATCGTCCAGATCGACTCTGAAGAGTTGTTGTATAAATGAGAGATCATGCCAGTATAGTGCTAAACTATCATGCGATATAAGGAACAGCTCGGCAGGGATATATTCGTCTATTTTTCGTCAGCATGCATTGTATTAGATCAGCTTTGCGTATTCAACATACCACTTTGAGAATTCAATTGATGCTGCCCACTATCTACATGTCCTACAGCACGTACAACCCTCGCCCCGGTAAATTCCTCCTCTTCTGCTATGCGTAATGTGCCATTATCACTAATATCAGGAGCGATAAAAGTATATTGCCCTCTAGGTATGTTAGGGTCACCGGTGAGTTTTACAGCTACTATCGACCCGCGATTTGTTTGACCATCATCGTGGTTGCCTTTCAACGGTGAGTCTTGCTGTGGGTCTACACTATCCACACGTAACCACTCACGTACCCCGTCTATCTGTCTCGGCTTCAAATCAAGAGATTCGATAATTCTTTCTGTATCAAGCTGCGTGACAAGAATAAATTCAGAATTGTGAGCACCATAGTCACCGCTGTAGATCCCCTGCCAAGGTTTCGACTCAGTCGCGATATACGCCTCTGGAGCTATTGCAGCAAATTTAGCATTGCTACGCCATGTTTGGCCGATATTTGTATTCTTGGTCATGAAAGTGTTGACTTGGTTAGGATGCCAATATTCATTATGCCGATACAACACTTCTTGTCCATTTATGTATCGGCTTCCAAATAGACCGGGGTGTCCAAATTTGATACTTTTTGAAATATGAAACATCGATGATGAGAAATCTCCGTTGCCTCGGCGCGTAATTGTAGGTAGCCTGGAATGTTCGATAATCTTTCCGCAAGAAGGAATTATTGCTGGTGGCCAAACGTCGCCAAGGGTTGGTACAAGTGTTGGGTCTTCTACTGCACAGAATTGAAAGGCAACCCGCAGACCTGGAGTGGTCGTAGTAGTATAGGTGATGTCTTTCAGCACAGAAGGTTCGGCAGCTCCTGATGTGACCGTATTGGAGACACGACAATCTGAAGGTTTCAATGATATTATTGGTTCGTTTAAATGAAGTTCGGCATCGGTATGGGTCAATAAAATCGAAATATCAGGATTGCGGGACCATGGTCGAAAATTTCCCTTGTCAAACGACGCCAATACCTCTAAAATATCGATACGATCATGTTGCGAGTTGTATCGGGCAATAGCAAGCTTACCGTAAGGGAAATGGTTAGAAATCCATATGTTCCTCTCGGCAACAAACCAAAACCTGTTATGAGCAATATAGAGTTCTCTGAACGATGAATAAGGGAGTGGATCTTGGAGTGGCGTCCAGATAGTCGAATTCACATGAGGTTCCCAAAGAGAGTCGTCCTTTATCCATTTGTACAACGTTTGACATGTTGATGATAAAGCTGCCAGATCAAATGGAGAAACTGATGAAACACACTTTTGGAATATTTCCCATGGTAGATTGCACAAGGATACGGCCATCTGATCAATTCATTGATCGGTTCCTTCTGTATAGAGCCTTCAGGTCGTCATATACTATGCGTCCCGTATCAAGAAAAGTTTTCTGCTTCGTAACAGAGTCGATATACACTTGGAACCCAGGGAGCAAGTTGGGCCGAAGAATGAATGCCTGATCTTTTTGTGAAACACCAGACAGATGACGTCAATGTGAAATCCGGGAAACGCCCGCTACGCATATTAGATACGAGGCAATTGCAACACAGTACTCACATATTCCCTCATCTGCTTCTTCGACCTAGTTTGCCAATTTACGATGAGCTTCACTGCATATCAATTTCCAAGTGAACCCTGCTTCTAATAAACTCAATGGTCTACCTGTGAAAAGGTTGGTTGACTTGCCAGCATTAAAAGTGGATTGGTTACGTCATTATTGACATTGAAACGAACGACGCGCTTTTATTTTTCATTTTTACTTGGTTGTGGGTGTGAAATCCAGTCATTATTTTTCACGACTCACGACTTATAAGTCAGGCTTGATATAATTACAACTGGCTTGGAAGTTTATCGCATACATCTTCCTTAGATCATTCTATCGCATCAGCATCCTATTTCTGCGACATTTATTATATTCCTTTAGAATATTTTGGCCATTTTTACTTTACTGTCAATCATGCGGACACGCGGAGCGTCCAATGCGGTCGACGCGACCCTACAAGACACACAGACTTCACGTAAGAGGAGAGCCAGTTCAACATCATACGCTTCAGTTATGGGTGATGAAGTAGAAATTGCATCAGAGGAAAGACTTACAAAGAAACGTAAGCGCATGCGAAATGCAAATGCAACGCCAATGGAGGAAACGATACAACATCCGCGTCTGGACATTGTTGATGAGTCTGGAGAGAAGGAGGAAACTACTGTGGGAATGAAAATCAACGACAAACGTACTACAGTCCACCGTACAGCGATTTTCAGTCCCAATATAACAAAATCGGCAAAGAAATCTAGAATATCGATGACAAAAGACACAATTGCACATAGACAATATCCTAATGGTCTTGATGCAGTACTTGTACCATTAAACCACTTGATCGAAGAAAGAGTCAAACAACGTCTAAGTTCCGGAAATGAACTAAGTCGCATTGATTTTAGTGATTCAGACGAAAATGAAGAGGATAGTATGCTTGTATGTAATGGATTTGAAAACATGTCACAATCAGACGAGCATGATATGGATAATGGTGATAATCTGGAACGCGCTGATAGTGCAGACTTGTTGGTAGTTTCAAAAACCGAACAAGAACATGCATCGTTTGAAGCATCTGTCAAGAAACTTACAAAAGAAGTAGCTGAAGCAAAGTCGTCACTAGAAATAATAATGGTAGAATTGAAATCCATGGGCTTTGGTAGTGAGAATTCAGACCCTCAAGCTGTTCTCCAAGCCGTCCGTTCTGCATTCAGCTCAGTACGTAATCGACTTAGAGTTATCTTACCAGTCGAATCCTCTGATAGCGTCCTGGAAAATGTCCTTCTAAATAACATTGTTGAACGTCTTATCAGCATCGATCGCATTAACAAAGGAAAAGACCGTCAATTACAAGATAAAGCACTTTTGGAGAAAGACCTCATGCAGCAGATCAATAGTCTTGTGGAAAAACTTGCCGATGCAGAAGTTTTTAAGCGTGGAATGGAACAATCATATACCAAGCTGGATTCTGAATTTACTTATGATCAAACTTATATTGATGAGATGGAGGTTCGTCTAGTTGAGATTGGTAGAGAACATGAAAGAGTGTCTACAATGTTACAAGCCAAAGTTGACGAGCTTGATGACATGACCCATGAGAATGCTTCATTAAAGGCAAGTCTGTCGCAGTTGGAGTCAGAATTGGTGAGTTACAAGGAGACCGAGCGAGAATTTAATTCACAAGTGGAAGAAACAATACTCAACATGAATGCGCAAATGGAGAGTTTGAAGACAGGGTTTGAGGGCGAATTGGCCGATCTTACGCAAAGAATTGAAAATGAAACTATCGAACGTCATAACGCAGAAGAAAAATCAAATCAATTGACTGTAGACCTGCGAACCATCACAAAAGCATTGGAAGACGGAACTGTTCAGCTCGAAGGTTTACAGATTGAATTGGATCAGGTCAAAGTTATACGTGATGACGTTCAAGAGCAATTGAATACATCGGATACTACCATTCGTGAACAAGAAACTATAATTTCGGAGTTGCAGAATGATCTGGAAGTGGCAGAGACTTGTATCGCAAATCAAGAGGAGCAACTGACAGAACTGAAACAATTACGAGATGCTGAGAAGAAACAGCGTGAATCTGCCGAGAGCGATCTTGATGAAAGTCGTGACAAGATCGTCCAGATGGAGGACAAGATTCGCAAGACTGGTATTGAAGCCAATGAATTGCGGCAAAAGTTATATGAAGCTCAGTTACGTCATGAAAAGAGTATAAAAGATATGCAAGCAAACATGGATCAAAAGTATACTCAACATCAAAAAGAATTGACTGATGAATCTAATGCTAGAAAGGCGGCAGAGATTTTGGCTGCAGAGAATGAAGGTATCATTGATAATTTGAAGGTTTCTTTGCAGAATATCGAGATGGAGTTTAAGCAGGAAATACAGCAAAGGGATGGAACTATTATAGCAATGAAAACTTCAGGAGATCTTTTGGAAAGTCAATTTCATGGAGTAAATGTGGAACTGGAACGACAAGTGGAGGATTTTAACAAGCTTGTATCCGAGAGTGAAGGACGGATTTCAACTCTGAAAGAGCAGGTGGAACAGTTGGAAACGGATCTTGGTAGTAAAGAGGTTTCTTTAGTGAGAATTCAAGATGAAGCTACCAAGCAGCAAAAGTTAATGACGGATGCTCTTCATGAACGTGATGCTACTATTGCTGTACAGATTAATGAGATTGATGGACAAGAAAAGTATATCGATGCACTGAAACATGAGAAACAGTCGTTGGAAAGTCGTGTAGAGTCTGAAGCAGAAGCAATGCTTACTTATCAAGCTGAAAAGGAGGCTGAAATCGTGGATCTTCAAGCTACAGTCAGTCTGAAATTTGCAGAAGTACAAGATTTATCAATCAAAGCTACTGAAGCGGATAAAGCTTGGAATGCTGTCAAGTTACAACATGAAGAGACCATTTCAACTCTTCAATCCACAGCTCAAACGTATGAAAGCCAATTGGAAGTTCAAAAAGATCATAACAAAGAGATGCGTGATCTCTTTGCAAAATTCGCTGAACAAGCTGCCTTTACTACTGCTCAGCTTGGTGCAGAGATAAATCGTCTCGCAAGTACAGCTGTCGGATGTGAAGAATCTCTAACACAGAATGCAGCTACTATTCTTCAAAGAATGGACGTTATGATTTCCGAATCAGCTGATAAACCATCTCTTGTTAGAGTTGAATCAAGATTGAGTATGGAAAGTCGTGATACCATCATGTCGACTCCTTCTTTGGCGAATAAATTGATGAAACGGTTTGGTAGAAAGGGGAAAAAGACGAGAGAAAGTGGACATGGTACAGTTTCTAGTGATCGTGACGAAGAAGGTTCATTAATGGCGGTTTGAATATTTGGAAACATTTGATGTTGAATATTGAGAAGCAGGATTGTTTATGTTTGACGGATTTCATACAGTTATAAAAAGACTATTGTCTCAAGGCTGTCAAGATTGACAGAGATGATGTTGGAGTGGATTGCATGAAAGATGATTCTCCTTTAGTAAATGTTTATATACACACTTTTCATCTTATACCCATCTTTTGTTATAACTAATCAACGTCGTCATCATTGTTATTTGGTTTCGTATCGGGTATTGACTCTGCAGGTTTAGAAGCTTCTATCTGTCCAGTCTTGACCGTTCCATCATCGTTATGTTTTCCCTCGACTTCATTTTTCGGCATGAGCGTTACGATAACCACAAATAGTGTTTCATTTGTATGTTTATTCTTGAGAACGTATCTGATAGAATGAGAACTTGTGTCAGTCAGGTATACATCATCTCCAAAACATTCACCACATGACAATAATTTATCGTCATTTGAGTATGAAAGTGACTTACCGAAGAGGTTGACCGTCCCAGTACTTAATAACAGGGATCGTTATCCCCGGAATGACGCTAAATCCAGGTAATTTTATCGCAAACTCGTTGAAATCGAGGTATGGATTGAAGAAATCAAACTCGTACTGTCGTCCTTTTTCAAACGTAAACGCCATCCGGTTCTTTTCCGTCAAGAACCATTTCTTCCTCCCCGCCGCCGCGTCGGGGATCTTCAACTCTTCGCGCGTCGTCAGACCTGATGCCGTGCCTCCTTCTCTGACGACGTGTATTTCTTCCCCGTGGGATGCTTTTTCGCTCGTCGTTGAATTTTGGGTGGGAGAGTGCATGTCTCCGACGTGCAGGACGTTGACGCTACTCCCTACAGACCCGAACAGGCCAGGCGTGTCGCTGTATATATCCCCTTCTAAGCCCGGATCGACGAACCATTTCACGATCCGCAACGCTTGTTCCGACCCGGGCGGCAGACGGTCGCGGATCGGATGGTCAAAGTCGTTTCCCAACACGAGGTCGTTGGAATTGATGGGCGTTTTCGGCACGAGCGTCCACTGGATGGAATATAAATCGTGGAGATGGTCAGGATGGGAGAAGTAGGGAGATGTGGATGGTGCGGAAGACGGGAGGCCGCGGTATGATTGGATGCGAAGACGGAGTTGAATGTCGGCAAACGCGGTGGAGATGGTAATTGGTTTGGATTCGGTGTTGGGAGATATGGACGTTTGAGACGTATATGTTGGTCCGGCGGTACAGGTTAGGATATATTGATCTGCCATTTTTCAAACTGTATATACACAACTAAATGACGAGAAGAAGAGGTGGAGAAGTGAAGAAAGAAAAAGCTATTAGTAAGAATTTATAAATTGACGTCATAATTTATACATGATGTAACTATAACAGAGTAAAAATAGCTACATTTGTTTTTATTTACATTATTAATAAATTTTAAAAATAAATAAATAGATAGAAATAGATTAATACAATAAATAGGGACATCTTTATACAGTGACATAGAAAGGAGTCGTGTTTGGGTCCAGGACATTCCATATAAAAGGCATTCCTTGACAAAGACCATTCTCATCAAATTTTTTTGCTCGAATAGTATCACTCAACGTCTGCATTGAGTTCTGAAATTGTAGATTTGCTTGTTGTGTAGCCGAGTTCCATCTAGGTAATCTCAAACTATCATCAAACATGTGCAAAAGACTTGAGTTAGTATTTGCCAAAAATGGTCTGTTAAAAGCCGCTCCTAATGCAATTTGAGCGATCGACTGGGTGATGTTTGGTAAGAAAGTCACGAGATCTGTGACACCCTTTTCGGTTGGAATTGGTCGGTATAAAGCTGTAGGATGCCACGGAAGTGTGATTGTACTGTGGGAGATTTCATTCGTATTCCTTATCCCGTGACTTACCGAAGCAAGATATGCGTAATGTGTCAGACAATCAATCAAATCTGAATATCCTCTAAACTTGTTGGGAAAGTCAAGAACTCCTGCAGTTTGAGCCTCTGCTGCCCAATTTTGTAATTCAACATCTTTGGTAATCTGTTTCTCATTGGTATAATAAGATCTGACAAATGTCGTGACAAAAGAATTCAAGGCGTTGTAAATTGGTAAAGTGTCCTCATAATATGGCAAGTTTTTCAGAGCCGGTCCGTATTTACAATTCAATAATCCACGATCCTGTAAATCTGTCAAGTAGTAATTACCTCTCCATTTTCCAATTCCAGAATTTTGATACACAATGTTACTATATTGTACAGGGGCGAGCCTTTCCCATGCAAAGACTTGTTGAATTGGGCCACCTGGCTGAATCAAAGTATCCAGTGCAGCTATACGGATTGCAAAATTGATTTTACTCCATCGTCCAATCAGACCAAAGACGGGGTGTTCGGTACTCATTGTGCGTAGAGATGCCAAAGACACAAGATCTATGACTGCATGAACAGAGATCAAGTGTGACCATTGACCCCACCATAAATCATTAAGGTTAAACATCATCTTTGCAAGTGACCAATCATCTGAACTATCCAATGGAGTATAAACCAAAGAACTACCAGCATTAGGCTTGATTGCCAAGGGTAGGAACTGATCGTTGGTACTGATGAAGAAGTAGGCTTCACACAGTGCGGCATATCTTCCAGATTGAAGTACTAAAGGGGCTTGATCACGATAATCAATGTAGAATAATCTACCCTGATTGCGTAGTTTCTTCAGGGGCATGCCCGCGAGTTTGGTCACTATTGCATCATCGACAGTAAAAGATAGCTGTTCGCCCGTCTTGAGCCTCCTAATTTTGTATGGTTGTGTCGATAATCTTTCCATAGAAAAGGTCAAGTCAGATGATCCATTGGCTAAAATACCAACGAATGGTCCACCAGGAACAGCTTTGAGCCATTCATTTTCATATAATTTCTTATATGACTCAACAGTGGGCAATGGATTACTCTTGTCCAACATGTTAGATTACCGGCGATAAATATGATCAAGGTAAACTCACCGATTGTGCTGCTATCTGAGCAAAAGTCAGATTAACATCACCCTGGACAATTCCTCGACTCCATGGAACTTGTTGACCATAAAATTCGTACAATTGGGAGTTGATGAGTCCAGCAGCGTATGATGATTTATTGGTATCTGGATAGAAATGTCCAGTATTCAACGGATCTGGACCATAAGGGAAAGCTTCCTTTCGCGCCGCAACAATTTGTTGTCGACTAGGACTGTTGGCATCGCCAAGAGGTAAAGTGTATGGAGTAGTTATGTTTGCAGAAACACCAAAAAAAGAATCTGATGGTGGAACTGTCACATTACTTTGTGCATGAACTTTAATTGCATATAGTACAATTGCCGATAAGGCGGCTTTGTTCATCATTTTGAATGAATCTCGCAATTGATTGGAAACAAACAACTGAACTCAACATTCCAACCAACCCGGATCTTGTACGAATTATATATCCTCGCGCCATGACTCCAGCCATCGTATAAAATAATTTCAAGGCATACTGCTAAACCGTCGTGCGCGCACGCCATGTAGATGTAGACCCTATGTAAATCCGGTACATATCAGCACAGACTGTTATAACTTAAAAAAAAAATGCATCTCAAGCGTTGCGTGATGGACGACGTGTGTTGGACGTCGGATGTTGGATCTTGGCGATTTGGACATGATCTCGGCTAGCGTCACCGGCCTTGAAAGAAGTCAAGAATTTTTTCCATAACCATACTACCGTCTTGGTTGGCTGAAATGATGTTTCTCACGCCTTAATAATCTTTTATTGGTAATTATTGAAGTTATGTATAGGCTAGCGTGTTATTTTTTAGACTTTGTTCAATTAAAATGAAACAAGAGCTGTCGGACGTGGAGAAACAAAAGCTAAAAAAAGCATTTCGATTTGCTGAAGCGTCTTGTTTACTGTAGCGGTAGCTATGCTAAAATCTATATTAGAGTCTTTTTAATATATCTTGTAACACTGACTCGGTAGAAGCATGTCCACCCAAGTCTGGACTCAATAGTTCCCCCTCTTCCAGATTTGCATCTATAGCAGCGTAGATCTTCGCAGCCGCTTTCTCCTCATTCAAAAATTCCAACATGACGGCTACACTTCGCAAGGTTGCAATTGGATTAGCAATGCCTTTGCCTTCAATGTCTGGAGCGGAACCATGACACGGTTCTCCAATCACAATTTTATCGCCAACATTTGCAGAAGGCACTAGACCTAGACTACCAACCAAAGCGGCAGCTCCGTCGGATAAAATATCCCCATATAAATTGGGCGCTACAATTACATCGTAATCTTGAGGTTGTCGGAATAATTTGTAAACCATACTATCCACAATTTGTTCTTCGACGCCTATTGTGCTATATTTCTTATCTTGTAGAGCAGCTTTGGCGGTTTGTCGGAATAGGCCGTCCGTTTGTGACAAAACATTGCTCTTGTGCGTTATTGTGACTAGACTTTTTCTTGCGCCAGCTCCACCTGCATGTTGTTGATTGATTCTTTGCCTTCTGAGCGCAATATCCCCAGCCATGACTGCGATACGATGGCTTGCCTTTTCTGATATACGTTTAATCGCTTCTGCTACTTTTCCTTCTGGTGTATCGAACGTTCTTTCATCCTTGACATATAGATCTTCTGTATTTTCACGTACAATTACCATGTCGATTGGTGCAGGAAACATGTTTGTAGCACGGACCGATTTTACAGGCCGGACGTTTGCATATAAATCGAGTCTTTTGCGTAAAGCTACGATAGGGGAGGAATATCCCTTGGTTGGAGTAGTAGGAGAGCTAAATTCGATTAGCTTGATCCAATGTCGCATTAGTATGTATAGAACTCACCTGACAGCTCCGAACAAAGCCCCATCACATTCTTTCTGAAGTGTTTCTACCGTCTTATCTGGAAGCGCTACACCGGTTTGTTTGAAAGTGTCGAAACCTGCGTACAAATCTACAAAAGAGAATTTGAGGTTTAGAGAAGATGGAAGTGCTTCTAGTAATCGTCGTCCAGCAGGAATAACCTCACGACCAATTCCGTCTCCGGGAATGAGACCTGATACATCTGTTGTCAGCCTATGCTCACAGACAGCTGTTGTCTAACGAACCTATACGAAGAGTTCTAGCTACTGACATTGCTACCAAATTGCACAGACTACCCCTGGTATATCACAAGCTCTATTTATTGCTATATACTGCACTGTATAATAAGAAAAAATATTTTGGCTGGAGATGACGTCATCCGATATTGGTTTGACAAGAATTTGTATAGTAATGCTGAGCCGTAGTTTTGCCGGTAGAATTGGTATACAAAAATGACTTCAATCATTGTCGGTCTTCGTTCTAGTATGACCTTCCATGTTCAAAACATGTATGTTCTGATCCATTATTCTATTGACTGAGGTGACATCTGGCTAATAGAGACAATAGATGATGAAAAATTGGCGTGTAAGATATGAACTGTCTTTAATCGATCCGTCAAGCTCTCCCTTACGGGCCTAAGTGGCTTGACGGTGAAATCGGAGCAGTATGATATCTGCGTTCGGCACATCCATTCTTGTTACTTGAACGGACGCGATGACAATGTCTCTGACTTGTAGAACATGACCTAGTTTTCTTTTTTACGTAGTTAATATGAAAATAAATGCATGACTTTTGAACAGAACCCTCCATAAAACATTTCTAATGTGTGATAGCGAGTATGTAAACATCGATCTGAGAAGTATGTGAACAGCATAGGATTGCCTTGAGACAACATGGTGAATAAGCAATCGACCCAACCAAGTCAATTGATAATCAACTCTGCTTACATAATCCCTCGATAGCCGTCAAGGAACGAGTTAAGTTAACGTCAATCTATGTTTAGAACGTAGAAATCAGTTCAACGTTCATTAATGATTCAATTGCGACATGCTGCGGTCACTAGATGCCTTAACACGCAGCGTTTTAGATTGACTGAATTGTTCGTTCGACAAGATGCCCCCCATTACACTCAAATCTGTAGATTTGCAACATCTAGTGTAGAAGATATTGAACCGAAAGACAAATCGGTGAATCACCGCAGTCCTCGTGAAGTTATTGACAGGTATAAATACACATGTAAGTGACGATCAAGGTGAGCTTTCGTCATTCTGTAGCTTATGCCGAGCAGTAAATGTACCTCGGCCAACTACTACAATCGCATCACTTCGGAATGTTGACGTCGATAGATGTCAAGAAGTTGTACTTTATGGCTATCTTATAAGCCAGCGTAAAGCTTCTAGTAGGTTATACTTTGCCGAAATTCTAGATATAGATGGCTGTACCTCGGTGCAAGTCAAGCTGGATGCAGCACAGGTTGATCAAACTCTGATGAACGACTTTAAATCTGTCAGGCCGTATACGCCAGTTTCAATCACAGGCAAGCTGATAAAACGAGCCAGTACGGTCGAGAGATCATCAACACAGACAGATGATGTTGCAAAAATAAACGATGTAGAACTATCTGTCAAACACATGAACATATTGAATGAATTTCCTAAAGATATCATCGTTGCAACTAATACAGTCATTCCACCTGAACAAAGACATTTACAGATGCGTACAGATAAAAATATCAGAGATTCAATACGCTTTCGAAGTCGTCTTTGTCAGGCTATACGAGATTATTTATGCAATCACCATAAGTTTACCGAAGTTGAAACTCCTATTCTGTTCAAATCAACTCCAGAAGGGGCACACGAGTTTTTAGTACCTACACGGACTGCAGGTCTGGCATATGCACTTCCTCAGAGTCCGCAACAATACAAACAGATATTGATGGCTTCGGGTATCTCAAGATACATGCAAATTGCAAAATGTTTTCGAGATGAAGATTTACGAGCCGATCGGCAGCCGGAATTTACCCAGGTTGATCTTGAAATGGCATTTTCTGGTGAGGAAGAAGTGATGGCTATGGTAGAAGGTCTTGTCAAACATGTTTTCCTTACGTCAGGATCACCAGATCATGAATTATCTATACATGGATTTCCGAGGGTGACTTATGAATATGCCATGTCGAATTATGGATCTGATAAACCCGATACACGATTCGATGCCACTATTACTCGAATTGATTATATGCTTCCAGCAGATCTTGTTCGAAAGATTACTGATCTGACAGATCCTGTTGTGGAGTGTATCAAGTTACCTATCGCAAAAGATCCGAATAATACTCGTAAATTTGTAAACACGTTCATGGATAGTATAGCTTGTAAACCTTTTATGAACAATCCCGATGGTCGACCTGGTATCTTCATTTACAATTCCAGACAGCCACTCGGAGGACTTGCAGCGTTAGGTTTTGAAGCAGCAGAACAATTAGAGAATAGTCTGTGTTTGGAAGACGGCGACTTGCTAGTACTTCAAGCCAGGCCAAATAAGCCGTTCTCGGGCGGATCAACTATGTTGGGTAATCTAAGACTTGCTTTACATAAGGTTGCTGTATCTCAAGGGCTATTGCCTGTACCATCTGGCTGGAACTTCTTGTGGGTTGTCGAATTTCCTCTGTTTTCGCCCATGACACCAGACAAGCCAAGCTCAGATATAGAAGAGCCTACAGATCCTCATTTATCAGATTCTACATCTTTTCCTTTGTCAGACCTAGGTCAGCTGTATCCACAACTAGAATCAACACATCATCCTTTTACTGCTCCTCTGACAGCCGAAGATACAGAGCTTCTACTTCTTGATCCAACATTGGCAAAGGCAGCACATTATGATCTTGTTCTAAACGGTGTTGAGATTGGTGGAGGTAGTCGACGTATACACCATACTGATCTTCAAAGATTCGTATTACAAGATATCTTGAAGCTATCAGAAGAGCGTATGGCTACCTTTTCACACCTTTTAGAAGTTTTGCGGGCTGGAGCTCCTCCTCATGCTGGCATGGCTTTGGGATTAGATAGGTTGATCATGTTAATGTTAGGCAAGGAAAGTGTTAGAGACGTCATTGCATTTCCAAAGTGGGGAAAAGGAGAGGATGTGTTAGTAAAGGCACCAAGTAGAGTTGATGATGAGATGTGGAAGCGATATCATTTGAAGCCTATCATAAATGTGTAGGAAAGGTTGTGATTCATCGGCGACTCAATGTATATATACTGTTTTTAAAATCTACTGTTCACACGGAACCATACTCACCTTTTCTTTTTCCCTCACACACCTTCATTGTTTTGATTACCCTGACTATTGCCTCAGTCCGTGCTAAACTGTACAAAGATCTACACTTCCGAGATGCGGAATCTGAACCGACTACGTTATTTCATACATCGGACTAATTCGCCAGGCATAAGACATAACGCGACATATCAACCGCCCAAATCACCCCCACAACCAGAGGACCAACCCTCCGGAAATGCTCACGTAGAACTCTCCACGTATCTGTCCTCTGCAATGGCCACAAAATACTGACTTATATACTTATACTAGCGCAACTTTTACAAATCGTTCGGTAGACCGATAGCAAAAGTCTTTCTCGGTGCACTGTTCACGTATCAAGTTTTGTATATGGGATGGGTCAAATTAGAAAGTATGGAGGAGAGGAGAAACGGGGATGGTATGTACACACATCTAATCTTCTACGTTGCCTTTTCTCTTCCTGTCAAGTTCTTTTCTTGCTCGTGTTTTAGTGGATTCATGTTCGTTCTATGCATGTCTGTAGCGACTCACGCACAGTTTCTCCACTCTTAGGATGAGAGATCATATTGTGCGTTTCATTTTCTGTGCGACTGGGCTTTATTACAAGATTATGGGTGTTATGATAGGACTGATATTCGTGAAGAGCAGATAAGGATACTAGAGGATCAAATACAGGAGATTAAGGTCAAGAACGAGGGTGAGAAGGCATGACGGGGTGATTGAATGATATACGAGACATGGAAAGGCAGAGATGAATACAATGAATGACTATTATAGCATTACAGCTGGAATTGCAGCAGTTGATATATGCATAGTTGAGCGAGATCAATCACGGAGATGACCACCATATATCAATAGCAGAGGATGTCTTGCTGATCAGGCTTAGTCCTTCATTCACGACGAAAATGATGTAATAAGACAGCATTCATCATATCAAAGTGATGACAATAACAGCATGTTCTTCTTATAAAATATTGTTTATATAGAATAGGACCCAAATAATTGTGATGGTCTGCCTCATGAGTAATTCAAGACATGCCTGCGTGTACCCCAGTCGAGGTGAATTCGAGTACAAGTATAGTCTCACCGCCGGGCAGAAATTTATTGATTCTCTCCCATATTTTTTTTGTTGATATCGCTGAATAGACAAGACGAAAGTATTAAATAATGGCAGCGCCCAATCTATCCCAAGATGGACCTCGGACTGGTCAAGTCAAGATACAATTAAGTAGTAGAAGTCCTGATATAGATCTACCCGACACTACTGGACCGATATTAGTCTCTACAGGTAATTTTCTTTTTGATATAAATATCAAATATGAATATTAATTTTATGGACAGATCTTCGACGATATCAATTATCTACTCTTGTCAACAGTCTTTTATCTACTCCAAAACCTATACCCTTTGAATTTGTCATCAATGGCATATTCTTACGCACATCATTGGATGATTTTCTAACCGAGAATGGAATATCAGCCGAAACAACATTACAAGTTGAATATGTCCGAGCAGAAATTCCACCACAACGTATAACTTCTTTTCAACATGATGATTGGGTCAGTAGTGTGGATGTCTTATCCTCAACTTCCGCAGCAGGATATGGTAAGAATATAATATCTGCAGATGAAAGAATATTATCAGCTTCATATGATGGACTTTTAAGGACTTGGTCATCATCAGGAACATGTATCGCTACAAGTCCTTCAGCACATACTGCGCCAATCAAATCAGTTAAATTTCTATCATCGGATGTTATAGTATCGTCATCGATGGATCGTAGTGTGAGGATATGGAAATATAACGAAACATCTCCGACATCAGGAACTTTTACACCTACTCTCGAGCTTTACAACCATACAGCTTCAGTAGATCGATTAGCTATACATATCCCATCTCAAAAGATCCTATCCGCCTCATCAGATCATACTTTAAGTATATTTTCCACCAACAAATCTTCCGCAAAAGAACCGTCAACTTCATTTCTTCCAAATCTATCATCTAATCCCAAACGACGGAAACTCTCTCAGCCATCAAAACAAGTCTCTCAACGCGGTGCTCTGTCGACTTTAAAATCCCATTCAGCTCCCGTTTCAGACGTGTCATTCTCCCCTTCTGATCCTTCCGTGGCATATTCCACGTCCTGGGATCATACTTTGAAAACCTGGGACTTGACAACTTCCATATGTGTCGATACTCGAACTACATCTCACGCCCTTCTTTCCATCCTACCACTACAACCTTCTCAATCGAATGACGTCACCGGGGGAGGAGATGCGTTAATCGCAGCAGGTACATCAGCGCGACACATTGTACTTATCGATCCCAGAGCTTCTGCTACAAAAGTCGTCAGTATGACGCTCCGAGGCCATTTCAACGCCGTAGTGACTTTGGCGAAATCACCCAAAGATGGAAACATTTTCGCGTCAGGAAGTCACGACGGTACAGTTCGAGTGTGGGACGTACGAATGGGAAGAAGTGGACTCGACGAAGGCGAAGGCGGTATGATTGGAGAAGCATCCTACACTCTCGACGACGAAGAAAAGAGTCGAAAGAAGATTATTGGCGGAGAAGGCGTCAAGATATTTGGCCTGCAATGGGATGAGAAATGGGGAATCGTCACGGGCGGAGAAGATAAGAAGGTTCAAATATGGCAAGGGAGGTGATATATTTAATTATGATACATTTTCATTTTCGTTTCCATTGACATGCTTTCTTTTTTTCGTTTTTCGTAAATATTATCAAGATGATGACGATGATGATGATTTTCTAAACATGTTTTCATACAACGTTTCGAAAAATCCACCACTACTGCTTTGTTCGGCGTATGATTGTCTTCTTTTTTCAAAATCTGTGGATCCTCGTTTTTGAGAGACGAGGTTTGAAAACATTTGTGAAGACGTACTTGAAGTTGTGGATGTAGATGACTATTATTATCATTATTATTGTTAAATGAGAATGGGTAGCGAAAAGAAAATAGAGACTTACTCGTCTACGATTTGATGTAGAAGAAGGAATAGTATTTGGAAGTGGTGAAGATGTAGAAGGAGATGAGATTGGGGATGACATAGATGTAGAAGGAGATGGAGTTGGAGATGACGGGACAGGTGAAGCAACAGTTGGTTGTGAGGTGATAGTCATGATTTTTTGATATTTTATGATAGTTTACTAGATAAATATAACATAGAATAATCTAATCCATCAAAGATGGGAGAATGATTCATTTTATATACAGTAAGTTAGATAAGATGAGAGTACGACATTATGACGAGCTGTACCGATTCAGAAGCACAATCAACCCCGCTCCAAAGAACAGTTCACATCGTGCCTGTAAATAAAAAGGGTTCACCTCCACATGCAAGTAGTGTTCATGCCTGACGTCAGTAATTTGAATATAGACGAGTCTAGATTTTGGAAAAGAGAAAAGAGTAGTGTAGATCTACAAAGTCAATCGAGAACAATCACTACCCATCCACCCATCTGTCAGTCACTATAACAATTTATAACTATATTTAAAAATATCTATAGATCAAACAGCTTTTTCAATTCCGCAGCAGTCTCTTCTGGATTCTTTACACTATGACCTATAGTCCTCTCGTCACTAAAAATCTCAAAATCATTCCCACCTTGATAACATTTATCGCCAAAGAAATGAATGGTAGTATACTCGACTCCACCGTCGTTATTCTTTTCATTCTGTACATGTTGTAGACAATAAGTTTTATCCCAACCTTTTGGAAAGACGTCGAAAGAGATCTGACCTCCTATTGAATATCTATCATCCATCACTATCGTCAGCACACTTTACATACAAATAGTGGTGAATAGAAGCAATCAACTCACGTCAATCCCAAATCAGGAAACCGCGCTTTAATAGCCGCCACAAAATCCTTTCTAATCCCAGTCTGTAGATCGTATTTCTCATACTCGTTTCTCTCTTCGATACTCGCGTTACGACCGATCGGTGACACATTGATCATCCCGTTGCGAAACTCGATAAAAGTTCCTCGCTTTTTGGGTATTTTTAGATCCGCAATGTAGTGTAAGATGAAACTAGACAGTTCTTGATATTTCTCTTCGCCGATCCATTGGATGAATGATTGTGATGATAATGGCACGCCCATGCGATAGGCGGTGAGTCCGTTTTCGGCGAAACAAAAGTCGAAAAGAGACGTTACGGGAGTGGAGGAAGTGCCGAGTTGTTCTTGTTGCTTGATGAGGTCGGAGCCGCCGACGAAGCCGATGGCGACTTTGTGACGGAGTTGAGATAGGAGTTGGAGGATTTCAGGTGAGACTGTCTATCTGATCATTAGTATGTTGACAAGGATGTGAGGTGATTGGGGGGAAGAAACAAACTTGTCTGGCAGGTGTCAATGTTCCATCTACATCGAATAAACAGATTGTGTTTTTGATTGGGCGTTTATCAAGTGTAGGGATTACTGCGATTGCTGCTGCTGCCATTTTGAATCGTTTAATGTCGTTCAATATGATTATAGTAGTGATGGAGAAAACATCAGCTAAAAGTTACAAAGATATAGCTACGTATTTGTTGATATTCTTGGTGGGGTAAAAACCTAGTGGGGTTAAATATCATTTTCAGTATTCACATTCGATAGAGTTGTATTCAAGCATAATGATAAAATGTCATGATACATGGGCCATTTTATGCTTTTATAAATTCATATATATCTTGTATCAAAGCATGCATCCACTTTAAAATGATCTATCGTTATCAAACAATTGTTAATACGTCGCAATTGTTGAAATCAACACATGGTATTTGAATTTGCCCTAATCTCGTAGGCTTAATGTTGTCCTTACTCTTGTGGGTCTAATGTTGTACCCGCAAGAATTGTTGCCCTAGAATATCAAATTAGTTTTGATCACATTCTAAAGACTGGGATATAATCATACCATCCGATAAGACGCCAATGCTTTTCGATACGTCGACTAAGTGCAACTTTTTCGCCAATCTCTGTACATGCCGGACTTGTCAATTGTAAACGAGCAGCATCGGCTTTGACTGCAATAACTTTTGCACCAGTAGCTGTTGAACCAATGTTTACCATGAGTACTTCATTCTTTGCAAGTTTAGCAACCTTTGCTTGTTTACCATCAGATGTCTTTACACCCAATAATCGTCGAAGTAAGAAATAATTGATTTCGATTTCAGTATATATTGACGGTAATTTTCCACGTAAGCCTAGTACAAAACCAACGAGACGATCTGCACGACATAGAGTAGGATCAACACGTGTACCAACACCTATCATTTTATTAGTTCACTTAATCAAAAAGAAACAGTATCTATTGAATCCATCTTACCAATAAGTCCTCCAGGTACGGCAAACTTAAGATCATTATCTTCTGCGAATAATGATACGATTCTACTATGAATTGGTCGACATCGTATTTTACCTTGTTCGTCTTTACTGACAATACCAGGCCGAATCTCAATTTCATCTCCCAATTTTAAAACACCAGTCAAGATACTTCCACCAGCTACGCCACCTTTTAGATCTTCAATTTCAGCTCCAGGTTTGTTGACATCAAACGATCTAATAACAATCATATGAGGCGTTGCTGTAAAATCTCGGATAGGTACAGGTATTTTAGAAACTAAATATTCATTAACAGCATCGATATTGAATTTTAATTGCGCTGATATTGGTATTATAGGACTACCATCAGCTACTGTGCCTCGAATGAATTTTAGTATAGACTCGTGATGTTGTGATGCTGCCTCTTCTCGCATTAAATCGACTTTATTTTGTAGAATAATAATATGATTAAGTTTCATGATTTCAATGGCTGCTAAATGTTCGGATGTTTGAGGTTGTGGACATGTTTCATTCCCTGCAATAAGTAAAAGCGCTGCATCCATGACTGCTGCTCCTGATAACATTGTACTCATTAGAATGTCGTGACCTGGACAGTCGACAAATCTAAATTATAATATTTGATTAGTAACTAGATCAATCAAAAGATGGACAAAACGCCACTAACGAGACATGTCTTAATAATCTATATTTTCCCTTGCATCCCCCTCTTTCACAAGGCGGATCGACCTCCTTGTCACTTTTAAAACTTCGATAACATGTAGGTCTTGGACATTCTTCATTGTCACATTTATATATTTTTGCATTTGCGTAACCAAGTTTTATAGTAATGTTTCTTTCCAATTCGGTTTTGAATCTTACCGTTTGTACACCTGAGATTGCTTTGACGACTGTAGATTTTCCGTGAGCGACGTGTCCAATAGTTCCAATGTTGATTGTAGCTTGACGTGATATAATTTCGGGCGAGAGAGGATTGAGTGTGGAGAGATCTAATGAAGAAGGATCAGGCTGTTCAGGTAAGACTGGTTTCGGTGCCGCAGGTGTTGATGGTGTGGACTTTTTTAGAACGGATTTTGGTTTCGTTTCGAGTGGCACAACTTCATCTTCTTTGTCGTCAATTTCGGAATCGTGTTGGGCGTTTAATTCGGGAGATCCTGGTAATGACTCTTCATCCGACATGTCAGGGTTGGAGGCCATATTTGTAATACTTGACGGCGAAATCGTTACTTGTCTACTACTATTCATATTATTTGTTCTACAATCTCCAAAACCCGCACGAATTTCGAGGGTTGTTTTTGACCAATCAGAGTCGAGGATTTATAACTCTAATTTTTTATTATATTACAGCCAAGAACTTCATCCATAATGGATACCACACATGGTTGACAACAATCATCGCTCTTGAAACCGGTGGATTTCCAAAAAGGTCATTCATCAACGGGATGTCTGATGTCATGCATGGTAGGTGAACTAAATTTAGAAGAGACTATTCCCCTTTTGGGTCCACACCCTCATGTCTCCCCACCTTCCAAGACGACGAGGCTGAAATGTAGCCTGAACGTTCGTCTCCGTTTGTTACTCCTCCCCGTCAAATTCTTTTCCAATCTCACTTCAGTTTCATTCTAAACTCTCCTTCCTATAAGCACATGCGTCTATATGTGATTTAAACTAAGTACTATTGTTATTACTTTGTCAAATATTATACACCTTCAAAGTCACTCGGCCTTTCTGAGAGAGTTTCTATATCATTTTGATATCTGTTACTATTCTCATTGCGATACTGGGACAACTTATTCGTCATATATACAAGCTTATCTTCTAGATTTGTGCAAAAATAAAATCCATTACAAAATGCAGGTCTTGACTTTATTCATGGCTTTGCTAGCATGTTCTTGCGCACAATATATGGGGTTCAATTATGGCGCGAAAAGACCTGGAAACTTGATCGATGCGACCCATACTGCGGACACGCCGCTGCAGGTTTCAGATTGGGTCATCATGTTCAACCAATCTAAACAGCTTGCAGGAAATCAAGGCATGTTCAGCTCCGCTAGGTTGTTTACGAGTTTGACAACAGACGGCAGCAAAGGTTACTCGCCAGCATTCGATGCTGCAGTGCAGACTGGAACAACCTTGTTGCTCGGAATTTGGGGTTCTTCTGGCCCAGCACAAGTAACGAATGAGCTTAATGCTCTCGAGCAGGCGTTTAAAAAATTCCCAACATTAATCAACCTTGTCATTGGTATTTCCGTAGGAAGCGAAGACCTTTACAGAAACTATATCGAGAAAAATGCTGCCAATGTTGGCACAACTGGCGCGACCATTGCTACCTATATAGACCAGACAAAAGATTATATGAATGACCTTGTGAAAAGTGGCGTTATCTCAAAGGTCCCACCGATTGGACATGTCGATACCTGGAACGCATGGATATTACCAGATGCAGGACCCGTGGTTGACAGGGCGGATTTTTTTGGCATGGACGGTTATCCCTATTGGGAATCAGAACAGGCAAATTCGATTGACAACGCTGCTAAATTGTTTCAAAACGCACTAGATAAGGTGGTTGGTATTGCAAAAAACAAACCCGTGTGGATAGCCGAGACAGGTTGGCCAGTCACGGGAAACGCAATGAACCTGGCTGTTCCTAGTGTTCAAAATGCTCGGCGGTATTGGCAAGAAGTTGGTTGTGCTAAACTAGTTGGCATTAGGTATGCATGGTGGTTTGATTTGATGGACGAGGGGCCTCCTACGGCTGGAGCATTGAGCTTCGCTGTGCTCGGACCTGGTAATCAGCCTTTATATGATTTAACATGCCCTAAACCTACGAGTCCAGCTACGACTCCAACCACGACTCCAGTTGCAGCTAGTACCAGCACTCCTCCAGGTCAGGTTGCAGTTCCTGCGGATCCAATTGTTCCATATCTCCCGCAGGAACATTATGTGGTTTCGCCACAAACTACGGGGTCTTCAAGCGTCCCTGTCCAAGGAAATGCGGCGCCATATCAAGCTCCTGGCACTACTCCTGGTACCACTCCTGGCACTACTCCTGGCACTACTCCTGGCACTACTCCTGGCACTCCTCCTGGCACTACTCCTGGTACCACTCCTGTTTATCAAGCCCCTCCAGCCACTCCAGTCGTCCCTGCCGTAAATACAGCTGTCGTCACCATATCAAAAACGTCGACTCTCGGTACTTCTTACGCAAGCGCATGTACCGCAAGCTTCTTTGGCAATTTCAAAGTCGAAGCTCCTACCTTGATTCTCCCTCTTGACGCAACTAACCCTTCCGTGTCGTACAAGACCAGCTTCAGAGCAGACATCAGCAAGAAAACGCCTGTTCTGTTCAATTTCGACATTTGTGAAACCACCAAGGGAAAACAATGTAGTCTGACCTTTTATTTACCCACGTCAAACACCATTGTACCATCTTGGGCTTCTGCATTCAACCTCTCCTCGACAGGTGGATTAGACATCACAGCGGTCACGGGGACAAAGTTTGATGGCTATACTATGAATGCCTATAAGCAAGCCGCGACCAATAAAATTGGAAGTATTACTTCTGTCCAACCGGGTACGGCGTGGATAATATCGACGTTTGATTGTCCGCATGGGGAAAACCTTGGCTATGTTCTCGAGTCGACGAGTGGTTTGGATTTGTCATTCGAAGAAGAGGCTCCTCTTGATAAGAATGGATATGGTCATGGTTTGTTTATTAACGTTTGTTAGCATTTTGTTTTAATTTCAACTTGTATGTTTTGGTTTTCTTTGGTTTTGGACATAATTCACGCACTAGTTTGTATGCATTTCGACAGTTTGTGATACCCCGCCCAAAAAAAAAGTGAAGGTTGGATATATATATGTATATGATATATAATATATAATATATAATCTAGAGTAGATATGAATTGTATGTATTTTTGAATTCTATTTAGTGGTGGAATAATCTAGTAGATTGTTCGACAAATTGTATTCCCAAAATCTTTGCAGTTTCCTTGACAGGTTCGTCCATTTGACTACCGAGTGGAGCAGCGATATATTTAACACCAGATCTTGAAGCACGATATACATTATCGGTAAAAGGAAACTATTATCACATCATTAGTTGATCATAAGAGAAAAAAATGACAAAAGACTTACAAAAGCATCACTACTGCAGACCACATCACTTAATTTAGCCAGCCACTCTTTTCTTTCCTCCCTTGTGAAATCTTCCGGTACGACTTCGAAATTCTTCTCGTAGTCGTCTCTCTCTGGGCCTTTGGAATCGGGTACTTCTCCACTAGTCAATAAATCAATCGCGTTACTTTTATCAGGTCTTTTAGTTCCTTCTTTGAACTCTAGTGACAAGACTCGTGGGTGGAATCGCATCCACCAATTATCGCTCTTGTCACCTGCTAATCTCGTGCAGTGGATTCTAGACTGCTGTCCTGCGCCTAAACCTATGACTTGTCCGTTTTTGGCATAGCATACGGAATTCGACTGTGTATATTTCAACGCTATGGTTGCTACTACTAAATCTCGAATTGCTCCTTCAGAAAGCGTCGGTGTTGCTTGACTGAATGAAGAAGGAGTTATGAGATGGGAATTACGGGCTTGTCGGAGGGTTATACCAAATACAGTACGTGATTCTGTATCGGATGGAACATAATTGGGATCCATTTGGAGAACAAGAAATCTACCTCCTTTTTTCTTACGAAGAATGTCTAACGCTTCGGGAGAATATCCCGCTGCTATTATACCGTCTGAAACTTCTCTGGAGATTATCTTTGCGGTAGGTACATCTACTTCATCGGAACAGGCGATTAAATCTCCGAAACTTGACATTCTATCGGCACCTCTCGCTCTTGCGTACGCTTGAGCTTGTGCTGAAGACTCGATTCCTTTGATATCATCAACCATGTATACTTTACGTTCGTCTTCACTTAACGGAATACCGACTGCAGCTCCAGCAGGTGATACATGTTTGAAAGATGCAGCTGCTGGTAAATTAAGCGCATTACGAAGTTCACGTACAAGTGGCCAGGCATTAAGAGCGTCAAGTAAATTGATATATCCTGGTGAACCACATAATACCTTTAATGGTAAATTATCATGATCCATAAATGCCGAAGCAGGTGCTTGATGAGGATTAGCACCATATCGAAGAGGAAGATATTGTCCACCATTTCCAGCATATTTCTGTCTAAAGAATCCAGAGATTGCACTATCATATTCTGCAGTATGTTCGAACCCCTTTAATGCGTATAATTTACGTGTATCCTCGCTGATTTCACCCTTTTCCATCTCTTGTAAAAAGGATGAATAATCTTTTGGATCACTAAGAATCGTCACTCGACTGTGATTCTTTGCGGCTGCACGGATAAGTGTAACTCCTCCAATATCTATTTCCTCGACGGCTTCTGAGATTGTAACATCTGATTTCGCTACCGTCTTTTCGAATGGATATAAATTGCAAACGACAAAGTCAATTTTTCCAATCTTTTGTTCGAGTAAATCTTTTTCATCTGATTCAATATTACGAGCAAGAATTCCACCATGAATAGCAGGATGTAAAGTTTTGACACGACCGCCTAGCATTTCCGGTGCGTTTGTAATGCTTGAAACATCGCTAACATTATATCAATTTACCGTCGGCAATGAGCGTAATATATTGACACATACTCGACAGAAATACCAGCATCTCTAATCATCTTTGATGTTCCTCCTGTGGCAAGTATTCGGACATTATGCTTGACTAACCCTTTGACAAGATCTAACAGGCCCGTCTTGTCATAGACCGATAAAATTGCTAATATTTCAACATTATTTAACCACCTTTCATACAATTGACTTGTTCATCTATCTTACCTGTCTTTTGTGCCATTGTGAAATGTCGTTTTACAAAATCTCGTTTATATTGCTGGTCTTGATATATTTCATTGGAGTTGACATTGATTTTCTACTTGCCCCGCCATTTAACTACCCCGCCAGTCATCGTCATCATCGGCTGGGATAATAATTATTATAGTTAGTATGATGAACCGACGTTTAACCGCCAAATGTATACAAAATAAATCTTTCGACATCAAACATCTTTTCTTTTTCTTTCCATGAACAACGCAAAATAAAATGCTTGACTCAAAAGCATTTTCAGTCGAGTGACCATTTCATGTGAACAATGAGCCTGAAAATCGTCCGTCAAAGCAAAGAACAAACAAAATAATAGAGGGTCTTGGGTGCCGTGTCTGTCTAAATTTATTCAATGGCGGAGAGGGCAATGATCAGCTGTACAATTATCATTATGATATCAATAGGTGTAAAGTTTTCGTCCTGTTTAATCACTAGAATACAGAACATGAACTTGTGTTAATATGGGTATCTTGTCTAATCGTTATATATTTGGCCAGTAAAATCATTAATCTTTATATCGTTTTTTATCATCTTTTCGATGAGAGTGTTCCCTCGATCTGGCACGCGACCTATCACGCGATCTATCACGCTTACGGTCACGATCTCTTGAATATTTATCAGATCGTTGATGGCTAGCCTTTTCAGATCGATTTCTACTCTTGTCGCGATGTCTTTCCTCCCGCTCGTCATGCTGATATCTACTACTTCTTTGGTCATCTCTAGATCGATCCCTTCTTGTGCCATGATCCCTATGTCTGTCCCTGTCACTTTCATCCCGCCGTCTTTCATCCCTACGCCTCTCATCTTGGTATTGATCGTCTCTGGACCTTTTACTCTCATATTTACTACCGGCATGATCATCCTCAAAATCATACCTTCGACTTTTATCATCCCTCCTCTTTTCTCTCTTCTGACCCTCTTGTCGACTTGCAGCCATCGTATCTAATTCAATCTCTTTGTCCTTTACTTTCTGCTCTTCTAACCTCATCTTTAGTTCCTCCTCACTCACCTCATCCCCGGTCCTTTTGTTCCGCATAATGATCGGATTATATATTATTTCAACCTTTCCTTTTCTGGCACCTTTACCCCAAGCACCCATCTCTTCTTTGATCGCAGCATCCTCCTTTGCACCTATTCCAAGTAAAGCCGGTCTTCGCTGTGGCATCTTCGCCTTGACACTTTTTTGTCCCGCTTGATTTCCAATACCTTGGCCTTCTACCCAGCCCATTCCACGCAATATCGCCGCTCCAAATTCTTCAACAGGTACTGCTTTGTATTCTTCTAGTGTTGCCATCGGTGGAGCATCCTGAAAATCCCTCTGAAATGCTTCTTCTTCTGTCACTGTGGACGTCGGTATGATAAGGTCTGATTGTGGCCGTATACCCAATAATAGATCCATAGCACGATCGTCATCGGTCTTTTGTATGCTGGATGTCTCACTAGTGTTCGATATTGGATTGGTCGTTGTATGTATGGTATCTATTACAGCCTCGTCACTGCCGTTTCCATTCTCCTGGGTCCTCGACGTCGACATGACATTAAGTCCCGTTATTGGTTTCCGCGCCTCGTCCATTCTCCTCATCTCTTCTGCTTGTCTTTTCGTATCTTCCGCTTGACGCTTCGAATCGACTCCATCATATTTCGCTCTTCGCCGATCCCGGTTGCCATTTTTAATATTATCCCGCCAGTCACGATTAGCCTGCGCTTTGATGACTGACGGTCCTTGGACTGTCTTTTCGATCGTAGAATCATAGGCGCCATTCGCTCTATTAAAGTGTGTAATTTGCTGTCTGTCAACATTCTCGTCTTCTGAATCATCGTTTAGAGAAGCAAATGTACGTTTTCGAGATTCCGTTTTCGGCAAGGTTGATTCATGGTCCTGCGACTTCGACTTGCCTTTTCCATCCGACGCGTGTGTATCTCCGAGTGATAATACAAAGGACGGCATGGATTGTTAGTCTGGGTAAATAAATGGCTATAGGAAACGAATGACGACTGTATTGGCGGGGAGTGTAAGTAATATTATCACAATTATTTTCTTTTTTGTCTTTTTCAATTGTTTTTCAACTATTTTTTTTATGACGTCGTTTTGCGTATATGGGAAGAGAGCAACTACACTGTTTCCGTTGTGCGGTCTCATTCAATCGATGACAGCAATGCTATAGGCGAGAAGATCATTCAGCAGGACAGGTACAAGCATATATCATGTAAGTAATACAGGTTGTACATGATCGAGGATACACTTATGGGTATGTCGATTTTTTGATAAACAACGAAGAAACTACATTTTAGCGGGTTGAATTAATATTGATACATAATATAATATCGATACAACAGCGTCAATGACTTCCAAATTTCGGTAGAGGATCAATAATGTCAAGTCAATACAATCAATGGATGACAGTCGGTCCAATATGACCTCATAGATTATCCAAACATACAGTATTCAACATCGACGATCGGACGTTGTATCGCGACCACATGTTTATATGATAATGCGTCAACGCGTGGCAATGATCTGCACAAACTCGGTAGCTAGTTGCACGGCTACAACCACAGATGCAGGTCCGACGAGCAACTAGTAGCATATTGAATCGGGCGTCGTTAAGACCTGCAGGTCGCAATTTCAACTATGCATGATTGATGCATGTATTGCAGTACTTCGTCTGCAAGGACCAGACATGTCAAGACCAGATTGCTACTATGAAGGCTGCAATATGTCTTTAGATCCTTGTCATTCGCCCATGTGGTACTTACAGGGTCTAAGACTGTTGCTAAAAAATTCATCCAGGCCGCCCGTTTCTGATTGAATGAATATAATAGTCTAAGTTATGCACAGTGGTTGATCAGTGGGTGAACTCAGTCTATGTCACAAACATTTCGTAAGGTACAGGTGTTGATCTAATCAATTGTACGAAAGCCCAGCAAAGATATGACAGCCGTCATACTCCAGACATCAGATAGGCTACTTGATTCCTTGACAGGTTTGCAAGCCTTTTCCATGTGACTTCGCGTCATGTTCGTGGCATTTTCTTGTGGCACCATTTTAGGCTAATTGGTAAACGGCCATACATGACCGAAAGAGCAATGGTATGTAGCATGCAATTATCATAACGTCCTGTTCGCATTTTAGCAATGGCCGGCACTTCCGAAGATTGCGCAATACTGTACTCTAATGCAAAAAGATGCATGCAAGAGAATGATGAAAGTAAAATCGGATATAACGAAAACATCAAACCCTTGCCTCTTCAGTTACTTTTACGCAAAGACTAGTGAGCGAGACTAAACGTTGGGACCCACCGTGTGACAGTAGAAACTCACTGTAAAGATATTGAGAATGTTTCTTACATGGAAAGTGGAGAGAGTAGAAAGAACAAAAAGCTCTAGAGGTTTTCAATTTTGAAAGCAGGTACTATGATAAACCCACAAATATGCAGCAGAATAGTGATATGTCTCCACAGGTCTGGGGCAAACTACGCGGGGAAAAAAAAAGAATAAACCTACAGAACATCGTACAGTATAATAGCAAGCAAGACATTACATCACCACCACAATTTGAAATAGTGTTACATGTAGGCCAATTCTTCTTAAGAATGGAATACTATAAAGTGTCTAGATTAGAGTCATGTCATGTATGATGATTGTGGTCGTATGACATGTGAAACATTACCTACCCACCTCGTCTTTTGAGAATAGTAAGTTGATCATACATTAATAGACATGCAAGCAGATACAGCAAATTAATAATGTTGCTGAAATAATCAATGCTACATGACGTCTACTAGGCTAATGACCATTTGTACAATGATATCAAAACTCGCCATCACGTCAGCATGATCTGAACTCTAAATTTCTTTTTAGAGAACCCGTACCATTCATGAATTGAAAAGCTGTCTGTGAACTATATTTTAAGATATCTCTAGAGTATCACAACAATTATTAATGTTGAGAGGGCTAACAGATTTACCATGATGATGCTTGACTTCATAGACACAATCAATTTCATAATATAGTCCCGAAACCGTTTGTAAGTGAAACATTCTGCTACAAGTTTTGATTCTGGATCTCGCAAAGTCACATGTCATCGTGTTTTTGTTAACCTCCGGAAAGTGAATGCCCCACTTTTCTTAAAATTTGAGTACTGCAAAACCCAAACGCGTCTTTACCTCTTGGATAACGAACTGATCTGGATCGGGACAAAAGACTGCACTTCTGTTTTAACGGAAAAAGGTAGAGCATAGCAAAGGTATGGTATAATCATAACTATAGGAAGACGTTCATAAGGCGTGCGATTATCTTTCTATTAGCACATGTCGAAAGTGGTACAATGACTTATGCCTATACGATCAAGATATTGAAAGTAATGTTACAAGTTTCAAACCGAATATCAACAAATTACTCTACGTACGAGTTGTAAAACGAACTCTAGAATAGCAAATTGATCCCGAATCGATACCAGAAGTATGAAGAAGGTAAAGAAAGAACTAGTCCAAACACGTCACAAAGTCCTCGATACGTCTTCCAACCGTTTTCAACTCAAACTGTCTCACGCGTGCCTTTGACTTGTTAAGCAGAAAGAAAGTTTCGTGTGGAATGGAGATTCGAAACTCCGTCTCAACGTCTAACCGTTTCTTATAATCAAAACAGATCAACAATCAACAGTTGTGACATATTCGCGTCCAAAGAAAGTAAGTGTAGAGGGCAGCGAAACATTGCCGAAATGAGATTATGCATACTAAGTCAAAAAAGCTCGTGGAATTCTCATCATGATGCAGATGCAAGCCGAGAAATCATGTACACACGATCCATGTGGCGTTTCGATCTTTGACATGTTTCGGCTATACAAACTAACACTTGATAATCATTTTTCGAACCATGGTCAAACAATTGAATATTGTTGGTTTCTCAGCGGAACATAGATTGTGAATATCATTTACCACCATCATGAAAACTGCACTTTTTTGATTAATGAATAATAACGTAACCTATCTTTACAGTAGGTATATGCGTCGCGTACATCTTCTGCATAGGGCGTGCATTAGTGATGATAGATTTGTCAAACGTGGAGGCGAGTCAAGTTTTAAGGTTATAAAGTATCCACATCTTTACAAAGTAAAACCCGCTCCAGCGCCTTGGGAATGTACACTCCCACACGTTCGTCTGACCCCAGAATAATATTTAAGGTTTGGGTCGGTTTCGCCGCCAGTTTTCTTTTTTTGTTTTTCTGATGCACGTCCGTCACACACACACACCCACACACAGACACACACCCAAGACACAGACACAACATCGATGGTCGATGTGCCGAACCAAGATTTACGATCTGATGCTCCAAGCTCCACCATTCTTTATACTTTTTTTTGTGCTTTGATACTCGATTGATGAACAACGTTCAACTCTGGGTTTACACGCTAACAATGTGAGCACATCTTTTTGTACTGTCTGTGCAGGCGTTTCGTTTCCCGTGGACCTATCTGTTTTGTTCATGGACCACGATGAATATGTATTTGTATCCTCCCCTCCCTACTTTCATTTCCGTTTTTTTATTTCCCATTTCCATACCCATCATTAACCGTTCTTCCTTTTCTTTATCTTTCTACTTACGTAAAGTCGTTGCATCACGTCACGTATCGATAATCGATAACAACATTTTATTATCCTCTTCCCCTCTCGCCGCCGATCATCTTCCTTCTACTTTTATCATTTCATCATAATGGATTATCAATTATATTCATATTATGATCTTGAACAAACACATCAAAATAGAATGCAAGGTCATTATACACCACATCCTACAAGCTTAGGACTAGCAATGCCTGGGTTCTTTCATCTACAACATTCTTTTGGTAGACCACATTCTGCTGATCCTCACATGATCTATCAACAACCACCGCCACCACAATCATCATCGTATATGCCAATATTACCATCTTCTGGACCTGTAAAAAGAATTGATGATCAATATATGATGAAACTTGATACACATATACCTTTTATACCTTGTACACCAACTTTAAGTGCTACAAGTGGTAGTAGTTTCAATTCAAACTCGCCTGATAGTCCTATCATTGGTCATCATTCCTATTCTTCATCTATTGATTCTAATTATTTTATCAATGATCAACCCTCAAACATAATTGAAAGTACTGGTAAGTATATCAAAGCATCATATTCACATATTACTAATAACTAACTTTGATTTGTTCAGAAATATTATCTGCATCATGTTGTCCATCGTTAATACAATCACCTTCACCAGTACCAAGATCAGAAATTGAAGATGTTACTGTCTGTGATCCTAAAGCACTTACTGTCAAAAAGACAGAATTACCTCTTATGAATGTCAACACTTTTGAATCCTCACCTATAAAGAATTGTATTCCAGAACAATTATTCCAAATACAAAATGAACCATTTAATGTATTAAAAAGACAACGAGCAGATACTACGTCGACGATTGGTATCAGCAATGCATTTGCTGATGCATGTGCATCATTCAACTCGATATCAGATGTTAGTTCTTTCAGCACGGAAAACATCCCATTTGACATACAATTTTGTACACCTGCGAAGAATTATTTGGATAATGTTATGCAGTTCAGCAGTTTACCTTTGACCTGTCCAACAGAATTAGAAGATTACTCATCCTCTCCTTCAAGCATGAATGAGACAGGACGAATAACCAGAAGAGGACGTAAACAATCAGTAACAGATGATCCAACAAAAACATTTGTATGCAATTTATGCAGTAGAAGGTTTAGAAGACAAGAACATCTCAAGAGACATTATCGATCATTACATACACACGATAAACCTTTTGAATGTACAGACTGTGGCAAAAAGTTCTCAAGATCGGATAACTTGAGCCAACATCAAAGAACCCACGGAGTTGGAACTGTTGTCATGGGAGTTTTACCAAATGATGTAACAAGTCAAGGAATATTATTTACTGGAACTGACGGTGGTATATCTTTCGGTAACAACGATATTGATCAATTCAACGTGCTACCTTTTGTTGACAATCTTCAACAACCATACAGCAGCACGATACTTTCAGACGACGAACTACTTCTAGAATCTGCACGAAAAAGACGTCGAGACGAATGAAAGAAGAAAAAAAGTTTTTTATTTCCCTTACTATAACTTGACAAATTACGATTCTACATGACTTTATTATATCACACGAATGATTTGGAATTTACGATGTTATTTATTATTCATGTCTTTTATTAATGTTTGATTTGATAATTTATGGCGTTTATGGCTTTTTGGATAAAATAGATGGATGGATGGATTTAGATTGCATCAGAGGGATAAAAGCTTGTATAGACGAATATAACCTACCATAATTATTATCATCATCTTCATGACCTCTTACTATACTGTGACTGTCTCGTCTTGTCAGTGTAATTTGAGTTATTACTAGGGCTGGACCGAAGTCATGTAGTGAACTACGAGCCGGCATTTCAACTCAAATTTATGAAGAATAAACATGTGGGTCCATCGAAAGTGGAGTTTGTGTCACTTTTTTCCTCCAATCAATTTTTATAACAAAGATCTATCATGGCGTAATGGATATGATCTCATCTTTTTCCTTTTGAGTTATGATTTAGACGAGGAAGAAAATGGCGTTGAAAATGCCGTCATCAAGAAAATCATTCGTCGATAATTATAGTTGGTCACAATCACTGGCATTATTTGAAATGATTGAAAATGAAAATATAGAAAACCAATCATTATACAGTGAGGATTTAATCAATCTCCAGGCCCAAAAAGAGGTAATGCGAGCCGAGATCATTATTTTTTCGAAGCAAGGGTCTCTCCATCGCGATGAGAAGACGCGGTTAAAAAAACATTCTCCCAGCCACACATGACATTATTTTTTGGAGTGAATTTGTTATTTTTTTTTTACGTGCAGATATCATGCACGTCGCGGTGGATATACCTCTCTAGCAATTTTGTTGGTGTTGCGTGCAGTGGTTTCATGTTTGGTCGCGTCATGTCAAATTAATCATGGTCGTAGCGATTTCTTACGCGTGTGAATATATACATGAAAAGAATAAATTAATCAGCTACTTCATAAAACAGCAGACTGCTCGATTCTCAAAAGTCAGGTGAGATTACGAAAAGATTTTGGTTAATAAACTGCATAGGTATACTATGGTGGATTATTGTCAAAACTCAATTTTGTATGGTGTCACATCATTGTATACATGAGTCGGTCATAAAAGACCATTCCCTGAATTCTATATACCATGTAGGTATATATTATTGAATGCATATTATGCTCTTTAGTTGACAAAGAATCTATCGTATACAATATTATCATTCAGCATCATGCCCAACTTTCTCCAATTTACCCATAGCTCTCTTCTCTCCAGTCTCTCCCAATATTCTTAACCTATCAATTCTCACTTTTTCACCATCACCTTCACCATCAACAATATAAATCACCAAACTTGTCACGTTTTGGAATTTGACAAATCTCAAATCTAATTTTGCCGTCATCTTCTCCTTGTCCCAATCTTTCTCCGTCAGCTCAATAGTTTGTACCGCTTCTATACTATCCGCTTCATCAAATCCAAGTACATTCGCACGGTTCGTATAGAATTTTATAGTTTTTGGTCGCATAACTTCATCACCAACACATGACGTGATATGAAGAGAATGGATTTTTAAAGTTGATTGGAATGGTATAAATAGCATCAATTGTTCATCAGTGTCTGATTCGATATAATCATTTTCAGTTCCAGAAGGAGATTTTCCTTTCGACAACGAATTTGGTATATTATCGCTGAATATAGACTTTGTTATACCGCCTTCAGAACTAAGATTCAATACATCCAGACCTCGAATGTCTATAGAAGATGTAACATCACTATAACCTTTTGGAATTTCCATTCCTCGCCATGATGCTGAAGAAGAAGAAGAAGAGGAGGAGGAGGAGGACGCTTCATTTTGTAAAGATGTTACAGCTTTGGACAGAGCGGTTGGATCTGCACCCTGTATTCGTGATGACTCTTTGCCTTGTTTGAATATAAGAAAGGTAGGCATACTACAAATTATCAGAAACGTTTTATAGAAACATGAAATAATGGGTTGTCACACGCTGTAATTCCATGTGTTCTAGCAATTACTTGTTGCTCGTCCGTATTGATCTTTGTGAATGTCATTTGATCTGGACGAGATAATTGTGCTGATAATTGTTCGTAAAGAGGTGCAATAACTTTACATGGTCCACACCAATTTGCATAAACTAGAATAATATTAGATAATGTCGGTAGTAATTTTTAGTTTCAAGACATACAGTCTGCAACAACTATCCTAGATTTGGATAGGATTTGATTGAATTGGTCAACAGAGTTGATATTTACAGTCTTTGACATTGTGATTACGTTAGAAGTATGTAGAAGATCGAAATCAATAATGTTGAAATACATACATATTTATGACAGGTTAGTGAACATGCGGGGTAGATGACATACGTGAAAGTGAACAGGTCCCTCTTCAACAACCGTACAAGAATAATAATATCAGTCAAAGATATTGATTTCGACAAACAGAAATGGCATCACATGTATTTGTGATTGATTCCACTGCAAGAAGACAACAGATCAAAACTACTCCCAATACATATTTAAGAGATATATTAGAGGAAGCATGTAAAAAATTCAATAAAAATAATGAACAATTTGTTCTGAGTGATAATGGTCGACCTCCAAGATTACTTGATCTTTCGCTAACTGTACGACATGCTGGACTTGTCAATGGTACAAAGTTACAACTTACACAAGCGAGTCGATCCCCTACAATTATAAACGTTGCTTTAAAATTACCACCAATACTAGGAGATGTTAGACTTCAAGATAAATTTCCGAGTAATACACCAATATGGATGATATTACGTAAATTTGAAGACGGAGTAGCCGGTGGTGGTCAAGATAACAAACTCAACCTCACTCAACGTAGTGTACCAAGTACTCCATCTGGTGCAGGTCGATTAGAATATGAACAACCCATAATAAAAATAATACAAAGGGAATTGACCGATTTTGTCTCTCTACAAAAAACTCTGGCACAACTTGGTTTCAATAGCGGTAGTATTCTAATACAGCTCGAGTATAGAAATAGTGGTATGCCAATGGAAGAAGCACTTTCACAGATATCTTCATATTTCAATCAAACATCAAATGAGGATAAGAATGATATACAGGAAGCCACACCACCTACAGATCCGGTGATCAAAGATAAATTGATATCAAAGGGGGATGAGGATAACATGACAGAAACGACACAATCTGAAATGGACCTGAATTCTGATGATAAATCGACAATAAATTCTGATCTCGAAGTAGTGGAAACAGAACCTATTGCAAATGGTAGACCAGAAGATGAAGATAATATGAATACATCTAATGTCATTACTGATCCTATCACTGGACTAACAACATCCGCTGATGAAAATACACAACCACCATCAATAATAATATATAAACCTCCTTCAAGTTCGACACCTCAAGCTGCACTTCAACCTTTGGACGATAATGACTTTCTACCAACTATTGAGCATGCACAGTCACATCAATCAACCCTTTCAAAAGCAGCACATAATAAACGTTTACTATCCGATATAGAAATCGAAGCTATGGAACAACAAAAACAGGCTGATTTGAAAAGTATTCAAAAGATAACAATACGAATTCGATTTCCAGATCAAATGCAAATAGACTTGAATCTAGATTCGTCAACAACGATCAAAGATTTATATAATCGTGTCAGAGAAATGTTGTATGATTCTAGTCTTAATTTTGAATTAAAATATACAGGACAGAAGGGATTGGTTATTATAAATGAAACCCAAGGTGAGAAGAGTCTGATAAAAGATGTAGGATTAAAAGGTAGAATTTTAGTTACGATGATATGGGATAAAGATGTTTCTCTAGAAAGGAGAAGACATGTTTTGAAGGATAGTCTTGTCAATCAGGCACAGGATTTAATAATTCCTGATATGAACAAAGCCAGTCCAATGAGCAGTAGTAATACTCAAGAAACACCACTTGTTCAAGAAGAAAAGAAACAACCCACTAAAAAGGATGTAGAAGCAAAGATGAAAAAGTTTTTAGGATTTGGAAAGAAATGAGTGATTCATATTATCTTGTTAGATATGACTGATACATAACATTCCCATAATTATCCATCCTCCATTCCATTTTAGTTTTTCGTAACATGATATCATTTTTTTAGTGAGCAGCTCTTCTACTCTCTGCAATGACCTTTGTCATATCGTCAACTTTCCTCTTGGCACGACCGAATGTACCGAGCTACAATCATTTATATTAGTGATGAATTTCAATTAGAAAGATGTCAGAAAGTCTTACCCTCTTCTTGGCTACTTTTCTTGCTCTCTTATCTTTACTGTTACGTAACAACTCGATGATTCTACGTTCATATGGTGCTAATCCAGCGACTTCCTTGACAATGTCACGTACGAATGCGGTACGTTTGCTCAAATGTCCTTTTGTGCGTGAAATACGAGGTTTGACTTGACGAGGTGTTACTTTCTATTCATCAAAATTACGAATCAGTATCTTTTCCAAAAAGTAATGATCCTATAGCCTGAGTATTCCTGTCACTTGCGATATGTCCGTCCAAGTATGTATTTTTGATTCCGAAAAAGATCGAATAACAACTCTCCGTGCTCGAGTATGAGAAATAGAAGATGGGAATAATCATGTACGTACAAATCCAGCATTGACACCTGCGGCAATACCGCTCCTCTGTTTGACCTCCTTCGGCATGGTCGTTGATGATTTGGCTGACACGAAGAAACTTTTACGACACGAGATGTAAAGAAAATTGTAGGGAGTGCGGATTCCTTTCTGAATTTCTTGGCATTTTTCTGCTTAGTCATTTCCGAAAAATTTACCGTAGTTCAGCCGACGACTGTAATAACCTCTTATTATTATAGTTTCTCGAACGAATTTGATATAATGAGATTCTATCTACAAGATCATTACACATATGGAATATATCATGTTTTTGATTATCATGCTTGATGACATGTTGATGGCGAAAGAGAACAGATTACCGTCATAGTCTATACTGTATCCATATGAATAATGGACTTGATATAAACTTTACCGAGGTAAGTGGCGTTGCTAAGTTACGAGTTAATTTATTATTATTCACTTACGTCATCGAAAAAAAAAATTGTTTCTTGTTTTCCGTCACCATCCGTATCCTTTTCCAAAACATCACTCATATATCCGAGATTTACAAAGACTTTTAACCGTCGTTTTATCATAAATCAAATCATCAAGATAGAAACGATGGCTAGAGGTTTTATGAGAGCGAAAGGACACGTTCATTGGATATTTCCTATTGTACCTATATTCGCAAGTCTTGTTTGGTTAAGTAAGGCAAATCATCTCGATCATTGTTATATCATGAACTAATAACTGTCATAGGTACTTTACTTGGACTATTATTATCATGGATACATGATGGTAGACCAAAATATGCTAGTATGAACGAGGGACAGACAATAGCATATATATCTGATGTTGGAGCGCAAAGATTAAAACCTTTATTCATTGCCGGAAGTGCCATAACAGTCGTATTATTTGATCTGGTATTTATATCAGAAAGAATATTAAGACATCGCGGAACATTGGCTGTTAAAAGTACACACAAGAGTGAACAAGTATTAAGTGGTTTGGCTGCATTATTTTCAATCGTTGGAGCCGCCGGTCTTATATTTTTATCGATATTCGATACTTTACGACATCCAAAAACTCACGACAAACTGTTGATAGTTTTTATCATAGGTTATTTACTCACTGCTATATTTGTCTGTGCAGAATATCATAGATTAAAGAAACATCAAACGGAATTTAGAATCATCAGATATTCTTATTGGTTAAAGGTCGCATGGGTTATAATATTCCTTGCATTAGCAATCGGTATGTATTATTTCTTTGTCAATATAGTTATTAATATGATTACTAACTTGATGCTTAGCATTTGGTGTTGAACAAAAAAGAAAGAAACCAAACACGGCAGCAAGACTAGAATGGGCAATTGGATTCATTTTTGCAATATTCGTCGCATCATTCTTTATCGACTTTTTATACTTTGAAGGATCAGAAGATAGAGGTGCAGATTTAGCAAGACAGCAATCGAACGATGATGCTAGACATCCAGAAATGGCACATGCTATGAGAAATCCTCAATATAATAATAACAATGTCGTACACGTTTAGATAAATATATACACTCCATTCTATTATTATTTTTTATTTATCAATTCATCGCTGCTATCCTTTCATTCTCCTTTTTTGCCCTCATGATAGCCATTTCTTTCCTCTCGTCTCGTAGTAACAAGAAAATATAAAACCAAACACTCATTTCCAAAAACCCCGCCGTGAAAATCATATCATTCTTCAAAAATCCCCATCCACTTTTAATGTTTTGTGAAGAAAGGTATATCCAAGCCGTAAGACTGAACAGCATCGTCAGCCTTATCGGCGTTTGTGAGATCCAGTACTCCACCGCCGTCAAACGCGGTAAAAACGAAGCCAAAAGGTCAGAAATTGAAAAGAACGCCAGAATTAATGCAGATAGTGCCGTCGCATCAGATGGTTTGTGAAAAGATGTCGTAGGGGCCTACATGAACATATATATGTAAGTATGGATAAAGAAAGTGGAGAATGGTAAAGATCGTACTATATTCATGGATTGACCGAATAATATTACCATGTTTTGTTGTGCAATCTTTTGTGGATCTCGAATGAGATAATACGCAATCGTCAGGTGAAAGATACAGACGCTACGAATGAGTGCAAACGCAGTGATCAAAGGCATGCTGGACGACGATACGACAAAAGGTGATCAAGTAGAATAAATTAATGATTTATCGTAAAATGTTATGGAAGATTGTGGAGGATATATATTTTTTATATTTAGACTATTCGATGAGAATCTCTTTTAATATTTCACTTCCCGGACCATGAATTGTAGATTCCAACTCTTTGAATCCAACGACACTGGATATTCTTCTCTCGTCTGATCCGTTTATACTACCGAGACTCAACTGTCCAGGTTTCAATTTACGTTTTGACGACTTTGTAGGTGTGACAAGTCCGAGAGATCCGTTTTTATTTCCACAATCGATAAATTCAATCAGAGATAATGTTTCCAACCCTGAAAGAATATCTCGAAACTCGATATTACTTAGAGGATGAAGTATGTTGTCTCTTTTACAAACTTCTGTATAATTGTCATATAATTGTTTTGTTGAAATATATTCTAATTTTGTACTTCGACTTTTACCTGTTTTAGACGGTGATGGAAAGTCCGATGTTATTGTACGTGATTTCTTTTCTGTCATCGCCAAAGTACATAAAATAGCTTTCTGTTGGATATTCAGCTGATTCAATCGGGATGATGTACCATTTGAAAAGATTTGAGCAGTAACTTTTGCCATTTGTGCTATAGACACTTTTGGTGCATTGTCAATGGTCAAGTCGAGCGTTCGTTTAGACACAGGTGAAGAACAATTTATAGATTCTGACAAAGGTTGTCTATTATCATAAACTTCTGCTTCAATCAAGTATAAAGCTCTTTTAATTATATCAAAAGCCTTTCTTAAATCTCCTGTCTGTGAGGCTACTTTTTTTGAGCATAATAAAATAGCTGATGGTTGAAATAACGGGGCCTCTGTACAATTTAATGAAAGAGATGTCAATTTCTTGGTAATGATGTTATTAATCTCTTCTGCCGTATAAGGCATAAATGGTAATAATGTTGGTTTGATATTCCTAGTTTTTAAACGTGGTAGAACTCGATCTGTCAAATCCAAAGCATTTGCAATACCAATAAGAATCAAGTTTGATGTGTTTTTTATACTCCATTCGAATAATGAATATAACAATTCTAGATCAACGTCTACAAGTCGATCAAGTTCGTCAAGAACTAAGATATTCATTTCTTTGTTAGATTTGGCCAAGAAGAATTCTTTAATTACATCCATCTTTTGTCCAACAATATCAAAATCTTTACTTAATATTTGCAGTAAATCATTTGTATTTTTTAAACTCATGCAATTTATAATTGAAGTTTTTGATTTATCAGCAAACTGTTGAACAATATTTGTAATAAAAGCACTTTTTCCGGTTCCAGGTGGTCCAGAAACGTATAGACAACCACTGGTTGAAGATTCTATATGTTTTGTTACAAACTCATTGATACGATTTCTTTCCGTTTCTCGTCCGATCAAGGAAGTAGAACTCGTAAAAAGCTGTCGAGCCTGAGAATATGGAGTTATCCTTATTGATCTCGATAATGATTCAGGTGTTTTTATATTTTGAATTTGACGAGTTTGATTCTTAGGTGTTACAAATACCATTTCCTGCACATCTTTATGACGAGGAGTTTTTGGACTCGTGATTGGAGATGAAGATTTGTTGATCGAAAAAAGGCTGTCAATCATTTTCGATGGTGTTTTTGGTTCATTCAATGGTTTCAATGACTTGCGTGTACTTTTTGGTTTCGTAGGGGTTGTAATTTCGACAGTTGTCAATTGCTTGAAAGGGGATTTCTCAGTCTCCAGCTTTTCAACTGGTTCATTCTCTTTATTGTTGGAGATCTCTAAATCTAAATGGATACGTTTGGATCTTGTAATGCAGGATGCTGCTCTTTAATCAGTATTTACTCTGTCCGTCGAACGATTTAGACACACTAATACCTGCAACACTGTCTCGTCGGCGTTTCCCCAGTATAGACAACATTATATTATTAATAAAATTAGAAAAGAATAAAGGTGATTGTGAGAAAGAATATGTTGAAGGATGGCAAGATGATTTCTGGGGTTTTAAACTCGAATAAAGAAATACGCGTCGCGTGAACCAAAAATTGGAAATTGATATTGAACGCGTTTCACGTGATGGATGGGAAGTTTAAATTCCCCGTTACTGAACTACACACGTTCAATCATAGACAGACTGGGTCATAAATATGATTAATAATGGTGCCAATTGTAAACAATCTAACGAATTCTAATAAAAGACAACAATCAATTTCGAATTTCTTCGGATCAAAACCGGTCATCCAAAACACACTCGAAAAGAGAGATGATTTAAATAATAACGTAAATCAAGAAATCGAAAATGGTAGATTACAACGGAAAAGATCTTTGCCAATCGATGATGAGAATGGTCATGTCGAGCAATCACCGTCGAAACGACTCGCACGAACTGTTTCTTCCCCTTCAACACCCAATCTAATCAGAAGAACCAGTAGTTCTACCACAACTGCCCAAAATAACGATAAAAGATGTGAGAATTTCACGCAAACGTCTAAATATAGTTTTGGAGTAGAATCTACGAATGAAAACGACGTAGAAGAGATCAGAAGAGAAAAGGAACGATTACACGAAAGATTTGTTAAAAAGTTAGGAAGACCAGATTCACTCTTAGATATCCGTAAACGTAATCATGTTTTAGAAGATGATGAAGAGAATAAAGAAGATGATTATAATGATGATGAAGATGAGGATGAAGAATCATTCCAAAGAAACAATACAAAGAAAAAGGGCAATACTAATACTAACAAATTAACGCCAATGGAAAAGCAAGTAATTGATATAAAAAATAAAAATAAAGACACATTATTAGTAGTTGAAGTGGGGTATAAATTCAAGTTTTTTGGCGAAGACGCAAGAATTGCTGCAAAAGAGTTACAAATTGTTTGTATACCTGGAAAATATAGATTTGATGAACATTTTTCAGAATCACATTTGAATAGATTTGCATCAGCAAGTATACCTGTACATCGTCTACATGTTCATGTAAAAAGATTAGTACAAGCTGGACATAAAGTTGGTGTAGTACGTCAATTAGAAACCGCTGCCTTGAAAGCAATTGGAGATAATCGTAACAAACCATTTACAAGACAATTAACGAATTTATATACAAAGGGGACATATATTGATGAAGATAATAACGATCTTGATGATAACACTATATCGTCCACAGGTCATCTATTGTGTTTGACAGAAATCAGTTCAAAAGGATGGGGATCTGATGAAAAAGTAAAGATAGGATTTATTGCTGTTCAGCCTACAACAGGTGATATAATCTATGATGATTTTGAAGATGGATTTTTAAGAAACGAACTAGAAACAAGACTATTACATATTTCACCATGTGAATTCTTAATTGTCGGACAGTTATCAAAACAAACCGAGAAGATCATCTCACATTTCAAATCAAATAGAATCGAAAAAACGGATAAGATAATAGTAGGAGAAGCATATAATCATATATTACAATTCTATGACAAAAATATTCTATTAGACAAAATAAAACAATTAACAGAACTTGTTATAACATGTTTATCATCAATGATTAAACATTTAACATCATACGGTCTACAAAATGTATTTGATTTGACAAAATATTTTCAATCATTTAATACAAGATCTAACATGTTGTTGAATTGTAATACCTTGACAAGTTTAGAGATATATAATACTGATAATAGTCATAATAACAATATTGGTAGTTTATTTTGGTTGTTAGATAGAACAACAACAAAATTTGGTCAAAGATTGTTGAGAAAATGGGTTGGTAGACCATTGTTAGATCAGTCAAAACTAGAAGAAAGATTACAAGCTGTTGAAGAATTGATTGAAAAACAAAATGATATAATTACTGAAAGATTAAGAAGATTATTGAAAAATATAAAAGGTGATTTGGAAAAATCATTGATAAGAATATATTATAAGAAATGTACTAGATCTGAACTGTTAATAGTCCTTCAAACATTACAAATGATAGGTAATGAATATGTTAGTGTCAAGACGTCAAAAGATAGTGGATTCGAATCTGAAATATTAGGAAATTCAATTTCTAAATTATCATCTTTGTTAGATGACGTTATCATCATTTTGGAAAAGATCAATTTAGTTGCAGCAAAAGAAGATGATAAATATAATTTTCTAAGAGACGATAATGAAATTATAACAGATCATAAAATGAGTATAATAAGTATTGAACATGATCTAAATGAAGAAAAGAAGATGATTGCAGAAAAGTTAAAGTTGAAAAAGGTTGAATACATTACAGTAGCAGGTATAGAATATTTAATAGAGGTTGAAAACACTAGGTTGAATCATGTACCTGCATCATGGATAAAAATAAGTGGTACAAAAAAAGTATCGAGATTTCATACACCTGAAATTATCAAATTGATACGTGAAAGAGATCAACAAAGAGAAGGTTTAGCAAATGCATGTGATGCTGCATATTTGAATTTGTTAGAAGATATTGGAAACAAATATCAACAATTTAGGGACTGTATACAATCACTTGCAATACTTGATTGTTTATTATCGTTGTCTATTGTTTCTTCATTACCGAACTATAATAAACCAATATTTGATAACGATCATCCTAATATAAATATTATAGGAGGAAGGCATCCAATGATTGAACAATTACTATTAAATGAATATATCTCTAATGATATTGATCTAGATAATAACAACACTAGATCATTGTTGATAACAGGACCAAACATGGGTGGTAAATCAAGTTATGTAAGATCCATTGCATTAATATGTATAATGGCACAAATCGGATGTTATGTACCTGCAAAGTCTGCAAAATTATCATTATTGGATGCAATATTTACACGGATGGGAGCATTTGATAATATGATAAAAGGGGAATCAACATTTATGGTTGAGTTAAGTGAAACCAATAATATTTTAAAACAGGCAACATCAAAATCGTTGGTTATATTGGATGAATTAGGTAGAGGTACAAGTACATATGATGGTATAGCTATCGCACAGGCTGTATTACAATACATGATTGAAGATTGTAAAAGTTTAACATTATTTATAACACATTATCAATCTTTAGCAAAGATGGCTGATCGGTGGAGGAATAATGAATTGAGAAATGTTCATATGAAGTTCAAAGAAAATGAAAGTAATGAAATAACTTTTCTATATACTATTGGGAACGGTACGGCTCATAGAAGTTATGGTCTGAATGTTGCAAGATTAGCAGACTTACCAAAGAATGTTATTGATGTTGCTGGTATAAAAAGTAAAGAATTAGAAGTTGAGGAGCAGAATAAAAAGATGAATCATCTACAAAGACTGACTAGATTGGTGTTTGATGATGATGATGATGATAAGGATGAGAAAAACATTGATCAAGTGATGAATTATATTGATTAATAATAAAGATAATTACTTACGTCATAATTACGTGCCAAGCTCACGTCAGCGTGAAACTAACTTTTTTCCATCCTAGAACTATAGTACCTTCAAATTACCGTACTGCTGTCAGTCTCCTCGGTGTTATCCTTTGACCAACTTTAATGTTGAAGGATGCAAGACAAGGCGCTTTTTCTTCTTTTTCGTTTGACATGTCATTTTCCTTTCCTATTATCCATCCATCATTATGGCTGATGATGAGAAGAAGTCAGAAAATGAAACCAAAGGTAAGAGTAACAAATTACATCATAAAATTGGTAGAGGTATTGTAAAGGTCTTGAAGTTTCCCATTCGAATATTCTGTAAAAAGAAAACGACCGCTACTGAACCAACAGCACCGCCTCCATCAAAGGAAAAAACCGAAAAAGCCAAGGTGAAAGATCCTGAAGCGAAAAAGAAGACTACAAAGAAGGCTACAACCAAGAACTCTACAACAACGAAAAATAAGAGTAATAAAAAAGGAAATCAAGATGACAAAGAAGGGTTTGTATTTCATTTTCAAGGAATTGCTCTCACAGCAAAAGGGGAGTACAAAGCAAAAGATATGGAAGCGATACAGAAACAATTAAATATGTTGAATAATCCCCAGAATATAGAACATTTAACCAATATAGCAACTCGCAAGCAATATCAATCAACACAACCACCACAACCACCACCACAACCAGCACCACAACCACCACAACCACCACAACCACAACCGACACACCCGACACCAAATCAAGCAAATCCACCAAATCCACCAAATCAGCCGAGTCCACCAAATCAGACGAATCATCCGAATCAACCGAATCAACCGAATCAACCAAATCATCCGAATCATCCGAATCATCCGAATCTACCGAATCATCCGAATTCACCAAATCATCCGAATCCACCGAATCAACCGAATCATCCGAATCCACCGAATCAACCGAATCAACCAAATCATCCGAATCTACCAAATCATCCGAATTCACCAAATCATCCGAATCTACCAAATCTACCAAATCAACCAAATCAACCAAATCAACCAAATCAACCAAATCAACCAAATCAACCAAATCAACCAAATCAACCAAATCAACCAAATCAACCAAATCAACCAAATCAACCAAATCAACCAAA
>Ga0160427_10000102_pt1 | contig 63042 bp, 51 predicted proteins | sample SolpanmetagenomL_FD_108194 | JGI IMG/M metagenome (GOLD analysis project Ga0160427, IMG submission 108194) | Solar panel surface microbial communities from Lawrence Berkeley National Laboratory, California, USA - L | ecosystem: Engineered > Built environment > Solar panel > Unclassified ...
AGGGCGTGCAGGGCAAACGTAAGGACTCCAAACCCACCTTCACGTTATCGTTTCGGCCCGCGACTCCGAGCAGCAGATTACTCCCAATCCGCTGGGCACGCCCGACCGTTTCAACCGGGTGCAGTCCCAGGCCAAGGCGGTGGCCATGGCCTAGCTGGAGGTGCAGTTCGGGCGCGTGATGGCCCACGACGTTACCCGACCCGAGCCCACCCGGCAGCAGCTCGTTGCGGAAAAAGCCGAGGAGATAACGACCAAAGCGGCGGCTAACAAGCGGGAGAAAAAGCCGCTGACCAAGGTGCAGCTTGCAGCCAAAAATGTCCGCCTTACTACGCAAGTGGTTCGCTTAAACGCCAAGCTAAATCCTGCGCAGCACTTCGACCCGGAGCGGGTTAAAGAAGCGGCCAAGGAGAGGAAATAAGACAACGTCCTTTATGCGACCCTTGGCAGAATCGAGCGCAATACTGAGAAGGGAATCGCTACCATAAATCCTTACGAATACTTAACCACAGGCAGGGTAAGTGAAGCCGGCAGGCTGCGCATGACGATGGATGATACTTCTTTTCCAACGCCGACTTATCCCAAGGAAGAAAAGAAGCCCAGTGCACCCGCGGTTACGATGAGCACGATGGAGTATACTATCAACAAACTGTCGCGGGCAATGGTCTCCAAAAGCAAAGCCTAGGACGTACGCAGCGAGGCCGAAAAGGAGCAGGATAGCGCATACGAAATGTAATGCGCGCTGGCCTGCCGGTGCAGCAATCCAGTATCAAACTAAGTAGCGGGTTGCCCTGGCTAGCACTAGCTCGGGAAAGAAAGTTTGCGCGCCGCTTTTAGCGGTGCTCCGCTACGAAAACAAGTAGCTGTCGGGCTACGCTTGGACCCGCGCACTCTCGCTGGTCTAAGCACTAAGTAGCTGGCCAGATTAGCGTGGGGTGACGCGTAAGAAACAGCGTTGTCAGGCGGTGACCGGCGGTAGTACCTGGCGACGGGCAACTCGGCTAGCTGCGGCTACTACTGGGCGTTCTCGGCCTGGAGCTTGGCTTGCGCCTGAGCCGCCTGCTCGGCTTCGAGGGCCTTGCTGAGTACATCGAGCTGGCCTTCCATGCCCATGCCGCTGGCTTGCTCCCTATAAGCGGCCCGCGTCCGACTGCCCTCCCAAAAGAGGCGATACTTGCCTTCGGCCTGGCCGGGCCCGAACAGGTAGGTCGCCTCTGGCCGCAGCACGTTTGGGTCGCCCAGGGCCATGAAGTGGCAGAATTTGCCGTTCAGAAAGTAGTAGAACTGCGCGCGAACCTGCTGGTGGTGCTTGCCGAACCAGCCTTCACGGCCTTCATACACGTAGGCGCGCGTCGGCTCACCCGGCGAGGCGGGTAGTGCCTGCATCTGGGGAAAAGCGCTCAAGGGCTGGCCGAAGGGGTGGCCCGCGATGCCGTTAAGCGAATCGACTTTGCCGCCGAAGGGAAACCGGGTCGACGGCTGGGGCGTGACGGCGGCGGCCGGGGTTGTGGCGGTCGTTGCCGGGCTCGGGGAGGAGCAACTGTTGAGCAGGGCCCCGGTCAGGGTGAGCAGCGGAGCGGCGGCTACGGCGAGGCGGAAGGTGGGGAGCATGGTCGAGAGAAAGTAAACAGGAGGAAAATGAGGGAACAGCCCCTTATGGGCTTTGGAAGCGGTCTTGGCTACTGGTGAGCCAGCCCACCCAACTTCCCGACTCAGGCGGAGCTTATGTGGCCGAACCAGGCCCAGCGCTGGGCACAAAGCCGCAGGGCCGGACCAGCTAGCCCAGTAACCGTAACCTAAGCAAGTACCGGGGCTAGGCTGATAAGGTAGTAGCCGGGACACGGGGCTGGTCGCCTGCTCGATGCGCAGTCGGGGTGCGCCTAAGTGGCCCGGCAGTGCCCCGTGACCAGGTGCGCGTCAGCGGACCCAGACGCGACCGGCTACTTACCGGGCGCAGCTGGTCCGGCCGGGCGCTCGGGAATGGTCTGGTGGCCCAACTCGCCGCGGGCGCGGCGTAGCGCCCGTACCTGCTCGTGCACCGTGGCGCGGGCCAGTGCCGGGTCCACACTACCGGGGCGTCCCTGCGGCCCTCGGTGCGTGGCGTGAAAGACCTCATCGACCACGGAGTTGCCCAGCGCCAGGGTCGTCACCAGTTCAAAGACGCGGCTGCTGTATGCCAGCGGGTTAACGGCGATATCAGGTAGGGCTTCCAGGGCCTCGTCCTGATAGTTGAAAAAGCGCTTGGACAGGTAGCCGACGCGGTCCGGATAGATAGGTGGATCCAACTCGGGCAGTTCCTCGGAGGCTGCCAGCCGTTGCGTCAGGTGTTTGAGGTCCTGGTAGTCGAGGAACACGGCGTCGCCCGCCACCCACAAATCGGGCTTGAGCCGGAGCAGGGTATTGGCCCAGGCGACGAAGCTGAGCGTTGGAAAGTGTGCGGGTAGGGTCCCCATCGCATAGGCCAAGGCCAGGGAAATCTGGTGGGGCGTCGCCTGGTCGTAGGGGACGCACAGAGCGGTGGATTCGGGTAAGGGAGGCGTGGTGAGAGACATGGGCGAGAAGGGTGAACGGGTGCGGTAACTGCTGCAAGATACTAGAAAAGGGAAGAACGTAATCACATATGATTACAAGACGGCTGATTTTTGGGTTCAGCTTGCCAGGGTGAAAAATGAGGTGGTTTTGCTCGCCTTCGGGCAGCATCTGCGCCGGCTGCGCGAAGCGCGGGGCTGGAGCCAGCAGGCGCTGGCCGACGTGGCCGACGTGTCCAAGCCCACGGTGTACCGCATCGAGACGGCGCGCTACTCCGTGACGCTGGACGTGCTCGTCTCCTTGGCCCAGGCGCTGGAGATTCCACTGGCCGAACTGGTCAGCTTTGCGGGGCCGGCCCAGCGTTAGAAGTCAAGCTGGTGGTTAGCTGGTTTCCGGTGGGGGCAGGTTACTGGCTGCCTGTTCCAGGGCGAGCAGCCGGCGGGATACCTCGGGGCTATTGGGAGCCGGCCCGCCGCCGGGGATGCCCAGCGGCAGCGCCGGTCCCCCGGGCACATCCCAGCGCCAGGCTTGGACGAGCTGCTGGGCCACCAGCGGCGGCCGCGTCAAACGGCGCAGCAGCGTCAGCAAGCGCGGGCCGCACGGCTGGCCGCTGGCCTCCAACTCAGGCAACAGCCAGACGACCAGCTCGCTGCTGTGCAGCACGTACTGCATCAGGCACTGGCTGGCTTGGTCATAGATAGGCGGGTCTAGGACGGGAATCTCAGTACTGGCCGCCACGTGCTGCACAAATTGTCGTAGTTCCGGCGGGGCCATCGCCACCTGGTCGCCGGTGTACCAGAGGTCGGGGCAAAACTCAGCCAGGGCGCGGGCCAGGATGGGGACCCGGGCGCGTTCGGGTAAGGTTGGAAAGTGGTGAACTAACCGCGCTTGCAGGTAGTGCAGCACCTGGGCGCGTTGGGCAGTAGTCGCCTGCTGGTAAGGCAGGGGGGGAAAGCATAACTAGCGGGGGGAAGAGAGGAAAGGACACGCGAGGACTGACTGCTGGGTAACTAGCCGCCGGAAGCTCATCAGGGTTAGGGAGCCGTTAGGGCAGCCCTGGGCCGTCGGTCGGGGTGGAACGGTCGCGCAACTGCTCGTCTTCCAGCCAGGTAAGCAAGAGCTGCTGGGCTTCGGCCCGCAGGGCCTGGCGGCGGTCGCGCAGCGCCTCCCGGAGTGTATCCGTAAAGGGGGCACCCGTGGCGGAGGCGAGGGTAATGGTTACCTGCTGGGTGTGCGCATGGAGCGTAATGGCAGTCAGCCCGGTGAACTCTAGCTCAGCGAGTTGACGCAGTTGGCGCTTGGCCTGCTTCTGGGCACGGCGCAGCAGCTGGAGGTCGCGACGGTAGCTCATCGTGCTGGCTGGCTAAGCAGGTCGGCAAAGGAGAGCGTATCGGCCGTTTGGAAGCGCGCGCCGGCTCGGCGGTCGAACGTGCCGGCCTGGCGGTCAGACCTGTCGGGGAAAAAAGCACCGGGTACCCAGGTTGAGGCAGGTCTGCTTAGGCAAGCGTGGTGGCCGCGGAAGCTACCGGAACGCCACTGGCGCAACGTGGCGCCAGTGGCGAGGTAGCGGCGCTGGCGAGCAGCTTCGGCTTGGCGTCGGGCGATTTCGGCTAAGACACTCGCGCCCCAGCGGGTAAGCCGGGCGATGTCGTCGCTTTCGTAGACGAAATGATTGGCCCGCAGTTGTTCCGCTGCGCTGAATAGCGAGTTGCCGATAAGAGGCAATAGGATGTGTTGACACGCCGGGGCACGAAAATAAGAGCTACGTGCTGGCCAATACTGCGGCTACGTCTTTCCAGCAGATAGCCCAAGATCTGTCCGCCAACCTGGGCAAAGACATCCGCTACCAGTTGCCCCTGGGCGAAGAGTTTCAGGCTATCCTACAGCAGGTCGGGGTGCCGGAAGTCTACATCGGCCTGTTCGTTACGTGGGCAAGTGCCGTGGCGGAAGGGATGATGGAGGTCGAAGATTCGACCCTAGAGACGTTCCTGGGCCGAAAACCAACTACGACGGCGCGGTTCCTCGCGCAAGTGTATAACTAACCAGTGAGGCGATAGTCACCTTCCATAGGGTATTGCGACTACCGCCTCACTTGCCGTTTCCCCCTTTATCGTAGGCCCCGCTATGCCGTGCTTTTCGCACCCGCCGGGATTGACTACCTGTTGTTATGAACCTAAAATTCTTGGTGGCCGCTGCTGCTGGTTACCCACTTACACCCCCAATGCCCGTGCTGTTTATCGGGCACGGCTCGTCCATGAATGCGCTGGAAGACAACGCCTTCACGCGCCGGCTGCACCAGCCGCGGGCCAGCCTCCCGCTGCCGAAGGCCATCGTGGTGATTTCGGCGCACTGGCAAACCAACGGTACCCGGGTCACCACCAAACAGCGGCAGCCGACCATCCACGACTTCGGCGGCTTCCCGCCCGCGCTGCACGCCCTGCAGTACCCCGCCCCGGGGGCTCCCACGCTGGACCAGGTCATTATCGACCACGTGCACGAGGTGCACGGCGCCACCGATTGGGGCCTCGACCACGGCACCTGGACCGTGCTGCACCACCTCTACCCGGCTGCCAACGTGCCGGTCTTGCAGCTCAGCCTCGACTACACCAAGCCCCTGGCCTGGCACTTCGACTTTGCCCGCCAACTGCGCTTCCTGCGCGTGCGGCGTGCTGCTCATCGGCAGCGGCAACATCAGCCTGAGCATGACCAAACCCCGAACCGGCGACGCGAGTCCCTTCGCGTGGGCGACCGAATTTGATGGATGGGTAAAGACCAAGCTCGACCAGCGCGACTTCTGGGGTCTGGTTGCGTACGAGCAGGTGGACCCTAGCGGGAGCCGACGCTCGACCACTACCTACCGCTGCTCTACAGCGCGGGCCTAGCGCAGCCAGAAGAAGCAATCACCCACACCTTCGAGGAAGTGTCGTTCGGGGGTCTCAGCATGCGCACGTTCCAAGTGGGATAAGGGGATAACTGGAGGTGGTCTAGCTGGGCCGAACAGTTTGAGAGCTTAATTGGAGCCAGAAATAGGTGCCTTATCGGGTTACTGATGCGACAGTAGCTGGGTCACGTTGACAAGACGTTGTAAATACTCTCTTCCCTTCCTTTATTCTTTAACCGACTTAGCCCTCTCTTTTGCCTTCTCAGTTGAGTACGTAATACTGCCATTCATTACCACTTAGCTAGGCCAAGCTGAGCGGCCTCCTCAAGTACGATAAGTAAATGTTATCGGAGATAATAGAAAATGCACAAGGCAGGGGAGGGGGCGGCGCAAGACCAGGGAAAAAGGGTGGTAAGCATGGGCGGTTCCGAAGTGAGCGAGTGGCGCGACAAAGGCAGCGGCTTCGGGTGACCCAAATATACTTACAAAGTTTGTTCAACTGAACAAACTTATTTAGAATTCTGCAAGAGTTATGCCAGCGTATCAGGCGCTGCTAACCTTATTTCAGTTCGTGCCCCAGCCATTTTGCGAATCCTTCATTCAGTATCTTCGGTGAAGTCCTCTCCACCGTATACCCAACCTTCCTCCAAGTGAGTATCCCCACTACACCCCAACTGCACTTTCAGGGCAATGGCTTGGCGCACATAGAAGACCGGGTAGCGGACTCTTTCGTGTACGGCACGGTGTCCGGTAGCTGGCACTTTTACGAAGGCTTCCCCGAGTATCCGCAGGTGCCCGTTATCTGTATTATAGATGTGCGTAATGAGCAGGGAAAAAATGGGGACTTTCGACGGTTTCTGACGCAGCTCTTCGTTCACTGCGCCGAGCGTAAGTGCGATGTGCTGGCAGTCGATGTGGCAGACTATTTAGTGCCCAACCTCATTCAGAAATATGGCTTTGAGAATTTGCCGCACTCTACCCATCTAGTCCGGCGTTGCTATTTCGGTGATGCCGTGTGCGCGTAGCGAGGGCCGAGTTAATAACCTCCTTTTCTCACCTGACCTTTTAATGAACACGGAAAATTCCGCAGGCCACCCGCCCGGAGCGTCCAACTCCAACGCCGCAGTTCGGTTTACCCATTACCCCACGCCCGCGCAGGCCCTGGTAGCCGATTATATCCGTGCGACTCAAGCGCTGAACGAGCACCGGGGGTACTCGACTGTTGCGTGATTGGCATCCCTGCGGGCAGTAAACCCCGTCATTACAGGGATAGTCTACCCTGAGCTAGCCCTCGCTGACTTGCGCGCAGTAATCTGGCACTTAGTGGGCGGCCCCCCGGAATTGAAGCCTAATCCCCCTCTGGTTACAACCCTGGCATTCAATTATCCCGCGCTGTACTTGAATGAGCGGCAACAGCGTTACCTCTTAGCTACGTTGCGACTCACACAGACACCATGGAAGGGGTGCCTGATGGGCTACTGACCGGCGAAGCGGGCTGGGTACTTACCGAATTGCGCAAGGCTTGCGAGCCAGGTGGAAACGGCCAGCCCGCTCGCACTTGGGCCTCGCTAGTGGCGCGTAAATTGATCGAACTTAATGACCGGTTTTACTACCCGGCGGATGCCCCTGGCCACTATTTGCCCTTCGTGACTCTTACTACCCTGGGCCGAGAAGTGGCGGGCATCTTGCAGGCGTCCATAAGCAAGAGCGGGCGTCCTTAAGTCATGATTCAGAAACTCTTCCTTTCCCCAAAAAGCTAATGACTTAGCTTGGCACGCGGTAAGTTTCATCAACGACACATCCGCTGCTCGCTACGTCACGCGATTTCAATAGCTATTCTTCATCTGCCGGCTACATCTTGCAGTTTTGGCAACTGCGCGTAGGCCGCATAATTTTCTAGTGGCGTCGAACTGTTGAAGCTACGCAGTTGCGCAATTTGGTTAGCGTAAGTGTCGTAGTATACCTCCACGAAGAAGCCGCCTTCGGGACATTCAACTTTATAGGATTACCCTATTCGCTTCCTCCCAGCGACGAGCCAGGAAGGTAGCCTCATCGAAGACGTGCACGAGTTGACGGTCGCAGGGCGGTGAGTTGAACGCGGAAAGGGTCATCACACAATTGCCAAATTCAAAAAAGCCCCACCGATAGGTCGGTGGGGCTTCCGACCTTTTTATTGTTCGCATGACGGCGAACGGCGCGAAAATACAGGCTAGAACGGTAAGCAAATAAAGAGCTGATAAACGTATTGTTTTGCATAGGTTTCCGTTCATTTCTTCCCCATTCGCCTTGGCCAACAGGTGGCTTTGCCTTTTATCCAGTTTCGCATTGAACGCATGATAGGAGCACAAAAACGATGGATTTCGGGTACCAACTGCTACTTGCCTTTTAAGAGCTGTCGGCCCGCTAAAATCTGGTGCCCGAAACCCATAGGGGCAATCAAATTACCCGTTATCCCCCTTTTTAGCTTTCTGGTATATTGGAACGACTCGTTCGTTACCGCTAAAACGACCGGCCATGACTGGCTGCCTCCCTCGTTCCAATCGAGCTGCTCGCCGGTGAAGCCGAAGGCTGATTTCCCCAGGTTCGCGCCTTGCCATAATTCTTTGTCCAGTTATAACGCAACCTCTATACGTGCATAGCCGCCAGTAGTACGCCAGCGTACCTACGGAGGCCAGCTTGGTATTTAGGGTCCGGGGCGCAAACCACTTACTAGCTGCTTACTAGCTGCTCGTGGGGGTAATGGGAATCTGAATAGTTACTTGGGTTCCTACTCCGGTAGCGGGCGTATGTATGGAAAATTTGCCGTTCAGTAGATTTACCCGGTCCTCAATTGTACGCAGCCCAATTCCCGTTGGCTTGCCTGGCTTGGAGCTCATGCCTTTGCCGTTATCGCGCACTTTCAGCACTATTTCGCCGTTTTCCTGCATCAGCAGCACCTCCGCACTGGTGGCTTCGGCGTGCTTCGTCACGTTCGTCAGCAGCTCTTGGCATATGCGGTAGATGGCGAGTTCGAGGTGAGCTTCCAGCCGGCATTCCAAGTCCGCTACGTCGCAATGTATCAGGATGCGTGTCTTCTTGTATTTCCGGCACAAATCCTGAATGGATTTGGCCAAGCCAAATTCACTTAGGGTAACGGGTACTAGTGCGTGCGATACTTGGCGGGTTTCTTGAATGGCTTCATTCAGCAACTGGTCGGCTCGCTGGAAAACCTCTTTTGGCACTAGCTTCGCCACTTGGTCGAAGTTTAGCCGGGTGGCAAACAGCAACTGTCCTACCCCATTGTGCAGCGACTCGGCAATGCGTCCGCGCTCTTTTTCCTGGGCGTCCAGAATGCCCAGCAGCAAAGCTTTTTGTTGATCAAGGCGCATTTGCAGGTTTTCCTCTTCTAAGCGCTTTACTTCCGAAATATCCAAATCGATTCCTAGCATCTTCAAGGGCTCGCCCTGGTCATTGCGCAGTATCACCGCTTTGATGCGGATGGTATGCACCTGGTCCTTCAGCAGCAATTGGAGCGTATTGTCGAGTGAATCATGGCTTTCCCGCAGTTTCTGCACCAGTTGCTCCGCTGTGGGCTTATCGGCTTCTATCACGTAAGCCAGGTAGATTTCGGGGCTGACCGAGCTACCGACCGGCAAGCCAAATAGCCGGTACATGCCGGTGCTCCAGGTGATTTCGCCGCTGGCGATATCGTATTCCCAGCTGCCCATCTGGGCTACTTCTTCGGCCTGCTGGAGCTTGGTTATGTTGCGTTGCAGCGTGGCAGTGCTCAGGGTGAGCTGGGCCGTGCGCTGCTGCACCTGGTGCTCCAGGCCCATCGATACCTGTTCCAGCGCCTGAATGGCCTGGTGGCGCTCCACCAAGTCGGCGGCTGTCCAGGCCAGTACGTCTAGCAGCTGCAACTGGTGCTCGGTGGGGCGGTGGGGCATACGAAACTGGGTGCTCAGCACGCCCACTAGCCCACTGCTGCGGGTGAGCAACGGCGTAGACTGCGTGGCTCGAACGCCTTCGGCCAGGGCTACTTCGCGGTCGGGGGTACCCCGCAGGGGCGGGTAGTTGTCGATGTCTTCGATGATTAAGCGGGGGTGGTCGCGTCGGGCCGCGTCGCGGCGCACCTGCCAGCCTTCGGGCCGGAAGTGCCCCACAAACCGGCTGCCTTCCTCGTAGCCGTGGTGAGCGTAGACTTCTAGTTGCTGGCTATCGGGGTTGAGGAGCTGTAGATACCCCCGGTCGGTGCCCGTGAAGTCACAGGCCAGGGCCACTAGCTCTTTTAGGGCTGTTTGCAGGTTGGTTTCGGGGGCGAGCTTGGCGTGCAGCTCGTGCAGCCGCTGCATGCCCGCCAGGTCGGTGTCCACCGCTTCTTGGGCTTGCTTGCGGGCGCTCACGTCGATGACGTACTCGGCAATGGTGCCGTCGCCGAGGTCGGCGGCGGCAAACATCAGCCAGATGCGCGAGCCGTCTTTGCGGAAGTACTCTTTCTCGTAGGGGCCGCCCCGGCCCGTCTGCTGCAGCTTGGCGAGCGCCTGCCAACTCATCTCCACATACTCGGGCGGCGTGAAGTCGAGCCACGTAAAGGTGCGCGCCGCAAATTCCTCGCGGCTGTAGCCCACTAGTTCTAAAAAGGCGTCGTTGGCCTGGACCAGCGTATTGTTGTGGTCAAACGCGAGCATGCCCACGCTCGGCACGTCCACCATGCGCTGCAAGCGCCGCTCGCTAAGCTTCACTATTTCTTCGGCTTGCTTGCGCTCCGTAATGTCGAAGAGGGTGATGACCACGCCCTGAATGCGGTCTTCGGCCGTGCGGTAGGGCAGCATCCGCAGCAGAAAGGTGCGGCTGTCGGTAGTGGCTATCTCCCGCTCCAGCTGGGCGAGCTTGGTGAGTACAGTTTCGGCATCCGCTAGCAGCTCGTCGTAGTGCAGCCGGTGGGTGATGTCGGAGATGGGGCGGCCGTGGTCGGTCGGAATCAGGTTGAAAAGCTGCTGGGCCGCTGGCGTGTAGAGCTGAATGCAGAAGGCGCGGTCAAGGAAGATGGTAGCGACCCCGGCCGAATGAATCAGGTTGTGCAGGTTGTTACTGGTCACGCTGATTTCCTCAATCTTGACCTTCAGTTCCTGGTTTACCGTGCGCAGCTCCTCGTTTATCGATTGCAGCTCCTCCTTGCTGGTTTCCAGCTCTTCGGCAGCCGAGCGCAGCTCTTCGTTCACGGCCTGAAACTCTTCGTTCGAGGCCTTCAACTCCTCCGCCTGGTACTCATACTGCTCGGCCGAGTAACGAAGCTGGGCTTTTACCTGGATAAGCTCGGCTTCGAGGTGCTGCGCAATGGGCTCATCCGAACGCAACATGACCCTGTCGGCAGTCGGCTCCTGCTCGTTGGGCTCAAAAATGACCAGGATGAACCCCCTAGTCGTGTCGCCCTCCTTGGTAACTGGCCGGACCCGGATGGTGAGCGACTGGCGCGTGCCGTCGCGGTCCCACAGTACATTGCGTGCCTCAACGGCTGTTTGGCGCTGCACGGCCTGGTGCAACGCCGAGCGCAGCTCTAGCCGCAGTTCGGGCCGGATAAGCTTGAGCAGGTTCTTGGTAGGCTCGCCACCCGAAAACTCCAGGTAGCTGCCCACCTTCTCCGACATGTGCAGAATGTCGTAGTCAGCATTCACTACCAGCGAAGGCGGCGCGTACTGCTCTAGCAGCTGCTGGTGCAATTCGCCCATAGCCAGGCGGTTGGACTGCCGGCCGTCGGCCTCCTGGTGCTTTAGCACAGCGGCGGCAGGGGGCTGCAAGGCAGCTGGCTCCGCTTCGGGCACCGGGTAGTGGGGCAACACCACCTGCCGGGTGCGGTAGGTGTGGTCGTCGCGGCTCACGGTGGCGTACAGGTCGCTGGCGCCGTCTACCGATTCGGAAGACCCCAGGAACAAGAAGCCGCCCGGCCGCAGCGCAAAGTGAAACGTTTCCATCACCCGCTCCTGCGCCACCTGGTTGAGGTAAATCAACACGTTGCGGCACGTCACGAGGTCGAGGCGCGAAAAAGGGGGGTCTTTCAGAAAGTTGTGGTTGGCAAACAGTACCAGCTCGCGCAATTCGCGCTGCACGCGGTAGCCGTCGCCTTCCTTGGTGAAGAAGCGCAGCAGCCGCTCGGGCGATACATCGGCGGCATCGTTGAGCGTGTACAGCCCCTCGCGGGCAACGGCAATGGCGGCCTCGTCGATGTCGGTGGCGAATATCTGCACCTTGGGCGCATCCAGCACCCCGAGGGTCTGTTCGGCCACCAGCATGGCTAGCGAGTAAGCTTCTTCGCCGGTGGCGCAGCCCGCCACCCAGATGCGCACGGACTCGCCGGCTTTCTTCTGGTGGAAGATGGCGGGCAGCACGTCCTGCTCCAGGGCCTGAAAAGGCTTTCTGTCCCGGAAGAAATTGGTCACCGAAATCAGAAAATCTTTCAGCAGCGCCTGGCTCTCGTCCGGGTTTTGCTGCAAAAAGGCGGCGTAGCTGGGCAGGTCGGCCAGGTTGCGCACGTTGATGCGGCGCTCCAAGCGGCGCAGCAGCGTGGCCTGCTTGTAGTTGGAGAAGTCGTGCCCGGTGCGCAGGCGCAGGTGGGTAAATATCTCGCGCAGGGCCTGCTGCTGCTGCTCGGCCCGCTGCTCGGCTTCCACCGGAATCTCCACCGTGCCCATGCTCGCACGGTAGGCCAGGATGCGGCCGGGGATTTCGGCCACCGGCAGCACTTCGTCGATGAGCTCGGTGGCTATTGCGTTGCGGGGCATTTCGTTGAAGTCCGCCTCCCGCGGGTTCTGCGCGTAGGCTACGCCGCCCCGCTCCTTCACCCGCTTGAGGCCCATCGAGCCGTTGGCGCCCGTGCCCGATAGCACCACGCACACCGCCCGCGTGCCGTGCGCATCGGCCAAGGTGCGGAAAAAGATATCGACGGGCGCGCGCCGCTCCTCCACGCGCAAGTTGGAGGAAGGCACAATAAAGTCCTCTTCCATCACCAAGTGCTGGTTGGGCGACACGACGTAGATGTGGTTGGGCACTACGCGCACCTTTTCCATCACCTGCATCACCGGAATGTGGGCCACCGTTTGCAGCACCTGCGCCAATTGGCTGTCGTGGTCGGGCGAGAGGTGCAGAATGACGACGTAAGCAATCTGAGAATCGGCGGGCACGTGCTGAAAAAATGCCCGCAGCGCCTGAATACCCCCGGCTGAGGCCCCGAGCCCCACGATAAGAAAGCCTTGTGGCTTTTCGGCCATAAAATCAGTAGATTCAATAGATTCCATTACCTGTCGCTTTACCCTCTTTTCAAACTAGTCATTCTGGTGCGTTTCTCCCCCAGCGGGCGCCTACTCCTGCTCTTCTTCCGCCTGCGTGCTGATGCTGGCCGCAGTCAGCTGCTCGTGGTTGAAAACGGTCCCGCGCATTACCGCGGCCCGGCTTTCCGCTTCCTGCGCTTTCTTAAAGTACATGGCCGCCAGCTTGGGCTGGTTTTTATTGGCGTAGTGGTCGCCGAGGTTGTTGAGCAGCAAGATGCTTTCTTCCATGCCCCGAATGGCATTCCACAGCGTGTCTTCGATGTGCTCGGTAATGGTAGCCAGCAGGCTATCGGCCGAGTGCGCGTGCCCGGTGTGGCATCGGTAGCGAACGAAGTCACCATCGGCGATGGCTAGCAGCACCCCGTGGCAGTCGGGGCAGGCATACGGCGTGAGCGTGCCCAGCGTCAGCACGCCCTCGTTCAAGGCCGGCTTTTGCGCCGCGATGCGCGTTTCAATGCGGGTTTTTCGTTGCTCTTCCATGGGGATTGCGCTGGCCTCGGTCACCGTTTCGGCCGTTAGCCGCACCAGCAGCGGCGCCATTTCGGCCATTGGCACCCGATAATCCACGTCTACGGCGGCCAGGGCGCTTTCGGGCATGGAAGAAACGGCTGCTTCGGCCGGCTCCTGCACGATGGCCAGGCCACCCCGGCTTTTTATCGTCCACAAGCCAGCCGTGCCATCGTCCAAGGCGCCCGATAGGATGATGCCGACAACCCGGCGCCCGTAATGCTCGGCTGCTGACCGGAACAACGGGTCCACGGCGGGGCGAAACCGGTTTTCCTTCGGCCCGCGCGTAACGCGCACCAAGCCCTTGTCCAGCAGCAGGTGCTTATCAGGCGGCGCTACGTAGATATGGTTGAAAAGTATCGGCTCGCCGTCGACGGCATTGCTGGCCGCAAGCCCTTTGTGCCGGTTTAGTACCTGCGGCAGCAGGCCCGTCACGTCGGGCGCCATGTGCCACACAATAAAAATGGCAGCATCCAGCGTGGCCGGCAGCGTAGCCACTAGTTGCTTGATTGCCTCAAATCCTCCAGCGGAGGCGCCAATGACGATAATATTTCTCTTTTCCAAAAGTTAGCGCTAGCAGGAAAGCTGCTAGAAATTATACTTTACTTTCTGCTGTGCGCTCACCGATGCTGAACCGCATGTAGGTTAAGGGCCTAAACCTCAGTGAAAGGCTGCTTGCCCATCTACTATCCGGAGATAAGTTAGGTAAAGTCGGAACCAAAAAATGGGAGCAGCCTACGGTCCACGATTGCCGCAATAGTGGAATGCTTACCCGCAGGGTCAATTAAATGCGCTGCTTGGGCAACAGTCGTTGGAAGGCAAAAATTGTCATAATCTATTGGTTGGCAACTACAAAATCAGCCCCTCGTTCATGGCCAGTTTGATGAGGGCGGCGGTATTCTTCGTCCGCGTTTTTTCCAGCAGATTTTGGCGGTGGGTTTCGACGGTGCGCTTGCTCACGAAGAGCTTCTCAGCAATCTCGCTCGCGGTGGCACCTTCCGAGATGAGCTGCAGAATTTCCGCTTCGCGCCGGGAAAGTGTCCGTTTGGCGGGGGCGTTGGCTGGCAGGTGGGGGCCCTCGCTGGGGCCGGGGCGTAGTTTGTTCAGGGCCGCTAAGCCCACCGCCGCGCAAAGGTACTGCCCGCCCGCGGCCACCGTGCGAATACCGGCGCTGACTTCTTCGATGGGGGAGCTTTTAAGCAGGTAGCCCTTCGCGCCCGCGTCGAGCATCTGGAAGAGGTAGTTGTCTTGGTCCAGCATGCTCAAGGCCAGCACGTGCACATCGGGGTAATGCTCGCGCAACTGGCGGGCGGTCTCGGGGCCGTCCATGCCGGGCATGTTGAGGTCGAGCAGCACCACGTCAGTAGGCGTGGTGGGCAACTGTGCCAGCAATTCCAGGCCATTACCAGCCTCGCCCACGATGGTGAGGTCGGGTTGGCTTGACAGCAGCAGGCGCAGGCCCGCGCGCACGAGCGCGTGGTCGTCTACCAAAAAAATGCGAATCATAGGTTGAAGTAATCCTGGCGGAGTTACTTGAGCAAGATACAGGCAAAATCCAGCAGCAGCATCCCGTTTCTGGCCCGCCGCCCGGCGGGCGGATAGGCCCACCCGCCTACCTCCTCACTAGACATCTCGGCGCACCAACGCCTTAGCCAGTACAACGCCACAGGCTTAGCAGTTGCTAAAGTGGAGGTGTGGAAACCTGCTACCGTGCAGCTTATTAATGAGTAGACTGGCAATGAAAAAAGCATTTCAGGCACTGGCACTTGGCCCGTAGGGGCCGGCGGCCGGCGGCGAACCGGCCGGGCGGTGAGGGGCAGGTTCGGCCTCGGCCAGCGGCAGCTCGACGGTGAAGGTGCTGCCCTGGCCCTCGGTGCTGGCCACGGCGAGGGTGCCTTGGTGCCACTCCACGATGGTTTTGCACAGCGCCAGGCCTAGGCCCGTGCTGGGCTCGCCGCGCAGCCCCGGCCGCCGGGCCGGTGTGAAACGCTCGAACACGTGCGGCAGCAAATCAGCCGGAATGCCGATGCCTTCGTCCTGCACGTGTACCCGCGCCGTGCCGGGCCCCGCCGCCACATGCACCACCACCTGCTTGCCAGCAGGGGTAAACTTGAGCGCATTGCCCACTAGGTTGGTGACCACCTGGGTAAACTTATTGGTATCGAGGTGGACGTACAGCGGCGTGGCCGGCAGCGCGTAGGTGAAGGGGTGCCCCAGCAACTGGTGCTCGTGCCGCAGTTGCTCGAGCAGCACGTGCAGGGTGGCCGCCAAGTCGACGCGGCTGCGCTTTAGGTCGGTATTGACCGAAGCCAGAAATTCCAGGTTGATGAGCTCGCGAATCATGCGCACGCTGTCGCGGCTGGTGTTTTCGAGCACGGCCAGCATTTCGGGCACGCGGCCAGGGGGGAGGGCGGGTAGCTCGTCGCGCAGGTGCTGGGCTATCTGCTGCACCATCACAAAAGCCCCGCTCAGGTCGTGCGACACGATTTCAAGCACGGTGTTTTTGCGAGCATTGAAGGTGTCGGCGTTGTGCTGGTAGTCCTTGGCCGCGCTTATGTCGCGTAGCTCGCCGCCGAGGAGCACGGTGCCATCAGCGGCTTGCTGGTAGTGGGGCGTGAGGCAAAACCACTGGTCGGACTGGCCGGGCCGGGTCAGGCGCACTTCCGTGTCGTCGAGCATTCGGCCGCGCGCCCACAGCTGCCAGTAGCGCGCCAAAAAAGCCCGGTCGTCGGGGTGCAGCCGGGCCAGCAGCGCCGGCAACTCCTCGTTGGCCCGGCTGGCCGTGCCGTGCAGCACCGCCGCGTAGGCCGCGTTCACAAACACGAGGCGGCCCTGCGTTACGTTGTAAATAAACTGGATGTGGGCGCTGGCTTCCGCCTGGTACATAAAGAAGGCGGTGAAGTCAGTCATGAGGTACGGCTTGAGGGAAGGCCGAAGGTACATGGGGAAGTACTCGCGGGCGGCCTTACCCCTGGGCGGCGGCCATTGTTTGTCGGTCAGCTGTTTAGCTTACTTATTTCATTAAGAACAAAATAGCTCTCAGGGGCAGTTATCATTAACCGGACGGGTGGGGCTGTCTAGCGGGCGTACCCTTAAGGCCCTACCCCCCACTAGGCGGGAAGCAGCCGCCCGCTACCGGCCCGCTCTTTGGCCGCTGGCACAACAGTCACCCGGCCCGCTGCGTTGGGGGGAAACGTGGTTGGGTGCGCTCGTTGTGGAAGAGCATGGAGGCAGGTTCAACCAGCTGCCCACGCCCCTACGCATCATTTTATCATGCTCCCTCCTTATCGGCCAGACAGCGCTACCCCCAGCCCAACCGACTTGGCCGGGCGGGTGCTGCACACCATGCCATGGGGCGTACTGGCTTTTGACCGCCAGGGCGTGCTGCGCCTGCTGAATCCTTACGCGGCGCGCCTGCTAGGCCGCCCCGCCGCCGAGTTGCTGGGCCAGCCGCTGGCCGGGGTGCTGCCGCCGGGCTTTCCGGCCGAGCTGCAAGCTGCCTTGGAAGCGGCCCTTACCGCCCCGTCCTCCGTGACGGGCGAGTTCTTTCTTTCGGCCAGCCAGCAGTGGCTGGAAATGACGACCGACCCCAGCGACGCGGCCGAGGTGCTAGTGTATTGGCAGGACGTGACCCGCGTCGTGGCCACGCGCCAGCAGTACCAGGCCCTGGCCGACAACACTCCCGATGCCCTCTCGCGCTGGGACGCCGACCTGCGCCTACGCTACGCCAACTCCGCCCTAGAGGCCAAAATCGGCCAGCCGCTCGCCACCCTGCTGGGCCATACCCTGGCCGAACTAGGTGTGCCGGCCCTGGTGGCGGAGCCGTTTGAGGTGGCCGTGCGGCGGGTGTTTGCCACGGAGCGGCCGCAGCGCTATTCCCACGCCCTGTCCCTGCCCCCGGGCGATGAGTTTTACCAGTTGCACTTGGTGCCCGAGTTGCACGATGGCTGCGTGCACACCGTGCTCGCCCTGGCCCACAACGTCACCGAACTCAAGCAGGCCGAGCTGGCGGCGGCGGCCCAGGCCCACTTCAGCGCCCAGCTGGCTACCACCTCGCCCGACCGCATCCAGGTGCGCGAACTGGCCACCGGCCGGGTGCTGTACGTGAACCGGGCCGTGCTGCCCGAGCTGGGCTACGACCCCGACCAGGTCCTGGCGGCCTACGCCCGCGGCGAAGTCCCGTTTCCGGGCGAGCCCCGCGACGAAGCAGCGCTGGCCGCCTACTGGGCAGCGTTTGCCACGGCCCCCGACGACGAGGTCGTGCGCGTCGAGCACCGCCTGCAGGCCCGCAATGGCCATTGGCACGCGTACCGGATGCGGGGCAAGGTCTTTGCCCGCGATGCCGCCGGCCGGCCCACCCAGGCCCTATCGGTGGGGGCCAACCGCACGGCCGAAAAGCAGGCCGAAGCCGAGTTGCTGCGCCTGCAACTAATGCAGCAGCAGCAGCTCGCCAACGCCGTGCTCAACGCCCAGGAAGTGGAGCGCCGCCGCATTGCCGAAGGCCTGCACAACGACCTGGGCCAGCTGCTCTACGCCGCTAAGCTCCACCTCGATGCCCTCGGGACTACCCCCACCGCCGCGTCTGCCGCCGGCCAGCGCCTAGCCGCCGAGCTGCTCACCACGGCCATTACGCAGGTGCGCACCCTCTCGCAGCAGCTCATCCCGACCGTACTCGAAGACTTTGGCTTGGCGGCGGGACTGGAGAAGCTATGCCAAGGCAACCGACCGCCGGACCTGCGGCTGCGCTGCACGGTGGCGGCGCTGCCCCCGCTGCCGCTGTCCTTTGCGCTGGCCTGCTACCGCGTGGCCCAGGAGCTGGTGCAAAACCTGGTGCGGCACGCCGCCGCCACCGAAGCCCACCTGCACGCCGTAGCTTCCGCCGGCTGGCTGGAGCTGCGTGTCGCGGACAACGGCCGTGGCTTCGACCCCGAGTTGCCCCGCCCACCCGGCCTGGGCCTCAACGCCCTGCGTGACCGGGTGCAGCTGCTGGGCGGCCACCTGCGCATCACATCCGCACCAGCGCACGGCACGCAGGTGGAGGTGTGGGTGCCGCTCCCGGCGGCGGTGGTTACGCCGTAGCGCCGGTACTACGCTTTGCGGAGAACCAGTGGCTGAGCCGTGAGACTAGTGTCGTTTGAGCTTTTCGACCCGGCAGGCGCGGAGCCAATCTTGGGCCGCGGCCACCGTATCAAAAATCTGTAACTCAAAGGGCAGGGCCGTGGGCCCAAGCAACGTGAGCACATCGTACGAGCGGTCGGCTTGCACCACGTGGGCCACGTAGCGCAAGCCCAGGCGCTGGGCCTGCGGCAGCCAGACCTGGGCCAGCCATTCCGTCCCCTCAAACCACGGCCCCTGAAGCTGCGAATTGTCGTTGAGCAACAGCGCGGCGGGCGCGCAGGCGGCGTGCCGCAGGTAAGCTTCGGCCCCGCGTAGGGCTTCCAGTGGGTCGACGTAGCCCCGCCACGTGGCCCGCAGCCAATGCTCGGCTTCCTCATAGGTCAGGGCACAACGGCTGTGGTCACGCGGGTCTTCTTTAACGTTCAGAAACATGGGCAGCAGCGAGTGAAAAACTCGTTAAAACGACTGCAAAATTCCAGCCGCGTAACCTGCACCCCTCCTCGGTAAGTACGGAATCATTTTCCGTAAAAATACGGATTGAGGCTCAAAACGGGCGTTGTTGGTGAGGGACGGATAGGTAATGGCCACGGGCCAACCAAGACAAAAGCCCTTCGAACAGAACTGAAGCGGAAAAGTAGAATTGACTAATTCGGTCTTTTTACTGAAATAAACTCAGTGTTTTCGACCTATTATGCCCGGTGTCGGCGTCGGAATTTTGTACTGTACTCAAAACGCTACCTGTGATGACTTACGATCCCAAATTTGGCCCCGCCGCGCAAACGCCCGAGCAGCGCAGTTGGGTACTGCAACAGATGCAAAGCGTGATACCTTCTCTTAAAACCAAAGCCACCGCTTACGCCCAACAGCTTTACTCTCGCTATGTGGCAGGTGAGCTAAGCTGGCATCAAGTGCGCCAGGCACTTGACACCACGCCGAACACGGGCGACCGCGCCGCGTAGGGGTGCCCCTCTTATGGCCTAAAGCCCAGCGTCGGCCCCCCACACCGGCAGCTGGCACTACAGAAAGTGCCTCCTCGCTGCGTCGGGGGGGGCTTTCAAGGCCAAATTTGCCGCAAGGCCTGCTGCTAAGCAACAGCCGATATAGAAACCGCCTTGGAGAAGCTGTTTGAAGGTCGTTGTTAAACCCGGCGGCGCGCAGCGTTTTTTAAGCTTCTTCGCTGGCTACCACCGATGCTGCCGAATGCTTACCTAGGGGTGAAACGGCGTAGGCAGTTTTAAATTCGACGGTAATCTACCTGCGTGGGCGGCGGGCACTTTGCTTCCCACCCATTTTCCAGTTATCGCGATGAGCATCAGCCCCCCTTTGCCACATCCGCCGGCTCCCACCCGCCTTACCGGCCGGTCTCTTTACCGGTCTCAGCCGCCGATTTGGTGGAATGGCTAGGGTGCCCCACTGCCCGGAGCTGCCGGCCGCGCGCCCTAGCCATCCCGCCGGGGCCGGCGCTGATTGCCTCGCAAACGCTGGCACTACTGATTTCGTGGGGCAGCTGGAACTGCCTACCCAGGCGACGGGTTTGGTGCTGTTCGGGCACGGCGGCGGCAGTTGCCTCAGCACCCGCAGTCGCCACATGAGCCGGCTGTTGCAGCAGGCCAATTTAGGGGTGCTCTCCCTCGACCTGCTCACGCCGGCTAAAGCGCGCGGACCCGAACTCCCATGCACCTGGCCCAGCGTCTCGTAGCTGTCTGCCGCTGGCTGTACCAGCAGCCGGAACTGGCTGGCCTGACGCTGGGCCTAATGAGCGAAGGCAACGCGGCCGCCGCGGCGCTTACCGCCGCCAGGCAGCATGACGCGCCGGTGGGCGCTTTGGTGACGCTGGGGGGAGGGGCGGCCATGCCCCCGGCTGGCCGCAACTGCCAGTTCCTACCTTGCTGCTGGTGGGGGAACACGATGCGGTGAAGTCGCCATTGGCCTACCAGCAGCAAGCGGACCAAGCTGGCAGCGCCCCGAATGCATTTCGTATCATCCCGCAGGCGGGGCCTGCCTTTCAGGAGCCGGGCACGCTCGCGCAGGTCTGCCAGCAGGCCGCCGCTTGGTTTACGTGCTACTTGACCAGGCCGTGGACTACCCACGCCCCACGACTTGCTTAGCCGTTCGTGCTTGCTAACCAGCACGAACGACTAAGCAAGTCGTGGGGCGTGGCTGTTGCAGAACTTAGTCTATCGCAGCATGTGGTATTGCTACTAACTGAAGCAGTCTAGAAAACCGACTTAAAAGCTGCTTTCACACGTCGCTACACGAAGCACAACCAACAGCCACGGGCCTTTATTGGATGGTTTTGACGAAGCCATTTCCAGCGTGTAGAGGCACTTTTTTTGAGGGTTTCTAGCTGACCCTTATTGGAATATGTGCTAGACCTTTGTCACGAGTAACATATCGAGAATTATAAGGCTTCTAGAAATGCGATTTCGACTTGCAAAGAGGATTTTGATTTGTTTACACAATAAGCGAGCAATAAGTCTATGTGCGGCAAATGTGATTCTTTTTGAGGACCTAGCCGAATACAGGGGACCTGCTGCACACAACTACATGAAAGCAAGTGGTATTAATAAGGAGAAGCGAAAATTCTTTCGTTTTCTTCAGCGATTGCTTTATCCAAGTAGCTGATTTGCTGAAGCGCAGTGGTTCGGTACTTAAGCAGGCCGGTAGTACGCTTGGGTTGGGCATCAATTAGATTGATGACGCTACGCCAAAAGGCTTGGTCCTCTTGGTGGACGGGTATCCAACTGCTACTATCGGCTGAACGGACTAATGGGAAAAAGCTGAGATTTGTGAGCAATTCAGGCTTGCTAGCTATTAGAGGAATAAGGACGCTTAGGTAATGAATTTGTAGTTTGGGAAACTGCTCGCGGATGATGCTGAACAGCAGTTGAATGACTGCTTGGTTAGTGTGAAATCGGGTAATGGCTTGGCAAAGAAAACTGTCCTGCAATGTGGTTTCGACCTCGTCTGCGGGCGCAGGGAATAGCGATTTAGCAATTTGCGCCTCATCAAACCGGGAGTGGTGGGCGGCCAACTCTTCGAGGATTTGGAAGAGCTGGGGATGGTATTTATCTGATTTCCAAAAAAACCGTAGCTGCCGGGAATCGTAACGCACCCAAAGCCCCTCCTCTTTGAGGTTGCGGCGAGCATAAGTAAGCAAATACTCAGGTTCGTATTCAAGGAGGTATGCCAGCTGCTCGCCTTCATAGTCGGCATGTTCCTCGTGGGTGTCTAGCCACTCGTAGAGCCTTTTTAGCACGTTGAGGTGTTCACCGGGAAAGAATTTGCCGTATTCCTTAATCATCTCGGAGTTGAACCACAGGGAATTAGTGGTTAACTCGGCGTAATCGAGTGCTCGGGACAGTAAATCAGGGTAGAAGTTCGCGGTCAAAGGCTGATACACTTCCAAGCCATCTAAATCGTAGTTATTCAGGCCTTTTTCTGCTACCTGATAAAGCTCTCCTAGCCAATAGTCGCTCGCCAAGTTTGCTGGCAGGTGGTGGAGATAGAGCCACTTGCACGCATTTTTAGCCTCGTATTCATACCGGTTTAGCAGCTGGTACCCTGCTTTGTAATCAAGGGCTGCCAGCAGCTTAATGGCATGCCAAGGCATAGTAGACATGGGGTTGCCAATACTTAGCCAATACGCTATTACCTGAGTTCCTAGCTCAGGCTCGCGCTCCATCACTTCCTGGAGAATAATAGTAAACGAGATATTTACTTGATGTTTTTCGTTCGCATCAGACAGCGTTGCGTGGAGAGCATGAATTTTATCAATTAATTCCTGATAAGAAATTAATTCACTGTACATCAATAGGCTTAGGCGCTCACGGAAGTACTTCTCGGGTTCTTTGAGCCGATAAAGCAACTCCTCTTTACCGGGACGTCGCCCAGAGCGTTGGTTGGACACCAACAGGTCGTAAAGCTTGTAAAGCCCTTCTGTGAATTGGCTTCTGAATTGCTCGACTTCGGGTATCGAATTAGTGCGTTCTAACCAGTGATAGTACTGATTCACTAATCTGCAGTGAGTGAAGTTGGCTGGGTCTAGGTGTGATTCTATTATCGGAAGGGCATATTGAATATCCCATTTTTGCCATTGCGGTTCGGATTTGCCATCTGGTGCGGCGGCAAAGCGATGCGTCTGGCGTTGGATAAGGTAATCGCTGAATATTTTGACGGTAAGTGCCGGGTTATGGTCGCACAGTTCGGAAAATTGAATCCAGAGCTGTTGGCGCCATTGTTTCGCATCTTCTTGGAATGGCAGGTTGTAGGTGCAGAGCAAAATGCTGTTTGCCTCACGGCTGGCGCGCGAGCCCGAAAAAGAGGTAGCCAGGGCAGATGGAATAATATGCTGAAGTAGCCACCGGCCAAACTCTCCCTGCTCGGGGTCGTGGATAGTAGTACTTAATACATTCAAGGTGTTGGTGAGCGTTTGTAGGCCAAAACGTTCGTAGTCTTCAGTATTGAAGCTACAGAGCTTTTTGAGTAGTTGCAGGGACTTGTTGAACTGCTCGGGCAACTTGGCTGCTAATTCGATGACTAGCTGAATAGCGCTGGCTTGCTCGTTAACTGGTTGTAGACAAAGCCGCTCCAGGGCCTCCAAAACGGGTGAATTTTTAGAGTGTGAAAGGTGGTTGGAGGTCTCAACCTGGTAATCGGCTGGTGCTTTGGTGAGCCACGGTAAACCGTCCAAGTATTGCTGGGCGTAGCTGAGAATTTCGGTGCGGAGGTAGGGCCAGAAAGTGCTAAAGAAAAGCCAGCGGGTTTCGTCAGTAATTACTGGTTGCTTTAACCAGGTAGCAAGCGCAGGGGCGATTTTGGGTCTGAGGGCTTCGTAGTTGAAATCATTGATAACACTCACAAATGTGTCGGCGGCGCGGCGGTGCCAAGCAGCGAAGAAGGTGAGCAGCAAGCTGGCGTAGGACAAAGTAGACCGGGGACCAAAGAATACTTGGTAAAAAATGTAATTGCCCAGTATTTGGTCGGAGGTACGCACTAAACGGTCTTCGTACACTTCTACCAATTCGGCATTGTGCAGCAGTTTAGTGCATTCCCAAAAGACGGGGGCAGTGATGCCGAAGGCATGTTCTATCTGACCAGCAAAGGCTGCATCGTCCTGGCGGACGACTCGAAAGAAATAAATTAAGGCGGCCACCTTCAGCAGCTGGGGATTGGGACTAGCTGCGATTTCTTCCAGAATCGGCCCGAAGTACAGGTCGTAGATGTCAGCTATGTCATTTAGTTTCTCCAAGCGCTGGGCCTCCTTGGCAGCGCTGGCAACCATGATGGCCAAGCGAGGGCGGCCAGCGCTCAACTCCAGAATGCGTTCTAGATAGCGGTGGTGGCGAATATTATAAGGCTCAGCGTTGAGAAGGGCCGTAATATGCTCGTTGGCTAAGGGGGCTAACTCAACTTCAGTGTGACAGGTAGGCAGGACTAACCGTTGGACAATATCACGGGCGTAGTCACGGACGGTGACAACTATTTTCAGGGCACCCTCCGGGTGGACACGCTGCTCTCGGATGAGGGTATCTAGGTAGCGGCTGATGCGGTTGGCATCGTCGACAACGATGACCACTGACTTGCCCGGCGTGAGCATGAACTGTAGTTCCTTGGAGAAGTCGGCGGGACCCTTATCATACACGTAGTAAACCCGCCGATTTTCAGGATCTTCGCTGAAGTAGGCCTGGCAGGTAGTTACTACTAATTGGGTTTTGCCGACACCAGCTGGGCCAGTTACTAAGACTACCTCGTTGGCGGCCAGCTTCTCCCGAAAATCGTGCTGCTCGATGTCGCGGCCATAAAGGGCATGGGATAGTGGGGTAGCCAGGCGCTGGCGGCCATAGGCAGCGACAAAATCCGGCCCTTGGAGCAATTCTCCACGGCCTAAGTCCAGGTTGATAAGCTCACCGGCCAGACCTGGGTAGGCAAGTACCATTTCAACCATGTCGTTCAAACTAATCAGTTTAAGCTTATAGCCACTAGCAGTGGCCTGCTTGACGAGCTTATTAGTAGTGCGCAGAGAAACTACATTGTTGAAAACTAATACGATACATTCAACTTCAGCTGGTTTCAATTCAGCTTGTGCTTCGGTAATGCAGTCAGCAAGGTCATCGGCTAGCTTTGACGGTAGCTTCTTGGGGGAAGTGGTAGTGTAAGCGACAAGTATATATTGGCCCTCAGGTAATCGGCAGTAAGCATCGGGCACGCCGGTCTTGTCTTTGTCGGCTCCTACCATTGCTCCCCACGACTGGAGTTCCCACGCCTTGTTATAGCGTAGATACGTGTCGCATAGCTTTTGAAAATTGGCAGAACTGAGCGAAAGTAACTCTGCCTCAATGCGTGATTTAAGCGCCATAATGTGAAAATGAATTTCTCTACTCTCAATACGTACGGAGACGCCCCCGACCAAGCATTTGAAGCACTTTGTAATCAACTCTTTGACCACTGGATTTCTGCAACTTACGCCGGACAAGTACGCTACTTCGCCGTTGTTAACGGCGCTGGGGGCGATGGAGGTGTAGAGGCCTACGCCGAACTAACGTCTGGTAAAGTCGTTGGCCTGCAAGCCAAATGGTTTCTAACCGCGATGGAAGATGGCCAGATTGGCCAGATTCGGAAATCTGTCGAGATGGCCCGGCGCGTGCGACCACACCTGGAGCGGTACATCGTGTGCGTGCCCCGGGATTTGCAGTCCATCAAGATTGGCCGTGGCGATAAGCCGATCCGAAACGCTGAAGACAAACGGGTAGAAGACTTGCTCACCGAGCTCGAGGGGGCATACCCCAACCTGACGGTAGAGTTTTGGACGGAACACGAGCTCCGCGAGCTGTTACAGCAGCCCCAAAACGAAGGAGTGCATCGTTTCTGGTTTAGCAAAGAAGAGCTTTCGCTGGCCACCCTAACGCTGCAGTTTGAGTTGGCGCGGGCCGGCTGGCTCCGTGAGCGGTATTCGCCCGACCTGCACGCTCACGGCGTCATCCAGCAAGAAATCAACAAGCTGCTTTCAACCCCTGACTACCGGGCCGGTGCATACCAGCGGGCGACCGAGCGGGCCACTCTGATTGGAGAGGCCGTACACCTCTTGGGTGAGTTCGAGCGCAACGCGGGCGCATCCGCCGAGGTGAACGAGGCAGCGCAGCTGCTGCGGGAGTACCTATACGCGCAGCAAAAGCGCTTGCAGCAAGTAGCCCAGGCCTTGCTGCTTGCAGATAACAGCCTCACCCTGCCGGCCCTCACGCGGGTAGAAACGTGGACGATTCTTGGCGAATTAGAGGAAGGTGGCTTCTCCAACCTTGTTTTGGGGACTGTACAGCGCTTAAAAGAAGTCCTGCAACAACTAGGTAACATCGGTCTGCATGATTACGCTGAAAGGCTGCTAAGCGGGCTGCAACTCCATAACTTATTGGTTTTTGGGCGGCCGGGAACGGGTAAAACGCACGGTGTTGCCCGGGCCGTTGAGCAGCGCCTGGAAGACGGCTACCCAGCCCTCATCGTTTCGGCACGACGGGCGCCGGCTCAGAATTGGCACGCCGTTCTGACGCACACGCTGGACGGGTTTACTGATTGGACAGCGCCCCAACTATTTGCCGCCTTCGGCGCAATGGCTGCCCGGGTGGACGTAAAACGAGCCCGCGCGGCTCTGACGCCCCAAGCACTCCAATACGAGCCAACCCAAGTCCTCATCTGTCTGGATGGCGTAGACGAGGCGCCGAACCCGGAGCTGTGGCGGGAGCGAGTGAATGAGTTGCGGGTCTTTTTGATGAAGTACCCGCGCCTGCGCTTCGTGGTTACTTCCCGGGCGTATCCGCCGGCCAATGTAAATCCTTGTGGCCTCGAAGATGACGCGCGCATCAACCGGCGGCTGGACTTGCCCCACGAAGGGGACGTGCCGCTCGCGGAACTGGCCACCAAGTACCTGCAGCATTACCGCATCAACTACAGCAGCACGCTGTGGCTGCCAGAGGCCTTCCACGATGCGCTGACCATTCGCCTATTTGCCCTGCAGTACGCCGGCCAGGATTTAGCGACGCTTGAAGAGCCGATTACCACCAGCTTAAGCGGGTTGCTGAGCTATAAAATCAACCAGATTGAAGCCGAGTTTGGCACTAACCCACAGCTGGCTTTTCCTGTCAGCCTGCATGTGGCGCAGTGGGGCTTGCTGAGCATCAGCCAAGCGTTGCAAGCACAGCCCTCGATCGAACACGACATCCTGTGCCGCCAGATGGCAGAGGACCTGAAAGGCCGGATTGAGTTGAACCAAGCCACCCGGATGCTGGAAATCTACGCCAACCACGGCCTGATTTTGCAGCGGGAGGTGCCACGTCTCAGTCGATTGGCGCCCCCTACTCAACTGGTCAGCTTCGCTTTTCAGCAGCCGCTCGTCGACTATCTGCTCGCGTCAGAGGCCACCGACCACATCATCCAATCGGGCGAGAAGCGCCTTCCGCAGTCCTTGCGCCGGCGCCGGGATCGTAATGCGTTGTACCTGACGGCCACTGCGCTGCTCAGCGACCACCGCATTCTGGTCGGGGAGGACGGGTATTGGGTAGAGGACATTGACGCGGCGCAACTGGCCGATATGCAATACGTGGCCCTGGCCAATGCGCCAGCAGACGTCGTAGCCGAGTACCTGCCGAAGGCGATCGCCGACTTCCAACAAGGCACGCGCGGCCGCAATACCGTCTTGGAAGAGTTCGTGCTGCCGAACGCTTACCGGACCGATATCGAAATTGTCCGGCCGGTGATTCACGACGTGCTGATCAGCTACCCTACGGTGTTCGCCCGGGATGAGTTCTGGGCAGGGCCTGCCGCATTAGAGGACACCAAGGAGCGGAACGTTGGCTACATCCTCAACGAGCACCACCTGTACGCGCACGATGCCGTTACCGGTTTCCCCTTGCTCTTTGCCTGGAGCCTGGCCACCGTCAACAACACGTACCGGGAGCACGCCCGCCGGGAGCTCACGCGTTGGGGCAGCGCAAACCCGTCCGCCTTTGTGGAGCTGTTGGAATTGGTGTTTGAGGCCGGTGATCCGCAGATGCAAGAAGACTTGGCGGTTATTATGCTGGGCGTCATGAGCCTGCTGACGCAGCCAAGTGCTGGTGGGCAGCACTTAGCGGGCTGGATCATGAGCCATGTCTTCGCTCCTGAACGCATTACCAAGCTCTTGAACTCAGTCGTTCGTGCCCACGCCCGGGCGGCGATGGAGCGTGCCGTATTGTTGGGAGACTGGTCAGTAACTGAAGTCGAAGCCGCGCGTCCGCCGTACGCAACGGAGCCCGCGTTGCTGCCACTCAAGCTCGAAGATGCAAAGGAAGCAGGCCAAGAAACGATGAGCCACCGCGGGAAAGACGAGCGCTTTCCCATCGTGCATGACCTGGCTTGGTACGTTTTGGAGAAGAGCTACCGCGGGTTCATGGACCTGCCGATGGCTGGGCAAAGTCGCAAGAAGGTGCAGGGCTTCAGCGTGTTGAAATCGTACGAAGAACAGCACGGGACCAAAATTACCACGTATGACTTTGCGATGTCGGCAGCGCTGGCCCACATCGAGTCTCTGGGCTACAACCGCACCAACGGACCTGGGTCAACTCAGGCTACGCACGGCTCGTTGAGCAAAACCAGCACCCTGGAGGAAAAATACACTTGGCTTGCGGTGCATCATCTCCAGGGCTACCTTGCCGACCGGCTACCTTACGAGCGGCACGGCGTAGACCAGCAGCTGGTACACGATTACCGACACTTTCTGCAGATAGACAATCCGGCGACGGAGTTAGCGGGTACCACTGAAAACGAGGTGGCGTGGTATGTACCGGTTGAAATATCCCCCGAAGTGCCAGCGGGTTCGGAGGAAGACGAAGTCGCGCGGCTGCAAGCATGGGCGAAACGAGAGGATACCCCGGACTTTGCTACCTGGCTGGATTTGCCCAGTCTGGTGCCAGCGGCGGTAGCCAATGAGCCGGTGCCCCGGGAGTGGTTGCCGCTCTTCACGGAGATTCGCCTGCCAGAACGAGAAGGTCGGGGTACGACTGTACTAATGATGAGTTGCGTCTGGGTAACCCAGCAAGAGTGGGATGCCATGTATCAGAGTTACAGGAGAAATATGCGTCGCCTGGCGACCGATAACTTTAGCGACTTTGATGATGTGGACTCGTGGCAAGCTCGTCCGGAAGGAGACACCTATGCATCCGTAAAGGACGTGGTGCTTAATTCGAATCTTGCAGAGGAAGGTGCCACCGTTGAACTGTACGGCCCCAACGGTGAGGAGTGGACGGCTTTCAACACCGTTGCCACTGTCTTAGAGCACACGGTTGGCGATGGAGAGACTACCTACCTGATTCCATCTAAGCTCGTCCGTCAGTACCTGCACATTACGGATACCAACCGGCAAGCCTTCCGCAACTCGCAAGGTGAAACGGTTGCGTGCTACCAGGAGATAAACGACAGTTATGACCCAGCGCAGGAACTGTTAGTCGTGGACCGACAACTATTCTTGGAAGCCAGCCGTCAGCATAACCTAAGGCCGTTTTGGATTGTCAGCCAGTTCCAGAAAACCACCCCCGACTTTTCTAAGAAGTATGAAGGCAGTCATACTCAATCTTTCCGGGAGTGGATCGTGTGGCAGGAGGAAGAACTGCATGCCCAACTCTTTTACAAAAACTGGTTTAGTGGCCAAAAAGAGGGCAAGCTAGACGGAGTAGATGAAGGTGAAGAAATGCTACCAGAAGAATAGTTGCAGGTAGAAGGTACAGTATTGTTGGTTTCACCTTGTTCAGACGACTGCTTACTCAAAGGAACAATGAGGTGGTCAGCAAAAGCGGGGGTATAGTCGTTTGTTAAACGTTCCTCTGCAAGGTATCTCAGGGGGAGCTACCATTTTTCAAACGGGCACCCGGAAGGAGCCACCGACTCACAGACTGCCAGCGTGACAGCCTCTTTTGGTAACGGTTGAGCTTTTTTACATCTTGTAAACGAGCGTTTATAATATGTAAAATGACCTACCTTGCGGAAGTTTTGTGCTAACCCGCCCGTTTTGTACCGTGATTGCTCCCCTGCCTGCTGCCCGGACCTACACTCCTTATTATAGAGTCTCCACCCAAAAGCAAAGCAACTCGGGATTAGGCCTCGAAGCGCAGCAGGCAGCCGTGCGCCAGTTCGTGCCGGACCTGGCGCAACTCGGGCAGGAGTTCGTGGAAGTGGAGAGCGGCAAGAAGAACCACCGGCCCCAATTACTCGCGGCCATCGCCGAGGCCCGGCGTACCGGGGCGACGCTGCTCATCGCTAAGTTGGACCGCTTAAGCCGGAATGCCGGCTTCATCTTCGCCTTGCGCGATTCGGGGGTAGACTTCGTCTGCTGCGATATGCCCGACGCCAATACCTTAACGGTTGGGTTATTCGCCGTCATTGCCCAGCACGAACGCGAGACCATTTCCAAGCGCACCAAGGATGCGCTCGCTGCCAAGAAGGCCCGCGGCGCGCAGCTGGGCAGCCCGCAGAATTTTACCACAACTGTTATTGCCCAGGGGCAGGCGGCCATGCAGCGCAACGCCCGCGAGCACCAGGCCAACCGGCAGGCGGCGCAGCTGGCCGAGCTGTTGCGGGCTAAGGGGCAGACCTTGTGGCAAATTGCCGCCAAGCTCAACGAAGCGGGCTATCGTACCCGGCGCGGGAAGGCGTTTCAAGCTACTACGGTGCAGCGCCTACTGCCGACCACTTCCTAAGGCGAACCAGCTTCTCGCTTCGTTCCGTTGGCTGACTCCTTACTTTAGCAAGCCGTACGCCGCGTTCTTTCCCACCCATTGCTCCCTTATGCGCCCACGTTTCCTACGCTCCCAGGCCGAGGCCCGGCCCCGCCGGCACCTGTTTAGCGTTAGCACCGCAGTCCTCTTGCTGTTGGGCCGCGCCTCATCAGTGGCGGCCCAGGCCGTGGCGACGATTCCCATCACTACGGCCAACACGGCGCTGGTGCTGCAAACCGACGCCAGCAACCGCCTCAACACCGTGTATTTTGGCGCGCCCCTCGTGAACGTGGCGGACTACGCGGGCACCGCAACGCAGTATGCGTTCAATGATACCAACGCCGGCTTCTACCCCAATACCTACACTCCGGCGGGCACTTGGAACCTCTCGGAGCCTGCCCTTGCGGTGACCCACGCCGACGGCAACCAGTCCCTAGAACTCAAATACGTGCGCCACGAGACCAAGCCGGTGGATGCACATTCCTCACTCACGTGCATCCTACTGCGCGACCCAGTCTACGCCTTCGAGGTCACCCTGTGCTACCAGGTATGGCCCCAGGAAAACGTCATTGAGCAATGGACGGAAATTCAGCACCGCGAAAAAAAGGCCGTCACGCTGAACAAGTTTGCTTCGGCCAACCTCTATTTCACCCAGAAGGATTTTTACCTGACTACCTTCCAAGGGCAATACTTGAAAGAAGCGCAGCCCGCCGAAACCAAGTTGCTGCAAGGCATGCGCTCGGTCGAGTCGAAGTTAGGTACGCGGGCCATGCTGCTGCAAACACCCAATTTCATTCTTGGCCTTGGGCAGCCAGCGGCCGAAAACGAGGGGACCGTGCTGGTCGGGCAGCTGGCCTGGAGCGGCAACTTTAAGCTGGAATACGAAGTCGACTCCTACCAGAACCTGCGTTTTTTGGCGGGCATCAATCCCTACCAGTCGGCGTATGCACTCCCGGCCGGCCAAACGTTTCGTACGCCCTCGCTGCTCTACGCGGTCTCGCGACACGGCACGGGCGAGGCCAGCCGCCACCTGCAAAGCTGGGCGCGCCAGTACCGCGTTCTCGACGGCCAGGGCCAGCGCCTGACGCTGCTCAACAACTGGGAGGCCACATATTTTGACTTCAACGAGCAGAAGCTCACGTCGCTCATTCAGGATACCAAAGCGCTGGGCGTGAACATGTTTTTGCTCGATGATGGCTGGTTTGGCAATAAGTATCCGCGCAACAACGATGACGCGGGCCTGGGCGACTGGCAGGAGAATCGCCAAAAGCTCCCCCACGGCCTCGGCTACCTGGTAAAGGAAGCCCAGAAAGAGGGCGTAAAATTCGGCATCTGGATAGAGCCCGAAATGGTGAACCCCAAGAGCGAGCTCTACGAAAAGCACCCCGACTGGGTAATCCGGCAGCCCGCGCGGCCCGAAATCTACTACCGCAACCAGCTGGTGCTGGACCTGGCCAATCCCCAGGTCCAGGACTTCGTGTACGGGGTTGTGGATGGACTATTCACTAAAAACCCTGAGTTAGCCTTTATTAAGTGGGACTGCAACGCGCCCATTCACAACGCTTATTCCAGCTACTTAACTAAAAAGGGGACGCCACAGAACCTCTACGTCGACTACGTACGCGGCCTGTACAGCGTGCTCCAGCGCCTGCGCGCCAAATACCCCAAGGTGCCCATGATGCTGTGCTCGGGCGGTGGCGGGCGTGGCGACTACGAGTTGCTGAAGTACTTCACCGAGTTTTGGCCCAGTGACGATACCGAGCCGGTCGAGCGCATTTTTATGCAGTGGAACTACTCGTATTTCTTCCCCGCCATCGTGAGCGACAACCACGTGACGGACTGGGGCAAGCAGCCGCTCAAGTACCGCATCGACGTAGCCAGCATGGGCAAGCTGGGCTTCGACATCGTCTTCAGTAAGCTCAGCGAGCAGGATAAAGCCTTTGCCCAGCAGGCGGTGCGCAGCTACGATGGCTTCAAGGACGTGGTGTGGCAAGGGGAACAGTACCGCCTGGCCAATCCCTATGAGCAAGACATTGCGGCCTTTGCCTATGTCACGGCCGATAAAAGCCGGGCCATCGTCTTCAACTACCTTACCGACACGCGCCAAAAAATAACGGCTACCCCGCGCCCCGTGCGCCTGGCCGGCCTCGACCCGCAAAAAAGCTATCGTATCAAAGAGCTTAATCTCTACCCAGGCACTACCTCCACGCTGCCCCCGGATAAGGAGTACAGCGGTGACTTTCTACTTAACGTGGGCTTCAACCCCAACGTAACATTGACTCGCACCAGCGTGGTGCTGGAAGTGACCGCAGTGGCCCATTAAAGAGGGCATCTAGTTGCCCGGCTGCCAGCATGCTGAAAAGAAGCATCTAAACCGGAACAAATGGCCCTCGCTGGAACAGGGCTGGCTTGAATCCTAGCTATCGCAGCGCGCCCTGTAAGCACGAATACGCACAGCTTTTGCTGAACTTAGCCTACCAGCAGCTATGCCAGCACCAACTTCTGCGCTCGGTTGTCGGTACGCTGGAGTGGCTGGTGGACCGCATGGCCGAGTAGCTGCACCGCGAATCGTTTTGCCGCCCCAAGTGATAATTCTTAACGCCCAGTCGTAGCAGCGCCAAAGAGACGGCAATAGTTACCGCCACCGATTTTACCAATCTCCTCCTCCGTGAAGCCGGTTTTGAGCAAGGCATCTACCACGGCGTAGTAGAAGCCTACCTTCTGGTCGGGCCAAGCCTCGTTGGTCCGCTCGCCGATGCGCGCGCGGCCTTTGCCGGAACCACCCGGCTCGCCAGCCCCACCTGGCCTGCCACCACCGGGCGGGGTGCCCACGCCGGGAGGTGGGCCGCTCGGTCCGGTGCCGGCATTGGGCGAGCGGTAAGGGGATGTCAGCTTGGTATCGGTGCCGAGGGCCACATGGTCGATGCCCGTGACGTCGACCATTGCCCGGATGTTTTGGGCATAGGCCAAGGGCGTATCGGCCAGGTGCGTCCACACGCCGATAACGCCGCCCGCATCGGCCATGATTTTTGCCTGCTCCTTGCTGATGAGGCGCGGGCGCATCATCTGGGCCATGCCGGGGTTTTGGCCCAACTGGGTGTCGAGGCCGGTGTGTGAGATGAGGAAAGGCTTGGTGGTGACTTTCAGTGCCGCGTTCAGGGTGTCGTTGCTGGCGTGGGCCAGGTCGAGGAGCATCCCCAGGCGGTTGGCTTCCTTGATAACTTCGGCCCCGAAGGTGGTGAGGCCGCCCAGCTTGGCGGGGTTCGTATACACGTCGCCCAGCGGCACCGAGGCGTCGTTATCATGCAGCAGGCCCAGGTGGCGCAGGCCGCGCTGGTAGGCCACGGCCAGCCGCTCCAGCTTGCCTTCCAGAAAGTGCGCACCCTCCACGGCCTGCACCACGGCGGGTTGGTGCCGGGCATGGGCGGCTTGCAACTCGGCTAAGGTCAGCGCGCGCCGCAGGTGGTTGCGCTCAAGCACTTGGTCCATGGCCGTCAGGCCGTTAAGGAAGCGTTCGTAGGCCTGGCCGGGGGTAGTCAGGCGCTGGTAGTCCACGGCAAAGGTCGTGCAGATGGCTGCCAGCCCCGACTTCTTCAGCTCGCCGGCCAGGTCCACGGCGGGACCGGGCAGCTCGGCCGTAATCAGTGGCACGTCGACGTGGTTGTGGGTGTCGATGCCCAGCGTGTTGGCAACGATGGCGGCCACCCGCGGGTCCACTTCGGTCGCAGCCCACGCATGGAGGGGGCGCAGGGCCAGGGAGGTGCCCGCGCCCCCTACCGTCGCCATAAACTTGCGCCGGGACCAAGGAGCCGGAGAATTTTTCATCTTCTGTCGAATTGAATGCAGTGGTGAAAGAAGGGCTTGTGTCAACGCAGCGGCTTGGCGCACACGCTAAAAATTGCCACCATAGTCGCTGAGCCGGTCGCGCCACACGGAGTGCGGATGAACCGTGCCGGGAAAGTCGCGGCTCTCCTGCGCCGAGTACTCAAGCCACAGGCGTGGCCCGTCCAGCCGCACATAGTCGCCGGCCTGGCCCATGGTGCCCCCGCCGGCGTAGGTCAGGTATGTTTCGGGCAGCTGGGCGGTGTAGGCAGCCAGTACGGGGGCCGCCGTGGCCGGGTCCAGGTCATTGACGTAGCGTTGTAGGGCTTGCTGCACCAATTGCTGCTGCGCCGCGCTCAGGCTCCTCACTTTTATGCCCTGCCTGGTAGTCGGAAACTTCCCATCCTGCCCCGGCCCCAGCAGCACATCGTGGAAGCTACCGGTGAGTCGGGCCCCCACTTGCTGCGAGTTGTTGAGGCTAGCCAGCAGCGCGGCGAAAGCTTGCTTTTCCTGGGTCATGGCCTGGTAGGTGTGGCCGTTGGCCGTGACGGCTGCCATGGGCTCAATACCCCGAAAGGTGGGCGTCACGCCCGCTATTCGGCCGGCTTTGTAGGTATTGGCAAAGGCGTAGTGGTGCCCGCCGTATTGCAGTTCCCACTGCCCGCTCAGGCTGGGCTCGCCCAGCAGGGCCAGGTAATAGTTGCCCGCTCCGAACGTATCGGTTTGCTTGGTAGCTACCCCTAAGTAGGTGTCGGCTGCCAGCTCGCCTTCTAGCTCATCGTAGCCCTCGTTGGGTACGCCCTGCGCCAGCACGCTGGCCATGAGCACCTTGGCCGCGGCTAATTGCGATGCTGAGAGTTCGCTCAGGCTGATGCCCACGCGCTGGGGCCGCGAGAAGCGCTGCGGAAAGTTGGACCAGCGCACGGCATCGGCCTTCGAGTACGGCAGTTGTACCCGCGCCAGCTGCGCGGGAGTAAGCGTGGCCTTGAAGGCCTCGGTCAGGCACAGCACTTTGGCCAGCCGCTGCACCGCGCCGCAGCCCGGTGCAGCGGCTGGCTGCGTACGCTCCCGGGGCGCCACCCCTGCCAACGGCAGCCAGGGCTGCCCCAGCAGCAGCAGCCCGAGCGCCAACAGGCTACCACCCCCCAGGCTGAAGAAAGAATACCGCATGTGAAAAGAATAAGCGAGGATGAGCGCGCTAGTGCACAAAATCAAAAATACCGGCGCTGGCTAAGGAAAGAAACTCTTCTCGACAAGCCCCTGGTAATTGCCGCCGTAGCTTTCTAAAGGGTCGCCCCAGGCTAAGCGCAAGTAGCTTTCCGGCCCGCTACTGCGGCCCCGCCAGCCGGGCGAGAACCTATCTACTTCCAGTACCCGCAGCTTGGTCAATCTGGAAGCAGTTGTCGGCCAACTCTACCTGACCACCCTGCTTGGGCGGCGGGTGAGCCTGTACCTGAATTCCCCGCCCGAGGGTCTGCTGCTACTGCCACTGGCCGACGACCAACCGCCGACCCCTACCCCCACGCCGGAGACGGCCACGTCGGCTAGCCCTCACGCAAAGGCCCGGCCTACGCAGGGTAGGCCGGGCCTTATCGAGTAAAGCAGGTGAGCAGGTAGGTGGCTCTATTGCAGCGTTACGCGGCTCGTGACGGCCGTTTCGCCGGCGGGCTGCACGCTCAGCAGGTAGCTGCCGGCGGCCAGGCCCACGGTGGGCACCTTGGCCATGAGGCCGCTAAAGGTGCCGCTGCCCACGGTTTGACCCAGCGTGTTACGCAGCGTGTAGGTAGCTGACTTAGCCGCTTTGGCCAGTACTACGTCGATGCCCTGGCCGCTAGCTACGGGGTTAGGATAGGCAGTGAAGACGGTGGTGGCCGCCGCGCTGCTGCTGGCCGCGCGGGTGCCCAGTACCGTGGTGTAGGTGCCGTAGAAATTGCCGCCATAATCGCGGGCTCGGTCGCGGTAGATGCTGTGGTAGTGAATATTATTGCGAAAGACCACCCCGGTCTGGCACACAAATTCCACCCACACGTTTGGCCCGTCGATGCGGGCATAGTCCCCGTTGGTCGTAAACTGGCCCGTGCCGGAGTAGGAAATGTAGGTACTGCTGAGCTGCGACTTGTAATAGTTAAGCAGCGTAGCAGCCGTGGCATCATCCACATCGTTGACCCAGGGAGCCATCGCCGCTACTACCAAGTCCTGCTGCGCAGAGCTGAGTTGACTGCACTGAATGCCCACGCGGGTGCTCGGGAACTTACCGTCGTTACCCGGCCCCAGCACCACATCCGAGAAGGTGGAGGAGAGCTTAGCTGTGGCCTGCTGCGTACTGCTCAGGCCCTGAATCATGGCCAGCATCGTGGAGGCCTCGCTGCTGAGCGGGGCCACGGTGGTACCACTGGAAAAAATACCGCCCGTGGAAGTGAAGCTCAGCGGCTCCACGCCCTCAAATTTGGGGGTAGCGCCCGTTACGTTACCGTTCCCGAAAGTGATATTGGTGGCCAGGTGGTGGCCGCCGTATTGGAGCATCCAGGTGCCGGTCGTGCTGGGCGTACCCAAAAAGGCGATGAAGTAGATGCCGGAGCCGTAGCCACTTCCCCCGCCGTTGGCGTTGAGGTAATCGTCGGCGGCCCGAATCTGCTGCGTTTCGTCGTAGCCCTCGCCGCTGCCCGTGCCGGTGGCCGCTCGCACCACGGCTAGGGCCGCCGTTTGCTGGGCAGTGCTCATATTGGCGAACTGCAGGCCGGTGCGGCAGTTGGTGCCACAAGGCAGGTTTGACCACTTGAGGACGGTAGTCGAGTTGAAGGGCTGCAATACCGCGCCCTGCGTCGCAGCGCTAATGCTGCCTTGCTGCGCGGTGCTGAGCGTGGCCAGAAAGGCGTTCGCCGCCGTTACCACGTCGCTCACCGCAGTAGCTTGCTGCGTACGCTTTGTGCTTTTAGTAGCACGGGGCATCAGTTTCAGCGTGTTATGCTCCGCCGTGTGCTGCCGGAAGGCCATGAGGGCCAGTAGGGCTCCCGTAGAAGCCACGCAAGTAAAGATTCTCATAGGGGTTGGAAAAAATGAAAAGGGGTAAAGAAATACGGAATGCCTGCACCTAACAGACATGTTGATAGATGATTAGTACGCGATTTAACAGCTAACTGGTAAGGTTGCTACGGTCAACTGGGGGGGCGGCTACCTCCTGCAGCTGGCTATAGCTGGTTGAGCAGAATTACTCGACTAATCCAGCCCAGCCTCACCTTCCGGTTAGGCGCGGCCGGTTTCGCTGGTAGAGCAGCAGGGCTGCGCCCGCCAGCGCGGCCAGCAGCCAGGGCGCGTAGGGCACGGCAGCCGACAGCGCCCGCGTGAGCACGTTGCCGTCGCCGCTGAGCCGCTCCACCAGCCAGGCGCTGGCGGCCAGGCCAGCCAGCGCGGCCCCGCCCCCACGCACGTAATCATAGTAGGGCGTGCGGGCCAGCAGCAGCAGCCACGGCACGGTGCAGGCCACCACCAGCAGCTGCATCAGCTCGATGCCGAGGTTGAAGCCCAACAGGCTCAGCGCCAGCGGCCCGGCCTCCAGGTGCAGCGCGGCCAGAGTGCCTGCGAAGGCCAGCCCATGCACCAGCCCAAAGCCGGCGGCCACCCAGGCTTCGCGTCCCGGAAACAAAGGCCGTGCCGCGTGGGCCGCCGCCACCAGAATGGACACGGCAATGAGCACCTCCACGGGCTGGCCCGGTAAGCGTACCCACCCGAGGGTTCCTACCAGCAGCGTCAGCGAGTGCCCCACTGTGAAGGCCGTGACCAGCAGCAGCAGCCGGCGCAGGCTGTAGCGCACACCCCCAAATGGCCCCCAGCGTCGTGCGCCCGCCGCCAGCAGTAGGGGCGCGGGTAGCAGCAGGGCTAGTAAAAAGAGCAGGTGGTCGGTGCCCTCGGCGATGTGGCGGGTGCCCAGCTGCACCATCGCCCGAAAGCCGGTCCAGGCGCTGCCCTGGGCCAGGTCCACGGCCAGCGGCGGTATCACGCTGTTGACCACATCCATCTCGATGACGCCCACCTGCGTGGCGGCACTGTCGGCCTCGGCCAACTGGCCGGTAGCCCAGTCCTGACGCACGGCCACCAGAATTTTGTGCGTCACCACCTGGTGCAGCACGGCGTCGTCGCGCAGCACGAAGCGGCGCACATCACTGCCCGGCGGCGGGGTGAGGCGCAGGTAGGCCAGCAGCTCGTCGTAGGGGCCATTGAGGGGGTTTTGCTGGTGCTCCACGGCTAAGCGGCCGATGCGTAGGGCCCAGTAGCGCCCATCGGGGCTTTGCACCCGCACGTGCCGGGCCAGGTACTGCCGCAGGGCCGGCCCGTAGTGGGGCAGCACGGCGGCGGCCGAGTCGCCCACGGCGTGCCCGAAAGCGGGCTGCAGCTCGGAAAGCGGCAGGTGCAGCTCGGCTTCCAGTCGGTGCGGTTGCACCGTCAGCAGCACTTTCGAGGTGGGCATGGGGTGGGCCTGGGCCGGCCGGCCGGCCCCTAGGGCTAGCAAGGCAACGAAGGTGGCCAGCAACCAGCGCCCCGCAGGTGGCAATGAGCAGCTCATAGGCAAGGTGAAGTGCAGCCCCGGCCCCTAGGGGCCGCCAGGCGTGCAACAAGCAAATTAGTCGGGAAATAAAACGCGAAACTACCTGGGCGCTGCGGCGGCTGGAATCCCCTTGCCCAGCGAGGCGGAAGTTGAAATGTTCAGCACCTTAACGTCCAGTTAGTTAATAAACAAGGGTTTAAGCTTACTAATTGCCGCCGTAGTCCTTGGTTTTGTCGCGCCACACAGAGTGGGGGTGGGTAGGCGAGAGCACGATGCCGTTCTGGCACGAGTACTCAATCCAGACGCTGGGCCCGTCGATGCGCACGTAGTCGTTGCGGGTGGTCATGGCCGTGGTGCCCGAGTAGGCCACGTAGGTGTTATCCAGCTCGCTGGCGTACTTGGCCAGGATGGTAGCCGCGTCCGCGTCGTCGGTGTCGTAGACGTAGGTTTTGATAGCAGCCAGCACCAGGGCTTTCTCAGCCGCCGTCATTGTAGCGCACTTCAGGCCCACCGCGGTGGCGGGGAAATTACCGTCCTGCTGCGGGCCGGCCACGAGGTCGGAGTAGGTGGCGCTCTGCTTGGCCGTGGCCTGCTCGGTGCTGGTCAGGCCGGTGAGCATGGCCGAGAAAGCGGCGGCTTCCTGCTGCAAGGGCTGGTTGCTGGTGCTGTTCCAGGTAAAGGTGGCGAAGGGCTCCACGCCCCGGAACGAGGGCGTCGCACCCACCAGTGCCCCGTCTTTATAGGTATTGGCAAAGGCTAAGTGGTGGCCGCCGAATTGAATCTCGAAGGTGCCCGTGGTGGCCGGCGTACCCAGAAAGGCGAGGTAATAGTTGGCCGCCCCGTAGGTCGAGCCGCCGCCGTTGGCATTCAGATACTCGTCGGCGTTGAGCAGTTGCTGAATCTCGTCCCAGCCCTCGTTGGTGGTCGTGCCGGCGATTTCTTTGATAAGGGCCTTGGCGTACTGTACCTGTACGGTAGTCATGGCTCCGAAATTCAGCCCGATACGCTTGTTGTTGCCGTTGACGAGGCCCTGTGGCAGGTTAGACCACCGCTTGGCATTCGCAACCGAGTAGGTGGTTTGCAGGGTGGTAATCTGCGAGGCGTCGAGCTGTGACTTGAAAGCCTCGGCCAAGCAAATGACCTTGGCGATGCCCGTGGCCGTGGAGGTGCAGGTACTCACCGTTATAGGGTCGGGGTTCGAAGTAGAGCTGCTGCCGGAACTGCTGCTGTTACTCGTAGTATCATCCTTTTTGCAGGCGCTGAAGCTGGCGGCCAGGGCCAGCAGCAGTCCCCAGGTCGAGAGGCGTGGCATAAACTAAAGAGAAAAGAAATAGAAAATAAAGAATGGAAAACTGCCGTCGGCGCTGGCTGGCTAGACCGGTAACGTAGGTTCAACCTAATCGCTTAGTTGGGCCGAAACTAAAAACGCTCACCACTCCAGGGGCTGAACAATCGACCTATCTGCTATCCGGCTCGACTATTCGGCGCAACGGTATGCTTAGGCGCTCCTGACATGCTGGCCAACGGAGTCCCAGATGCGCTACTGCGAGCGTCTGGACATTAGGTCTCGTAGTTCATGGTGGTCACGTAGTAGGCTGGCGGCCAGTAGCCAAGCCACTTTGGGCTCGAAAAGCGGTAAGGATTTCGTTCGATTGGTTATCAACTTATTTACCATCGTGCGAAGAAGAAAAAGGGTGCAATCATTGAAGAGTTGTCAATTGCTTGGTGGAATAGCTGAGGCGTGATTAGGCAGCCACTTTAGTAGAAGAGACGTGAGGTGGCCTTTACCCCCACGACGCCCTTCATAATCTGTTTCTATTTTCAACACTTGCTAAGTATGCGCTTGTCAATCAGCAAATTGGTTTTGCTGAAATCAGGTACTGAGCCGTTATAAAGAGCGGGCCAATTTGTTTGCTAAAAAGACCCGCTGCCCAGGGACGGGGAGGCCAGTGTAAGAGAGGGGGCCTTGGGGCCTTCGCATCCGGCCGGCGCGCGTCGGCGCTGCCAGCAGCATAGTGGGCGTACCGCTTTAGAGGACCTCTTTATTAATTAGGCGCTGATAAAAGACTGGCAGGTAATAGTCTAACCCAAAGACGTACTGCCTGCCCTACTAAATTCAGACTTGGGCGTAGGGGTGGACGCAGCTTCAAGCATCTACCTATTACCGGGTGCAGCATGGGACTCAGTCGAGGCAGCCCTGGTAGCTACTCATTAGGTTGTCTGCTTTTGTAATACGTTGCCAATGCTTACTACTACTACTACTAAACTTACTGCCGTGCTCGCTTCGGCGGCGCTCCTTGTTGCAGCGGTAGCTTGCCAAAAGCAGTCTCCCCTACCCACGCCGTCGAGCGCCCAGACGGTGCAGGGGCTGGCAGCCCTGCCCCTGTCGGCCGCGGTGCCCGTCGACAACCCAACAAACCCCGCCAAGGTTGACCTGGGGCGCGCCCTGTTCTGGGACCCCGTGCTCTCGGGCGGGCGCGACGTGAGTTGCGCGACCTGCCACCACCCTGCCACCGGCTACGCCGATGGGATTGACCTGGCCATCGGCGAAAACGGGCAGGGCCTCGGTACTACGCGGCGATTTCGGACTCCTAATACTATTCCCTTCGGCCAACGGAACAGTTCGACGGTACTCAATTCGGCCTTTAATGGCCTGACTACCAACGGGGCCGTAGACCCGGCCCTGGCCCCGATGTTCTGGGACAGCCGGGCCCAGTCGCTGGAAATCCAGGCCCTTCGCCCATTGGCGACCCTGGAAGAGATGCGTGGCCACCAATATGCCGAGGGAGCCGTGCCCGACTCGGTGGTGGCGCGGCTGCGGGCCATTCCAGCCTACTCGGCGCTGTTCCAGGCAGCATTTACCGAATCCACTCCCCTCACGGCGGCGAATGTGGGAAAGGCCCTGGCCTGCTTCGAGCGCACCCTTATTGCCACCGACTCACCCTTTGATCAATATATGCGCGGCACGAGTGCGGCACTAACGACGCAGCAGGTGCAGGGGCTCCAGGCATTTGTGCAGAGCGGCTGCGCCAACTGCCACAGCGGCCCCATGCTTAGCGACTATCAACTGCACGTAATGGGCGTGGCCGATAACAGCAAGCACACTACTTCGGACACGGGTGCCAACGGCACCTACGCCTTCCGCACTCCCAGCCTGCGCAACGTAGCTCTCACGGCGCCCTACATGCACAGTGGTACCCTACGCACGCTGGGCGATGTACTCAATTTCTACGACAATGGTCGCGCCACGGCCAACCCGCACGTGAGTACCGCTCAGCGCGATACCCAGTTTCCGGGCCGGGTAGCTAATGCGCAGGCCATCATTGCCTTTCTCAACTCCCTAACGGCCGTTACCTACGACCGTACCGTGCCCGCCACGGTGCCCAGCGGCCTGGCCGTGGGCGGCAACATCCACTAGCTGCCCGCAAAATTCCTGTTGGCTGAATAACAAAAGGTTAGAGGCGACTGGCAAACATTTTTGAAATAAAATGCGGCGGCCAGTAGGGGTAACGACCTCCCCACGCATCTTCTTACTGAGCTGCCCGCCCCACGCCTAAGCCGGCGGGCACCACTACCAAAGGAGGGTTCATTGCTTACGCTGACACGTTATGCACCACACTGCTTATTCTTTCGGGAGCGCACTGCCCGGCCAAGTTGGCAGCGCATGGGGCGAAGCCAGGCGGGCAGCCACGCCCCCTCGCCCGGCCCAACCAGCCCCCCAGGGCTGGTCTGATGCACTCACCCAGTACCAGGCCATTTACGAGGAGCTGCTGGCCAGCCCCGAATGGGGCGGCCCCGACGAGCGCCCGGCCCCTGGCCAGCTTCCCCTTTCGGCGTGCGACCTCACCCGGGAATTAGCGGGCTGGTCGCCGCCCCAGCCGGGCGCACGCTGAGTGGCAGCAAAGTCAATATGCTGCTAATGTGAGTTTTATTCATAATGTTATTCTGCATCGTGCAGTATCTGGTATCCATTTTGGCGGGGCGGGGCCGCGCCTGGGCAGGGCTTATTACCTGGCTGGCAGTACTGCTGGTGGCCAGCCCGGCCCGGGCCACGCACATCGTGGGCGGTGAGCTCGACTTGCAGCACCAGACGGGCAGCACCTATACCCTCACGCTCACCCTCTACTTCGACGCCATCAACGGCAACGCGGCGGCGCTCGACCAGTCGCTCGTGGCCGGTATTTTCGACAAGGCCACCAACCGGCAGCTGCAGAGCGTAACGCTGCCGCTCACTAGCAACACATTCGTAAGCTACACCAATCCGGCCTGCGCCGTGGGCTCGCTCAGTACGCGCAAGCTGCTGTACGTGAAGGATATTACTCTCGACGCAGCCACTTACGCCAGCGCCCAGGGCTACTACGTGGCCGTGGAGCGGTGCTGCCGCAACCTGGCCATCAGCAACATCGTGAACCCCGGCGGGGCGGCCCAGACCTTTTACCTAGAGTTTCCGGCCGTGGTGCGCGGCGGGGCGGCATTCATTGACTCCACGCCGCGCATCTTCCCGGCCCTAGGCGACTACGCCTGCGCGGGCAACCTCTTCTATTACGACTTCGGTGGCCAAGACCCCGATGGCGACTCGCTGGCCTACGATATGGTGACGCCACTCAATGGCCACTCCACGGCCCTGAATCCGTCCCCGCTGCCCGCCGCCGCGCCCTATACTACCGTGACCTGGACCACTGGCCTCGGCCCCGCCAACCAAATACCCGGCGCGCCGGCCCTGGGCATTGACGCGCATACCGGGCGCCTTACGGTGCGGCCCAGCCGGCTGGGGCTGTTCGTGTTCGGGGTGCGCTGCGCGGAGTACCGAAAGGGCGTAAAAATTGGCGAAACGCGGCGTGATTTTCAGCTTTACGTGCTCAGTTGCCCCCAGAATAATTCCCCTGTGGTGACGGTGCAGGCTAACGGTCGTGCCTACCGCCCCGGCCGCGACACGGTGCGCATTGTGCCCGGTGGCCCCCGGTGCCTCACGCTGCGCTACACTGACCCCGACGCTAACTCAGTGCTTACGCTCACGGCCGCGCCCGTCAATTTCAGCGACGCGGCCACCGCCCCGAGCTTCACCACCACGACCAGCGGCACGGTGCGCGCTGGCGGCCAGCCCGATACACTTACGGCTACGCTCTGCTTCCCGGTGTGCGCCGACACCAAGGGCAAGGTGTACCTGCTCGATGTGCTGGTGGCCGACAACGGCTGCGCCCTGCCCAAGCGCGATACTGTGCGGGTGGCCTTCGTGGCCACGCCGCCTCCCAGCACCGTGCCGGTGCTTACTAGCAGCTTTCCGCCCGAGGTAGCTGGTACCACTACTACCGTGCGGGTGGCGCTGGGCCAGCCTTACGTGGCTACCCTGCTGGGCACCGATACGGCCCCGAATGCGCTCACGCTCACGGCTACGGGCGTGGGGTTCGACCTGGCTGCCGTGGGTATGAGCTTCGCGGCCCAGAATGGGACGGCCCGCGCTACGGCCACCTTCAACTGGCAGCCGGGCTGCGGCCTAGCCACGGCCGGCGACAGCGGCCTGGTGGTGCGCTTTGACCTGGTGCAGGGCAGCCCCGCCTGCACACCGCACACGCGCACGCGCCTTGTCCGCTTCGTGGTGCCCCGACCCAGTGACTCGCTGGCCTTTCGCCCGCCCAACGTCATCACGCCCAATGGCGATGGCCTCAACGAAGTCTTCACCCTCGACCAGGCCCTGCCCGCTGATTTCTGCGCCAGCCAGTTTGCCGGGGTCAGTATTTTCTCTCGCTGGGGCCGGCTTATGTACCAGTCGGCCACGCGCAGCTTCAGCTGGCCCGGCGAGGGGGTGGGCGGCCTCTACTACTACCTCGTCACCTTCACCGATGGGCGCCGCTTCAAGGGCTGGGTAGAGGTAATGCCTTGACGGTTAATCCATTTCCTAGCTCTTGCCCTTGTTTTTTTTGTTTCCCTCACCCTTTTACCCCTCCCCTTTTTATGAAGCGTTTTTCTTCCCGCAGCGCAGCTTTTGCTACGCTAACCATCCTGGGTTTAACTGCCAGTACGGCGCTCACCGGCTGCTTTGAAAAAGGCGACAAGCAGAGCTGCACCCCTAAGGGCGCCACCTGCTCTACCACCGCCGTGGTTGTGGATTTGAGCAAAAAGACCGGCTGTGGCCTGGTGCTGCACCTGGCCGACAGCACCTACTTGGTGCCCACGGGTGCCAACTGGACTAACTTCCACGCCAAGGCCGGCGACAAGGTACTAGTGGGCTTCACGAACGTCAAGAAGCACAACTGTAACACCGACAGCACCAAAGCCGGCTGCTCGGCCGGGCCGCTGGTCGAGCTGGGCTGCATCAGCGTGAATACTACCACTACAACGACGAGCGCCAATTAGCCCTTGCTCCGCTCACTGGCCAGCAACCGAACAGGCACGTCCGACCGGACGTGCCTGTTCAGGTGACGTACCCTATTCTGCCCCTCCCCAAGCGGCTGCTCAGCCAAACGGTGAGGGGCACGTAGTTCGGGCCTTATGCCTAGACCTAAAAGCGCACGCCCAGCTGAACACCCGGCCACAGCCGCACCTGTGACCCGGCATCCAACCGGTTGACCCACAACCATTGGTCGCGACCAAATTCCCAGCGTGGCGGTAGCGGTTGCGGTCCCCGGTCGTGGGCAGTCGCCAGATTAAACGTCGGGCCGCCGACGAGCTGCCAGCGCCCGCCCTGCTTGAGCGCCCACCCTAGCTGGGGCCGAAGCTGGGTAAGGCCACTGGCGGGAGCATCCCGGTCGCCACCTATAAACCAATGCATCAGGTCGAGGCTGGGCGTGAAGCGGCCCCGGTGCCGGCCGGCCGTACCTAGGCCCACCCCCCAGGACAAACCGTTGGGCTGGGGGCCAAACGGCCCCACGGCCGCCCCCAGTACCAGGTATATACGCGGAACCCCTACTTTAAGCGCTACGCTCACGGGCAGGCTTTCGCTCACCCACGCCTCCCCATGCAAGTAGCTGGGGGGCAGCAGGTGGGCTCGGCTCATCGGCTCAGTTGCGCGGGGCACGGCCCCACCGCCAGCGGCCCCTGTCTCGGGGCGCGGTGTTACTGCCGGCAGAGCGGCCCCGACTAGCGCTAGCCCCCCCGCGGGAGTGCTGGCTAAGAAAGGCAGCGGCTCAACCGCACCTCTAAGCTGGGCCGGCTGAGCTAACGAGTGGCGGGCCACAGCAGGCAAGTCGGCTAGCTTTTCCCTAGCTCCCGCAAGAGCGCTTTTCGGGACCGGGTGCGGTGGCCGGGAGCGCAGGAAGTTGTCGTCCGGTATCGGTGCGGTGCTAGCCGGGGCATGGTGAGGCCTGGTCGCCGCCGACCGCCTGGCCAACTTTGCAGGCGCAGCTGAGAGGATTATTGCCTGAGGACCGCCCTTGCCCGACGCCCGCCCTTGAAAATCGGGGCGGGTGCCGGGCAAGAGTGGTGCGACAGGGAGTGCTGACGCAGGCGCCGGCCACGACTTGCCCGAGCTCCCCAAGGCGGCCTTCGCGCGGCCGCGGCCGTGGGCACCGACCGGTGGGCTGGCTGCCAGTGGGCCAGCTAGCCGCGTTTCTACCAACGGAGCGGGGGAGCTACTGGGAGGGCCTAGGTGGACCGTAGGGGAGGAAGCGAAGCCAGGCGGCTGGCCATTTACGGAGGTGACACCCGCCGGGGCGGCCACCCGCGCGGGCCAAAGCACGAGCTGCCCGGCCAGCAACCCATACGACAGGTGTTCGGTAGCCAGCACCTCGCGCAGTACCACCCTCAGCGGACGGGCGGGCCCCGGGCGCAGGGTGCAGGGGTGCGTCACGGGTACCAGCGAGCTGCTGTAGCTCGGGGGTACATGGCTCTGGCGCGCCAGCTCGGCCAGCACGGTGCCCAGCGGGTGGGTGCCAGGAGTAGGGTCTACCAGCCGCGTCAGCGCCGGCGCCGGGCCCTGGCCCCAGACCGGGCGGCCAATCAGCAGGCAACACGCTGCGACCAGCACCAGTCGCAATCGGTGGCTAGGGCCAGCAGGCGTAACAAGCATGCTCAAGGCGTAGAAGTTGGGGCGAGGAGCGCGGCCGCTGGTTGAGGAATGGCAACGGGCACGCCGCAGCCTGCACCCTGCAATTCGTAGCCGCCGCCACCCGTGGGGGTGAGGCGGCTGGCCGTAGCGACGGCCAGCACGGCCAGCACCTGGGCCGGCGGCTGCTTCACGAACGTACCGGTGAAGCGGCACAGCCCCAGCGCCGGGGTAGTCAGGCGCACGCTGGTGCCGAAGGTGGCGCGCAGCGTCTGGATAACCTGCGTGACCGGCGTGTCGGCGAAGCGTAGCGTATCGGTTTGCCAGGCCCGGAAGTTGGGGTCAGCGCTAGGCTGGCGCTGGAGGCGGCTTACTTCCCGGCCCGGTGCGTCGGTAGCCCGCAGGGCGGCACGTGTGCCGGCGAGCAGGTGTACGCTGTCGGGAGCGGCGAGGTGGCTGAGCCACACCTGCCCGCGGGTAACACTCACTTCCACCGAGTCTTCGGCCGCATAGGCCCGCACGTTGAAGGCTGTACCCGTCACGCGCACGCGGGCCGTCGTGGTGCTCACCGTAAAAGGGCGGGCCGGGTCCGGCACCACCTCAAAATAGGCTTCGCCTGTCAGCTGCACGGCGCGTCGGCCGGGGGATGGGGCGAGCCCCACCCCGGCGTAGCGCAGCCGCGAGTGTGCGTTCAGCCACACCGTGCTGCCATCGGGCAGGCGCAGTTGCCGGCGGCTGGCCGCACTGGCGTAGGTGAGGGCACGCTCCGGGGGGGCAAAAAGCCAGGTGCGAGCCAGCGCATAGCCCGCGCCCAGCAGCAGCGCCAGCCCGGCCGCCCACTGCCAGCGGCGACTGGCAGCTCGCTGCGGTGCTGGCCACAGCGGGCGCACCACCGGAGCTACGCTCACCGGGGGGACCGGGATGGCCTTTGGTGCGGTGGCCAGCTGCGGCCGGAAGCGCTGCCAGGCGGCCTCCACATCGGCTGGGGAAAAGAGCACGGGGCCAGCCGCCGCTTCGCCCGCCCGCTCCCAGGCGCGGGTCACGGTGGTCAGGATTTGCAGGTGGCTCGGGTCGGCCGCCACCCAGGCGCGTAGGTCAGCCCGCTCGCTGGCCGTGGCTTCGGTAGCCAGGTGGCGGGCAAGCAGCGCCCAGGGGGCATCGGCCGGGTCAGGGTAGCGTGGCATCATAGTAAAGCACTGGGCAGCTAAGCTGCCGGGATAAAACAAGGATACATCAGGGGCGCGCTACCCCCACGCGCACCCGCAAAATAACTGGTGCCACCGCTGCCAGGCGCGGCGGGCTGCCCGCGGACGGTGGCAAAAGCCTGGTAGCCGGCTTCAGCACGCCCGCGTACAGCAGCAGCCAGTACAGGTTTTTTAAGACGCCGGCCAGCTCGCGGCGCAAAATGCGCAGCGCTTTACCCATCTGATTTTCCACTGTTTTAGGGGAAATCTCCAGCGCCTCAGCAATCTGGTGGTAGCTCATTTCCTCGTAGCGGCTCAGCTCGAATACCACCCGGCACTGGGGGGGCAGTTGCGCCAGGGCCTGCTGCACGGCCGCGGTGGTTTCGGCCGCATGCAGGTCGGCCAGGGCATCGGGGGCCACCGGGGCCGTAGCGGGAGGCGCCTCGTCCCAGGCCACCTGGCGCTGGCTACGCTGCTGGTAACGCACGGCGGCATTTAGGCCCATGCGGGTGAGGTAAGCCCGGTAGGACTCAATGGCCGGCAAGTCCGCTAGGCCTTGCCACAGGCGCAGAAAAACGTCCTGCAAAATATCTTCTACCACAGCCCGGTCGGGTACTACCCGGTACACGACGGCCCCCAGCGGCGCATAAAAAGTCTTGAAAAGCTGTTCGATAAAGGCCGCTGGGTCCGTCTGGCGCAGCTGCGTCAGGCGCGCATCCAGGGCGGTATCATCGAATTTGGCCATGAGAGAAGAGTGCTAGAGTGCTGGCGCCAGGCCTCGGTTTGACGTGCAAAAGAGGCGTTGCTGCGCTAAGCTCTTACTAAAGTATCTAAAAGGCGGAGTTTATCAAATCGGACTCTTTATTGCCTCTGACAATGCCTGGTTTTTCATTGAGGAACCGGAAACTCACTTGCACCCCGGCTTTCAGCGACTATTCATAGAGACTATTACCACGCACCCAATTCTAAAGGCAAAAAACCTCACCGTCTTCCTGACTACGCACTCTAACCACATCTTGGACTTTGCAATTGCTGAGACAAATAGGGTGAATATTTTCTCTTTCCGCAAGGCAAAAGAGACAGTTGGAAAACCCGCTTACCAAATCCAACTCACTGCTCGCCACGACTTAGAAGCGCTGGCGGCCCTGGGTGTGCAGAACTCCTCTGTATTTCTAGCAAACTGCACCGTATGGGTAGAAGGGATTACTGACCGTATCTACCTCACGGCTTATTTAAAGGCCTATCTGAAACACCTGCAATCTAAGGTTTCACTTATTGAGGGGCTTCACTACTCCTTTCTGGAGTATGCCGGCGCGAATGTGGCCCACTATACTTTCAGCGCTCAATTATACGACGGCACTATCTCCACGCAAACGTTGCAGGACATCAAAGGCATGTCGATTTCAAACCGCATCATGCTCATTGCTGACCAGGATGCGGGGAAGAAGACGAAGCGCGATGAGCGGCTCATCGATGATCAAAATCCAGGGTTTGCCTACCGCATCCTAGATGTTCGCGAGATTGAGAACTTGCTTTCGCCGGAAGTCATCGCCGAGACGTTGCACAAGCTCTACAAGAAGAAGTTTGATGCGAGCTTGCTAAAGGTGGAGGAATACCAGCATGAGTACTTAGGCAGTTATCTACGGGGCAAGTTTTCAAGCATTCCCGACAATTTTGCTCCTAATGATGGCAGCGGTACCATCGGCACCGCTAAGAAGCGCCTATTCGCTGAAAAAGCCGCAGAATCCATCACTTCATGGCAATTACTCACTTTAGAAGCACAGAAACTTACGGAGCAAATCTTCAACTTTATCCTAGACCACAACCCACGCTTGGGCCGCAGTTGATGCGAAGCAGCCTCCATAGCCGAAGTATAGCTACGTTCTGGGCTTGAATTGGCTGTACCGATTTCTAAAAAAGCCTTTGACATCGTATAGTTGCTCCATCTCAAGTCCAATAAGATACTGGACTTCGAGAAGCTTGCTATTAACAATAGGATATCTGCGCACATAAACAGCTTGCTGCATACTCTTTTCGACTCTGTCAGCCTCGATACACACAGCGGATACGATGTCGACTAATTGCCTCAGTTGTAGCACCAATTCTCTGCTACTCCAAGTGGTAAGTGTAGCAAATTTCTTCGTAGCACTTGCCAGCATCTCGGACCCCAAATCCATTTCGAAATACTCGTAATATGTTCCGCTGCCATCATCCGCCTCCTTGTACATCGACAGGATACTCAACATCTCTTCGGCGGCTTCAATGGCTTTCATCCGCTTATCAATCACCTTTTTGTAGTAATCGTTGCGGTACTCCTTATCCTTCGACTTCCAGGCAACCCAAGCCGCAAGGCTTGAAGAAGCCAGCGAAGCCATTGCCGCCAGCGAAGCCGCAATAAGTACAAAGTAGACGGCATAAGGGTGCTTGTCCGTTACTGACGTGTTCAATTGCTGGGACGCGGCCGGCTGAATGTTGCTTGGTGCTGCTACAGGCCCAATGGGTTTAGAAGCCGCAACCAGAGATACTTGTGATGAGGCCTGAGCATGAGAGGGTGATACACTACCGAACAAGACAGCCACAATAAGGCTGACAAACAGTAATGTCCGCCCCCTTTTTTGACCATGAATGATTTGCCAGTCGCCGATTGCAGTAGCTACGCAGCAAAGAAGTAGAATGAAGTTCACATCCCGAATAAGCACAAAACTACCGGTTGATAAGCCAAGGATTTCAGGAGTAAAGTGTAAGTCCTACTGCCACCTTGCAGGCACCACTAGAGAACAAATAATCGGCAGGGCTACTTGCTCCATTGCACGAACACATGCTCCTCGCCGGCTAGCTCCTCGTCGATGATAGCCGCGATAAGGGTCCAGTCCCCCCAGCTAGCCCTGCACCAAGCGCTGGATAGCCAATCCGGCGGCCAGCATAGGCCTGCTTGACGCCCCGAAAGACTTGTTGAATGGCGGCATAATCTGCTTTTAGTCCGCTTCCCCGCCAGTTATACTGCGTATACCCATTGACAATGACCAGCACTTTCCCTGGGACATCTACGTGGGCCACGGAATAGGTGCCGAGTTTAGTGCGGTCCCCGGCTACCGTAGTGAGGTCAGCCTCATAGGCAGCGGGAAATACCTGTTTGATCGTTTTGGCGATACCGGCGCCCATCTGACAAAAGCAATTGCAGCCGTGTACGATCACATCAAATTCGCCTGCCTTCGCTTTCTGGACTAAGTCACCTTGTTCTGTTTGCATCATCTATTTGCCGATTTGTCCCTAAGGTAAAACTAGTCCTCTCAAACGTCTTATAATTTCTTTTATGGGAAGTAGCGGCCCAAAGGAGCTAGCAACTGGTAAGGGCCAGCTTGTTTTCTCCCAGCGCCTACTGGGCTTTGCACACGCGACGCGGGCTAGGGGCAAGTGTCTCGTCCGGCTACAGCTTTACAGGTGGAAGAAATAATCCGGTGTACGCTGGGCAGTGCTGCCTGGTAGTCCGGCTAGGACTTTACAGGGAGGCAAGATAGGGGTAAGGACGTGTCAGCTAGGGGCTGGGGTTGGTAGTAGCTCTTCCAGCGCCGTCGCAGCAGGCTTTCTTGGCCGTGGGCTTGGTTAGGCGTAAGCAGGTCGCAGCTGCTGTGCGGACGTAGCTCATTATAGGCCTGGACGGCTGCCGCGACCTGGGCTTTGGCTAGGGTGAAGCTGGGCAGGGTGTCAGCCAAGCCAAACTCGGCTTTCAGGATGCCACTGACCCGCTCGGCCACCGCGTTTTCATACGGGTCGCCGTGCTGGGTCATGCTCAAGGCGATGCCGTGTGCTTCGAGCAGCCCGACGTACTCGCGGGCTGCATACTGCAAGACCCGGTCGGAGTGGTGAATTAGCGCTCGGTGCGGGTAATGGCGGCTAGCCAGCGCCTGCTGCAGGGCACTGAGCGTGCCCTGCACCGACAAGTCGGGGTGTAGACAGGCGCCTACAATCTTACGCGAGTAGAGGTCGGTAATCAGGCTCAGGTAGCTCCAGCCGCTGAGCAAGCGCACATACGTGATGTCGCTGACCCAGACCTGCTCGGCCTGGGTGACCGTCAGATGCGTAATCAGATTTGGGCGCCGCGCCAGCGGCAAACACGTCTGGGTCGTGACCACGCGCCGCTTGCGGCGGCGCACCAGCAAGCCGTGGCGCGCCAGCAATTGAAAGAGATAATCGCGGCCGACGCGGCCGGCGTGCTCGCCTAGGTGCGGCTGCAAGAGCAGGTGCAGCTTGCGCGTGCCCAGCTGCGGCAGCTGGAGGCGAAGGCCCGCCACTAGGTCCAGCACTAGGCCATCGAGCACGGCCTGCGCGGTGGCGCGGCGCTGATGCTCGTAAAATGCGTTCCGGCTTTTGCCAAACAGTCCGCAGAGCATCCCCACGCTCAGGTGAGGATAGCGCTGCCGCATTACGTCGACGGCTTGGCACCAGCCTTTTTTCGGATGGCGATGTGGTAAGTAGCCTCGGCTTGGTCGATGAGCGTGTGCAGGGCTTCGAGCTGCCACTGGGCCTGTTTCAGTTGCGCTGCCAGGTCCGCAGCCTCGGCCGTAGCAGGTGGGGTACTAACGGATGCGAGTGGGGGACCATCGGCGGCTTCGGTAGCCGCTTGCTCGGCCACCCAGCGACGCAGCGTGCGTTTGAGGCGCAGACCATACTTGCAGAGGGCTTCGTCCTCGGTGAGGTGGCCCGCGCGCAACTCGCGGGCAATCTGCTGTTTTTGGGCCGGGGTGAACACAGGGGGACGCATGGGCAGGGTGGGCGCTAAGTGGGCGTATCGCAGCCACTTCTGCAAGGTCGAAGGGCCGAGGCCAAGTTAGGCCGTCACCTGACTGGGGGCCGTGCCGGCCGCGACTAGGCGCAGGGCTTCTTGCCGAAACGAAAGTGGATAATGCGCATTTTTGGCCCGGCGCACGGGCGGCTCAAACGGACTCATTTGGTACGAGCTTAGTGTAAAGCTCTCGCCGGACGAGACAGTACAGCAAAACGAGCGTTCTCCTGTACAAATTATCAGCGCTCCCGGCCCCCGGCAACCAGGGCGCGAAACCGGCTGATTCGGTACAGCGAACCTGTTCAGCAATCAAGGTACATAAAACGTGCTCACCACTACGGTACGCCTGTACTTTTACCCTATGAACATCGGCTACGCCCGCGTCTCGACCCGCGACCAAAACCTGGAACTGCAACTCGATGCCCTCACTAAAGCGGGCTGCGAACTCATCTACCAAGAAAAAGTGTCCGGGGCCCGCGCCAGCCGCCCCGAGCTCGACCAGCTGCTGAGTCGGCTGCGCCCGGGCGACACGGTTTACATCTATAAGCTCGATCGACTGGGGCGCTCACTCAAGCACCTGCTGCAGGTCGTGGGCGATTTGCAGCAGCAGGGCGTGGGGCTCGTCTCGCTCACCGACGCCATCAACACGACTTCGGCCCAGGGCCGGCTCGTGTTTAACTTGTTTGCCTCCCTGGCCGAGTTCGAGCGCGAGCTCATCCGCGAGCGCACCCACGCCGGGCTGGCCTCGGCCCGCGCCCGGGGCCGGCTGGGCGGCCGCCGGCGGGGCCTCAGTGAAGAGGCCGAGCGCACGGCCATCGTGGCCGAGACCCTCTACCGCGAGCAGACGCTTGGCGTCAACGAGATCTCCAAGCGCCTGCACATCTCTAAAGTCACGCTCTACAAGTACCTGCGCCACCGCGGCGTCGTCATCCACGCCCACCGCCAAGCCGCCGAGTAGCCCCTCTATTTTGACCAGAGTTCTGCAACAGCCACGAACGACTAAGTAATGTCTTGTAAGAGAGTTTAAAGCACCCACAGTGCCTCCACCAGGCCGTACAATACAAACGCAGATCAATGTATCTCTTGCTGGCAGGCCACTTACCTAGCTATCGTCCTGCGCTGCTACCAATTCCGGTATACCGCGGTTAATTGAGGAGGCTAGCCCTCTTTTTTCGGGCACCGCCACGCGCGAGCGAGACAAAGCCTACGTCGCGGCGTGGCGCTCACCCCACCTGGCTGGTGGCTGACAAGGCTGGCTAAGCGCCTAAATAGCCAAGACGACTACTGAAGCCAACTGGACTAAAAGATGCCCTTTTTAGCCTCTTCAGTTGGGCCGATTACTTGCTAACTGCCTGCGCGTGGGGCAGATATCGAGCCCACCCCTAACTTCCCTAGCTACCCATTCAGGGCGAAGGCGTATCCCCGCGGGGTTCGTACTTTGCTACGCTCACCCGTTTTGCGTCCCCCGTGCCTACTGCGCTGCCCACCCCGTTGCCCCCTAGCTTACTGCCCGAGTTGCTAGACGTTTGCCTAAGCGGCGTCAATATCCTGCGGCCCTGCTACGAGGCGGCGGGCACCCTCACGGACTTTGCCATTGTCTACCTCAACCCGGCAGGCCAGCGCATGACGGGCCTAGGGGCGCAACCGGGCGGTACGCTGCTGTCGTATTTCCCCAGCAGCATCGCCACCGGCATTTTGACCTACTACCGCCGCGTGTACGAGGCCGGCGCTACCGATACGTACGAAGTGTACTACCAGGCCGACGGCTTAGACAACTACTTCCAACTGGCGGCCCGGCGCAGTGGCGACTTGCTGGTAGTCAGCTTTACCGACACGGCGGACCAGGACCGCACGCCCGCGGAGCAGGCCCTACGCGCGAGCCAGGCCCGCGAGCAGGCCGCCTTGGCCGAAGCCCAGACGCAGCGCCAGCGCCTCTACCATGTGCTCATGCAGCTACCCGCCCAAGTAGCTGTTTACCAAGGTCCAGACCACATTTACCAGCTCGTCAACCCCAACTATCAGCGTAAGTTCCCGCACCGCGCCTTCGTTGGGCGGCCGTTTCGCGAAGGCATGCCCGAAGCCGAAGGGCTGGGGGTGGTTGCCCTCTTTGACCAAGTGTACCAAACGGGGGAGCCGTACTACGGCCACGAGTTGGAAGGCTGGTTTGACTTCGGGGGCCACGGGCAGCCGGAGCAGTTCTTTTTTGAGCTCTCCCTGCACCCGCTCCGCAATGCGCAGGGGGAGGTGGAGGGGGTACTCGATTTTAGCTACGATGTCACCGAGCAAGTGTTCGCCCGCCGGCAGTTGCAACAGCTCAACCAGGAGCTGGAGTCCCGGGTGCAGCAGCGCACCCAGGAACTTCTAGCCGCGCAACAGGCCACCGAGCGCCAGCGGTGGCAATGGCACGAGCTGTTTAGGCAGGCCCCGGCCAGCATCTGCATTTTCGACGGACCCGAGTGGGTGTACGAGTTTGTGAATCCGCGCTACCAAGCCATGTTCCCGGGTCGTGAACTGCTAGGCAAGCGCCTGGTCGATGCCCTGCCCGAAGTAGCCGACCAGCCGCTCATGACGATTCTGCACCGCGTCTATGATACGGGCGAGTCCTTCGAAGTCAGCGAGATGCTCGTGCCCCTGGCCCGTACGGCCGAGGGCCCCGTCGAGGACATTTACTTCGACCTTACCTACCAAGTGCGCCGCAACGAGGCCGGGCAGATTGATGGCTTCACCACCTATGCCTACGACGTCACCGAGCGGGTATTGGCCCGGCGCGAGCGCGAAGCCCAGCAGCACTTACGCCAACTCAACGAGGAGCTAGAAACGCGGGTGCGGCAGCGCACCCGGCAGCTGGAAACCCAGCGGGCCGGCCAGCAGCGCCTCTTTCGGGAGGCCCCCATGGCGCTAGTGGTGCTGCGCGGACCCCAGTTTATCATCGAGCAGGCCAACGAGCGAGCCGAGGCCATCTGGGGCGTGCCGGAAACCGAAGTGCTGGGGCGCCCCCACTTCGAGGCTGTGCCCGGCTCGGCCGGCCAGGGCTTCGAGGAGCTATTAACGGGCGTGCTGCAAACGGGCACGCCGCTGGTGTTGCCGGAAGTGCTCATTGAACTGAAGCGAGCGCACACCGGCCGGCCCGATAAGGGCTACTACAGCGTCATCTTCCAGCCTCTGCACGATGAGGACGAGCACGTGAACGGCATTGCCGTAATGTGGGTAGAGGTTACGGACCAAGTGCTGGCGCGCCGCCAGGTGCAGGACCTCAATGCGGAGTTGCAAAACACCAACCAGGAGCTGCACACCAGCAATAACAGCCTGACGCGCACCAACGCTGACCTGGACAACTTCATCTACACGGCCTCGCACGACCTGAAAACGCCCATCAGCAACATCGAAGGGCTGCTGCTCTTGCTGGACGAACTATTGCCCCCGGCCGTGCAGCAGGACGAGTTAGTGCAGCCCATTCTACAGCGCATGCACGACTCGGTGGAGCGCTTCCGGCGCACGATTGACCACCTCACCGACGTAAGCAAGCTGCAAGCGGAGTTTGCCCAGCCTGCGGCAGTCGTGTCGCTGGCCACCGTCGTTGAGGAGGTGCGCCAGGACTTATGGACTCAGCTCCGCGAAGCCGGGGCACAAGTAGAGGTGGACGTAGACGACACCCAGCCGCGCGTATTCTCCCCCAAGAACCTGCGCAGCCTCGTGTACAACCTCTTGAGCAACGCCCTCAAGTACCGCCACCCCGAGCGAGCACCGCTGGTGCGCATCCGCTGCCGGCCGACCGGCGACTGGCTGGTGCTCACGGTGCAGGATAATGGCCTGGGGCTGAGTGAGACGCAGCAGCAGCGCTTGTTTCAGCTCTTCCAGCGCCTGCACACCCACGTCGAGGGCTCGGGCGTGGGACTCTACGCCGTGAAGAAGATTGTGGAGCATGCCGGCGGGACCATCACCGTCGCGAGCCAGTTGGACGTCGGCACCACCTTTACCCTCACCTTCCCGGCCTAGGGGCAGGCTTTTTACCTCTTCTCCCGCTCCATGCCCCGCTTAACGAGTGTGCTGCTAGTCGATGATGATTCGACCGCCAATTTTATCCATAAGACGCTCCTGGAGCGGGCCGGCGTGACCGAGCACCTCTTGGTGGCCGAGGATGGGGCGCAGGCCCTGCGCCTGCTGGCCACGGCCTGCCTGTCGCCGGACCAGGCCCAGTGCCCGGAGCTGATTCTGCTCGACCTGAACATGCCCGTGCTTAATGGTATCGAGTTTCTGCGGGCCTACCAGCTCTTACCCGCGGTCCAACGACAAGGCATGGTCGTCATGTTGCTCACCAGCGCCTCGGTCGAGCGGGACCTCGGGCAATTGCGGGGCTTGCCCCTCGACGGCATCTTGGAAAAGCCGCTGACGATGGCCAAGCTTGAGCAACTGCTCGCCGAGTATTTTCCCACCTAGTACACGTAGGGCACCCATTGGCGCGTGTAGAGGCTGGCCCTGAAAGGTGCACCATTTCGATACCCCCCTCTCCTACCCTACCTACCACTCGAAAAGCGCTGTTTTGGCGGGTCAAGAAGTGGGCTCTGAAAGTTTTTGGCGGCTAGCTTTGTGAGCTATACTTACTGAGCCATGCAGCATACTTTCGGCTATGCCCGCGTTTCCGCCTCCGATCAGAACCTCGACACGCAACTAGACGACTTGACCCGAGCTGGGTGCACATGCATCTTTCAGGAGAAAGTCTCCGTTACCCGGACTAAGAGTCTCGCGCTTGATGAGCTACTAGCCGCCGTTCGGGAAGGGGACATCGTGGTCGTAAACCGATTGGCCCGGCTAGGGCGCAATACGGTGCACACGATTCAGCTGGTAGAGGAATTCAACCGCCGCGGCGTGCACTTCAAAGCGCTCGACCTGGGTATCGACTCGCGCACACCGGCGGGCAAAATGATTATCGGGGTGTTCTCGTCTTTCAACCAGTACGAGCGCGAGAACAACCGCGAAAAGAGTCTGGCGGGTATCGAGCTGGCCAAGAAACAGGGCAAGCACCTGGGTCGACCGGCGGGACGGGATGCCGAGAAACTAGCCAAGGTGGCCAAGGCGCTAGAGAAGGGCTTGTCCGTGGCGGAGATTGTCACGCTCACCGGCATCAGCCGCGCTATCGCCAGGAGCTTGCGCCCTGATACGCTTGCTCATTGAGCTGGGAACGCATCCGAGGCCCTAGGTCAACAAGGGGGTAACGGGCAGCAGGGGCCCCCAACACACGTAGTCACTTTGGAGGCGTGCGTTTATGGCTGCTGCCGTTTTACAACCGGTTAGCGCCGACGAGTTAGCGGCCCAAATGGATTCACTCGCGTTAAAAAAGGCGAGTAAGATTTTGGCGGTATGCGCCCAGTAGGGTCCTCTGGCTTTGCACGGCCTCCCCCGCTGCTGGTTGGGTCTAGCGGCCTACGCTCCTCGTCCTTTCACAAGCGAGCCCGGACCGAGGGGCAAGCGCAGTCGACCTGGCACCTGGTTAGCGCCGTCTTGCTTGGCGCGTTAGGGTAGTAATTTCTAGTAATTCTTACTTTGGTGAAATGCTGACTACTCGTAATTTTCAGTAAATACTAGTAGTTACTACTCGTTAGTAGTAGTAACTAGTAAGTCCTGCAGGGGCTGGTAAACAGGTACTACCTTCGGCATTTCACCCCCTGCTGCCTGGCAGCACCCCCTCTGCGTTATGATCACGAAAAGTCAGCTCGCCGCTTCTATTGGCTGTGGCTACACCATGTTTCGCCGCTATGTACGCGCGCTTGAACGCGGCAACAGCGACTTCTTCACCGGTTACAAGCATTATCTCACGTCTGAGCAGGAAGCCTACCTGCGCGATTTTTTTGCCTACCTGCCAGCCGTGGAGTCATTCCCCAAAACGATTGTCTGGCCCGCGCCGACAGCGGGGACCACCCCGCGCGCCGCCGCTCCCCCCAATGGGCGCTAGCGGTAGCGCGATCAGCCTGGAGGCTTTGGGGAGCTTAGTCCGATTCCTACCGCGTTTCAGCCGCTACGCCGACCTCCCTCGGGCAAGGCTTCGCTAAACGAGATGTCGTCGCATTAGGGACGGTGGTTGGCCGTAGTACTCGTCAACAGCACGAATCCATTGGCCGCCCGGCTACCATAGCTAGCCGTGGCGCTCGGCTCCCGTAGCACGGTCACTTGCTTGATGGGCCGGCGGTGCACCAGTTGCTGGAACTGGCGAATGGTTGCTGCGTCGTGGTTATAGAACGTCTGCCCGTCGACCACACAGAGCAGGGGAAAGTCGCGGGGTTTAGCTGCCTGGCAGCCACCGCAGCGTGGCGGGTGGCGGCCGAAGCATCCAGCTGGCAGGTCGTCATTTGATGGGGGGCCAGCAACGTGTCGCGCCAAGCATGCACCTGCACCGCGGCGACTTGCCGGGCCAAGGGCAGATGCTGCACGCTGTCCAACCACGCCGAGTTGTTGGCACCTACCAGCGCCGGATGAGCTTGGGCCCGTGCAGGCAAGCTGCCTACGAACCCGTAGGCAAGGGGAATGAGGAAAGGGAAACGCATAGCCAACAGATGCGCTAGTGTTGCCTTTGGCATACGGCCGCAGAAGTCTAATAGACAAAAAGTGTCCGAGAACGACTGTTATGTTAAATATTGCCACTTAATTCCCTGTGCACTAAGTAGTTTATAATGGTATGAGGTTTGGAGAATTAGCGCTGAATGCTATTTTTTACTCTGCTAATTATTAGCTATTTAGCTGCCCAAATGGCTGGGAATGTACTCTTTAGTAAAGCCATCGTCGCCGCCGCTACATTTTCCCCCGGTTTTGCTCTCGTCTCAAAATCACGTAGTACTGGATAAGTCTCCTTCAGTAATTTAGTTAGCTCAGCCTCAGTAGTTAACACTTTAATAACTTTGTATATTTGTGTTTCAGTAAGTTTTAGTTTGCCAAGGCGAGTAGCTACTTTTTCTTGTAGCGGGGTAACAATTTTCACCTCTTGAACTGGCGTAATTTCTTGCAGTGGCAACGCCAACTGGTTATCATCTGTAGGCTTACTGGCAATATTGAACGTGATATTAGTTACCGCCCGGCCACGTTGTCGGCGCTCGGTATATGTAATATCAAAACTCAATTCATTCAACTCTGCCACCGTACGGTCTAGTACCTTATTGCGAAAGTCTGAGTATTCCTTATAGCTATCAGTAGTATCCGTCACCTCCTTCAGGCGCGCTATACTCACCGTATGTGGACTTTTGAACTGCCAAGAACGCATCAACCAGTATAGCCGATGTGCATGGTGACTTTTAATAGCCATCAACTCATTCACATCAGCTACCGCAAAGTTGCCTACTAAATTTATAAGATATGGAACAACTGCCTTACCAAACGTAGCTACTAGTATCCGGGTGGTACTATCATAGCGCATAGAATCGCATAGGGAGACTAAGTGCACATCCTCCTCGTTAAGCTCTGGTATACGAATTGTGGCCCTCATCATCCGAATCATTGCCGCTTCCAACAATTGATGTTGATGCCCACCAAGTATACCTGAAGGAAACAGTTCACCAATAGGAATCACCGCTGTTGGAGCTTCAATATCGCCTTTACGAATGCAGCGCAGCATTAGGCAAAAAATGCGAGCCTCCAATAATGTATTTGTGGTGGGTGTACCTATCAAGAGGTTATGTTGCGCTACTGTCGTAGTGCGTTGCGCACGCTCGACCAATTCTTGATAATTAGCGGGCATTGGCAATTGCTCAGCGCTAATCATTACAACTTGCGGAGACGCATCTGCAAGAACAACTTCAGGAAATATTGGGATAGGCTGACCGGATGCTTTCAAAACAGCCTCATAAGCAGCTTGCGGCGTGTCATAATAGCCAACCGAGACCCGTTTGCCATTTACGTTCACACGCGCTTTCCAGCGGCCTTTCAATTTGTCGTAACAAACTCCCTTATAGCTAGTTGAAGCCATTACTATACTATTCAAATACTGTGCAAGATAATAATCAAACGAGTTTTGGTACCCAGGTACTTTAGTCGGGTCTCAGGTACTTTAGTCGGGTCTCAGCTGTACTTTAGTCGGGTCTCAGGCTGTTTACGCTGTACTTTAGTCGGGTCTCGCTGTACTTTAGTCGGGTCTCGCATGTGCAAACCCTTGTTAATCAAGTAGTTGCGCAGACTTTAATACTAAATAATACTTAAAAAATAAAAGGAATGACCGTCCTTTCATTTTTTAAGATTTTGGTCTCTCTTCCAAATCAGAAAGGGAGAATGCTACTGCGGACGATTACCAACGTCGGCTTCGCACACTGAGGGGGCAAAATCATGTATATACATTCTTTGCGTTTCCCCTTATACTTTTTAGGGTTACCCGGCTGAAAGCTTACGTTTCACCCTTTCCTGCTCTGGAAGTGGCTTATTTACATCCGGATGGTTAGCGAAGTAGTCCTGTAAAGCCGCCTCGATAATCGCACTCATATCGCGACGGTCCCAAAAAGATAATCGATGCAACTGTACGTAAGTTGAGGTTGGGAGAGTATTGGTAAAGCGGGTTTTGGTAGGCAATGCTACAGTAGGCGAAGTTGCCGCCAGAGCAGGTGGGGCAGCATCACTTGTTGGAGCGAATAATAGGTCGTCTACCGAACGAGTCGGTGACGCAGTAGCCGGCTGAGATACCAGCGCTGCAAGACCAAATTTTGAAGCTGGCTTTTTCATGAAACTATCAAATGGTAATTACGTCTGGGTGCATAATGCATATGATATGCATCATGCAGGTGATGCAGATATTCTTGCCAACAGCTCGGTCGTAAGGTTTTCATAGTCCTCACAGGCATTGCTTTTTGGGGCATATTCCCGTAGACTCTGACGATGGACCTGAGCTTCGGCTAAGGAGACATTTTCACGGATGGTGGTATGCATGAGCAACGGCCCCAACACCTCATGCTGCCGTAGCATATCCACGAACTCATGATGTAAGCGCTTGCGGTAGGTTGATGAATAGCGTGTCAGAAACAAGCCCCCTACTTGTAGCCCTGGATTGAAACTTTTCTTAACTCGGGCAACTACGTCCAGAAGTGAGGTCAGTCCTTCATAACTGAGATACTCTGGATGTACGGGTATGAAAGTGGCCGTCGAGGCGGTTAACGCGGCTGCGGCGAGCGGTGAGTGCGGCGAGGGACTAGTATCGAAAATCACGTAGTCCATTCTTCCTTCAAGACCAGTCAGGGAGTTTCGCAGGACCATGATGTAATCCATTTGGGTGCCCAATACTTTCTCCGCCGCCACAATAGCTTCCGTAGCCTGTACTAACCATAATTGAGGACCTACCAGCTCCATTACTTCTACCAGCGTGGCGTCACTACTGGCAACTAGCCCAATATGCTTATCGGGTGGTAGCTGCGGGAGGATAAGCGATAAATTGCGCTGAGGGTCACAGTCAACTAAAAGGGTTCGATACCCCCGATTGGCCAGCGAATGTGCTATGGCCCAAGCCGATGTGGTTTTACCTACGCCTCCCTTGCGGTTGGCAATCGTGAGTATCTGCATGGTGAATTGGCCTGATGTGGGAACAAATGTCGGGAATATAAAATGCATGGGCAACATCATGTTCTTTATGCATATCATATGCATAAAGAACATGATGTTGCCCATGCACTATTACTGTTCGTAAGCCAGCGCGTCGACATAACTAATTTTGGCTGGGTCGAAAGCTTCCAACGCCTGCGTGACCCACTCCTCATCGACCGTTTCCTGATACATAAGCAGGTGCACGGTGGCCGTCTGGTCGGGGTTGAGGCGCAGCAGCTGGCCAATGCGCTGGGCCGTCTTACGCTCGTTACCGAAGGCGTGCCAGATGATGTCCACCCGCAGATTCGGGATGCTGATGTCCTCCGAGAGTTGGGCCACGCAGGCCAGGCGCTGAATGTCACCCGTGTTGAATAGGTCCAGGTTGGCTTGGCTATGCTTTTTCTTGGAGTGATAGGTGTGGGTGGCTTGCGCTTAGGCCTGCTGCTTGTTGCAGGTGAAAAGCAAGACCTTGTCCACCTGCTGGTCGGCCAAGTAGCTGCCCCTTGCCGGGGTAGTTCATCAGGGCCTGCATGCGCAGGATGCGCAGCGTCTCGATGGGTAGCTGGTCCTGGGCGGCATTGGCCAGGCGCTTGCTCCAGTAGGCGTAGTGCTCGCGCTCGCTGGTCGTGAACTGGCTACCCGACTTGGTGGTCAGCGCGCGGTGCGCAACGTCAGGCGGTGCACGACCAGGCGGTAGTCGTTGAGCAGCCCGGCGAGCACGGCCTCGTCAGTGGTGTAGTCCACCACGATGCATTTTAGTAGCCGGCGGCACCGGCAACCTCGGCGGCACCGGCAACCTCGGCGGCACCTCGTCAGTGGTGTAGTCCACCACGATAGGGCAGTAGGTGGCCCCTAGCCGACCCTTCTCGGAGTTCGCCTGCGCGGGCGGCGTACCCGTTAGGCCAGAATGCTGTGCTTCTGCGCCGCGTGGGCTTTGAGGCCCGGCTCGTGCGAGTCCTTCAGGGCGTGGCACTCGCCGAGGTAAAGCTTCTCAGGTACGTACCCGCCGCCAGGACTTTGCCCAGCGAGCGATAGGTGGTAAACGTGATGTGGTCGAGCAGGTGCGCCAGCCCGAACTTATGCGCTTCCTGGGGCCAGGAGTCCAGAAT
>Ga0160427_10000103_pt1 | contig 62828 bp, 58 predicted proteins | sample SolpanmetagenomL_FD_108194 | JGI IMG/M metagenome (GOLD analysis project Ga0160427, IMG submission 108194) | Solar panel surface microbial communities from Lawrence Berkeley National Laboratory, California, USA - L | ecosystem: Engineered > Built environment > Solar panel > Unclassified ...
GACGCTGGCAACGGCTTCCGTGAGCGCCCAGGCAGCGTTCAAATCCAGGTTTTCAGCTTGCCAGATTTCATGAAAAGCCAGGGGGAGAATGCGCATGAGCGCCCCGTTGCCGTTGTCGGACTCTGCGCTTGGACCGGCGGCAGTGGGCGCAATGCCGCGTTGCAGGCGCCCGATGGCCGTGCTGGTGGCATTGCCCACGTCAAAGGTTTCACCCGTCGCGGTCCAGTAAGCGTTATACCGCCAGTTGATGCTGCGCTGGGCAAAGTCGGCCAAATCTGGCGCGGCCGTGCGGCCAGTGGGGCGGGCCAGCGTTTCGGCCAGGCAGAAGGTGAGCGAAGAGTCATCGGACCAGGTGCCGGCGGGCTGGCGGTGGGTACCGAAAGCGCGCATCCCGGTCACGGGGTCCTGGCGGCGGGCGACACGGGACAAAAACTCTACGGGGACACCAAGGGCGTCGCCCACGGCCAGGCCCAGCAGGGCGGCACGAATAGCAGCAGCATGATTGGGCATCGTGAAGGGCTATTATCGGGATGGTTAATAGGGAAAAACAATACAGCGATTGGCTACTAGCCATAGGATACTGCAAATGACCGTAGCTGTTGCAGAACTCGGCGCAAGATCTTAATGGGAGGGTTCTAGAAGCTGAAACGAGCTAGAAAGGCTATTAAGCGTGCTTTTTACCCGCGTTTAGTCGCTACTCCACCCAGTGTTTGAGTTACCCAGGTAGTTCTGCAACAGCCACGACCTTTGCAACTTGTAAATTAGCTCGCAGTGGATCAGTACGGCCTGCTGGCTGCTGCCAACCAGTCTATTCTCTCGCCGTCTATCCGCCGCCTTTCCATGCTACCTCGCCCCCTCACCCTTCGGCCAACTGAGCCAGCCGACCTGGCCTGTTTCTTTCGGTTTCACTGCGATCCTGTGGCGACTTACCTAGCTGCCTTCACTCCCCGCGAGCCCCTCGACGAAGCCGCCTATGTGGCCAAGTACGCGGCCTTCCTGCAGGAGCCAACCATCCACATGCGGACCATCCTAGTAGGAGATACCCTTATTGGCAGCATCGCAAAATTTGAGCTAGCCGGCACCGCGGAACTGACGTATTGGCTTGACCGTGCGTATTGGGGCCACGGCATTGCCGCCCGGGCCCTACATGCCTTTCTGCGCCTAGAACCCACGCGGCCGCTGCGGGGCCGCGTGGCCTGCGACAACATCGGCTCGCAGCGCGTGTTAGAAAAAAGTGGGTTCTTGCAAATTGGGACGGCCAGCGGGTTCGCCCCGGCCCGCCAAGCGGAGCTAGTCGAGTTTATCTATCAACTCACCTAGCACCTACTTCCTCTTCATCGTTTTCTGCTGCTTGTTGGGGGCAAACTGCAGACAGCGTAGGCGCCCTAGGAAATGTGCGTTGCACGGGGTATTTTTAACTCAAATTTGCGCAAATTTGAGTTAAAAATACCCCTCCTTTATGCGAGTGTATCGAAAACGCGCCCCCGAACAGCGGCAATGTGTGCACTGTGCTAAGCCCTTCGAGAGTGCCCACAAGCGGCGCATCTACTGTGGTAACTCCTGCAGCACCCTGGCCTATTACGCCCGCCGACGCGCCCAATCAGTTCCCGCCGACATCCCAACGCGTGCTGTTTCCTCGTCCGATTCAGCCTAAGCGCCCACCCTGGCTGCCCCGGCGCCGGTCGCCGCGCCGGCCCCCCTCCCCCTAGATCTGCAAACCGTCGGGGTTGTGGCAGCCGGTACTATGGTCGGTACGGTTGGCCTACGCCTGCTCGACAAGTTGCTAGAGCCCGCTCCCGCTCCGGCAGCTCTACCTGTGGCGTTCCTGCCCTTAGTCCCCGTGCCTGTTGATCCGGCCAGTTGGTTTCCGGCGGCCGTCTTAGCGGCGCCCGCCGCCGCGCTACCCGTGCACCACCCCGAGTGGCCGCAGGCACAGGTGTGTCTGCAGCTGCACTACTTTGGGCGGCGCTTTTACTACCAACCGGCGTTGCGTCGCCTCTTTTGGGAGTGTGCCCCGGGGCAGCTCTGGGCCCTGAACTGGCAGGCCGAGCTCACCCGCGTCTTCGAGCTGCCGATCCCGCCCCTCGAACGACCCTTGCTCGACTATGCTGCCGCGCCGCGAGCCCTGGCCAATGCCAACGACTAGTTGGGGTGCTCAACCCCGACCGGGGACCTGCGCGCCCCCTACGTAGTCCCTACTCAAGTAGGGACTTAGGATACCTGGGTTAGGAGCTAGCGCGCTGACTGCGAGCGCTAAGTAGCCCCTAAGTAGCTACTCGTACTGGCCTGCTTATCCGCGCTGAATTTCCACCCGGGTGGCGCTTGTCTAACATGAACTGTGTTGAACGGCCGTGATTTAAGCAGCAATTCTAGTAAAATCAGCTCGGTAGGGAACACCGGATTTGATAATAGCAAAGGCTTGCTTGAGCAGCTTGTTGCAGACGGCAATTAGGGCGAGTTTACCATTTTTTCCTTTGGCTACGAGGCGCTCATACAGCGCTTTGCAAGCCGCATTCGATTTCTTCGCCGAGAAGCTACACACAAACAACTTACTGCGTAGGAAGCCTCCCCCCATCTTCGTGATGCGTGTTTTACCACGCACGCTTGTCCCCGAGGTGTGCTCGCGTGGGGAGAGGCCCGTTTTGGCAATCAACTGCCGGTAAGTAGTGAGGCGCGTAAACCCGCCCGCAAAGAGTAGCAGCATCCCCGCTGTCTTGCGCCCAATGCCGGGGATGGAGCATAAGAGGCTCATTTCCTTGGTAAACCGTTGGTCGAGCAAGGCCAGTAACTCCGCTTCGAGCGCGCGCACTTGGTCGTCCAGCAACTGCCACATCTGCTGGAGCCGTTGCTGGGCAAGTGGACTAATAATAGGGTGCTGTTGCAAGGCTTCCAAGGAATTGGCTATCATGGTTTTTTGCTTGAGCAACTGTTCCGTTACCTGCTCTAGTTGGCGGCACTCTACGAGCGCCTCCTCCTCCGGCTGCCAGCACTTGACCGGTTGTTGCTGTCCATATCGTAACAGCCACTGGGTATCTTGGCGGTCCGTCTTCCCCTTACCCAGATGCATCTGGATAAAGCGTTTGATAACCAGTGGATTTGCCACCGCCACGCGCCCACCTTGTTCGTGCAAGTGATAAGCCAGCGCGAGGTAGTAAGTACCGGTAGACTCCACCACAAATAAACAGTGGGAACCACAGACCTCCAGCAGGCGAGTGAAGCCTACTTTGTCATTGCTTACTTCCACGTGTTTCACTTGTTGATCAAGCTGGTAGCAGACGGCTACAGTGGCTTTGCTCACGTCAAGGCCCACCACTGGTAAGGAAGGAGAACTCATGGACTGGAAGAAAAGAGGGTGAAAGAAAGTACCAACCAAAGGACTTCTAGGAGCGCTTTTTCTCTCCTGATACAGGCTCGCTGGCCTACTGGAACTGTCCAAAGTAGCCCTAGAAAAGAGTGGGGATTGTCATGTTAAACGGGCTCCGAGGCCTGAGATAAGAAACAATCTTTATCCACTCTTTTCCTTTGTGTTCACCTAAATTACCGCCGGTGCGTGAACATAGGAGATAAGGAGTGGCTGTTGCAAAAGGAAAGCGAGAGCAAATAAAGGGGGGTAGGTAGCGGAAGGGCTAGTGCCAAGCGAGCTGGTTGCTGGGACGTGCGCAGGTACTTCTTCAGGTTGTAGGCCATGGCCGCTAGGTACAGCACCTTAGCTGCCCCCGCCTGCCGCTTTTTGCTGAGGTGCCGCAAGCCATAGTAGGTAATCAAACTGCCGAGCACGGGCTCGACCGTCGAGGCGCGCAAGCGCATCATGCGTTTACCTGTTCGGGTTGCCAAACGCGCCAGCATGCGCTCGTAGCTGGCTTTGTAGACCGTGTCGTGCAGCCGTTTTTCCTGGGGACTGTTGCCTTTGCAGGCCACGTTGACGGGGCAGCTCCGGCAGTCTGTTCGGTGGGCCAGGTAGCGGTTTTTGGCATTGCCCTGGCGGTCTACGATGCGTCGGTCAAAGGCGAGGCGCTTGCCCTGACTACAGATGTAACTGTCCGTGCGGGCGTCATACGTAAAGCCCGGCCGCTGCTCTTTGTAGCCGCCATGGGGCGGGATATAGCCTACCAGGCCCCGGCTTTCCAGCTGGGCGTAGTTCTCCCCGGAGCCGTAGCCGGCATCGGCGACCACGTTATGCAGCCGCAGGTTCCAGCGCCGCAGACGCTGTTGCGTGGCCTCCACTAGGGCCAGCAAATAGAGGCTGTCGCGCCCGTCGGCTAAGTCGGCGTGGATATGGGTGATGATGTGGCGCGCAGCATCCACGCTGACACTAGCCCGATAAGTAAGCAGGCGCGGTTTGCCGCGCTTATAGGCGATACGCGCCTCCGGGTCGGCCGGGCTGTAGTGGGTATGATTGCTGTATAGCTGCCCCGTTTGACGCGGCGTCTGGCGCAGGCGCGCGTGCATGCGCTGGAGCTGCTGTAAATGCGCGGCCGAGCCGCTCAGGCGTGGCGCGCTGGTTGGCTCCGTAGGAACGTCCGCGCGCCACAGGGCACTTTTGGGTTGGAGCTGACTCATCGAAGCGTTTGCCTTGACGTAGGCCGAATCCACGACTTGGGTGTGTCCGCTCACCAGGCCTTGCTGCACACACAGGCCGACAACGTAGGTAAAGCAGGCCTCGAAGACGGTTACGGGCAAGCGTTGGCGTAGGCGCGAGATAGTGCTGTGCTAAGGCAAGGGCTAGGCGAGCTCGTAGCCCATAAAGGCGCGAATGCCCACGTGCAAATTAGCCAGCTCCAGCAGCTTACGGTCGGAGTTGATGTTTTCCAAGTGCTGCACTAAGAGCAACTTGACGAAGACGACGGGGTCGAGTGAGGGCCGGCCGATGGGGCTATAAAACGGCGCCACCAAGGGCCGCACAAAGCTAAAATCGACGTGCTGCAGGAGTTGGCGGTAGAAGTGGTGGGCAGGTACCAGCTTAACCAACGAGGTGCCGAAAGTATGAAAGCCTAGCATAGGCTAGCAACTTACTAATCATCAACCAATTACCTTTTGCAACAGCCACTTCTTTTCCGTTAAACAAGGGCAGTTTGGCTAAACAGTTCGCCTCGCGATCGTACAACCAATAGATTCGTTTTCCTCTTTCAACTAGCCCTTAGCTAGCTGCGCAAAGGCTACTCTACCAGTACTAAGCAGGACGCAAACCTAGCTCATTGCACGCCGGATACAATCCGCGAATTAGAGGCCCACCTGTTTAGGTAGTAAAACTGGTCAAACTGCGCTCTCCAAACTACTTTAGGGGCCTCAAAAACGCGCAAATTGCCTCCACTTTATTCCTGCGTTTAGGTTGACTGTTTTACTACTAAACTTGCTCAGGCGGGAGACGTTGTTTGACTGCCCAAATAGCCCTAAGTTAGTAGCCGCAAAGTAGCTACTTAGCAGCTACCGACTAGCTATTAAGTAACTAATGATAGTTAGCGCATCAATTTACTGTTAGGCAAAGGGTTATGCTTAATAAATAGTTGCTAATTAGCTCTTGCCAGCTACTAGCCTACTTGGTTCCACCAAGAGTAGCTACCCGAGGAGCTATTCTTGGTGGAAAGGTGGGTCTACCAGTCGTGCCTTTTAGGGTTAGTAAGCCGTCATATCTGCTAGCAAAACGTCTGTTGTAGCTCAGATAAGCACGCACTACTTGTCGAAGGGTATACGGCCGCCAAACTGGGCCAGTGCGGCCGCCAAACTGGGCCAGTGCGGCCGCCAAACTGGGCCAGTGCGGCCGCCAAACTGGGCCAGTGCGGCCGCCAAACTGGGCCAGTGCGGGTTCGCTACGCGAACCCGCCATCTTGCGCAAGTCGCTGGCCCGATACCCTACCGTTTTACGTTGCTTCACACGCGCTTACCCTATCCGGGAGGTGTGGTATTGCTGGTTATTTCGCCTCCTGCTGCTAGGACGTTAAGCGGCCGCCTACCAACCGCTAGGCGCGGCCACTTCCTAGGGCCAGTTTTGGCTGTTAAACTGGCGAGAATCCTATTCTATCTGCCGGGGGGAGGAGTGCGCCGTCTAAGCCGATTTATCGCCAGTTGCTAGTTTCTCCTAGCATTTTCTAGTTTCTGCTAGTTTCGTGCAGTTTCTGCTAGCTGCTGGTCACGACCCAGTCCTAGTTTCGTGTAGTTTCTGCTAGCTGCTGCTAGCAGAAACTACACGAAACTAGGAGCCGGCATAACGTCTACCGACTTGGAGAAGAACAAGAAGGCGAATTTTGATAGGGGGGGTGTAGTGGATACACTCTTTACCCGAAGAAGAGGCAGGTGGGAGCGGCTAGGCGCATTTTGGCTGCTCATAACGTTTAGTGAACGACCGTTTATAACACATAAAAAAAACTCCGGCTAGGGGTATCAGAAAGGCGTGCCTTTCTGAACCCGGGGGGCTTAATGCCATCTAACGGCTACCGCTTACTGGAAGAACACCCATAGCTCGTACGACTGCTGCCTTACAAGCCGCTCATTGGAAACCATCTTAAGTAGGACAGACCGCAGTAATACCCGACGTTTGCTTTTCGAATGGAAAGGGGAAATCGTCGGCGCGCAGCTCACAACCGTCGATTTGCGGCAGCGGTGCGGAGCACACGCCGGCACCTTTGTGGCATCACCTGCTAACGCACTGCTGTCATGGAAAGAAAGCACTTCCTCAAAAGCTTATTAGCCGGCGTAGCGTCGGCACCAGTTCTGCTTGCCGCCTGCGGCAAAGAAGATTCAGTAACCCCCACCACCATTACTGCCACGACCACCGGCACCACTTCCGGCTCAGGCAGCTGCACGGTGGTGCCTACCGAAACCGAAGGGCCTTTTCCTACCCACACGCCCTCATCCTACGTGCGAGCCGACATCACGGATGGCAAAGCGGGCTACAAGCTAACGGCCACGCTCACCGTGACCAACAGCAACAGCAGCTGCACCGCCCTAACCGGGGTGCTGGTCGACATCTGGCACTGTGACGCCGAGGGCAACTACTCCGAATACGGCGGCTCAGGCACGCAGTCGACCAACTACACAGCGGTACATTTTCTGCGGGGCCGCCAAACGACCGATGCCAACGGCCAGGTGGTGTTTACCAGCATTTTTCCGGGCTGGTACTCAGGCCGGGCCACCCACATCCACGTGCACGTCTATACGGCAAGTGGCACATCATTAAAAGTGACGCAGATTGCCTTTCCCGAGGGCACCGGCACGGCCGTAGCCGCTGTGGGTGGCTATGCCAAAGGCCTGACGGGCTACACGAGCAACAAGAGCGATAACGTATTCAGCGACGACACGGCTGGCGTGCAGCTCGCCTCCGTGACGGGCAGCACCAGCGCAGGATTTCAGCTAGCATTTACGCTGGCCGTACCGGCCTAGGCAGGACACTCCTTACGTTATATGACCGAGCGCACCATCACGCTGTGCTACCGCAAGCTCATCGACGCCTCAGCCACTCGCCCCTGGGACAAGCTGGTTTTTGCCGCTACCTACCGGGAGTTTTGTTTGCAGGCGCAGTATTTTAACCAGGAAAAGCGCTACCACTCACTGGCCGAGCTGCTGCAGCACGCACCGGGCGCTGCGCAACTGCCTTTTCTGGTGAGCGGCGCCGTGCGGGGGTATTTGCAGCAGCTAAACGGCCAGGTGCCCGATGTGGCAGATAACTTAGGTCGGCTTTTTTTGAAATTCACCCAGTTTCAGTTCAATCTGCTGGCCTCGGATGTGCTCGACCAGGCGCGGCACCAGGTAGCCATCAATTTCTACTCCGAGCCGCTGGTGTGGCATGATACCGTGGGACCGTATCTGCTCGTCTCAGCCCCCCCAGGCACAGCCACGGCCGGCGAAATCCCTACCCGGCTCTTTCAAATTCAGCCCTACCTATCTATTCACTCGCTCCAGGCCACGGGTTAAGTAGTTTCTTATGCAGCAAATTCCCGGCAAAATCTTTCTGGCTGAGCAGCGAGGCCTGCTGGAAACCACGACCTTTCGGCGCTACTGCACCTTCCAGTTTGGCGCCTACCTCAACGAGCACCAGGTGCCCTTTGGCAGCTTGCTAGCCCTTGATGAGGAAACGCTAGCCGGCGGCCAAGCAGTGGCGATACCCGTCACCACGGCGGCCTGCGTGTTTGTGTTGCCGCTGCTGGGTGCGGTGCGGGTGGGTACGTCAGCGGCGGGCGCAACGCGGGTAGAGGTAGAGGAAATCTGGGTAGCTACCGTGCCGGCGGGTGGTACCCTGCACTTACTCAATCCGTACGAGGCCGACCTGGTCTCCTGCTTGCACGTGTGGGTAGGGGTAACGATAGACTCGGTAGTGGCCAGCAGCCAAACCCTGGCTTTCGAGGTCGCGCACCTAACCAACCAACTCTTGGAGTTACTACCTGGCTCCGCCGGCGCGCTGCCCTGCCGGGCTAGCCTGGGCCGGTTTGCCGGCCGAGCCGAGGCCGAGTACCACCTGCGTCAGCCAGGGGCAGGCGTTTTCGCTTTTGTGCTGGCGGGTGCCTTCGAAATAGCAGGTCGGCTGCTGCACGCCAACGACGGGCTAGGGCTCTGGGATACGCGGACGGTGGATGTCGAGGCCTTAAGCAACGAGGCCTTGCTGCTCGTACTGGAAGTGCCTCTACTCGCTTGACATGGCCTCGAGCGTTTACGTAAGCCAAGCCCCGCGCTTGGGGTGGCTCACCCGAATGGGGGCTAGCTTGCGAGCGGTATTTAACCGTAGCCACCACATGCTCCTTTCCCCCCCTCGTCAGGCGCAAGCCGTGTTGTTGCACGCCGTTATATGGGTGCTGCTGGGGGTCTTGCTGTTTACGCAGCCCGCGGGAAGCGTGTCCCAGGTCAACTTTTACCTGCTGCAAACGCTGCTTTCTGGGGTGTTGCTGGGCGTGTTTTACCTCAATGTATACTGGGCCGTTCCGAAGCTGCTCTATGGCCGCCGCCTAGTAGCCTACCTGGCCTTCTTGGCCATGGTGCTGCTAGGTGTGGTAGGACCGCACCGCTATCTGCAGCGGCAGTTGGAAGTTCGGTCTAGGCTACCCAGCTCAACCCGATTTGACCCGGCCAACCCACGCGGCGGGCCGGGGGGCTACCCAGGTCCGCCGCGCCCGCCGGGGGATGGTCCGGCACCGGGTGAGCCGGGCCGCCTGCGCTGGTTCAACCCCGCCGTATTGCTGTCTACCTTGCTGGTAGTGGGGCTGGGTACGAGCGTAGCCGCCGTGCAGCGCGGACAGCGCGACGCGCAAGTGCGGGCCGCGCTCGAGCAAGAGCGGTTGGCCGCAGAGCTCTCGTTGCTGAAGGCGCAGATTAACCCCCATTTCTTCTTCAATACTCTTAACAACATCTACGCCCTCACGCTGATAGATGGCGAGCGGGCTCGCGCCGCCTTGCACTGCCTCTCGCGCATGATGCGCTACGTACTCTACGATACCCCAGGCAGTCACACGCGCCTGAGCCAGGAAATCAGTTTTCTGCGCGACTACATCGACCTGATGCACCTGCGTCTAACCGACCAGGTAGAAGTCGTGCTAGAGCTGCCGGCTACCACCGCCGAGCGTAGGGAGGTGGTAGCAGACCCCTTCATTGCGCCCATGCTATTTCAGCCTTTTATCGAAAACGCCTTTAAGCACGGGGTGAGCGCCACTGCTCCCAGCCGCATTACCGTGAGCCTGCGCCAACCTAGCCCGCAGCAGGTCGAGTTATGCGTGCGCAATACCTTGTTGCCCAAGACCACCGCTCCTGACGACGAGCCCGGCGGCATTGGCCTAACCAATACCCGCCGGCGCCTCGACCTGCTCTATCCTGGCCGCTATCACCTCCGCGTTACCAGTCCTACCCCCCTCCACGAGTACGAAGTATGCCTGAATTTGCAGTTGCTTCCCTAGCCCCCATTTTGTGTTTTGCCGTCGATGATGAGCCGCTGGCGCTGGGCCTGGTGTGCTCGTTCATCGAGCAAACGCCTTTTTTGCGCCTGGCCGGACGCTACGCCAGCGCGGTGGCGGCCCTCAACGCCCTGCACGAGCAGCCCGAAGTCAGGCTCTTGTTTCTGGATATCAAGATGCCGGACCTCAGCGGCATGGAGCTAGCGCGGGTGTTGCTGGGCAGTGGGCAGCGCGTCATCTTCACCACGGCCTTCAATCACTATGCCCTGGAAGGTTTCCGCGTCGATGCCCTCGACTACTTACTCAAGCCGTTCAACTACGAAGAGTTTTTGCGAGCCGCACTTAAGGCCCGCACTTTTTTCAGCCCGGCGGCAGGAGCGCTGCCCGCTAGCCAGCCGGCAGCGCTTCTCCTGCCCCCCGAAGACCATCTATACCTGAAAGTAGAATACCAGCTCGTGCGGGTGATGTTAGCCGATATTCTCTACGTGGAGGGCCTCAAGGACTACGTGAAAGTGCACTTAGCCAGCGCGGCGCGGCCGCTGCTCTCACTAACCAGCCTGCGCAGCATGGAGGGGAAATTGCCGGCCGGCAAGTTTATGCGTATTCACCGCTCCTACATTGTGGGACTCGACCACGTGGCCGCCGTGGGCCGCGGCACGGTGCAACTGCGCCAGGAAACCCTGCCGGTGAGCGACGGCTACCGGGAGGCCGTTGACCAGTTTTTCAGCCGTTGGAAATAGCTTCTTGCTGCCCGCGCGTAGCCTCTGCAGCCTGAACGAGTAAGTAGACAATCCCACCTATCCAGTGGGGCGATAAGCTTGCGCGACACGGCGTTTGAAAGCTGCGTGACCTGCTGCCAACGCCTGCTAAATTTTTTGAATTTCTATTGAAAAGCTAAGGCTCCAGCGACTACCACACATGCCCTATCAAAGTACCACGCCGACCGCGCCCCGGAGCAGAGCCCAAACTGGTGCGATTACGGGAAGTGTCCTTGATCACTCATTACGTTAAGGGACAAAAGGGAGAAGAGCTACTAATGCATGTCAAGTAGCTCTTCTCTCTTTTGTTCTACTTTAGCCCAATAGTTGAGCGGCTGCTTTGCTGGGTAGCCGCGTTCGGCCCGCCACTATCAGAAGATTAGGGCAACTGACTTCCCTGACTAAGCAGTAGTGCTCCCAACGTCGAACCACCCAAGCAACTACCTGCCCGACCGGTGGCTAGTTAGGTGTGGCTGTTCAGCCCGGCGGCAAACTAGCTGTCGGGCGCATTCTATAATCTAGTCTCTAACTCTGACAAGTTGCTGTAGCAAGGCGCAAATTCTTCAGGCGGCGCACCTCGACAACTCCTTCGGCAGTCTTACGCGAGCTTAGTCTGCAGTTGCGCTAGGGCCGTGCGCATCGCCGCGCACCAATTGGTTGACTGGTTAGGCCGAGCTAACAGACGCTCCGCCACTACTTGTAGGATGGCGTAAAATGTTGCTTGCGGTAGTATTGCGCTACCAAAATCATGGTGATAAATTTCTACCGTGCCAGCTGGTAGCTCTTCGCCACGCTCCTGTATATCCCACTCGTCCAAATCGGCTGGAAAAGTAACGCCTACTGCATTCGAGCCGTAGCCGATACCTTGCGCGGCAGCCTCCATCATCTGCGGATAGGCATCCAAACTTACGCTAGTGAAGAAAAAAGTCCAAGGTGCGTTAGCATCTTGCCTATCCACTACTTGCAACCCATAGGTAGTGCTCGTAGAATCGACTACATCCCATTGTACTGACTGCATAATCCTTATTTATTTAAAGAAGAAGCTGGTAATTTTATTCGTCGTCGAATTATAGTAGCCGTGGATAAGATACCCTTCCGCGGTTAGGCCATCCCACTCGCGTGGCAGCGTATTACCATTCGTTCGATAAGCGTCACTAATCGCTTGCTTTAAGGCGCGTTTTAAGCGGGGCGGCGGCCAGACTTGCGGGTCATAAAGCGATTTATCAAGCACCTTGTTTTTGAAAGTGCCTGTGCGCGAGCCATCACGGTTTATGGCTGGAATCTGATAGCGTACTTGCTTAACACCCGGAGTAGTAGGGTGACTAGTGCGACTGATTTCTTTATAGTCGTGACTGTACTTAGCCCAATTCAACTTATCATGAGCTCCGCTTATACCATTAGCACGCATTTCGGTGGGGTCTCGGTCTGCTACGTGGGTAAGGGTTTCTTGTAAATTAAGTTGCCGTAACTCAGTCGGCGCGTGCTGGTCTCACCAGTCGTTGATAGCTATATCGCGCGAATACTGGCAGGCTACATCTTCTGGACTACTCACATATACCCCACGCACCTTAGCCAGCAGTTGAATCAATTCAGCTTCCTCCGCTGCTGTCAGCGAACGGGTTTCTCGCAGTGATTCTAGGTTAGCAAGGCGTAGCGCATCCGGACTCAGAGGCGGGTAGTGCGGTTGGGGAATTCTAGGTGCTTGGGCTGGCGTAGCGCTTAGTAAAATGAGGCCTAGTGTTAAGACAGCTGGTAAGGCTGCGGTAGCAGCTGCTTCTAAAGCGGCTGTCAGCAAGCGCTCCCCCCGCTGCCGTCGCTAATTCTTCCACCGTAGGTAGCACCAGGGGTGTAGTAGGGGGCGCAATGGGTGGAGTCACTAGCAGCGCAACGGGCGGCCCTGGTAGTGCCGGCACAATATCTGGACTGCTATCTGCTAGCGGCCCACCCGGCTGCAAGGTAAGTTTAGGGGCGGCAATAGTCAGGTGGCACACGTAGGCCCCAACCTCTTGGTTACCCGCCATAAATTCCTCTTGGTAGCCTACGCACTGGCCTGCTTCCCAACACAACGTTTCCAGGGCCGATCCGCTCTGCGCGGCCAGGAAGATTACTGCCCCCGCCAGCGGCTTATCAGGAGTCGCCGCCCAATCCAGTAGCACGTCATTCGTAGGTACATCCAGCGTTAGATACACCAGGCCCATGCGCACCCGTGCCATCACCCGGCCCCGCGGGTCCGTTGCCTGCGTAAACTCGTAGGTGCACTGCCGCACGGGGTAGCGCTGCCCCGCTACCAATAGCTGCGCCGAAAAAGAGGCCATAGCAGTTGCCGAATAGTATCGGGTGGCAAGATAGCGTATCGCTTATACATAAGCTCCCAGTTGCCTGCCAGAAAGTAAGGTATTCTAATAGCGTCGCATAGACTAGGGGGTGGGAGGCCCTGAAAGGTGCACCTTTCTGGTCGATCCGGTCGCCAGAGATAGCAGCACCTGGGCTCAGCGTACTTACAATATTGGTTAACATCCGGTGCATGCAATTTTTCGAGGTCGACCTGCTTAGCAGCCGGTAGAGCAAAAGGAATAATTTATATGAGCGACAAACCCTTGCCTGTAAGATATTTAGACTATTTCCTAGTTTATTTGATGTATCACTAACTACTTTTCAAAGAGAACTTTTTGAACTTTAACGTGTTAAAATTGCATTTTAAGGGTTAAAGAATACGCAGTATCTATGTCACATAAAAATGGTGTGTTTCCTTTTGATTGTAAACTTCATATCCGACATTTGATGTAAAATTTTCAAAGCTCATTTTACTGTTTCATACGTTTTCATTAATTTTTTTGCAACACCTTGCATCGATAAAAATTATACCATATGACAAAAACACTTACATTATCTAGTTCTAGGAAAACAACTTTTTCTATATTTCAACGGGTGATTCAAAGTATGGTAACCGTTGGTTACCCAATACTTATTACTTGTGTCCTGCTGCTTAGCAGTTCATCCCAGACGTATGGTCAGATTACTGGCAGCTATACGCACATCGCGGTTGGACCTTACGCCTCTTATGCGTTGCGGGCTGACGGGCAATTGTGGGCTTGGGGAAGCAATTCCTTTGGCCAACTCGGGGATGGGACACTCACTACCCGCACGACCCCTATTCGTATCCCGGCGCCCACCGCAGCGGCAGCCGGGACGCAGTGGACGCGAATCAGTGCTGGTGACAACTTTGCCGTTGCTCTGCGGTCAGACGGGGTCCTGTGGGCCTGGGGTGGTAACAACGCAGCACAATTAGGGAATGGTACTATGTCTACCTCAGTTCCCTTCTCGAATCACGATGCCTTACTACCAATAGCTGTTGCCCCAGCAGTGGGGGCGGCCGCTGGAACCTATTGGAGTGCCATTTCGGCGGGCAATCTGCATGCATTGGCCCTCCGCTCTGATGGCTCGTTGTGGGGGTGGGGCGCAAACGGCTTTGGGCAGCTCGGCATCGGCCCGACGCTCATCTACGCAACTACTCCCCAACTCATCCCATCGCCTGTCGGCGCGGCAGCGGGCACTACTTGGACGCATTGTGCGGCGGGGTCAATTCTTTCGTTTGGTATCCGTTCTGATGGCACACTCTGGAGTTGGGGCGCCCCTACCTACCCCTCATTTAGTGCCTTAGGCCATCCCTCCCCTACCACAGGCACCTTTACTCCTCAACTAGTACCTGCTCCTGCCACCGCAGCAGCGGGTACGGTCTGGACTTCCGTGGCAACAGGGGGCACGAGTACGCATACCTTAGCTATCCGTTCCGATGGCACGCTCTGGGCGTGGGGGTGGGACCGGCAAGGCGAGTTAGGCCAGGGCCTCACGAGTAGCGGCAACGGGGGTTCCCCAACGCCGCTACAGGTGGCCCTACCAGCGGCCGCGGCCGCCGGCACCACGTGGGTTCGGGCTGCAGTGGGTGAGCACAGCAGCCTAGGGTTGCTAAGCGACGGTACCCTTTGGGGCTGGGGCGACAACTACATGGGCATACTCGGTATTAACCTGGCCCCTCCCGGCGCAGCAGTCCCCACCCAAGAATACAATCACGAAATGTGGAGCGAAATGGCGAGTGGGCTGACCCATTCCGTCGCGATTAGCCGGGGGCAAGTTTACGTGACGGGTACCGGGGCAGCCGGCCAACTGGGCTTGGGCAACAACCAGACCTCACTCTCGCTTTTTGTTCGCATTGCGGCCCTGCCACTGGCGACAAGTACCGCACAGTCACTTACGAAGGACTTCTACCCCAATCCGGTTGTGGCAGGGAGTATCCTAAATGCGCCAGAATTGTCAGTAGGTGACCAAGTAGTACTAGTCAACATGCAGGGACAAACAGTAGCTACCTGTCAGCTAACTACCCACGCCCAATTTAGGCTTCCCAACCTACCAGCTGGTCTATACCTCTTGCACACTGAGCAGGCTGGACAACGCACGACTACCCGCAAGCTAGCCATTACCCAGTAAACAAAATGGCCTCGGCCATAACCCTTCTACTTCTCGCATGATAACACGTTTTTACATTATAATAGCAGCTTTAATTTATTTACAAATAAGCTTTATTACGTGCACGCAGGCCCAGGTATTCGGCGAGGCTGGTAGCTACTCCGCTGGCATGACCGCCAGCGCTGGGGCAGATGCTACTACTAATCTGGCAACCGGTACTATTGCGCCTAGTTTCCCCTTAATCACACTTCCTAGCGTCTCCGCTGGGGTGACGATAGGTATTCAGTATACCGCTGGGGCTGGCGTTAAGGTCACGGATATAGCTAGCGAAGTGGGGTTAGGATGGACTTTAACCGGAGGTGGAGCCATTACCCGGGATATGAAGGGCTTACCTGATGATATGGGAAGCTATGGCTGGTTCGTCTATGGTCGTATAAAGAACGTTCTTTCCTTCAGCAACCCAGCTAGTTCTACCCAAGCTGTTGAGACAACTGGAAAAATAGTTGAACTATTCAAAAAAAATTATAGCATTGGCACTTACTACCCGGATATGCTGACCTGGCTGTATCCGGCCAGTCAAGTAACGAACTATGCGCAGTATGCGCAACAGGGGTATTCTCCCAACCCAAATCCTACCAATGCCCCAAGTTCAGGTTATCACTCGGGCTTCGCAGGCGTATTCTTCACAGATAACGAACCAGATGTTTACACCATTACCCTGCCTACGGGAAAAATGCAATTCGTATTCGATGGTCTTGGCAATCCAGTCCCATTACAGGCTCAGAGCATCAAGATTGAGGCATTGAACTTAGGCACTCGGGAACCTGCAACTAATGGCCTACTACACGAATTCATTGTAACAACGAGTGATGGGGTAAAATACTATTTTGGCTCCCCTAATGGAGATACGAGCTACACAGAGTCGATAAGTCTTAGTACTCGGATTTTAGAAATCACAACGCAAGCTAGCAAAGACGATGTATCTTACATATACAAATGGAACTTAAAGAAAATCGTCTATCCAACCAGTGAAATTATTACTTATACTTATTCGGGAAATAGAGATTATAATTTTTCAACTAACACGTACTTACAGCAAGATTGGCTATATACGACAGACGGCGCGGGCAACACAATACCGAACCGCCCTTACGAGTTCGATCCAAAGTTTTATAATTATAACAACAAAACTTTAGTCTACTCCAGCACATCTCCAAATCCCTTTTACACCTGGACCCGCCGTTATACAGTTCAGACTACCTACTCGTCAACTGATGCAAAACAATTAGCTACCATCTCCAGTGCCCTTGGCTCCTTGCAGTTCACTTACCAGGCAGCTGCGCGGCAAGATGTAGGTGGGACGACTGGGGCGCTGGCAGCTATACGATTAGTAGATACGCATGGGGTAGACGTAAAAAAGCTGGAATTAGTCCAACACTATGCTGACTATGGTCAACTCACCCCCAATGCACTTGGGTATGACCGCTACCATCTTCTACTGGATAAAGTACTGGATAAAGGAAAAGGCTGCGACTACATAGAAGCACTTAGCTTTGGCTACAATACACAAGCCTTTTGTCGTAATACTGCGCTAAAAGATGCGTGGGGGTATCTAAATGGGATAAGTTATCCCAGTAACAACGTAGTGGTGGAAGGTGCTGCCAACCCTGGAGGCATACATCCCTTCAATTCGGATGGGCGCGTACGCAATCCTAACGTTGATTATACGCAAGCCCTTATACTAAAAAGCATTTCAGCAGCAACCGGTGGCGTGCAAACGTTTACCTACGAATTGCACGACTACTCGTCTTTCCAACCGAACACGTCGACTGCTAATTACACAGCTGGTGGCCTGAGAATCAAGCAGATTGCCAAGTTTGATGGATTAGATCACGCGAATGATATTGTAGATAATTTTATCTACCGAAAGGTGGATGATGCAACGGTGTCTTCGGGCTGCTTTGGTGACCCGGGACTATACGCGAAAATTCAGCTTATTCATGGATATGGCTATAGTGGCACGCTTGCACAGCTACCCCCTAACGTCACGCCACTCACGGAGGCACAAATTAGAGGTTCGATTCCGCATTGCATCTCAACTTCTGACAATAACGCCAACAAGTTAGATTTCTACTATCTGCTGCGTTCTACAGAGTCTATGTATCAGTACGCAGCTGACTACTTAGACTATAGTTGTGTGACGGTAGTTCATGGCCAGAAAGGCAAAACTCGCTATGAGTTCACGAATTGGTCCGACGTTAGCCACCAAGATTACATAGACTCGGACACCAAGCAGTGTGGAAACGACCTAAATGTCTGCGCTAATGACCCCTTTAAATCGAGCACTGGAACAACATTTCTACCGCTTCCCACTACCAATTTCAATCAGCTAGATGGCGTAGCTATGGGGTATGCGGATGGAGTCACCGCCAACTATCCAAATCGTAGTAGTCGGGCGGCCGAACGGGGTCTACCAATCACTGTGACGCAACTGGATAATAACGGCTCCCCCGTAGCCATGACAATCAACCAATATGACTTTGCGCATGCCAGTGTGACGTTGCCCACCGTTAGCGCAGTAGTTATAAAGCCGGACATGGAGGTTTTTGGATTCTCTCAATATTCACGGTACTTCCAATTATACTACTACAATGTAAGTAGCCAGTGGTGTCCCCTCACGCAATCTACCGCTATTGTGTATGATCAACAGGGTGGGGGAGCTATCGCGAAAAGCATGGCGACCACAACGCTGATGGAGTACTCAAACTTTTTCCCCAGCAAAACGACCACTTATACCGCTAGCTGCTCATCGCCCACTACGTGTACCCAACCGAGCGCCGCAACCCGTTATGTGACTGAGTACCGGCGCACCCAGGATTTTGCAAACAATGCGGACCAGACTACTACGATTGGCTTGCTACGGACCGCAGGAATGTTCGCTCCTGTGATTGAACAGGTGCAGTATAGCCTTTCCCCTAGTGGTACTAAAAGTTACCAGGGAGCTACCTTGGTAGAATATCAAGCTGCCAATGGCTACGTGCTCCCTTATCGCACCTATGGTTTACCTTATAGTGTGACAAGCTTTACGCCGGCTACTACCGCCAACGGAGGTAGTGGTTGGACGCTGAATAAGGATAGCAATTATCAACTAAATAGCACGGTCACCGGCTACACGGCCGACGCTAGACCGGTAAATACTTTAGACCGGACAGGAGTACCCAGCACCACTATTTGGGGCTATAATCACACCCTGCCGATTGCGACGGTAAGCAATGGAATAGCCACTGTTGGAAGTTCTGGCACTGGATTACTGGCTACCGCTGCTCACACGAGTTTTGAAGAGGATGGGCTCAATGGAGTAGATGGGGATGGCTGGTCCATACCTGCCTCTTTCAGTACAGAGGCCAAAACGGGGGCCCGCAGTGGGCGCATACTCTGCAGTCAAAGCCCATATGGTTCTGGTAAGACCCTCATAATTCCAGCTGGCCCTAATCGGCATGGGAAGATGGTTTTTTCCTGCTGGGTCAAGGTCCCGGCTGGTACTACTAGTAATGCAGGATTCTGCGTAGTGGTGGTAGGGCAGGGCGCTAACTCGGCTTATCAGCAAGCAGGCACGGATATTACTGCCGGTCAGGATTGGCAGTATATTCAGAATGTTGTCGATTTGGATGCGTATGCTTGGAACGTTGGGCTCGTAGCCACTGACAATCTGCAAATACAGATGTATCCCTGGTGCCCCTATGGCACTGATTTGCTGTACGATGAAGTACGCATTCACCGAGCCGATGCTTTGATGCAAACAATGACCTACGCCCCCTTAGTAGGTAAGACTTCGACGACTGACCCCAGTGGGGTAACGACATACTACACGTACGATAGCAACAATGTCGCGCGCTTAGTACTTAACCAAAATCACGACATTGTGCAGCGCAGCCAGCAGCATCTTGTTGGGCAAACAGCCCGACCAAGCGCCGATTTTAGTTTGCCCACGATAAATATCCCAGAATGTGCAGTCGCCGTGACCGCTGCTTATACTGCTTGCGCTACAGGCACAACTTACACCTGGGATTTCGGCGATGGCACCCCAAGGGTAACAAGCAGCAGCGCAACCAATAGTCATAGTTATTCAAATCCAGGGACCTATACAGTTGCACTGTTAGTTATCGATGCGAACAAAAGTGCCAATCGTTCCACTAAGTCCGTTCTCATCACAGATTCTTTCCACACCGACATAACCTCTGATGGGCCTACTGAAGCGGATTTTTGCACTAATGCTAACCCCGACCCGGTTACCTTGACCGCTTCCGTGCCAGGTGGTTGCCAAAACGCCCTCTACTTCATGTGGCAGCAGAAAACCAACTCAGGCACTTGGAACACGGTAGGGTATCAAGCTGCTTTCACTCAAAGCTTTTCGAATGCAAGCGTAGTCTTGCGTTGCGTAGTGGGGATGACAGGAGGGGGGAATAATGCTAATTCTGGCAGCGTAGAAGAGATAACTATAAGAGGTTATTACGGCTCTAGTTCTTGCTCCCAAACTGTGTCAAAAACTATAAGCAAATAGTCCTTTTAATTACGTCATATGAAGAAAAGTTTATTTTTACGCGCCCTAGTCAGTATTACATTTTTACTCAGCTTATGGGGCAGTGTCTTGGCTGCTTATGGACAAGTAGCTATTACCACGAACACTGGTATTACGACTACGGACAACCAGACAATCAACGTCTATCCTGGTCAAACCATAGCACTAACGGCCGTAGCATCTTCAGGAACAACGGTTAGCAGCTACCGGTGGATACAAAATGATGCGACTGACGTAGGTTCTACAGGTACTTATACCCCGACTGCTACAGGATACTATCAAGTAGTCATCAACAGTGCCCAGTATTCTAATCACGTTTATATATCTTTTCAACCAGCCTCCGTAGACAGAAACTATGTCAAGGTTGACCAAGTGCGCAGTGCAGGTATCAAGACGGAGCAAACCCTAGACAATTCCACGGCCGCTACGCGTGACCAACGGATAACCTATCGGGATGGCTTTGGCCGGCCTTTGCAACAAATAGACGTGCAGGCCGCTCCCCAAACGGCTAAAGATATCGTACAGCTCTATGCCTATGGGGCGCAAGGAGAGCAAGCGAAAGCTTACCTGCCCTATACGTCCGGCACAGATGGCCTGTATAAGCAGAATTGGTCAAGTGACCAGTACGCTTTTTACACCTACACCTCGCCGAAGGTTGGTCGCCCTGGCAACGGCCCTACCTATGCGGAATCTGTGACAGATGCTGACCCACTAGGCCGTTTGCAGGAGCAGGCGTCCCCTGGGGAACCGTGGAAAATAGGCGGCGGCCACACTAGGCACCAAAATCAGCGTACCAATGGTACCGGCGCTACGGGTGTAAACGATAACGTGCAGTTATGGAGCTATGTGCCCGCCACTACTCTTGGCAGTATGGGCACCCTATCGGGACCGACGCTTGCCGCCGCAAATACCTTGCATGTAACAGAGGTCACGGATGAGGATGCGAAATACACAATTAGCTATGCAGATGAATTAGGTCATCTGGTCTGTAGCCGAGTTTACCTCTCTGGCACAATCAGCAACACGTCGGCAACTTATTTAGAGACAAATTACTGCTATGACAAACAGGGAAATGTACTAGCCGTTATTTCCCCCAAAGCAACAAGTCAGCTAGCTGCAAATGCAAATAGCTCGGATGTGTTGGATAAGTTATGCTTCCTAACTGTCTACGACGATCTAGGTCGTGTACTTGCTAAAAAAACTCCCGGTATCGGCTGGGCTTACTCGCTCTATGATCGCTGGAACCGTCTGGCGGCTACGTTAGACCCTCACGGAGCGACTAGAGGCCAATGGCGCTACATAAAATACGACGTGCTGAACAGGCCCATTGTTACGGGTATAGTATACGACTATCGCAGCCCAAATACGCTTTACACATACCTCCAGAATCTGACGGATACGCAACGCTATGAGGGTCGCGCAGAAGTGGAAACTGGCTACACCCTTACCCAAAGTTATCCGCTCAACGCGCAGGATATCTTCGTGTCTACGACATCTTACTACGATGACTATGACTACTACCCTTTCCGGTCGCAGAACCATCCAGGCCTAGCGTATCAGCCGGAACTGAATAATCCATCCGTTGCCACAAGCCAAACCCGCGGACTACGCACGGGTGCAAGGGAGCGGGTACTCGATACGGATGATGCGGGCAACTGGCTCACTTCCTTAACTTATTACGATGAGTTTGCTCGTCCCATTCAAACTTTTCAGGACAACCATACCGCAAGTACAACCGGTACCCCCGCAGTAGATCGTACGACACTTCATTACGAGAAAGGTAAGGTTACTCAAAGCTACCAAACCCATCAGCGTTACTCCGATGCAGGTGTGCTGGAAACACACACTGTAAGCGTAACGAATCAATACGATGATAAGGGGCGCTTAAGCTATTTAAGCGAATCGATTGACAATAGCGCGAATGTGCGGTTGGTGGCCTACGAGTACAATGAATTGGGACAGGTAGTAGATAAGAAGTTGGGATACGATACTTCCACAAGTACGTATTTACAATCTTTGGATTACCGCTATAATATTCGCGGTTGGTTGACCAATATCAACAACCGAAACCTGCAGGAGGGCTGGCTGGATAATACGGACCCGAATGAGGACTCTGACGCAGGAGCTGACAATTTCGGTTTGGAATTGAAGTACGCAGAGGCTGATAACGGAGCAAATCATATTCTATATAATGGAAACATTTCTGCTGCCGTCTGGAATAGCCATACCCCTAAAGGAAATATGCGTAGATATTTGTATAATTATGATAACGCAAACCGCATTACAAAGGCAGAATACGGAGCCCTTACCTACCAGAATAATAGTTACTCCTTTGACGGTGAAAAAACGGATGCGCAGGGACAAGGGCTGTATACAATGCCAAGTATTACCTATGATGAAAATGGTAATATTACTTCGCTTAAACGGAATGGGGTTGTAGCTGCTCCTAATTCTGCCCCAAAGCAATATGGACCGATTGACAATCTGACCTATGGGTACGAGGGCAACCGGCTACAAACAGTTGTAGACGGTGTTTCAACTACTGACGCTACGAACGACTTTGAAAATAATGGCGTAGGGTCAACCGCCTCCTATACCTACGACGAGCGTGGGAGTTTGACTTATGATCCCCATAAACAGGTCACCATCCAGTACAATTACCTTAGTCTACCGACTGAGTTTGACATGGCGCCGAATGCTGCTGGCTATGCCTCGGCGTACATTTTACCCATCTACTCTACATCTGGCCGAAAACTACGTTCTATCTTTTGTAAGATAAACGCTACCGGCAATGGCTATGATATTGACCGCGTAGTCGATTATATTGGCGGGTTTACTTATTCCTCAGATGCTCCGCTAACCCTAACTACACCAGTTGGCCGAGCGGTGGTGGCACAGGTAGCGACAGCTACTTCTTCTACTCAATGGGCGCTGGAGTACCACATTCGCGACCATCAGGGGAGTTTACGGCTGGTAATTCGCCAGAACCCACAAGTGACTATGTTTGCCGGCATGGAGCAGGCAAACAGCCCGCGGGAGGAAGCAGATTTTGACAACGTAGCTACTACTCGGCAGTTTGACCCCGGCCATGCCCGAAGCGGTAACTACTCAGCTCGACTAAATGCTTTTCAAGCTAACCGGGCCAATGGGCCCTACACGAGCCTGCGAGTTAATGCTGGCGATAGCGTACGGGTGGAAGTCTACGGGCATTATGATGAAGCGCAAAAAGCAGGGCTCTTTTCCTCACAGGCAATCGTACCAACCGTTAGTCTAGGTACCTCCTCCCTTGCAACTCCTTTTGTTCAAGATGGTCGTACTGCTAGCACACAAAAGACTCCGAATATCTTGCTGGGAGTGGCAGTTGCTTGGAGTAAGGTGACACATCTTTTTGCAAAAAGAGAGGCGGAACTGCCTCAAGCTAGTCTTACCTACGAGTTTTACGATAAAGACAGTACACTCGTCTCCACCTCTACTCGCTACTTAAGTAACGAGGGAGAACACAACTGGCAGTTACTATCAGGGGGAGGTACAGCACAGAAAGATGGTTACGTTAATGTCTACTTAACCAATAGGAGTGGAAAGGATGTATGGTTTGATGACTTTGCAGCCACTGCCAAACCAATAGCAACTATTCAGGAAAACCATTATGATGCTTTTGGCCAAAATCTTCTTGAATTGGAAACGACGAGTGGTTACGATAGCAAACTACAATATACCGGAAAAGAGCGTACCACCGATTACGGTTTAGAGTGGACTGATTACGGTGCGCGTTGGTACGATACTCAATTGGGTCGTTGGCATGCTCCAGATGAAGTTGACCAATACAATTCTCCTTACGTAGCAATGGGAGATAATGCAGTTAATAACATTGATAAAGATGGCAATTTTGCTTTCTTAGCAGCAGCTGTATTCGGAGCGTTTATGAACGTAGGACTTCATGCAAATGATATACATAGCTTTTGGCAAGCAATAGGGTATGCTGCTACTGGTGCTGCTAGTGGCGTTTTGAGTGCCGGTATCGGTGGTGGCGTAAACTCCTCACTAGGGGGAGGATCTTTCGGAGAAGGTTTTGTAGGCAGTAGTTTAGCACATAGCACCACTGGTTTTATTGCAGGTACACTAACTGGTGCATCCGTTGGCTTAACTAATGGATTCATTAGTGAGACATCAAATGCACTGTTGGCTGGCAGCAGTTTAGGAGAGGCACTCAGTAATGGATTAGTAGGTGGCTATAAATCTGCGATATTGGGCGGCTCCATTGGGGGGGTAATATCAGGTTTGCAATCATATAGCTCAGGACGAAACTTCTGGACAGGCAATGCTAATTTATATAATATATCTTCAGAAGGGCTTGCGAGTATTAATGATGATATTGTTATAAATAAAGGTAAATATACAGTTGCAAATGAAAGTGGGCAAGATGTATACTATAAACCAGAAGAGGGGGGTTATGGGCTTAATAACAAGATCCCTTCTGGGAAGGGTATAACCATCGATGTGGATGGAATAGCAACTAGCCGTTATCAAGACCAAGTATTCAAAATACCAGGTAAAAGTTTTTTGCGCCCGTATGCTACTGTTATGATGGGAGGAGATGTAAATTTAAAATTTAACATTTTTGATAAATCAGCTATTCAAATTCGTTCAATGACCACAGGATATCAATACGGTTGGATGAATCAACAACAATTGGATCCTAGTTGGAGTAAATTAATTCAATATTCGCGTTACATTCAATAAGTTATTATGAAAATTCTTAAGTATCTAAATAAACAATGGATTTTTAACTCAATACTATTGAAGACCGCAGCCTTCTTGGCACTGGTTTCAGTCACCTTAAAAATTTTGGTTGTTGAGAAGTTATTGTTATGGAATCGTTCTATTGAAGGAAATATTATCTCATGCGTATTTTTATTTAATTATATTATATTTTATATAATACCCATAACATTAATATTGTTTTTTTTATATACGATAATTTTTCATTGCAGGAGATCATTGTACACTTATCATTTGATTGAATTTTTGATTACAATAATTTGTTTTTATTTAGAGCATAAATTAATTTCTTCTGGCCTTATTTTACTTTTCGATTGATATACTATGTTATGTTATACGCTTGGTGCTGACCTGGACTGACTGTGTCGACAGCCCTCTGTTGCTCACTATCCCAGCCCCCAGGTGCCATTGTTGCGACAAGGCTTATGACACAAATAAGGTGTTGCAAGTCATTGCTCAGCAATATACGACCTGTGTCATTCTGCCTAAATCCAGCCGCCTAGACCAGCGTCCCTATGACCGCAACCTCTATACTGAGCGCAACAAAGTCGAGCGCTTTTTTGGTCATCTCAAAGAGGCGCGTGGCTTCGCCACCAGCTACGAAAAGACGGCCGTTTCTTTTTTAGCCACTGCCCACCTAATTGCTGCACTTGATTGGATGCGGTAACTATCCACGCACTTTAGTGCATTTCCTTGATTGTTAAACTGCGGAAGGAAACCTGATTGCCATGGTCTTGCAGCAGCAGATGCCTGGCCGGGGCTTCGCCAAAATGCGGCCAGACGTGGTATTTACTCCCGGCTACCAACGCATGAAAGGCCGACGAGCCGCAGTCGTAGGCGAGTACCTTCACCCCATTCAGGTAATGTTCGACGTGATTCGTGGGGTAGACTACCACCCGCCCCACGTTCCACTCCCCGATGGGCCGCTGACAGGCGGCCGGCTTGACGGCCAGAATCAGATCATAAAGCGAGGCCAGGGTGCGGTCGCCGTTGGTGCCGAGCTTCGCATCGGGATGTCGGGCGTCGTCCAGCAGCTGGTACTCCAGGCCAATGGGAGAGCCAGGCGTTTGTTCGGCGAGGGTTACAAAGTAGATGAGCCCACTGTTGGCCCCCGGCGTGAGTTGAAATTCGAACGAGAAATCAAAGGCCCGGTACTGCGCCGTTGTGATGACATCCCCGCCGTTGGCTGACTCCCTCCCGTCAGCCGCGAGTGTAGTCAGCTTGCCGTCCGCGATTTGCCAGCCGTGGTTAGGAAAGGCCGGCCCTTTGGCGCTGCGCCACCCCGTCGAGGTCTGGCCATCGAAGAGCAAGCGCCACCCCTGGCGGCGCTCGGCCGCCGTTACCGTGTTCAGTGCTGGCTCTGCAGTAGGAGTAGCAACCCCTAGCCTGGGCGTCCAGGCCAACGTACTTAGCAAGAGCGCAGCCGCCAACAGACGCGATGCAACAGGACGGATAGGGAGAGGTGGGTAATGCATAGCTTATGAAAAAGAACAGTTACGAAAGTAACGCGTCGCCGCCTGGTTGGGACAACCCCTAAAACGAGCATTGTGAGAAGCACGACTAGCTTCGGCACTACAAATGACTAGTTAGCTAAGGCAGCTCTGTCTTTACCTGAACTCAATATAAGGACTGATAACCCTTACTTATCAGTCCTTACCTTACAGCACCGTTTTTCTCCCAAAATCGGCGCGCCACTCCGTATTATATAAGCTACATGGAAAACTCGTCTGACCTCGCTCTTCCGTTACCCGCCGGGGCGCAGCTGCCGGCGCACTTAGTTGGCCCGACAAGTCGCTATGTCGAGTCGGGGCTACGCGGGGCGGCCAACACCATCCGCGCCTATGCCGGGGACTGGGCCCGCTTCACGGCCTGGTGTCAACTGCATCAGCTCGGCTCGCTGCCCGCGCCGGTCGAAGCGCTGGCCGGCTTCCTCACCGAGCTGGCTGAAGCGGGTAAGAAAGTCGCTACCATCCAACGTCACGCCGCCGCCATTGCCAAGGCTCACGAGTTGGCTGGACTGGACTCGCCCACGGCCGACAAGAAAATCAAGGTGCTGCTTAAGGGCATCGCCCGGGAAAAGAAAACGCGTATCAAACAGGCCGCTGCCTTTTCGCTAGCCACCTTCAAGCGCACCATCAAAAGCATTGACGTCTCCACGCCCACCGGCCTACGCAACCGCGCCTTACTGCTGCTGGGCTTTACGGGCGCCTTTCGCCGTTCTGAGCTTGAAGCGCTCAATATCGAGCACCTGACTTTTGACGAAGAGGGCTTGATTATATCGCTCGATCAAAGTAAAACCAACCAATTGGGCCAAGCGGAAGAGAAAGCCATCTTTTATTCGCCCGACCCGGCCCTCTGCCCCATTCGCTCCCTGCAGGCCTGGCTGCGCGTACTGGACCGAGGCGAAGGCTGCGTCTTTGTATCCCTGCGCAAGAATCAGCAGGTGACTACCCGGCGAATGACGACTAAGTATATCAACCTCATCACCCAGCACTACCTCGGCAGTGGCTACACCGCGCACTCCCTGCGCGCCTCTTTTGTGACCGTTTCCAAGCTCAATGGGGCTGATGACAGCAAGGTCATGAACCAAACCAAGCACAAGACGAGCGCCATGATTCGCCGCTACACCCGCCTCGACAACGTGCGCCAACACAATTCTGCTAAGGAGTTAGGCCTCTAACTGGCATCCCGTATCGGTAAGCAGCGACTGCTTGTTCTTACTCGGCAGCTAGTTGATGAATGATTTTCGTGCTTCTGTAACAGGTCGCCCAGCGCTTTTCTAGCAACCTAGGTAAGTCCCACCGGCGAGGGCAATTGCCAGCAGTACCAGGAGCAACACGAGGTGGCGGCGGCGCTGCCACTGCGCGCGTCGCGAGCGGGGCTGGCGCATCAGGTGGGATAGGGCAACTATTCCGAAAGCTAACGCACCAGTTGCTTATCGCCAAGCGCAGGTTAAACAACTCAGCACGTCTAAAGCAAACAACTAGCGCACTAACAGTCACTTATAGGGCAACAGTAGAAGGCATTTCTACAGCTTGTAGGCTGGCCTTCGCAATAGCGCACAAAGTGCTTGACATGCACTTTATATGACAAGTGCCAAGGTGCTAATAAGCAGCTATTTGACACCTCTTAAACATACGTTTAACTTTTGTGACAAAACCATTTTGAGGGGTAGTTTTGCACGCGATGACCAAATATGTGGCCTACTTCCGGGTAAGTACCGTCCGCCAAGGCAAGTCCGGGCTCGGGCTCGAAGCTCAGCAAGCGGCCGTGCATAATTTCTTGCGCGGCGCGGCGACGTTGGTGAGCACCTTTCTCGAAATCGAGAGTGGCAAGAAAACGAGCGGCCTCAGTTGCAGGCGGCCATTGCCCCGGCCCGTAAAGAAGACGCGGTGCTGCTAGTAGCGAAGTTGGACCGACTCGCTCGGAACGTGGCATTCCTCGCGACGCTTATGGAAAGTAGGGTGCGCTTCCAAGCTGTCGACTTGCCGGCGGCCGATGAGTTCACCCTCCACATCATGGCGGCCGTCGCCCAGAAGGAGGCGTCAGCAATTTCTACTCGCACCCGCGATGCTCTGGCCGCCAAGAAGGCTCGATGAGCACAACTGGGTACCTCAGCTAATCTGACCCAGGCCGCCCGCGAGAAATCGTGGGTAGCCATGACTCAAAATGCACAAGCGAATTTGAACAATCGGCAGGCGGCGCAGCTGGCCGCTCTATTGCGGGCCACAGGAGCCACGTTGCGAGCTATTGCGGACCAACTCAACCAGTCAGGCTATCGCACGCGGCACGGGAAAGCCTTTCATCCTATGGGCGTGCAACGGCTATTGCGCCAGTCTAGTAGGCCGTTCACGCGTGATATAATCGCCATATATATTATTAATTCCACCTCAGCCGATAGCTGGCGAGAACGGCTATCTCTTGCGCGTGGCTGAGGAAGCTGCTCGGGCATCTCTAGTGTAACAGGTACACCCCACCCGCGAGGGCTATGCCGATTATTATCGTCTAGAAAGCCTGCCGACGGCGCTAGCGAAACCAATTCGAGTGCAGCTGGAGCGTTAAGTAGGTAACCATGAGCAGCAAAAAAGCTTGGCGATGGGGAATCTAGAACAACTATAGCGCCATTTTGTGGGGTAGATAGGCAGGTTCAAAACCTACTTATCAGTACTAGGGATCGCACTAGACTAGGAACAGAAAACTCCGCTAAGCCGCTTTCAGTAGCGAAAGCTATTAGGTAAGGAAGGTACCTTTCTACAGGCAGCACTTACGATGAGTGGGCATCAATAAACAGGTTGGCAAGAGGGGCTTGAATCCGACTTTACAACGAAATAAACTGACTTATAGTTACTTATGTTATTCAAGTTTTCTTAGCGGGGTTTTCTACTCCTAGTCTAGTGCGACCCCGCTTATTAACGGAAAATGGCGCAACGTGGGATATAATTCCTGTGCTGCGCCATTTTCAGTATCTTTGGCTTCTTACGCTACTTCTATATGAGCAAGCTAAAAGTTAAAAATTTTGGGCCGATAACCACTGGCTTTGCCGAAGAGGATGGCTTTATGGATTTCCAAAAGGTGACGGTGTTCATCGGCAATCAGGGCAGTGGTAAAAGCAGTATCGCCAAGCTTTTCTCGACGATGAGCTGGTTGGAAAAAGCGCTGTTCCAGGGACGGGTGACGGAGAAATATGTAACTAGCTACAATCGATTTGCTAACCTGTATTGTGCCTATCAGAACTTGAAAAATTACTTTCGGGCGGATACGTACATTGAATATCGAGGTAAGACCGGTGTGCTAACGTATCAGCACAAGAAGCTGACCATTAACCTGTATAAAGAGAATGCCGGCTACCAGATACCAAAAATTATGTACGTGCCAGCCGAGCGCAATTTTTTGAGCGCGGTAGATGAGCCGGATAGATTAAAGGGATTGCCGAGTCCCTTGCTGGAGTTTTGGGAAGAGATGCGCCGGGCGCAGCGTGAGATAACAACTGAAGGTTGGCAGCTACCAGTTGGCGGCGTCCGGTTCGACTACGATAAGTCAAATAAAATTCCGTGGATAAGCGGCAAGACGGCTGGCAAGATTTCCTTCAAATTGCGGCTTTCGGAGGCTTCCAGTGGCTTTCAGTCACTGGTGCCTTTGCTACTGGTTTCTCGCAATCTATCCTCCGCCATTCACAAGGAGCATGATGCCTCACGAAGTGAGCTGAGCGCGGTAGAAAGACGTCGCCTGCGCGAGCGGATAGATACTATTCTGCAAGCCGACTACCCACTTGAAGTGCAGCAAGAAATATTGGAATCATTAGCCGCTAGCTTTCGGCGCGAAACGTTTCTCAACGTAGTGGAAGAGCCCGAGCAAAACCTGTTTCCGACTTCGCAACGGGCTGTACTGTACGAGTTGCTCCGCTATGCTAACACGACGCCTGGCAATGAGTTGGTCATCACCACGCACAGCCCCTACATCCTGAATTATCTGACGCTGGCCATCCAGGCCGACGAGGTGAAGCAGACCATCCAGGCAGCCCTGCACCACGGCAAGCTTGAGCAGCGGCTGGAAGCGATAGTACCCCCGGCCGCGACGCTGGCGGCCGAACAAGCGGTGGTATACGCGCTGAACAGCGCTGGCACTATCACCCGCTTGCCAATGGACGGTGGCATTCCGTCCGATGACAACGACCTCAACAACGCGCTCGGAGAAGCTAATGCCAGCTTCTCCGACCTGCTGGAAATTGAACTGGCCGCCGATAATGCCTGACTTCTTTACCGGGCAATGCGAGAACGGTCAGCCCTCCGACACCCTCGTCAGCGAATCACTGTTCGGCCTCTGCGACGACGCAACCAAGGATGACGAGCCAGCCTACGTCAGCACCGACCTGGAGGCCGAAGCAACCTGGATTGCGCGGGTAGATAATAGCCCTGGCTACGAAGTAACTTTTAAGCCAGTAGATAAATGCATCCCAATATTCAAGGGCGATGGCAATGAGCAAAGTCGGTGCGACGGCATGCTGCTTTACGAAGACACCATCATTTTTGTGGAGCTGAAGGAGCAGAAGGACCCCGGTACCAAGTGGGCTTTCAAGGGCTCTGAGCAGGTCAAGCAAACTATCAAGGATTTTCGGGCTTCACACGATACAACTGGTAAGACGCTCCGAGCTTACGTAGTCAACCGAATTCAGCCCAATTCTCAGGAAGCGCACTTCAGCATTATCAAAAACTTCACGAAGGCCATGAAAGTCTTACTGCGGGTAGAGGGGACGATTGAACTGTAGTTCTTACTTCGGTTTGGCTCCAAGGATAATGGGCGTCGTTTCTAGGAGTTCGAGGGATCCTTGGTCAACGTTTTGTATTTCTTGAAATGTGGGGTTTCCAGATGAGCCAGATAGGCTTCCTGGCTGGCATAGACCTCAAAATTCGTGAGAGCGGCCGAGTCCTTCTTATCGGCCACCGCATACAGGCTCAGTACGCCCGCCTTGATGTGCACCGAGGCTTCGATTTCCTCTTTCAACGCGGCCGTATAGCTGACCAGCTGGGCCGGCTTGATGAGAAGCTTAGCGATGCGCACCACTGTAGTGGGCGGCTGGACCAGCGCATCTGAAACATTTACTGAACTTATGACAAGGACAACCAGCGCGGCTGCCAAGCTAGGGAGTAAGGTGGAAGTTATCTAGGTATGGTTGAGCGGTAGGATTGACTGCTTATCCCATGGCTTCCACACTAGCTGTCAACTCTGATAGTTGCACGGACAGCTCCTTCAACACACATACTTTACTCGCCGACTCACCGATGAAACAATTAATGACCACGAAATAGAACGTTTTGCCGCCGAGGTGAATAGCTGGCGGAAACACCTTAGTGTCATCTACTGCCCGAAAATTTATCTCGCTCTCGTCCATATTGAAGAGTACTAGGTAGCCTACCTGCTTGCCGTAGTCGCTGGCGTACTTTACTACCTGCGTAAATCCTTCCTTAATGCGGTTTTTACCGTAGCTTTTCTCGCGGTCAACTATCCTGATTTCCACAATCAGCGGGTCGTCCGTTTCTATCTCGCCCACAATGTCCGCCCGACCTGAGGAAGAGGCTGGCGTGGAGAATGGGTACTCAATGCCCTGGTCAAAGAGAAAGAGCCGCAGGTCGTCTTCCAGTAGCTGCTCGTAGCTTTTAGTGACGCTTTTGTAGGCCGCGTACAGGCTTTTGCGCGTGAACCACTCGGTGCGCCGCTTATACTTTTCCAGCAGGTAGAGCACCGCGTTGGACTTGTCTAGCCGGTCGTGCAGATAGTAGACAATCGGGGCAATGAACTCCTCAACAAAGCTTTTACGAGTTTCCTCGAAGGTTGAAGAGGCGAACTCAGTGTAATTCTGAATGTTGTACGTCTGGTTTTCTCGAAAGAAATGGTTTAGCATCTGGTAGCAGAATGCTGCCTGCTCTACCTCCGACGAAAAGCTAAATTCTGCATGGCCTTCCATTTGCTGGTAGTTCTCTACCATTTCTTCCTTAGTCAGCGGAAACTGCCGCGTGGCCTCCGCTAGTAGGCCCGCGAGTTGCTTATCCGAATTAAAGTTAGTGAAAAGGTACTTCAACTGGTGCGCAAATTGCTGGTAAGTCGCCCGATAAAGGCGGTTCTTCCACTCTTGCAGGTTAGTCCGAAGGCTATGGCCCGCGTAGTTCATTTCCCAAATTTCTTAAAGAGATTTTTCAGTCGGCGCATTGTTGCATCTATCTGGCCCAGACCGCTATGCACACTTGCCTCCTGGTCGTTAAGCTTGATAGGCACTTTGCAGTTGTGGCAAAATACGGTAGCTTCCGCTTTAGCATCTACTAGTTGAATGTCGATGCTATAGCCACAACGCGGACACTCAAATTCAACCCAGGCATCGGGGAGGTGTAGCATAAACGCGCAATAAATTACCGGAAGGAGCAGCTAAAGTATTGGACGTCCGGGCACACCGTTGTAAACCCGACTTCTACCTTATAGTCGGCCCTGGCTACTAATTTGGTCCAAGTAGTTTGTTCCCGGCTACTAATTGCAGTCTGCTCGTGGAGAGTACCAAGGATGAGACCAACAAGGTACGGTAGTTGTACAGAACACCTTTTGGAGTCATTGCGGGTGATCAACCTGCAATTCTTCATAAAACGTACTTCAAGTACGATAATTATTAATTATCCTAATCAAGGCTTTGCTGGCAGAGAACCGCTAATTATCCGAGAGGTTTTAGTGCGGTTATTGCCCCTGCACGAAACGGCCGAGTATGCCTCTTCCTAGCTAATTAGTTATGTCAAGCTCCCTTTGCGACGCCTTTACCAAAGCCTCCACCGATACTTGGCACCGCATTCAGGAGGGACGCGCCCTGCGATATCCCCTGGGCGAAGAAACGCTTACGGACTTATTTCTGCGCGACTTGCTCCGGCTGCATCTCCCGGATATCACCATCGAAGCCTTTACAAAAGACGCGGAAGGCAAAAATGGGTCTGATTGGGAATGGTGGTTTCAGGGCTCCACAGGGAATTGGCTAGGTCTGCGAGTTCAGGCCAAAGTCATCGCGCATGATGCGGATGAGTTTAAACACCTGCACTATTATAAGAAAAAAAGCACCCCTCCGCAACGAAAATACCAGTGTGACAAGCTGATTAGCAATGCGACGGCAAGACCAAAGTGGCCCTGCGTACCCATCTATTGCCTCTATTCGTACTGGACGGCGGCCTACACCGTGCCATCTGGACATTGCTGCTGGGGCCCCCGGCCAAGCGCCAGCAGCTTTGGCTGTTCCATTGTGCTGGCTACCGATGTACGTAAGTTACGTGACGCTGATAGCACAGGAAGAGACCACCGCAGTAGGGTATCCGATACACTTCAATACTCGTCGCCATTGGCTTGCCTGGTATGCTGCCCATTCGGCCCCGGCACTGAATCAGTGGCCGAGAGAATGCATGCCCTGTTGGACATCCTTGGTGCTTTGCAACCTGACATCCAGTACCTGCGGCAAAGCCCTCCGCCGTATGTGCAGCAGCTTACGCGCGAGCGCCGGAACCAAGCCGCGACGCTACGTGGCAGTGATGCTAATTTCCGGTCTGATATCAACTTACCTCTAGACCTTGGCGGCGTAGTGGCCGTCCAGCAAGCACCGCAATAACAAAGCGAGCATTACCCTATTTTGCAGGGCCGCACGCCGCACTGGCCCGCAAAATATTACTGCGTCAATGCCCAAGGATTCTAAACCACTAAACGCCATCCCGCTTTCCGAGGCGCTGGAACTACTCACTCAGTACGCGGCTCCCGAAGCACGCTGGTGGATGGAACCCAGAATAGAAATGGCATTCAGAAATCTCAAAGCAGACCTCGTGATTTCCCGACCGGGGCAACCGCCAGTCCACTTTATTATCCCCGGCTTACCCAGCCCTCATCCGGCGGCTTACAAAGCAAGGGGAGCAGCCATTGCCGCTCGCTCACGCCTCGGATGTTGAATATGAGAATGAAGCTCGGCTGGCCCCGCTATGCAAACAAGGGCAACAACTGCGTCGACAGCTGCCCCGCCTGCTTAACAAGATGTTACATCGCCAGTATTTGCTGGAAGATGCGGAGGTAGACACCCCAGCGGCTCGCAAATGGCGCAGCCGGTCGGAGCAGTTGGATAATGCGGCGAACTGGGAAGCGCTGCGCGATATGCTAAACTCCGTTGGCCCCCCGAGCTATATCTGCCACTCCAGTCAGCTGGCTCCGCTGGTAGCAGCCGCCGCAATAGCTCATATGCAGATACTAGCGCTGCTGGCGGGGCCTTACCCAGGCCCCGCCAATGCCGACTGCATGAATGGCGCGCCTCATAACGACCGGCGCTGGTATGGCGACTACGTTGATAGCAAGGTAAGGCAGGGTTGGGACCCGGATAACGCCGACTTTCTACGTGAAGATTATCGGGAGCCTAGCGCAGAAGAACTATCTCCCAGCAAGGAGGAGTCCGCAAGCTCGCTGTATGTCTCTCGCGATGACATCAGGGAAGAGCTGGTAGAAATTTGGCAACAAATTGACCGACTGCTAAAACGGCTGTGAGGGGCCGGCCGAGTCAAATCTCACCCGATGACCAACCAGCTAAAGCTTCCCTACGGCCTACGTGATGGCCAGCTATGGCACATTAGCCAGGTGGCCACCGGGCTGGCCTGCGGGTGCGCTTGCCCTGGTTGCGGCGCGCTGCTAGTGGCGCGCAACTCAGTTGGCAATGTGAAGGTGGCCCACTTTGCGCATTACCAGGCGCTGGAGTGCACCACGGGCCTCCAAACGGCCATTCATTTAGCGGCCAAGGACATTATTGCGCAGCACAAGCAGTTGTGCCTGCCAGGTATGTCGGGGCTTTTGACCTTCACCCCGGCTTTTTGGGAGAGCTTTTCATTTGATGCGCGACGCTATGCCGACGAGCTGTTTGATACGCTTGGGTTTATGGGCACTGAGTTTATTCCCAGCAGCTACGAAACCGATAGCTACTACAGCTTTCCGGCTCGGCTGGTCGTGCTCGATGAGGTAATCCTTGAAAAGCGCACCGGGGCCATTATTCCCGATATCATGGTGCGAATCGGCACCAAATGGGTGTTGGTAGAAGTGGCCGTCACGCACTTCGTGGATGAGGAGAAGCGTGCTAAAATCCGGGCAATGGGCCTGCCGGCCATCGAAATAGATTTAAGTAAAATCCGGCGCGACACCGGCCTGAGTGACCTGGAAGAACTGATAGTTCGCGGTGAGCAGCACAAGCAGTGGCTCAACAACCCCGAACTGCGGCGGGTGGTGAGCCAACGTCGGCAACACTATTTTGAGAAATGCCGGGCTGAGATAGAGCGCCTGCACGCCGAGCAGCTGCGCGAAGAAGCCCACCAAGCGGCCCGCGAGCAGTGGCGGGCCGACCAGGCCACCAAGTCGCCGGCCGAGCGTGCCCAGGCCCAACAGCGACGGCAGGAATTCTACAGCAAAAATTACCGGCCTATGGTGGAGCGCATTGCGGGCGGCCTGGAACTGGTACATCATGTGGACGACTGCCCCAAAGCCGCCCATCAACTGCTGGATAAACCCTATGCCCACGTGGAGCGGAATTGCTTCAGCTGCCAAGCCTTCCGGGGGTACAGCCCCGACCGCACAGCCATTGTGTGCCTGTATGAGTACCTGCAGCGCAAGGAAGGAAATCACTAACCATAAAATGGCCCGTTTTTGGCACCAGTGCTACTTTACACCACCATTTCCTTTTCCATTTGATGCACTACTTCTACAAAGATTTCCCGTTCAGCCGACCCACCATCCGGCACCTACAACTGCCCGGTTTCTCCACGTCCATTATTGCTCACCTGGCCTGATGAGCGCTCCGAAACCAGCACCGCTGCCCCTCACTCCGGAGCAGGAAGCTATCGTGGCTTCGGTGGGTGACATCAAAATCAACGCTGTGGCCGGCTCGGGCAAAACCACCACCGTGGTCGAATACGCCCGCACCCGGCCGCCGGCCGCTCGCATTCTGTACTTGGCCTTCAACAGTGCTGTGCGGCGGGAGGCCGAGCGCAAGTTCCGGTCGCAGGGCCTGGACCATGTGCAGGTAGAAACGGCTCACTCCCTGGCCCGCCGGCACATTGTGGTCAACAGCCCCTACACCGTGCGTAAAAACGGGGCTTTCAAGCCTTACGAGCTGGTGGGTATTCTGGGCCTGTTCCGCCCCGCCGGGCCTTCGGCGCTGGGCGAGTACGTGCTGGCCACGCACATCATCAAGTTCCTGGCCTACTTCTGCAACAGTGACAAGCAGCGGGTAAGGGACCTGAACTACCTGGATATCGTGGTGGAGCCACCCGCGCGGGAGTTTGTGACCCAGCATTACGGGCTGATTGAGGATGGGTGCCTGCAGCTGCTGCGCCGGATGGACAGCGGTAAGATTGACATCATCCACGACTTTTACCTGAAGAAATTCCAGCTCGCGGCCAAGCAGCTGCGCCACGACTACATCCTCTTCGATGAGGGCCAGGATGCTTCGGGGGCCATGCTGGACTGGTTTTTCAAGCAGTCGGCCACTAAGGTTATTGTGGGCGACGCGCATCAGCAGATTTACGGCTGGCGGCATGCCGTCAACTCGCTGAGCAAAGCTGATTTTACGCCCTTTCACTTGAGCGCCAGCTTCCGCTTCGGCGCGTCGCTGGCCGAGCTGGCCACGCGGGTGTTGGCCTGGAAAGCGCACTTGGGGGCCGACACGCCCCTGCCTCTGTCGGGCCACGACAAGGGGGCCGCCACTACCAGCCGGGCTGTCATCGGCCGCACCAATATCGGGCTACTGCTCAAAGCTTTCGAATACACGGCGCTGCCCGGCAACGAAGCCCAAAAGCTTTACTTTGAGGGCAACATAAAATCGTATACCTACGCCGATACGGGGGCCAGCCTTTACGATGTGCTGCACCTGGCCAATGGCCGCCACGCTTCTATCAAAGACCCGCTGCTTCGCAAGATGGCCGACCTCGACGGGCTGCGGGACTACGCCAAGCAAACCGAAGACGCGCAGTTGCTGCTGCTCGTGAAAATCGTGGAAGACTACGGCAACGAGGTGGTGGGCCTCATCAACAAGCTCAAGCAGCGCCACGTGAAGGATGAAAACCGGGCCGAAGCGCAGCTTTACTTTTCAACCGTGCACCGCTGCAAGGGATTGGAGTACGATGCCGTGCAGCTCACCAGTGATTTCATCACGCAGCTAACCATTGACCAACTGGCGCGCGACCACGCCCGCAAGCCGACAGAACAGGGCGTACTGGCGCGCGTGCTGGAAGAAATAAATCTGCTATACGTGGCGCTCACACGGGCCAAAAACCTGCTCTATGTACCAGTTGAGTGCTTACCTACCGGCTTTGCCACCGGCCCGTGCATCGTCGCCACGCACGAAGGCGGTGGCACAGCGCTTATCAATCCGCCAGCCCCACCAGCCCAGGCAACAGCCGTCGCAGCAGCAGTGGCAAGCCCGCAACCACCTGCAACCTAGCGCTCAGAGCCGCCGCCTCAGCAATCTGAATGGACTTCGTTGCAGCAGAAACTGGACGCGGCTTTTATGCGGTGCCCTCCGATGGCGGAAGCATGCTTCAGTTGATTTGCAGCAGTTGTATTCTACCACCAGTTCAACATGCGTTTAGTGAGCGGAATGAAGCCGGTGTGGCACCTCGACGGTTGCCCAAAGGCTGCTCGCAGGTACCATGAGGTACCGGATGTAAACGTAGCGGCGGACTGCTTCGGGTGCGACGCATTCCGAGGCTTTGCCCCCCGACCGAACCCAGATTAGGTGTTTGTTCGAGTGCGCTACAAACAAGAAAAAAAGTACTGCTACCTGAATTTATAGAAGCCATTTGACACATACCCAGCTGTTGCCAATACTCATTGCCGCGGACACGGCTGGCAAGTACCAATCAGATTAGCTCCCCGTTTTGACCTTCCGTATCTTCGTCCTTATCCCTAGAGCTACTCCCGCATGCCCATCACCCACTGGATTGGTAAAGACAAAGTCATCAACCACCACTAGGACGTTCAATAATCTTGACTCGGATGATAGAGTGTCCTTGTTCCCCATTTTCTCCTCTGATTACCTCTTAAATTCAAAAGCGTGAGCAACATTCTTTTAAGCCAAGCTGGGAGTAACACCATTGAATCTCAAATAAGCAGTGTATTTAAAGGTATTGCCCCCGAAGCAATGTGCGTGGCCACTGCATACCTGACTTTGGATGGAGCAAACTACCTAATCAAGCTCGCTAAAAAGCATGGCATCAGTGAGCTCAACATGGTAGCTGGCACTTCTGGGGCAGTAACGCATCCTAATGCACTTCGATTATTGAAGAAATCTGGATGGGATGTTCGTCTGGGCCACACTGGTAAAGGAATTTTTCATCCAAAACTGCTAGTTGTCGGAAACGGCTATTCCAATAAAGGATTCAATAAAACACTTGGCGCATATTTTGGGTCAGGTAATTTTACTGAAGTGTTATTATATATAATATTTAACTATACTGTGTGACGCAAGATGATGCTCTATCTATTCAGGCTACTAATGTCGGTTACCAATGTTGGCGTTGTGCTCCCGCACATCGTAGGTCTCCTGCACCACGCGCTGCTCGACTTTGGCTAAGCTGGCTTTCGATACTTTACGCGGGTCAAGGTCTGTCTCGGCGAAATAGCCAATGGCTGCACTGGCATAATCCTGACGGGATAGTTTCAGTTTACGACTCGCTTTGTTCAGCTGGTCGTGCGCTTCCGGGGTGAGTTGTGCTGCTTTGCGTAGCTCTCTACGCTTAGATTCTTTGACGGGCTGGGTTGGTTTTTCAGTAGGTTCCATTAGACTATAATAAGGAGAAAACTAGCCAATTATCATTGACATACAAGGAGTTATTAGCTATTGCTAGCCAAGGGTAATCAAAACAGGGTTTTTAGGGGTGAATTAAGACTAATTTTAAGACTATTGCTAGCCTATAAATTCTATTTATCACTGATAATCAATGCGGTAGCTTTGATTTCAGGTGTTCCTCTTGCTAGAATTTTTGTAGGTGGTCTAGTCAGTCCCCTAGTGAAAAACCCTAAGGATTTTGTAAGCTACTGATTGAAGTCAGCTTTTGAAAATAGCCGGTTAGAAGCAGGACTGCGGACTGGCCAACTCCACACCGTATTGTGTTCGGCTGCGGCTGCCAGGTACGGCTTTTTTTCTCGTCAGTCACCACTTCGGTAACTGCCCCACTGCTCGATTTGTCCGGCTCTCCTACTGCGTTGTTACCTTGACTTTTCCGTAACCTACTCTTGGCATCCAAGTCGCTTCTTAGCAGTTCCTGCTAAAAGATTTGCGGGCACAATTGCTCGCCGCTCTGGGTTTAGTTGATCAGCTGTTATCGATGCGTCGCCCGCTGAACGTAGCTCTTCCGTTACCGCGTTTCAGCCAGCAAGTAATTTAGGCAGTCACCACTTGGCTGCTCAGTTTCGCTGCTTCAAGGTCTCGAGCAAATACAACTGCTTGTAAAAAATTCCTCCGCTGTCCATCTCGCGTATTCAACTCTCGTCTCGCTCAGCAGCCACTTAGAAATCCAGGCAACCCGCCGCTGTCCGTTATTGCCCGCTCGCACCAACTGACAGTGGTGTCGCCGCGTGCTCTCTACCAAATCTTACCGGCCGGCTGCGCTTCTTGTCTCCCGATACTGGCTCTCGCTCCCCACTGTCTACGGCTGCTGTTTGCCTTGTAATGCACTATCCTTCTCCGTTGCTTTTTTGCGCCATCCAGCCTATCAGTTCCTCCTCTTTGCGCAGTAAGCTGGGCCTGTTGATTTTTGAATACTATCCCTGGCCGCCTACTCATCCGCTCAACTCCCCGCCGCCCTTGCGCCTGCTTTGCCCCATCAGTCCAGCTGTTGACTGCGGAATTCTGTAGCGCCCCGACTACCTCAGCCCACTCCGTTTTAAGGCAGTTAGCCGAAACCTAACTACCCAATTTTCTTAATTCGGCTGAAACATACCTTCCCCATTCTTTTCGAGTTAGTCGAAACCTGACCCTCCGTTGACTTACTAGGCTGAAAGCTAATCGTTCCTTTTTTTCGGGTTGGTCAAAACCTAACTGCCTACCGACAGCCGAGTTATTCGAAAGCTAACTACCAACTTTTTTTCCGAGTTAGGTAAAACATAACTGCCCGCCGACGGCTGGGTTAGGAAAAACCTAACTCAGCAATTCTGTTGCCAGTTGGTCAGAATCTAACTAGCCATTTTCAGGCAGGCCAATCAACCCTCCTGCTTATTTCCATCTAGGTCGGTGCAATTGCGTTGCCTACGGTAACCGCTACTGACCCATCGATCTTGCCCACTCGGGCCGGTCCAGCAGTTGTCCTTCGTACCAAGTAGCTCCTTCTTGACTGCCACTAGTAGTTGCCCGCTCCCCTGCTCGCTTCGTCTAAATCACTCAAGTCGCGCTACGCTACTTGCGCAACTTTCTTCCACATTACAATAAGGCAATCAGTGTCGAACCGCTGGGAATTGCTTCGACCAATGTTGCGTTGATTCAGTGCTGGAAACGGGCGCAGTTGAGGCAGTAATCAGGTGCTGGCCCGTCGATGATTTCAACAAATTTTGTCAATTACTTCTGCTGGTAATCAGTAGCTATGGGCGATGAGTGCTGCCAGTTCCACCGGGCAACAAGAGGAGCGACGCGGTAGCTGACTTGGTGCTTATAGGGATCGCACAATAGTTAGGAATGGGAAACAACGGTAGAGCAAGCTGGTCGGTCTGGGATTGACTGATTAGAATTTGCCACGAGCGGGACGTCTCAGCGAACGACTGGTTCGCTGGACTGCTCAGTTGCTATCCGGGTCCAGCAGGATAAGACCGGGTCCCACGCGGAACTTATAGAGTGTGTGCACCGATGTAGTCGTGCTCCTGACCAGTGGGCACTGCGTGCAATACCTGTCGCAGGGTGCGACCAAGGGGCTCTGCTCAAGCCAGAGCCCCACAATTCGGGGCAGCGGAATTAGATCACAGGGCAAACAACTGGTTTGGGTTAGGTATATATTCCCAAAGAGTGATGGTGTATTTTTCGGGCTGGACTTTCGCACACATCTATGGGACAAGTACTCCACGGCAGCGCCCGCACAACGGCGGCAATACGGCGCGCTACCCAACACAGCCAGGAAATCTTACTAAAGCTTAGCCACGCGCTATAGCATCAACCCCAAGACGGTAGCCAAGTGGCGTAAGCGCCCCAGCGTACTGGATGTGCGCATGGGGCCGGAACCGGTTTCGACGGTGCTCAGCCCGGAGCAAGAAGCCATCGCCTAGGGCCGGCCAGGGTGGTGCCCAAGGGGAAAGTCAACTCGTCGATAAAAAAGCTAGGAACTGTTAACAGTCGCGGAGCCAGAGGCCGGTTGCGGCCAGGTGAATAAAGGCTAGAAAATGGGCATCCAACTTGTCATAGCGTGTGGCGACGCGGCGAAACTGCTTGAGGCGGCTTAACAGCCGCTCAACAGGCTGCCGCTACGCATACCGCACCGGGTCGTAAGCGCGGGGCTGCCGGCGCTTGCGACGGGGCGGAATCACGGCCACGGTGCCGCGGGCAGCCAAGGCCGTGACCAACGAGTCGGCATCGTAGCCACGGTCGGCGATAAGATAGGCGGGGGCCAAGTCAGTGAGCAAGGGCAGGGCCTGCGGGGCATCGTGGCGCTGGCCAGGTGTGAGGCAGCCGCGCACGAAACGCCCCTGCGCATCGGCCACCACGTGTAGCTTGCTGCTCAGGCCGCCGCGGCTGCGGCCCAGGGCTTGCGGCCCGTTTTTTTGCGCGCCCCCGACGCGTGCTGGTGCGCCCGCACGGTGGTCGAGTCCAGCAGCAGCGTGTGCAAGGCGTCCTCTTGCTGCACTGCCGCCAAGACCTTGGCCCACATGCCACTGCGGGACCAGCGCTGGAACCGGGTGTACGTCGTGTGCCAGTTGCCCCAGGCGGCGGGCAAGGCCCGCCAGCGGCAGCCGTTGCGTGCCAGCCACAGCACTGCTTCCACAAAGCGGCGGTTGTCCTGCCCGCGCCCGCCACTTGTACCCGCCCGACCCGGCAAGAGCGGCTCGATACGCGTCCACTGCGCGTCGGTCAACAAATACTCCATCACCCAAGATAGCAATCACTGTTAACACTTCCTAGTCATTAGTGAGGAAGGAGCCATAAGCCGGAAAGTAAACCCGGGCCGACCTTACGGCTCCCAAACGGAAGGCTGGCGTGTTGATCAGTCTCTCGCGACCCGGCTGCTCTCCTCCATGCTCACGCGCCACCTCGCTTATTTCTGTTTTATCACGGCTAGCCGCCGGACGCTGTTTGCCGGGGGCTGCTCAGTGCCGTCATTCGGCAGAAGTTGCAGCATTTCTGGCTTTCGACTGAACTGCTGATGGTATTGCCTGCCAACCGCCTGTACCGCGCTCTACGTGCACCAGACCGGCTTTGACCGGCCTGCGGAAGCTGACCTCCTCCCATTCGCTGGGCCAGTTGAAAATGGAGCATCAGGCGTTCTGAAGCTCGACGGTAGGGTGGCGCGTCTGCCAGCCCGGAAGGGGCCCGGCTGGCAGTAGCCTACTACCTCGATACGTACCTAAACCTCAACCGCCGACACCTCGCCTTGGACTACCGCTCGTCCCATCACTTTAAAGTCTACCTACTAATCCACCTGCCTTAGTTCACTGTCTGTTTCTGCTAAACAGCCTCAATTGCTCTCTCCTACCCTAGCACCCTTAAGTAGATAGTACTCTCCACTAAAGGTTCTGGCTAGCGCGGCTTAGTTGCAGCAGGCAATATCTTTTCGCTTCCTCACTGCCTACTTTTCTACTGGGCAGCCTATCCCATCCAATCAGCCTAGATAAACCGCCCAATTATCTGCTCCTGGTTAGGTAAGCACAGGAAGCAGCTAAACCAATTTGCTCTCATTTATACGCTACTGCACGGGTTATTCCTATCAGTAGCCCACTGCTATAACACTGGCATCCCTTCCGGCGACTTGACGCAAACTATTATTTTTCAGGTCTTTACACTAAAAAATATCCTTACACATGAGTAGTAATACAGTTTATCAGCAAGTCATCATTATGTAAGTTAATGTTGTTGTGCTGTCATACGTACGACAACACGTGTTTTCACCAAAATCTTTGCTAGCCGGCCAACAGTACACGTACAGGTGTTTTTGTGTTTCTGTACGTACGTCAATACAGCATATACAGTAGTTGTGAGCACAACAACATGTATTGACAACCGTTACCTTTGTTATACTTACAGCTTGTGAGTTTTACTACTTGTTGACAATACGTATTGCTGGCTGGGTATGTCGCTGTACATTTGCTCGGTATTAATTCTTACCCCATGCAGATTCTAACGTTTGCCAACAACAAGGGCGGACAAGGCAAGACTACTTCCGCACTGGGAGTTGCGCACCGCCTCGCAGCTCTTGGCCATTCGGTCCTCTTCATTGATGCCGACCCGCAGGCCAATGCCACGCTCACGCTCGGCACTGACTCAGCCCTTGGCCACCTGGGAGACGCCTTGTTGGATACCCCTAGCGGGCAACCCAGCCCCCATACGCTCGCTTCCCTGAGCCAACGTCCTGAGTCTACACGTTCGCTAGCAGTAGTAGCAGCAAACCGCTTGATGGGCCAGCAGGAGAAGATATTCGGCACGCAGGCTGATTACATCTTTTTTTTCAAGCGCCAGCTGGCTGGCTTGGTTAGTCAATATGATTACGTAATCTTGGATACTCCCCCGAGCCTAGGACCGTTGACCTTGGCGGCGCTAGCGGCCAGTCACGCGGTCTTCGTGCCCATGGTTCCGGATTTATTTGGCAGCGCGGGGATGGCGGCACTACTGGAAATGGTGGAACGCATTCGGCAGAACTTCAATGAGCGGCTACGGGTAGGGGGCATCTTCTTTACCAAGTACGCCCCCACTTACCGCCGGGCGCTGCACCGGCAGTACGCCAGTGACCTGCAGGAAGACCGAGGCCTAGCAGGGTTGATTCTCACGCAGACAATCCGGGAAAACATTGCCCTGGCCGAAGCGCAAAGCATGCAGCAGCCAGTCTACGACTACGCACCATCCTCTACCGGAGCTGCCGATTACGCGGCACTCACTGACGAAATTTTGCGCCGCCTCTCCTAATGCAAAAACCTAAACTAACCGGCAGCCGCCCACCCGTGCCTGCACCCGCAGCGGCCCCTTCTATCGACGCGCACCTTTTTGGTACGCCAGCACCCGCGCCAGTATCTGCTGCTGTCCCAGTGGAACCCGTCACCAAGGAAGAGGAGGGAGAGGCTGCCACGCGCGTCATCTTTACCAACCAGCTTAAGCCGGATGTGTACGTGATGCTGCGGCAGTACGAGCACCATGCCGAGGCCGAGTTGCAGGAGATACTCGATGCGGCGCTACGGGCTTATCTTACGGATAAGCCTCAAGCCCACCAATCACTTCCGCCAAAGGCGGCGGCTAAGCTCCGCGACAAATTAAGGAAGAAATAAGCTACGACAAGCTTGTTGTATTGTCAACAATTTGTATTGTTAGCAATACAACAAGTTCAGTGGGGCTTATTTCAATCTGCATCCTTCCGATTGCCTATTGTCGCTGAGCAGGAGACATCCCACTTCTTAGATAAGAACTACGTATACAGCCCCTTATGGCATGCTCTGCAGCAGTTGATAGAAGCTAGGCCTTAACCGCCGCCCTGCTAGTCTTTTGGCAGCAGGGTTACGAGGCAACTCCAGTTATAGACTTAGCCGTAGCGATGCGCTTTAATGGGGACGGGCTCTACAAAGCTTTTGGCAGCAAGCACGAACTCTTTATCTCGGCTCTGCGCCACTATCAGCAAATGTTACACGGCCAGTTGCGGGAGGTAAGTGCCGATACCAATGCCACGGTACTGGCGCGCGCGTGCCGCATTCCGCAACTAATCGTCAGAATTCCTTCTGTTCGTCCGCTGCCGAAGGGCTGCTTCTTACTAAAGGTAGGAAGTGAGCTTTTGCCGCAAGATTTCGAGGTCCAGGCAGTGGTCAATGAGAGCCAATAATTCTTGGAATCACTGCTCGCCACCTTACTACGAGAGGGGAGACAAACGGGCGAGCTGCGGAACAGTTCTTCCTCGCGGGCACAGGCGCATTTTCTGGCTAGCATCTTGGCCGGCCTACACGTGATGAGGCAGTTGAATGCTGATTCAAGCCGACTAGATAATGCCAGCGAAGTTGCCCTTCTAGCCCTAGCTCAAGAGCCGGTGACGGCTGGCCCGGTGGGAAACGCTGACAGTACTAGGCCATGAGCTGCTGGCGCTGCTGCTCTAGTTCCGCAATCCGCGTCTGCACTTCCTGCAGCGCAATAGCCCGGGCCTCATCCGTATAGATAATGGCCGTTTGAACAAAGCGCAGGCTATTGTGCGCATCTTCCAGCTCACTAGTAATCTTTTTTAGCCGAGCCGCCACGGCTGGGCTGTTCCTAGGCTTCGGCTTAGGTTTCAGTTGGGCTGGGTTCAGCCGATGTAGCTCCTTTTGGTAGGCTGGCAGCAGATAGCCATCGACCAGCGCCTTGAATACGGCTCCACCCTCGCGCTTAATCTTGCCGGCCTGTACCTGGCTTTTCACCGTATCTAGCACGTAACGCACGTAACCCAACTCGTAATCGCCGGCAGCCAGCCGATTCTTAATCTGAGGCAGGCTGCTCAGGGCAACCCCCGTAGCTAGCACAGCTTCTTCCCACTCCACCAGGGGGGGGGCCTCAGTACCCGTCTCCAAGCGAAGCAGAAAGCGGAATTCAATGGCAATTACTTCGCGGCCGTTCTTAATAGGTTTGTAGGTAAAAGCCGTGTCAGTATCAGCTAGTTCTTTTTGCGCACGGTCCAAGACTCGGACCCGGAAGTTGTTGAAGCGGTCGTATTCCTCCACTAGGCCGAGGATACTCTTCAATTCTGGCAGTGGTATGGCGCGCTTGCCAAAAGAAGCGTATTCACGCAGCAGCCAGTAAATGCGGAAAGAACTGGGACTTTTCAGCTTGATTAACTCCGCTAGCTGTGCCTTGGTAAAATTATCGCGTAGTTCCAGCAAGTAGGGGAGGAGGCGAGTGTTGAAGCGAGCCTCTACAAACCCCTCTCCTTCGCGGTACTCCGCATACTCCACTAGCGGAATAACGGTGAACGTACGCTTTTGGCGACGGCGGCCATCGGGGCTTAACTTCTCAATGCGCAGTTTGCACCCTCCGAAGTCGTCGAGTACCTTCCGCACATGCGCGTAATTGTTACTGGTAGATTCTACGATTTCGTGTATCTCGACCTGACACTTTACAAACTCCGTGTCTTGGGGCGAAATACGCGCCAGCATCGCCAAGAACAACCGCGACTCGGTCGTGCTCAGATTGAATTGCGCATTGACCAACGCATTATGCTGCACCACCAGCGGATACACGGTTGGGGAGAGGGCGGCCATAACAGATGGATTAGCGACCAAGGGAGTTCAAAGGTAACCCCCGACGCCTCATATGCCTACAAGAAACCCACTTTGTAGGCATATGCCCCCAATTTAGTAGGCGCATTTTGCCGTTTTGCCCCCAATCCAGTAGGCATATGCCCCCAATCCAGTAGGCATATGCCCCCAATCCAGTAGGCATATGCCCCCAATCCAGTAGGCATATGCCCTTGTAAGTTTCTGAAATACAATATTTTGTGAAGGTAGTAAACTACTTAAACTTCTTTAAAGAAAGAAAACTACTAGTTTAAAGTAGATTTCTTTTGAGAATTAAAAATTTCCAGGGAGTCACGGGGCGTTAAGTCTCTCACTAAGGGCGCGTTGCCCCCAATTTTGTAGGCATATGGCCCAAAAAAAGTAAAAAAGTGCGTTTGCAGTTAATCAGAGCACTTTTTCTCGTAAAAACCGCTTGTTAATATGCCTACAAAATTGGGGTGAAAAGGCCTTTTGTGGCTTGTTCGTAAGCTGATTCAGCCATCTTCTTTGTACCTGAGTAGGCACAAGTTGTACCTGAGTAAGCACACGTTCTAAAAATAAGGATTTGACAGTCAATAATTTATTCAGGAGTAGTTGACTGATATGCCTACAAAATTGGGGTAGTATCTACCTGTCGGTCCATTTGGGCAGTAGCGGGCTAACACTACGCAGACTTGCTAGCGTGTGTGAATTGAAAAAATGCTCAGCAGTGGAGCGATTCTTTTGGCTTGAGGCAGCGCTTTGGCTTGCTATGTCAGCCGCTGTACGAGGGATTAGTAATAACCACGCAGGCAGAGTATAATTGCCGCCTCGGCCATTGTGTAAAAGGGTACCGCCGTGCTGGACCTAGAGGAAATAGAAGCCCATCCGGCGACCTAAGCAAACCACGCCTGCTTCTAGGAAGTGTTAACAGTGATTAATTTGCGTGATAGAGCAAATGTTGACGGACGCGCAGTGGGCGCGGTTAGCGCCGCTGCTACCGGGTCGTCCGGGCACAAGCGGCGGGCGTGGGCGCAACAACCGCCAGTTCGTGGAGGCCGTGCTCTGGCTGGCGCGCAACGGGGCGCGGTAGCAGGCCCTGCCTAAGGAGCGCGGCAACTGGCACACGACGTACACGCGCTTCCAGCGCTAGGCCACCGCGGGTGTGTGGCAGCACATGTCCGAAGCCGTGCAGGACGAGTCCGCTCTGTACACGCTGCTGGTAGACTCGACCACCGTGCGGGCCCACCAGTACGCTGCTGGGGCGCGCAAAAAACGGACCGTAAGCCCTGGGCCGCAGCCGGGACGGATTGACAACGAAAGTGCACTACTATAGAGGCTGAAATCGTAGCGTTAACTAAAAAGCTGATAACCTAATATGGGGCTCTGACAGATTTCTCAGGTAAGTTGAAATGAGATTCAATACAAGGCATTTCGGCTAAAATTCAGTACAAATGCTATTGAGCAGTTGCTCCTAGTCATTAATTACGCAATAGAGCAACTATTAGTACAAAATAGTATTTCGCACCAATTTTACCTTTCATACTATTATAAACTCATTGTTAAACAGCTAGTTAAGGGGGGCAATATTTAACATAATCGGTCGTTCTCGGACAGGTGAGGAAGCAGCATTTGTCGCTGGCCATATGCTCAGATAACTAACGCCCACTTGTTGGACAAGACCCGCTACTTTTGACGCGTTGCCTATTGGCTATTCTTCTGGTGCATGGTTGTTCGCTTACTTCTCCTCACTGCTGCTACGCTCCTCTCACGCCCCACTTACGCCCAGGACAGCATGCTAACGCGGCTTATTAGCCAGCATCGGGCGTCCTTCGCAGCAGCTGGGTCGCAGTTTACAGGGCCGGGCTAGGATATCTTACAGCAAGCCATCACCCACAGTCAGTTCGTCTTGCTGGGGGAAGAACCGCATGGCGTCGCCCAGATTCCCGTCTTTGCCGAGGCAGTGGCGCGCGTACTACATCCCCAGGCCCTGGTGGCTGAAATTAGCCCCTACGAGGCCCAGCAACTCAACCAGCTGGCGGCCCAACCCGGCCTGCCTATCGCCTATCAGCAACGCTACCAGTTCTCGCTCTCCTTTTACAGCTGGCGCGAAGAGTTTGCCTTCGCCCAAGCCCTACAGCAGCGTGGGGTGCCTGTCATCGGCATCGATATGCTGTATGTGGGCAATAGCGGCCACCTGCTCGCACAAATGGCTGACGCAGCCTACGAGCCGCGGGTGCAGCGCACCTTGCGCCAACTTGCTCACACGTACTTAACGCATGACCGGCTTGTCTATCAACCAGGAAGTACCGTCCCCTTTTACCTACTGACCCGCTCTCCGGCTGCCCTTGATAGCGTGCTAGCCCTGACGGCCCACGAAAGCCCGGCGCTTCAACAAATGGCGCACGCACTGGCCACCAGCTACGCCATCAGCCGCACCTACCAAACCCACCTGCCCCTGCCTAGCGGCTTTTCGGGCCACCAAGCCCGCGTCAACCTGCTCAAACGAACCTTGCTCAGCCAATTGCAGCCTTATCAAACAGGGGCCACGCTCCGACTACCCAAACTGCTCTTCAAGTTTGGCACGAACCACGTGGGGCGAGACCGGGCCCTGGAGAGCAACGTGTTCGACATTGGCAACCTAATGGCAAATCTGGCCGATGCGCAGGACAGTCGCTCCTTACACCTGCTAGTAGTAGGCAAGCAAGGCACTCAGAATACGACCGACAGCTTTGATGCTACGCAAAATAGCAGCCCCCTGACGCCGCAGGACAATGCCTATCTGCACTTGTTTTTCACCGATGCTGGCCCCACCTGGCACCTCGTAGACCTACGCCCCGCCCGACAAGCCTTAACTCAACACCACTTGACGGTAGGGGATCCGCAACTGGAGCGGACCTTACTGAATTTTGACTACCTGATTGTCATCCCCACCGTCACCGCCAGCAGCAATTACTAAGCGATTTTAGCCTTGTCACATTTCATAAACGAGCAGCCGGAAAAGGTGTAGATACGGGCCTTTCGTCGGCGAGAAAGCTTTTGCAGCTGAGGTTGAATAAGAGAGCTGTAATGCCAACTGACGTTACAGCTCTCTGTGACCTAGCGGGGGCTCCACACCGGCCTTTTTGTCGCTTGGCTAGGCTGGCGTGCGCGCTAGATGCTACTTTCGGGGGAGTGGTTCAGTTGCTCGCTTCTACCCATGTTCGGATTCATGTCGCCCTAGCTGCTTTACGCCGCCCTCGGAAGCATCGGCCTGTTCGGCCTAAGCCTGCCGCCGCCACCGGCCCCTCGTGTACCTGCGCGGTCAGCTGGCGCGCCGCCCCAGCCCAACACCTTGACGCCGGACGAGCGGCGCGCCGGCTGGCAGTTGCTCTTCGATGGGCGTACCTCCCGCGGCTGGCGGAGCGCCAAGGGCGCCACCTTTCCCACCCATGGTTGGCGCATCGCTCAGGGGATGCTCACCACGCTGGCGGCGGAGGGCAAAGAGGCCGCCAATGGGGGCGATATTATAACCACGGCCACCTATGCCGCCTTTGACTTTAGCTTTGAGTTCAAACTAACGCCAGGGGCCAACAGCGGCATGATTTACTTCGTGACCCTGGCCGAGCATACCCCCGGTTCGCCCATCGGGCTGGAATACCAGCTACTAGACGATGCCCGCCACCCCGATGCCCGCCTCGGCTACAACGGCAACCGCACCCTTGCCTCGCTCTACGACTTACTGCCGGCTAGCAAGCCCGCCGCCAGTCAACGACCCATCGGCACTTGGAACGTGGGACGGGTGGTGGTCTATCCGACCAACCATGTCGAGCACTACCTCAATGGGGTGAAGGTGCTGAAATATGACCGGGGCTCTGCGGCCTTTCGCAGTTTAGTAGCCGCGAGCAAATACCACGTTTGGCCCGGCTTTGGGGAGGCGCCGGCGGGGCATCTGCTCTTACAAGATCATGGCTTTGAGGTCTCGTTTCGCAGCCTCAAAATTCGCCCGCTGCCTTGAGGCGAGCCCGCCATCCTGGGGAAGCGGGAGTCGATAATCTTCCACAATATTTTTGAGTGAATTAGCAAAAGGCAGGCTTTTGGTTGAAAAGACATTTTGCAAACGACGGACTGTAAAGCGTCCTAGCTAGGGCACGAGTAGGGGAGGGCGGGTGATTTCACAGTGGTTGAACGACCGTTTATAGACTGTGAAATAAGAGAGATAGGGGGTACCTTTGCCCAAACGCCCCCGTCCTCATGAAATCCTACGTCGCCTACCTGCGCGTCTCTACCCAAAAGCAGGGCCACTCCGGCCTCGGCCTCGAAGCCCAGCGGGCGGCGGTGGGCGCCTTCACCCAGGCAGCCCAGGTGGTGGCAGAGTTTGTCGAGGTCGAATCGGGCAAGCAAAACCAGCGTCCCCAGCTGGCCGCGGCGATGGCGCTGGCCAAAATGAAAGGGGCAACGCTGCTCATCGCCAAACTGGATAGGCTCTCGCGCAATGCGGGCTTCATCTTTCAACTGCGCGACGCGGGCGTCGACTTCGTCTGCTGCGACATGCCCGACGCCAATACCCTTACCGTAGGCATCTTCGCCGTGCTCGCCCAGCACGAGCGCGAACTCATCTCCCAGCGCACCAAAGCGGCGCTGGCGGCCAAAAAAGCGCAGGGCACGCAGCTCGGCACCCCAGCCAACCTGACGCCAGCGGCGACCCAAACGGGGCGGGACCGCAATCAAGCCAATGCGCACGCCAATGCGCACAATGAGCGCGCGGCCGCCCATATTCTGCTGCTGCGCGAGAAGGGGTTCAACTATTCCCAGATTGCCGAGAAGCTGAATCAGCTGCGCTTTCTGACCCGATATGGCAAGGCCTTCCGGGCTGAGCAAGTTAAGCGCTTGTATCTGCGCGCCACGACCTAACCTTCTTCGTCAAAGTTGGTGCGATACCCTCGCGCTAGCAGATAAGAGTACTGCCGTAAACGCGCGCCGTTCAGCTGAGGGAAGTTAGACTTACACGCACTTAATGCCCATTCTTACTTGCGTGTGCGAGGAAGCCGCAACGGTCACTCTCCCAACTATTACCCGGAACTAAGCGGCAAGCGCCAGAAACGGCGGCACGAAAAAATGGCCTATTCGCATCACTTCCGGCTCATCTTACTTTTATACGGCGTATTGGTAGGGGGAGCTGCTTGCCACTCCACGCGGGCAGTACCCCAAACCCTCTCGGTGCCACCCTTGCCGAGGGGGTTGCCGCACCGGTTGCACCCGATTACGCTAACCGGAACCGTTTACCGGCAAGAGGACAGCACCGTAGTCGTTCCCGGGTTGGAATTATCCTTTCGCCCGCAAAACTCCGATTCTACTACACTGGGGTGGCGGTACGTAACGAAAGAAGATGGGAGTTATGCCGTGCCCGTCCTGACCGGGCAACCATACCGGATGGTCTGGCGCAAGGATGGGCAACACGGAGAAAAGCAACTCCTGCCCGTTGACGAGAGCCCGTCGGATACCACCCGCGTCCACCGCGACTTTTATATTCCGTACGTGGAGAATACTTGCTGCGTCGACTCCTTGTATGCGCCGTCGCTCTATTTTGACACAAACAGCGCCACCCTGCGGCCGGCGTCGTTAGCGCGGGTACAGTCCTTCCTTCGCCACTTTACTTCCCCCGCGGGCTACGCCCAATTCGCCCTCGTAGTCGTAGGCCACGCCGAGCCCTACGAAGTACCGCGGAACTACCCTGAAAAGGCGCGCTACTTACAGGAGCTAGCCCTGAAACGGGCGCTGAACACGTGCCGGTACCTGCACGCCAAAGGTATAGCCAGCCAACGGTTGTACGTCGTCAGCCGCGGGGACCAATTACCGAAGCTCCCCAACACCTCTCCGGAATACCGACAGGTTAACCGCCGGGTAGACTTGCGTCTGCGCTACCTGTCCGGGCTCCACGCGCCTAATCCAGCGGCTAACTACGACGCCTTTGTACACCGAGCTGCCCAGGGTGCAGCGAACCCAACAACCGCTAGGTCCCGGCAGCGAGTGGTTCCGGCCCGCGTGCCTCAGCACGCAAGGAAGTAAGTACAGCCATTATCAGCAGCGGAAACTCTTACAATAGCTATCGTAGGCCATTCATGTAACCAAACGGTCTCCCTAACAAAAGGAGCATTTCTTAGACAGCCATGCAGTTGACCTACAGCATCGACCAATACACCGCACTACAACTGGGCGCTGGTTACTTTGATTTACATAGCGACTATGTGCTGGTAAGCGCCCTGCAGGATGGCCTCTGGGCCTACCTCCACTTTGTCAAACGCCCCGACGAATGGGTAAAAGCCTGCGACCCATCCCATGTAGTCGTGGTCTTTGAGCAGGTCAGCTTTTTTCAGGTAACAGACGGCTCGCAACTGCCAGGCAGCATTGAGGAAATCGGCTTCAAAGAACCCAACGACTTGCACCCCGACTCGTTCATGCTACAGCCTGAAGACGAGTTTAGCCACATCCACTTTCGCCTGGAAAACGGCCAGTTCATCCGAATCGGGGCCGAAAAGTCCTTTTTGTTGACCAGCTGCTTGGATTGAGTGGCAAGATGGTTCGGTTAAACGGTCGTGGCTTGAACGACTCGATACTCCAAAAAACGAGCCTTTTTTGGAGGGGCTATGAGTGAGCGGAAAATAGTGGTTCAGCAAACCGAGCCATTGGTTTTGACTGACCTTTGCAAGCAGGCTTGCTTATGATGATTCACTCGGTGTCTACTCCCTTTCCTTTGTGCGTTCGTGTGTTGCTGCCCCTCTGGCTGCTGGCCACTTGCACGCACTGCGGCCCCGCTATCAGCGAAGAACAACGGCAAGCTGCCGCGAAACTGCCAGTCGATACGGTAGAGGTTACGTCCGCTCACGTCGAACGAGAGAATAGCTCGGAGTTGGCCAACTGGGCCGTCTTCGAATCAGGGCGAGAAATTCTCTGCGTCCCGCCCGGCTGGACATCTCACTTAGAAGATAACGGCCAAGAACTTGTCTTGCTTCCGCCTACTAGCACTGACAGTACCGAACGGGTCACTTTCACCCGCCTGGCCAAGGACGCTCCTTCCCTGGATTACCCGGCCGTGGCCCGGCGTCTCGCTGCCTCAGCATTTTCTCGCTTCGGTGAGGCAGCGACCGATACATTGAATCAACTCGTTTTCCCGCATGACTTCGCGGTGGAGGGGAACGCGGCCCTGCAGAAGCAGGGGAAGCCCTACCGAGGGTATTGCTTGGTATACGTGGACAATCGCAACCTATACCAGTTCCGCATCGTGCTGGCACAAGACCGGTTGAACGCCTATTCGGGTAGTCTACTGCGCGACATCATTGGAAATCTGCACATCGACGGCAAACCCTTCGTCGACCATCTGAATCAATTGTAGCAGATAATTCGCCTGCACTAGTAATGAGCTAGATAGTTCACACAAACGGTCGTTTTACTGTACCCTTACTGCGCTAGTCCGTGGACTGGCAAGAGACGACAAGCCGCTGTTATAGTCACAAACCGTTCTCGATTGTCTCCACGAAGGCCGGCCAATAATATCCTCTCTCAAATACAGCGGGGTCTATTGCCCGTAGCTTATCCGCTAGTGCGTGGGCATAAGCTGCCCGATTCTGACGCGAGCCGGTAGGGTCGTAAAACGGCCCGAACACTTCTTTTGGCCTGAATATGCGCCAAATAGTGCTCAAAGGCCTGTACGGATTGCGTAAACTGCTCCGCACTGCTATTAATAAAGCCATTGGTGGGGTCATCTTCCCACCGAATAAGCTCCCCTTGTACTACGTCAAGGCATACGTAGCGGCCTGCTGGTGCCTGCGCCATATCCACGAAAAGTATTCCCGGTGCTTCTACCAGTCGCACTACTCCAGCAGGCAGTAATTCCATCTGACCAGTAAAGCAGAAACCTAATTCCTCACTGATCGGTAACCCTATAGTGTACAAGTACGCTAACGTTTTGGCTGATAACTGGCTAGCAATAGCTGAGCTCGGCTGCATCACGACTAAGGGTACGGGTGCTGGCGGGGTGGCTTTAGGTACGATCATAGTGGTAATCGACTACGTTACTTATGCAGCGCTAGTAGGATTGGGTAGAGGCAATTAGGCCAGCCTTAATTCAACCACACGTGCTAGTAATTCAAAAGCTAGTAATTCAAAAGCTTTGGTCCCTCTCTTTTGCATAATCGCAAACCTACTGTTTTTCGAATACTAATCCTGCCCACGCTAACAGCCCCGAAAACGCGGTTTTCGAGGCCGTTTTGCGAGGGGGCTTTTCGAGCGGGTGTTGCGTTTCACCAGGTGAATGTCTTCAGTCTTCAAACAGAATTTCTTGATTGGATTGGTCATAGCCAAAATCTCCTGGAAACCGCTTCAAGGCATCTGGCCACAGGCATTGCAAAACCGGGAAGGTTGTTTCTTCATAAAAAAACAACGCCCGCCCAAAGTACTGTTCGTATACCGTGACTGGTACTGCCTTGAACAGGCAAGGGTAGCCGCTAAGGATATCGTCGTAGAGTTCCTCTGGTTCTCGCCTTACTCCTCCTTGGGCTACCGCATGGCCGATGTCATTGAGTAGCGTCTGGGCTAGCTCTATGTTCAGCCCGGAAAGTACTACCTCTGGGTGCCCGAATGTCTGGAATAAGCCCACAGTATACGAGTAGAGCGGCTGCGTCTCCCCGGCGACACTGAAGACCAGCCACCGATGTTTTTGAATGTTCGCTGTTAATTCTGCACGAGTGGTATTCTTCATGGCCATAGATCAAAGGTACCGTGCAGAAAAAAGCGCTCTTAGGGCTTATACTAGCTAAGCGCGCTTTCCTCCATAGCTATTAGGGATTCTTCTTGCAATGGGGCGGATTTACACGCTAAGGCAGCAGGTAGCAGGTAGCAGTAGTGCTAGGCTGAGTTGGAAGTTTTCCCTTATTTATCAACACCCTACTTTCGTGCGCCTATTTGCCTCAGCCCCTCCCCCTTCCGTGAGAAAATACCTTTTCTGCTCTTTTCTTAGTGCCCTTTATCTGCTGCACCTGCCTTCTTTCGGCCAAACCCCAAAAACTCCCCAACAACTCGACGCTTTGGTTACGGCGTATGCCAAGGCCGGGCAGTTCAACGGAACAGTGCTCGTGGCGCACCACGGCAAGGTGATTTTTACCAAAGGCTACGGTTTGGCCAACCGCGAGTGGAACCAGCCTAACGCGGCCGACACTAAATTCCGCATCGGCTCCCTCACCAAGCAATTCACGGCCATGCTGGTGATGCAACTGGTGGAAAAAGGCCAGCTCCGGCTCGATGGCCGTGTGAGCGACTACCTGCCCGATTATTCCAAATCCAATGGCAACAAAATCACTCTTCACCACCTGCTATCGCATACCTCCGGCCTGCCCGATTACACGGCCAGGCCAGCTTTTGAGGTGACCCGCAAGCTCGCCAAGACACCGCAGGCGACCGTACGCGACTTTTCGGCACTGCCGCTGGAATTTGAGCCGGGCAGCACCTATCGGTACAACAACTTCGGCTACTTCCTGCTCGGGGCCATCATCGAGCAGGTGACCAACAAACCCTACGCCCAGGTGTTGACCGAGAACATCCTGCAGCCCCTGCACATGCAGGACACGGGCCACGACTTGCTTAGCACCGTCTTGTCCAAGCGGGCCGCTGGCTACGAGAAAACCGCGACTGGTATAGTCAACGCCCCCTACATCGACATGATGGGACCTTACGCGGCGGGCTCGATGTACTCGACCGTGGGCGACCTTTACAAGTGGGAACAGGCCCTATACACCACCCAACTTCTCTCGGAAGCAGGCAAGACGCAGTTGTTCAAGCCCGTCAAAAATGACCACGCCTACGGCTGGAACACGGCCCGGCTTCCCATGGGCACTGATACCGTGGCCGTGCTGCGCCACGGCGGCGTTATCAACGGGTTCCGCGCCTTCCTGCTTCGCGCGCCCAAAGACCACAATCTCGTGGTGGTGCTTGACAATGAGAGCAACGAGTACACGCCCAAAATCAGTACGATGCTACTGCGGATTCTGTATAATGAGCCCACCGTCGGCCCTGAGCCCGAGCCCCTGCCGCCGAAACCTTAGCAGCTGTTTGCATCAAATCTTTAGGCTGTTAGTGCGATGCGGAGACGCCTGTTTGTGTTTTGTCGTTGAACGGAAAGTAAGGTGTTGATAAAGGAGGAGAATCTTCGACTCAGCCTAGCGCTACCGCTACCCGCTTCCTTAGCGTGTAAGTCCGCCCCATTGCAAGAAGAAGCCCTAATAGGGAATAGAATATACTTCAAAAGGGCTCAGAAAGTACCTCGCAGGGCATGTGGTTCAGAAAGTCCACATCGAGTGCGTTTCCAGCGCGTGGCGGGGAGCGAACGAGCCGAAAACGAATGCTTCAGAAAGGTGCCCCCTTCTAGCCTCGTACTTCACTTACGGGCGTAGCTTTCGCTCATGAAGTACCTCCTTCCTTTAAGTCTCTTCGCTAGCCTATTTGCGAGCTGTACCTCCGAAACTGGGTCAGCCCAGGTAATTGCCCCAACCGACTGGCAGGCGGCGCTCACCCCACTCGCCCGCGCAGATATTAGCTTCCTCTCAGCCCAGCACGACACGCTCGGTATTACCTGGGGCGATGGCCACTACGAGGAAATCTTTGACCGACCAGTAGCGCTACCGACGTTGCTGGCCGGGCTTGGCACGCGCCCCCAGGTACAACCTGATTCCTTTGCCGACCTGGCCTGCTTGCGGCTGCGCACGCCCGCCAGCACCCTTTATTGGACCCCTGCGGACTCGACCGTCATTCGGGCCGTGTTGGGGAACGAACCCGTTGGGGCCTTGCGCCAAGTGCACATGGGGATGGAGAAGAAGACCTTTTTCAAAGTGTTCCTCACCAGCTACCCGGCCTACTTAGAGGCGATAAACGTGATTGGCTTTTATAGTAGCTATGGCACAGGAGACAATGGGGTCTATTTCATGTTTAGTCATAACCAATTAACGCACATTGACTTGCTTAACCGGCCGGACTAGGTTTAACCCCTGTGCCGCTCAGGACGGAGGCTTTTAGGGCTGGTATAATGCATTCGTTAACCGTTCGTGGCTGTTGCAAAACGCGCCTTTTGGTGGAATGCCTCGCACCAACGGCGTCTCACCAGCCTTTGTTAGCAGGCTCCCAAAGGCTGGCTCAGTAAGTCGGTAGGGTTATCTTTTCGGAACCTAGTTTTTGGGCTAGCAAAATGGCTGCCGGAGCTAGCTCTGCTAAGCTAAACAAGTGCTACGCAATAAGGTGCACCTTGCGGGGCCGCTCCAAACCCCCTAGTCCGTGCGACGTTATCAGAATACCTTGGTTTCTGGCAGGCAAGTCAGAGCTTATGCATAGGCGCTATGCTATCTTGCAACCCGATACTATTCGGCAACTGCTATGGCCTCTTTCTCGGCGCAGCTTCTGGTGGCGGGGCAACGCTACGCGGTGCGGCAGTGTACCTACGAGTTCACGCAAGCAACGGGCCCGCGGGGCCGAGTGATGGCGCGGGTGCGCACAGGCCTCGTGTACTTGACCCTAGATGTGCCTCCGGATGACGCGCTGCTGGACTGGGCGGCGACGCCCAATAAGCCGCTGGCGGGGCAGGTAGTCTTTCTCGCCGCGCAGGGTGGCTCGGCCGTGGAAACGCTGGGGTGGGAAGCAGGCCAGTGCGTGGGCTATCAGGAAGAGTTCGCGGCCGGCGACCAGGAAGCCGGGGCCTACGTGTGCCACCTTACCATTGCCGCGCCCAAGTTGACGATTCAACCGGGCGGGCCGGTGGCGAGTGCCAACGCCGCAGCTACTGGTGTTGTTCTGGAGACGACCCTACTGAAGACAGAGGAACTGGCCAGCGGCCTGCTCAAGAAAGTTATTACGCCGGCAGGCGAACTGGGGACTGAAATCCTCGGCATGGGGGCCGCTACCTTAGCCCGAACTGCTTCCCTTACGGCAGGGCTGCTGCTGACGCCAGCGAATAATCCAGATGCCCCCGGCTATCGATCAGAGCTGGATTTGGGCAAACTGACCCAAAATCCGACGCAACAAGATAAAGCTCGTCTAGATTATCTAGAGAACGAGCTTCAGCACCGGGCACTTAGCGAAACCGAAGAGGAAGAGTTAGCTTCCCTCCTGGCTGTAGTGCGCAAGGTATTTGTAGGGGGGCGAACAGGATTATCGGTCTATTATAGCCAGCACGCAACTGCACAACACCTGCGGCAGCTCGTGCCCGACTTTGAGGGTGTTTATCTGGCGGGGCAAAGGGGAGAGGCAATAGGCGAATTCGACGGAATTAATATGGCGGAGGAGCTTTTTATAGAAGATAAATCGGCACGCGGATTAGCTAAAGTGAACCCTAAAACTGGGTTAACCTACCAAACGCCCGTTGATTGGGCCCGCAAGCACGTCTTTGATAAGACGGTCACTAGGATAGAGGCCCTTCGTACAGCTCGCTATACGTATCCCACTCCTGGCGGTCCCACTGTCGTACCGGATATTGAGCAAATTAGAGGCTTCCACCGCCTACACTTTCGGATTGATGCGGACACGCCGCAGGTAAGGGCCGCAGTGGAGAAAGAAGTACAAGACTTGAAGAAACAATACCCAGCCTGGGATTTTACGGCTCAATACGGAGATTAATACTATGTCACTCGCCTTAACCATTGAACAAGTAGACGGGCAACCGATTGGCCGGGAAGTACCAATTTCCACGAATGCGACATATGTAAAGTACTGGGAGCCAATTGTTACTAAAGAAGAATTTGCTTGGTTAGCACTTTTGTTCTCACCTGGCTTCGATATTACGGAGGACGAGTTACCAGAGGTGCTAGCCGAAGTGTACCGCTTAAAAGCAGCTGTACCTCGTTACTATTCTCCCGGAAGCGTTGGCTACCAACACTTAGAGGAACGCTTAACTAACTTAATTGCTGAATTAGAAGCTCTGGCTGGTAAGCAGGTAGCCCTATTTTTTGGGTAGCCAGGCGGCCTTTTAGCACCTTCTTTAAAAAGCCCTACCGCCTGCATTACTTAGAAGCCGAGCATGAACCGCGCCCTGTCGGAAGCAGAGGAAGATGAGGTGGCTACGCTCTTGGCAGTGGTCTGCAAGGTCTTCGTGGTTAGCCGACGGGGGCTGGCTACCTACTATTCTGTCGCAAAAGCGGCTGCTAAGCCAGTGGTGCGGGATGCGACGGAGGAGGAGGCCGCGACAATTACCAAAATTAGGAAAGACCATAACATCTCCAAGAAGAATGTCGCGGATGTAGGAGGCACCCTAGATGGCAAACCCTACTACCGAGAGGCGCATAGTGGTCGGAACTTGCAAGACGGGACTGCGCCAACCAAGCCTTTTGAGCGGCAGCAGCTGAAGACCCGCCCCACGACGGCCGATAGGGCACGGGGCGCTACCGACCCAGACATGCGCGCCTATGATTCAGAGGTAAAAATACTCGACTAGACCGCCAGTAATTCGGCAGTAGAAGGGGCCTTCAAAATTGTATCGGAACGGGCCATCTGCGAGTCGTGCTGGGATGGGATCAGCCAAGTAGAAGCATTGCGGCCTAACCTTAAAATTGAACGGGTACAGTTGCCAAACCCTAAGTAGTCATGGACGAACGTAATGACCAACTGCTTAAAGCAGTAGTAGACGAAGATTTGGTGGCGGTGAAGCAACTTATACAAGCGGGAGCCGATGTGAATTATTTCTCTTCCAGGAGCAACTCCCCGCTCTTAGCAGCTATTGATACCATGAACGTAGAACTAATACGGTTTTTGCTCGACCAGGGCGCTAACCCCAATCCCGAAGCTCAAAAGGGGTATACCCTGCCGCTGAATGCGGCTGTAGATGTGGCCGTACAGGCCTTCTTGAATGAAGAAGCAGCTAGTATATCCAACGAAACGGTTGAGTTGTTAGTGGGCTACAAGGCTGACTACACGAGGAGAGACAAGAAGGGCTTGAATGCCGTAGAGATGGCCCGTAACTACAATAGCGTCGCCGGTGCTTATTTCAGCAGCTTACCTGGCTAGGCTAACCTGCGCGGCCAGCCTAGCTCTTTCAAGCAGACAAGGTTGACTGGCAGAAACGCCTACTGAGCCTATCATTTTACTGGCAGGTAGCTAGGGTAACATGGCGTACCAGGGCTAAAAGCAAGTAATTGTGCGACTGAGTTAAAATTTTACGTTGCTTGTGTAAGAGTACCCGATGTAGCACGCGCGCTTGTCATCGTACGTAAAGGCTCCTTCACCAAACTACCATAGCCAAGCTTAAGTCGTTATTCAATCGTTCGTTTATGAAACGTGACAAACTTGACTATGACGTTTATTGACCTTCTTTTAGGAAACGTCTAAGCTCACTGGCTAGCGAAGCTGCTGAACGTTTAACTAAACCTCTTGACGTAAGTATATGCCTGCCAGAAGACTGAATTCTGCCGAACGAGCGCAGCTACTGACTGAACAGCACCGATTAGTGCAAGGCGCGATAGACTACCTTAGTGGACTAGTTAAGGCCGAATCAGCCGAGCCAGGGAGCGAATCGGCCGCGCGCTTCGAGCGGATGCGTACCGAGGCACGTACTCATTTTGAGCGGGGTAAACTCGCCGTGCTCCAAAAGTACTTCCGCGATATAGCCGCTCCGTCCCTAGTCCACGACGGTCCCGCCTTCGCAGCCTATATCCAGCAAACAACGGGCTTACCGTTGGACGTACAAAGCGACTTCGAGAAACGCATTGCCCGCATATGCAAGCGCAAACGCATCCGCACTGGTGCCGAGTTTTACGACGTACGCGACATGATTGACAGCTTAAGTTCGGAGGCTGAGCAGCAGGCAACCCAATTACAGTTTCTATATGACTTAGTGGCGGAGTACGAAGGCTTCATAGACGTCAAAGACGTCGGCAAACCCCGTCCTGCCGCTAAGAGGTGGCAAAGTACTAGCACAGAGGTACTACGTCTGGCCTCGCCGGATGGTCGGGCTATCCTCACCGTGACCGAGAGCGTTTGCGAGGATAAAGCAGCGTGGCCTCCCCGTACGCAATTAATGTTGGAGCATCTCGAAAACGAGTCGGGTTCTGGGATCTATCACGCCAATCAGGTGAAAGCTGAAATAACTGCCCAATGGGACGGCAATGCGCGTTTGGTGGTGGACGTAAGTCAGGCACCCTTTAATGAGCAGTACCCCCGAAAGTCTGAGTACGGGCCAATGAGCCACCGGGTAGAGGTGGAATTACTTTCTTGATAAACTCTTGATTGAGTACGAATTGTCAAAACCTCTATCCGGTGGATATCGAATAGTTAACCGGCACCAAGTACTAACGGGCTGTTGTGAGGTCAGATAGGTTTAGGAAACCTGTCAACGAATCAACATTTTCGAAATGAGCGAAAAAGCAAGGGTTCCGCAAATCCGAAGCCTAAGACCTTCTTAAGCATCAATAAATAAGATTTTAGGGGCAATAGGGGATAAGCAACTATCCACGTTCTCATCTAGGAAAAGCCATTTAATGTAATGTCTCATCGGAGACACACCTCGGAAAAATGGTGGTTTCGGCCACGCCGGCCGCTGCGCCCGGCGTGGTACTTTGGCGTGGTATTAAGCTCCAATTTGGGCATTTACGAAACGTATCGCTGTGGCGCATTTCGTAAACATTCGTGGCGGTTGCAGAACCCACTAAAGGGCCAACCGTATGGGCAAGTACCTAAACGTGTGTAGCAGGGTCCATTCTGGCTTGATTAGGCTCGTGGAGCTTATCACGTTGACCTGTTGGACTGAGTTCTGCAACCGCCACCACCGCTTTCCTATTGCAGAACACGTCTACTACAGCCTTAGCAGACGTGTAGCACCTTTCTGCTATTAGAAGGACATAACAGGCCTATCCTAAGCCCCCGCCAAACGGGCCGCTAACTCTTCGATATCGACCCGACGGGCCAGCACTTCCAGCCACTCGGCCGGAATAGCGGCCTCGCCATACGCCAGCCCAGCTAAGCCGCCAGCGACGGCGGCGGTGGTGTCGGTGTCGTCGCCCAGGTTCACGGCGGCCAGCACGGTGGCAGCGTAGGTGTCGTGTTCTAGCAGGCACCACAGGGCCGCCTCTAAGGTGTCGACGACGTAGCCGGAGGAGGAGATGGCGCTTTCCGGTTGGTCAGGCAATGTTCCGGAAAGCACCCACTGTCGGTAATACTTGGCCTCCACAACCGCCGGAATGTTACCCCTTTCCAACCAGGGATTCGCTAGTTGGCGCATCTGTAAAAAAGCAGCGGCGGGGAGCGGCCTAGCAGCAAGCTCCGCGCCACCAGCAGGTACAGAAAACAGCCCAGGGTGGAGCGCGGGTGCCCATGCGTGACGCTGGCAACGGCTTCCGTGAGCGCCCAGGCAGCGTTCAAATCCAGGTTTTCAGCTTGCCAGATTTCATGAAAAGCCAGGGGGAGAATGCGCATGAGCGCCCCGTTGCCGTTGTCGGACTC
>Ga0160427_10000104_pt1 | contig 62527 bp, 48 predicted proteins | sample SolpanmetagenomL_FD_108194 | JGI IMG/M metagenome (GOLD analysis project Ga0160427, IMG submission 108194) | Solar panel surface microbial communities from Lawrence Berkeley National Laboratory, California, USA - L | ecosystem: Engineered > Built environment > Solar panel > Unclassified ...
CAGCCCGCCGCCGCCCGCCCCTACGAGTACCGCGCCCTGCGCCTGCTCAAGCAAGTGCAGCAGCAAACCCGCGCCTACGTCAAAAAAGCCGGCTTCACGCCCACGCCTTTTCCCGAGGCCACCCTGCGCCTCACCGGCGAGTTGAAGGGCGCCGCCGCGCCGCACCGCCTGGCCACCGTGCCCGCGCCCGCCGCCCAGCCCACCGTGCGCGCTGCCCTGCGCTGGCTGGCCACCGCCCAAAGTGCGCCCGACCAGCCGGCCCAGCCTACTGCGGCCACTGCTTTAGAGCAGGCCGGGGCCGCGCTGGCGCAAGCAGCCCTGCAACAGCCCGGCCGCTACCTGCCCGCTCTGCGGGCCCTGCGCCAGCTGGCCACCGATGCCCGCGCCGGCCGGGTGCCCTGTGCCACTTGCCTCGCCCCCGCCCAGCGCGCCCTCACCGACCTGCTGCCCGCGCCCGTACCCACCGCACCACCGGCCGCCACGCCCGACCGCCTGGCCCGCCGCTACTTTCAGGAACTGGGCCAATAGGCAGGCCACGAAGCACTTTACCAGTAAGTAGCAGCCGCTTAGCAAACTAAAAAACTAAACTGCCACTAGCGAAACACTGCGTTTTCACCCTGCGAAACTCTGCGCAAAAATCTCCTTGCTAATCGCTCCTTCTCCCCTCTTTCTCGCCCTGGCGTGTGGGCTGTTAGCCCTGCTTTTGGCTTGGGCTGCCCTGCGGCGCACCGACCGCCGCCGGCTGGCACTACGGCTGCTGGCGGGCTTGGTAGCGCCGCTGGCCCTGTGGCTCACGGCCTACCCGCCGCTGCGCGCCGTGCCCGCCGCCCGCGCCGAAGCCATCGTGCTCACCCCCGGCTATCAGCCCGACAGCCTGCGGCACTTGTTGCGCCAGCTGGGCGCGGGCACGCCGGTGTGGGCCTACGGCACCCCGCCCCCGGCCCACGCCCGGCGCCTCGGCAGCCCGCTGGCCCTGGCCGAGCAGCGGCCGGCCCTGCGCCGGCTGCACCTGCTGGGTCAAGGCTTTTCCGCCGCTGAGCTGCCTGCCCTGGGCACCGTGCCCGTGGTGCCCCACGCAGCCCCGGCCTACGCGGGCCTGCAAGCGGCGGCCTGGAGCCAGCACCTTACCCTGGGCCAGCGCTTTGAGGTAGAGGGCGCGCTGGCCGGGGCGGCGCCGGCCTGGGTGAGCCTGGTGGCCGAAGGCACCGGCCGCGACTCGGTGCGGCTACCCAGCGGCAGCGGCCATTTCCGGCTGCGCTACCGGCCCCGGGTGGCCGGCCTGGCGCGCTACGCCCTGCGCCTGCGCCGCGCGGGCCAGCCCACCATTACCGAGCCACTGCCGCTCGAACTGGTACCGGCTGCCCTGCCGCCCGTGCTGCTGCTGGCGGCGGTGCCCGGCTTCGAGTTTAAGTTTTTGAAAAACAACTTGGCCGCTACCGGCCGGGCCGTGGCCCTGCGCACCAACGTGAGCCGGGGCCTGGTCCAAACCGAATTTCTCAACCTGCCCGCGCAGCCGCTCGACCACCTCACGCCCGGCCTGCTCGCCCGCTTCGCCGTGGTGGTAGCCGATGCCGCCACCCTGGCTAGCCTGCCTGGCAGCGAAAGCCAAGCCCTGCGCACCGCCGTGCAGCAGGGCCGCCTGGGCCTGGTGGTGCTGGCCGAGGCCGCGCCGCTGCCCGCCGCTACGCCCGCCCGCTCCGACTTTGTAGTGCAGGCGCTGCCCACGGCCGGTGCGGTGGCGCAGCCTCTCACCTGGCCCGACGCGCCGGCCCCGGTACGCGCCATGCAGCCCGCCCGCCTGCAAGCTCAGGCGGCCCTGCGGCCCCTGGTGCGGGGCGCAAGTGGGGCACTGGTGGCAGCGGGCCGCCGTGTGGGCCTAGGCACGGTGGTAGTATCAGTGGTGCCCGAAACCTTCCGCTGGGCTTTGCAAGGGCAGGCGGCCGCCTACGCTTCCTTCTGGAGCCAGCTGCTGGTGGCCGCCACGCCCCCGCCTGCCCCGGCCGCCACCTGGCTGGCCCTCGACCGTTGGCCGCGCCCCGGCCAGCCCCTCACGCTACGGCTGGCGGGCGCCCCACTGGCGGCGCTGCCCACCGGGCAGCCGCTGGCCGGTGGGGCGGCCGTGACCCTGGCGCTGGCCCAGGATACCCGCCTGCCCGAGTGGCACACCGCCCTCTACTGGCCGGCCTCGGCCGGTTGGCACCAGGTGCACGGGCCGGGCCGCACGGTGCATAGCTTCTACGTGTATGACTCGGCCGCCTGGCACGGACCCGAGTTGGCGGCTCGGCAACAGGCGCTGGCGGCGCGTGGTGCGCTGACGGGTCCCAGCCGCTCCGCCGAACGTACCACTGCGTTGCAGCCTTGGACGGCCGGTTGGTTTTTCGGGCTATTTCTGCTAGCAGCTGGCTTCCTGTGGCTAGAGGAAAAGCTGTGAGCTAATGAATAACTGATTAGCGAGCAATAAAAAAGGGGGGAGTGTTCCGCAGTCGGGACACTCCCCCCTTTTTTATTGCTCGCTAATCAGTCAATTAACTATTTAGTAGGCGCGGGCAAACCAGGCGCGGCGGGCGCTGGGCTTGCCAGTTACGATGCAAACGCCTTCCTCGTCGGCCTCGTTGAGGGGCAGGCAGCGCACGGTAGCCTTGGTCTGCTCCTTGATAAGCTCCTCGGTTTCGGAGGTGCCATCGTAGTGGGCTACTACGAAGCCGCCCTTCGTTTCCAGCACTTCCTTGAACTCGTCGTAGGTTTCGACGCGGGTGGTGTGGGCGGCGCGGTAGTCCTTGGCCTTGTTGTACATGTTGAGCTGAATGTCGTTCAGCAGCTTATCTACGCTATCGACCACGTCGGCCAGGGGCAGCTGAAGCTTCTGCTTGGTGTCGCGGCGGGCCGCTTCCACAGTACCAGCATCGAGGTCGCGGGCGCCGATGGCCAGGCGCACGGGCACGCCCTTCATCTCCCACTCGGCAAACTTGAAGCCCGGGCGCTCGGTGTCGCGGCTATCCACTTTCACCGAAATACCGCGCTGAATGAGCCCCTGCTGAATGGGACGGATGCGCTCTAGCAGCGCATCCAGCTCGCCGGTCTTATAAATCGGCACAATCACCACTTGAATAGGCGCCAGCTTGGGCGGCAGCACTAGCCCCTCGTCATCGGAGTGAGCCATGATGAGGGCGCCCATCAGGCGGGTGCTCACGCCCCAGCTCGTGCCCCACACGTGCTCGAGGCCGCCCTCCTTGGTCTGGAACTGCACGTCGAAGGCCTTGGCAAAATTCTGGCCCAGGAAGTGGCTAGTGCCCGCTTGCAGGGCCTTACCATCCTGCATCAGCGCCTCGATGCAATAGGTATCCTCGGCGCCGGCAAAGCGCTCGTTGGGCGTCTTCACGCCCTTCACCACGGGCACGCCCATGTGCTCCTCGGCAAACTCGGCGTACACGTCGAGCATCTGGCGGGTTTCGGCTACGGCCTCGGTGGCGGTGGCGTGGGCGGTGTGGCCTTCCTGCCACAGAAACTCGGCGGTGCGCAAAAACAGGCGGGTTTTCATCTCCCAACGCACCACGTTGGCCCACTGGTTGATGAGCAGCGGCAGGTCGCGGTAGCTCTGAATCCAGTTTTTGTAGGTGCTCCAGATAATGGCTTCCGACGTGGGACGCACAATCAGTTCCTCTTCGAGCTTGGCGTTGGGGTCCACGCGCAGCTTGCCGGGGCGGTCGGGGTCGGTTTGGAGGCGGTAGTGGGTCACCACGGCGCACTCCTTGGCAAAGCCCTCGGCGTTCTTTTCCTCGGCCTCAAACAGGCTCTTGGGCACAAACAGCGGGAAGTAGGCATTCTCGTGCCCGGTGCGCTTAAACATGTCGTCGAGCTGGCGCTGCATCTTCTCCCAAATGGCGTAGCCATAGGGCTTAATGACCATGCAGCCGCGCACGGCGGAGTTTTCGGCCAGGCCGGCGCGCTTCACCAGTTCGTTGTACCAGGCCGAATAATTTTCCTGGCGGGTAGGCAGCTTTTTGCTCATAACAGGCATCTGAAACCACTATATCGGGGCCGGCCCCAGGCCGGTCGATTATGGTATGGGTTTTGTGTCAGTAACTTTCGAATAAAGGCACCGTTTTGGGGCGAAATTACGTTGTAGTAACGTGCGCCCGCGCGCGGAGCTTTCCGGTTAAGCAGTTCTTTTTACGTCGGGCCCCCGGGCCGGGCATTCACTTAGCCTCCACACGCCACGCAGTTCTTTTACTAACCCACTCAGCATTTCGCTGATTTCTCATTTTTTCTGTCATGAAAAACCTGCTCAACGCTACTTTGCCGGCGTTGGCGCTGCTCGCTTTGGGCGGGTGCGCCACCACCGGAGCGCTGACGACCTCCACGGAGAACGACGGCGTTTACTATTCTTCCAGCGACCATACTACCACCGTGAGCCCGCCGGCGCAGGTGTACGGCGGCAGCGGCACCATTCCGGCCCGTGCCCTCGACGACACGGCCCCGGCCAGCACCGCCGCCACTACCGACGATGCCAACCCCGACTACCAGGGTGGCACCCCGGCCAGCACGGCCACAGCCAACACCAACTATTACAATAACAACTACTCGGCCTACGGCACTAGCGGCTTTGGCCAGCCCTATACCGGGCCGGGCGTTAGCTCCTACAACTACGCGCCCAGCTACTCGGCATCGCCCTCGTACTACGGCTCGCCCTATGGCTACAGCAGCGCCTTCGGGTATGGCTTCTCTCCCTTCGGCTACGGGTTTTCGCCTTATAGCTACGGGGGCTACGGCTTCGGCGGCTCGCCCTACGGCGGCTTCTACGACCCCTTCTACTCGCCCTATGGCTTTGGCTACGGCTCGGGCCTGAGCATCGGCTTTGGCTACGGCTTCGGGGGGTATGGCGGCTTTGGCTCACCGTTTGGCTATGGCTTCGGCTCGCCGTTCGGGTATGGCTACGGGTACCCGTATGGCTACTCGGCGTTTTATGGCGGTGGCTACGGCCGGGGCTACTACGACTCTTATGGCGCGGGCTACAGCCGGCCCGTTATTTATGCCAATGGCATGCGGAGTGGCTCGGGGGCTAACCCCGTCCTGGTAGGGCCGCGTGGCGGGCGCGGTGGAGCCGTGCTCAACGGCATGGCACCGGCCGGCAACACCGCCGGGGCACTCGACAATGGCCGCCGCAGTGTCGGCGCCTACTCTACCAACGGCATAGCCGCGCCTAGCTCGGGCGGCACCGTGATGCCAAGCCGCCGCGACGGCGGCGGGGGTGGCAATGTGGTGGGCCAGCCCACTTACTCCACGCCGGGCGCCGCGGCCAACCAAGCTTCGGCCATGCCGCAACAAGGCCAGAACGCCGGCCGGCGCGGCTTCTTCGGGGGCTTCTTTGGCAATGGTACTGGCGCACCTAGCAACGCTAGCGCCGCCGGCGCTGCCAATGGCGGCATGAGTGGCCAGCCGCAAATGCAGCGCCGCAGCTACAGCCAGCCGCAGTACAGCAACAACGCCGCTGGCAGCTATAGCCAGCCCAGCTACAACCAAGGCCAGCAGATGCGCCGCGACTACAGCCAGCCGAGTTACAACCAGCCCAGCCGCAGCTTCAGCCAGCCCAGCTTTGGTGGTGGCGGGGGCGGCGGAGGCAGCTTCGGTGGTGGCGGCGGGGGCGGTGGTCGTCGCGGGGGCCGCTAGGCCAGCGCGGCACTAGCCTGCTAAAAACCAGCTATTTATTCCTCTTGCTTGATTTATCCCGAGCCGGTCCCTCGGACCGGCTCTTTTTTGCCCCTTCCTTTTCTATATGAAGCATACATCTATGGGCCTGGCTACGCTGCTGGGCGGTCTTTTGGGACTAACCCACTCGGCGCAGGCACAAAGCAGCTACTACGAAGACGCTCTACTGTACTCACGCCAGGGGCCAGCGGGTACGGCCCGTACATTGGGCCTAGCCGGCGCCAACGTGTCGCTGGGCGGTGATTTTGGCAACCTGACCAGCAACCCGGCGGGCCTGGGCTTTTTCACCAAGTCGGAGGTTAGCCTGACGCCCGGCGTGGGCTTTGGCAGCGCGAGTTCGACGCCCGTGGCCAATGCAGCGGCTACAGGGAAAGACTTCGCCACGCTCAACCAGACGGCCAACAGCTTTCACATTGCCAGTGCGGGCGCGGTGTTTGCCAGCCGCCGGCCCGACAACGACAACACCAGCGACTGGCGCGGCGGCTCGTTTGCGCTGGGCTTTACACGCCTAGCCGATTTCAACCAGGGCTTCAGCTACCAAAACCAGACGGATGAGCGGCACTCGTTTTTCCAGTTTTTGCGCGAGCCGGGGGGCTTCTCCAATGCGGCAAGCGGCGGCTACCAGAGTGCGCTGGCCGGTATTTCGGCCCAGGAGAAGAGCGGCGACTATACCAACCTCGACGGCCTGGCCTACGGCAACTTCCTAACTACCAAAGTGCGCACTAAGGGCGGCGTTGATTCGCTGACTACCCCGGCGCGCGTGGGGCCGGTGACGCAGCGCGAGCAGGTGCTTAATAAGGGCTCGCTGTCGCAGTTTGACCTGGGCTACGGCGGTAACTACCGCGACAAGCTTTACATCGGCGTGGGCGTGGGTATTGTGTCCCTAAACCGGACGCGCACCAGCACCTACAGCGAAAACACGAACGGCGGCGAGGATTTCAACTACCAGGATTACCTCAAAACAACGGGCACGGGCATCAACGGCCGCCTGGGCCTCATTTACCGCGTGGCGGATGCCGTGCGGCTGGGCGCCTCGGTGCAGACGCCTACCTACATCCGCCTCACCGACGAGTACAGCACCACGCTCACCTCGCAGTACACGCCTAGCAACCTAGATAACGTGCTGACGACCACGCCCGGTACGTTCGACTACAGCGTGACGACCCCCTGGCGTGCCAACGGCGGCCTCACGGTGCTGCTGGCCAAGTATGGCTTTCTCACCGCCGACGTGGAGTACCTCAACTATGCCGCCTCGCACTTCAACACCACCGATGGCACCTCGGATGACTACCTGACCCAGAACAACAGCACCATCGCCAACAATTATCGCAACGCGGTAAACCTGCGGGTGGGCGCCGAGGGCCGCTTCGACATCTTCCGGGCGCGGGTGGGCTATGCGCGCTACGCCAGCCCCTACGCCGGCACCTCGCCCTACAACCGCGACCAGAACTACTTCACCGCCGGCCTGGGCATGCGCACCAAGAGCTTCTTCGTAGATGTAGCTGGCGTGTACCTGGCCTACAAGGACCGCTATTCGCCCTACAACCTGGCCAGCGGCCCCGGCACGGCTACCAACGGCGTGTCGCCGATTATCGCCAGCGACTACAGCCGCTTCACGGCCAGCCTCACGGGCGGGCTCTTGTTCTAAGTTTCTAAAGCGACTTAGCTACCTTAAATTAAAAAGCCCCCGCCCTGCCAAGCGCAGAGCGGGGGCTTTTTGGTTAGTTGGGCAATACAGCTACTCGTTCAGGCCGTGCTTGGCTACGCGTATTTGCAGCTGCAAGCCGGCCGTGGTGCCGGTGGGCAGGGCGATGACGCGCATCAGCCCGAAATAGGGTTTGCCACCGCCGTAGTCGGTACGAAAGGCATAGACCTGGTCAATGGCCAGCGTACCAAGAAATGGCACCCCGTTGCCACCGTACTGCTGCCGGATGCCCAGCGTATCGGTGGCGTCGTTGTAGTTGTTGGTGCTCAAGCCCGTGAGCTGAAAGCGTGTGCGGCGGCGGTTAGCGGTGGGCCAGCGGCTGGTGCTGAGTACAAACGGCGCCGGCGTGGCCGTGGGCACATAGTCAGGCGAGGCCAGGCGGCGGCCATCGGGCAGCAGCACCACGTCGATGAGCTTTTGCAAATCAGGGTTCGTCACGTTGCCTACCACCGAGTAAGCCGGGAAAGCTAGGCCCGATTTCAGGTCGATAAAGCGGCGGTCGCCCGTGCCGAAAGCCGAGGCCGGCAGCCGCAGGGTATAGTCGTGGTACACCAGCAGCGAATCGGCCCGGCGCACGCCCAGCGTAAACGAGCGGGCGGCCGTGTTGCCATCCTTGTCGGTAGCCGTAAACACCCACTTCTCGGTACCCGAGGTGGCGCGGGCCCCAAACAGGGCAGTGTAGAGCAAATCGACCGGCGCGGGCGTCGCCATCGTCGAGTCGAGGTACGTGACTACTTCGCCCGTGGGCAGGCCGGCGTAGTTGAACGAGGTAAGCAGCGCCGGATAGGCAAACGGCAGCCGGCGCGGCGAGTACGTAACCGTGACGTTGAAATGAGCCAGGGTATTGCCCGAGTTGCCGCCCGAGGCCACGGTCGTGGGGGAAGCGGTGGCAAATAGGCGCGTCGAGAGCGTGTCGGCCGCCCCCACGCCGGTTTTGTTGCCCGCCGTGAAGCGGCCCGAGCTGATAAAGTAGAGCTTAATCGGGCCGTTGCTTTTGGCGCAGCCCGCCAGCAAAAACACCCCCCATATTGCAAGCAGAAAACGCATAAGCAAAGCCACGTAAAGAACAACGAATTGCAAAGGTCGGCAGGCTGGTGCGCCCCGCCCCCGCCTAACGCAGCGGCACGACTGCTTATTCCCCAGCGACGGGCGTCGAAGTGGTATTTTCGGTGCCACGAGCCAGGCCCCGGCAAAAGGCACGGCGGTTCAGCCGGCTCTCATGCGGTGCAGCTTATCTTTGGGCTGATGCCCCTGGCCCCTGCTCCTACCCCCTTCTTTGAAAATGCTGCCGGCCACATCTTGGCCGACCCGGCGGGCTTCGTGCGCTCGTACTGGGGGCCGCAGCCCCGCACCCTGGCCGATACGCAGGCCTTTCTGGGCCAGCTCACCCGCGCCATGCAGCACTATGGCCAAGCCAGAGTGCTGAGCAACCAGACAGCCATGATTCCGCTCACGCCCCCCGAGCAGGCCTGGGTGGCCCAGGAGTGGCTGCCCCACGCCGTGCACCAGGCCGGCTACCGCGCCTGCGCCGTGGTGCTGGCCACCAGCCTCTACGCCCGCCTGGCGATGGCCTACGTCACGACCAACGTACAGGGCCTGCCCATGCGCTACCGCTCGTTCGATAGCGAGGAGGCTGCCGTAGCCTGGCTGCTTCAGCAAGCCACCTAACGCCGAGTGCCCGGCCCCCGGCCGGCACGAAGCCAGCCAGGGTACCGGGCACAAGCACTTATAACCTAGTGAGCTACGCGTTCAGCTTGGGGTAGTCGGTGTAGCCCTTGGGGCCACCCGAGTAGAACGTCTCCTTGTGGGCTTCGGCCAGGGGGGCGTTTTGGGCAAAGCGCTCCACGAGGTCGGGGTTGGAGATGTAGAGCGTGCCGAAGGCCACCAGGTCGGCGTCGCCGTCGGCGATGATTTTATTGCCTTTCTCCTGCGTCATGCGCACGTTGATGATGAGCGTGCCCTCGTAGAGCGGGCGGTAGCGCTTGGCAATGTGCGGCTCGGCAAACGGCACCTGGCTCACGTCGGTCATGGGCTCGGTGAGGTGCAGGTAGGCCAGGTCGTACTCGGCGCTAAGGCGCTTCACGATGTAGTCGAAGGTCGGGATGGTTTCTTCGTCCATCGTGATGCCAAACAGGCCGTGAAGCGACGGATTGAGGCGCACGCCCACCTTGCCCAGGTCTACGCCGGCCGCCTTGATGGCGTCGAGCACGTCGAAGAGCAGGCGCGCCCGGTTCTCGATAGAGCCGCCGTACGCGTCGGTGCGGTGGTTGCTGGTGCCGTTGAAAAACTGGTGAAACAGGTAGCCGTTGGCCGAGTGAATCTCAACGCCGTCGAAGCCGGCATCTAGGGCATTCTGAGCCGCCTTGGCAAAATCGGCGATGGTTTGCTTTATCTGCTCGGCCGTTATGGCGCGCGGCTCCACCGTTTCCTGGAAGCCGGTGGGCGTATACACCTTGTCGTGGGGGTTGATGGCCGACGGGGCCAGCGGCAGGTTGCCACCCAGCAAATCGGGATGCGACACGCGGCCTACGTGCCAGATTTGGGCATAAAACCGGCTGCCTAGCTTGTGCACGGCATCGGTCACCTTGTGCCAGCCAGCTACCTGCTCGGGCGAGTAGATGCCGGGCACGTTGATGTAGCCCACGCCCTCGGGGCTCACGTAAGTGCCTTCCGAGATGATGAGGCCCGCCGAGGCGCGCTGGCTGTAGTACTCGACCATCAGGTCGTTGGGCACGGTGCCCGCGTTTTCGGCGCGGCTGCGGGTCATGGGGGCCATCACCACACGGTTGCGCAAGTTCAGCTTGTCAGATGTAAACGGGGTCAGCAGGGGTTGCTCGGCCATAACTAGGGGCGTAAATACGAGGAGGAAAGTGGCTTCGCGTTGGGAAGCGATTAATAAGCCCAGGGCGCCCCGCTTTGTTTCGTGTTGCTACATTATTTCCACCGCGCCGGCAGGCTAGCACTGCCCTTTAGCAGCCACAACTCCCAGACTAGCAGCGGCGCACCGCCCGCACAAAGCGCGGCCGACCCAGGAAGTCGCTTAGCACCGCTACCTGCTCAAAGTCTTCTCCGGTAAAGAGCGCCGCCGTCTCCGGACCCAGCGCCTCGTTGATTTCCAGCCAAATGCTCCCCCCCGGCCGCAGTAGCAGGCGCGCCACCTCGGCCAGCCGCCAATAGAAAAGCAGCGGGTCGTGGTCGGGCACAAACAGGGCTATGGCGGGCTCCCAGGCCAGCACGTTTTCGCGCATCAGCGCCCGCTCGCTTTCGCGCACGTAGGGCGGGTTGCTCACCACAATGTCGAGGCTGGCGGGCGCCGCGCCGGCGGGCAGGGCCTGCAAGATATCGACCTGCTCGCACCGCACGCCCGGCGCGTAGCGGGCCGCGTTGCGCCCAGCCACCGCCAGCGCTTCGGCCGAAATATCAACGGCCAGTACCTGGGCGCCGGGCAGCGCCTGGGCCAGCGCAATGGCCAGGCAGCCGCTGCCGGTGCCCACATCGAGCAGGCGCAGGCCCGGCCGGCCGGCGTGGGCGCGGGCTACCAGCTGCACCAGTTCCTCGGTTTCGGGGCGCGGGATGAGGGTGGCGGGCGTCACTTCCAGCTCCAGACCCGCAAAGTGGGCCGTGCCCAGCACGTACTGCACCGGCTCGTGGGCCAGCAGGCGGGCTTGCAGGGCCGGCAGGCGGGCCAGCACATCGGCGGGCACGGGCGTGGCAGCCTGCATGCGGCGCTGCAAGGGGCTCATTGCCAAGAGATGTTCGGTCACCAGCGCGGCCAGCGCCTGGGCTTCGTCGGGGGGGTAGAGGGCCTGCAAGGCGGCGGCCAGGCCGGTGGTGAGCTGCTGGGTAGTAACGGGCATAGGGCTGCAAAGATGGCCGGTTGGCTGGCGCTGGCCTAGGTAAAGCTGCGTTTGGCGAATAGCTTTACGCTCCTAACCCGCGCTGTTCTTCCCTCCCTATGTCTGTGCCCGACGACTCGCTCTTTATGCGCCGCGCCCTCGACCTGGCCGCCCTCGGCCAGGGCTATGCCCGCCCCAACCCCCTGGTGGGCTGCGTGGTGGTGGGCCCGGGCGGCACCATCATCGGCGAGGGCTACCATCAGCAGTACGGCGGCCCCCACGCCGAAGTCAATGCCCTGGCCAGCGTAGCCGACCAAGCGTTGCTGCGCCAGAGCCGCGTGTTCGTCACGCTGGAGCCCTGCGCCCACCACGGCAAAACACCGCCCTGCGCCGACTTGCTCATTGCCAAGGGCGTGCCCGAGGTCATCGTCTGCAACGACGACCCCAACCCGCTGGTGGGCGGCCGGGGCTTCGAAAAGCTGCGCGCCGCTGGCATTCAGGTGAGCACCGGCCTGCTGGCGGCCGAGGGCCGGCAGCTCAATAAGCGCTTCTTCACCGCCCAGGAAAAACAGCGGCCCTACGTGGTGCTGAAGTGGGCCGAGTCGGCCGATGGCTTTTTGGCCGGGCCGCACTTTCAGCAGGTGCAGATTAGCGGGCCCCAGGCGCAGTTGCTCACGCATCAGTGGCGCACCGATGAGGCATCCATCCTGGTGGGTACCCGCACGGCCCTGCACGACAACCCCCGCCTCAACTCCCGCGAGTGGCCCGGCCCGCAGCCCACGCGCCTCGTCATTGATAAAAACCTGGCGCTGCCCCCCAGCCACCACGTGCTTGATGGCTCGCAGCCCACCATCATCTACACCCACCGCACCAAGGCCAGCAGCCCCAACCTCGACTACGTAACGCTGCCCTTTGCCCCGGCTGGCGCGCCGCCCTCGCCCGACCTGCTGCCCGCCGTGCTGGCCGACCTGCACGCCCGCCACATCCAGTCGGTGCTGGTGGAGGGCGGCCCCACGGTGCTCACCGCGCTGCTCAACAGCAACGTATGGGACGAAATCCGGGTGTTTCGCAGCACTAAGCGGCTGGAGCGCGGCATTGCTGCCCCCCGCCTGGGTCTGCGCGGCTGGCAAGGCCACACCAAGGTTGGGCCCGATGACCTGTTCACTTACGTGAACGGGTAGCGCAATTTGTTAGATTAGCTTGCCCTCGTTCAGTGGCAACCCCCGCCCAGTCTACCTCGCTTTATGCGCTAAGCTAACCCAACCATAAACCAAAAGAGCCCGGCGTTCAGTTGAACGCCGGGCTCTTTCTATTCTTAGCTACCGTCTAGCGGCCAAACAGGCCGCCGAGTAGGCCACCCAGGCCGCTGCCCATGATGCCACCCCCGCCGGCGCTGGCCGGCTGCGAGTTGGGCTGGCCACCCAGGCCACCCAGCACCGACATGATGGAGCCCAGGCCGCTGCCGCCCATTGAGCCTTGCTGCGGATACTGGCTGGGGTCTATGCTATTCTGGCCGCCGCCACCGCCGAGCACGCCGCTCAGCAGGCCACCGCCGAGCAGGCCACCCAGCATACCGCCGAGCGAGCCACTACCGCCCATGCTGCCCATGGCGCCGCTCAGCAGGCCACCTAGCGAGCCACTCTGGCTCTGGGGCTGCCCGCCGTTGTTCGAGCCGCCCATCACTCGGGAAATAACCATCGGGGCTACTACGCCCAGCAGGCCCGCCATGAGGGCGCCCTTTGGGATGCCTACACTGCTCAGCTTGTCGCCTATGCCACTCAAGAAACCCTGCTTGCCGGGGTCCTGCGGGTCGTGGGGCACGCTAGCAGCCTGGTCTACTACGCTTTCGAGCGCCTGCTTCTGCTCGGGGTTTACGCCCAGGTAAGCGGCCATTTTGCCCACCATCTCTTCCTCACCGGGCGAGTACGTGCCATCGGCGCGGGCAAAGCTGATGAGGTCGGTCACGAGCGAGTAGCGCAGGTCGCTGCCTTTTAGCTGGTCGAGGCTCTGCTGCACGGTCGAATTATTGGCCGAGTCGGCAGCGGCCAGCACCTGGCGGGTAGCATCGTCCGACAGGCCGGCCTGCTGCGCCAAGCGCTGCAAAAACTCCGCTTCGGGGGCCGTAGCTTGGCGGTCGGCCGTGGCTAGGGCTGCAATGGCGCTGAGGTAAGCCGTCTTTTCGGGCTCCGAATAGTTTTGAAGCAACTGCGTTTCCATGAAAGAAAAGAATAGGTAGGCGTGAAAAAGGAAAAAGGCGCCCGCTGGCATACCGCCGGGCTTGGTGCTGCTAACGATAAAGCGCTTGTCGCGTTGCCCAGCCGGCGGCAAGCGCCACGCAATGTTATTTTTTTCAAAAGTTTTTATGGCTGACTGCTAATTTTTTAGGCGTGTGGGCCGGCTTTGCTACCCACTTTTTTTAGCGCCAGGTTTGGCTATTTCAAAAAGTACCCCCATCTTTGTATCACCAAAACGGCAATAGCCGCTCGGTAAAAAGGGAGATTAGCTCAGCTGGTTCAGAGCATCTGCCTTACAAGCAGAGGGTCACTGGTTCGAACCCAGTATCTCCCACCATTGATTAACAGCCACTTAGTAATACTAAGTGGCTGTTTTCTTTTGCCTACATATCTGACCGGGCAGGCTGCTGCTGTCGATGAGCAGCATCAGCCAACAGCAGCATCGCCGGGAGTGCAAAGCAATTCGGCGTTAAAAAAGCAGCTTACTGCCTTTCTAACGCCGAAGCTCCATTAAAACGATTAGGGTCAAGGCACGCCGCTCCCGGTGCTACCCCAGCAGCACTTGCAGCAGGGCCAGCACTGGCAGCACGAGCAGGAAGGCATCGAAGCGGTCGAGCAGGCCGCCGTGGCCGGGCAGGAAGGTACCCGAGTCCTTCACGTCGGCGCTGCGCTTGAGCATCGACTCGGCTAGGTCGCCGAGCGGGCCGAACACGGCCACCACGCCCGCCGCCACCAGCCGGTGGCTCAGCGGAATATCGGGCAGGAAGTGACCGGCGGCCCAGCCCACCAGCAGCGTGAGGGCCGCGCCGCCGGCCCAGCCTTCCCAGGTTTTGCCGGGCGAGATGCTGGGCGCCAGCTTGTGCTTGCCAAAGTTTTTGCCGGCGAAGTAGGCGCCAGTATCGGCCGCCCACACGAAGAAAATGAGGCAGAACACGCGGCCGGGCTCGAAGTGGCCCGAGCCATAGGCAATGAGGCTGAGCAGGGCCATTGGCAGGCTCACGTAAAGCAAGCCAGTAATGGTGGCGCCAATATTGAGGAAGGGATGGCCATTATTGGGCCACAACAGGACTTCGCGCAAGACCAGAACCAGTAATAAAAGCATGGCCCCGGCTAGCCAGCTAACCGCCGAGTACGCGCCGGTGGCCACTGCGGGCCAGGGACTCGGCGCGCCAGCGGGTACTCGCGGCGCCAGGCCCAGGGGCAGGGCAGGCGTGGATAAGGCCGGCCAGCCAAAGAGCTGGGCATAGTGCGGATACCCCACTGCCAGGTTGACGCTCAAAAAGATGATTACCCCTACCACCAGCCCGAGCCAGAACGCTGGCTTGTGCCCGCCCGCCCGCATAATGCGGTAAAACTCCTTCAGGATAACGGCCTGCACGGCGGCAAAAAATACCGCGAACGAGATGGGCCCGCCAAAGGTGCAGCCAGCCAGCAGCAATGCCGCCAGCGCCCCCCAAATGGCGCGCAGGCGCAGGTTGCTGGGGCCTTTGGGCTTGTCTTTGGGGGCGGGGGCAGTGGTAGCGTCAGGATTCAAATTGGGCAGAAATAGGGCGTGGAAAAGCTAGGGTAGCGCCTGAGGGTGGGGCGGCGCCGGGGCCACCGTGGGTGCTGGGGGCCTGGCCGCCCAGCGCTGGTGCAGCCAGTAGAGCAGCCCCGCCGTGAGTACGGCCGACGCCAGAACGAGCGGCCAGGGCAACGGCTGGGTCGAGTCGGGGTCGAAGTAGCTGGGCAGGTGCCGCCCCTGCGCCAGATAAAGCAGGATAAGCTGAAAGGCATTTTGGGTGAAGTGCGCGGCCATCGACACGAGGATGTTGCCGCTCCACTCGTAGAGGTAGCCCAGCACCAGCCCCAGCACGAAGCGCGGCACAAACCCAAAAAACTGCACGTGAATGGCCGAAAAGATGGCCGCCGCCAGCCACACGCCCACGTGCCGCGACCCAAACCACTGCACCAGGCAGCGCTGCACACCGCCCCGAAACACCAGCTCCTCGGCCACGGCCGGCACGATGGCAATGACCACGAGGCCCACCAGCAGCCGGCCCGGCGAGTTAAAATCGGTCAGAAACTTGGTGAGGCCGGCGGCTTGGTCTTCCTTGTCGCGGGCCCACAGCTCGAAGTCGTGGAGGGCGCCGGGGAAATGCGCGCTGGCATTCCAGGCCACCAGCGCCGACAGGAACGGCACCGAGCACAGGATAACCAGCCCGGCCGCCACCGGCCACCACGCCGCCCCAAGCCGGCGCGGCGCATAGTAGCCGGCCACCGACTGCCCCAGCAGGCGCGGTAGCAGCAGGGCCCCCGCTCCCACCCCAGCCAGCGACAAGCCCTGGTAGAGCATGAGCACCGCCCAGCCGTGCGGGTAGCGCTCGGGCATGGTGGCCAGGTTACCAAATTCCTGCATCGACACCCCGTAGAGCGCGCTAGCTAGCACCAGGGCCAGCAGGCTGGCCAGGCACAGCCCGGCCACGGCCAGCCCCAGCAGCATCAGCAGCTGCGCGGCGGGGTGCACGGAGCGGGGTACTAAACCTTTCATAAGGGCGGGGGTGTTCAAGGGGGTGTAAATTTGCGCAATAAATTCTGGGTAGGTGGCGGCAGCGCCCTTTTGCGCCTCGCAACGCTCGCCATGACAGCCGATTTAAAGCTGTAGGCTGCCCACGGCGCGCCGCCTACAAAATCCGTGAAATCCGCTAAAATTTGAGCTAACCCGTGGTCCATATTCGTAACATCCAGCTGCCCGACTTCCCCTTGCTTCTCGCCCCGATGGAGGACGTGAGCGACCCGCCCTTCCGGGCCGTGTGCAAGGCCAACGGCGCCGACCTCATGTACACCGAGTTTATCTCGTCGGAAGGCCTCATTCGGGCGGCCGCCAAAAGCCGGCAGAAGCTCGATGTGTTTGACTACGAGCGGCCCATTGGCATTCAGCTCTTTGGCTCCGATGTGGATACGATGGGCGAGTGCGCGGCCATCAGCACGGAGGCCGGCCCCGACCTCATCGACATCAACTACGGCTGCCCCGTGAAGCAGGTGGCTATGCGCGGCGCGGGCGCGGCCCTGCTGCGCGATATTCCGAAGATGGTGGCCATGACCGCCGCCGTGGTGCGCAACACTCACCTGCCCGTGACGGTGAAAACCCGCCTCGGCTGGGATAATGACACCCTGAATGTGGAGGAAGTGGCCGAGCGCCTGCAAGACGTGGGCATTGAGGCCCTCACGGTGCACGGCCGCACCCGCGTGCAGCTCTATAAGGGCGAGGCCGACTGGCGCCTGATTGCCAAAATCAAGGAAAACCCGCGCATCAAAATTCCGATTTTTGGCAACGGCGACATCGACTCGCCCGAAAAAGCGCTCGAATACAAAACCCGCTACGGCGTGGATGGCGTCATGATTGGCCGCGCAGCCATCGGCTATCCTTGGATTTTTCGGGAGGTGAAGCACTTTGTGGCTACCGGCCAGAAGCTAGCCCCGCCCACTCTGGAAGAGCGCATTGCCATGTGCAAGATGCACTTCGACAAGAGCTTGGAGTGGAAAGGCCCCAAGGCCGGCATCTTCGAGATGCGCCGGCACTACGCGCACTATTTCCGGGGCCTGGAGGGTGCTAAGCAGTGGCGCACCCGCTTGGTGGACGCCGAGAATGGCGCCGATGTATATGCTATTCTGGAGGAGATTGCGGCCAGCGACGCGGTACTGGTGGGCTAGCCGGGCGTGGGCTACACGCCGAAAGAAAATCAACGACCAAAAATCGCCTGTCATTGCTTCGCTATGCTCGCAATGACAGGCGATTTTATGCAGCCTACTTGTTATTTCCTGCCCCGCATTTCCTGGCGGCGCATGGGCATTTTATCTACCGTGCCGAAAAGTTCGGCGGGCGCCAGCGGCTTGGTAGCGGTGCGCTTCACACCGCCGTCTTTGCCGATGAGCACGAGCCGAAACCCTTGCAGCGGCTGGCCCAGCTGCTGCGTCCAGCACTGGCGGTCGGCGGGCGTCAGCTGGTCGTAGCGCACTTCGATGACTTGAAAATCGCGCTCGGCCAGTCCTTCTGTGGCGGTGGCCAACAGGGCTTTTTGCTGCTGAAAAGCGGCCTGGTCGGCCGTGGGCGCACCCAGCAGCAGCCGCCGGTGCTGCCACCGGGCAGCCAGCAGGGCCCGGGCCAGGCCGGGCGAAGCGGTGGGCGCCGCCGCCAGCACTGGCACTACTAGCGCCAATGTCAGTCCGCGTAAAATCCAATTGGTAACCGCCATTTTCAAACCTGGGAGGGTGAAACTTGCTTACGCTAACCGGGCCACGCGCGGCCAGCCGGACTGCTTCACGGCTTGTTCATGGCAGCCCGGCGGCCATTTCCGCGTATAGACTTCCTTTGCGCTTTCACTCCTTTTCTTTCGCACGATGAGCGACACCCCCACGGACTACGCATTCGGCATGATTGGCCTCGGCACGATGGGCCGCAACCTGCTGCTGAACATGGCTGACCACGGCTTTGCCGTGGCTGGCTACGACAAAAACCAAAAGCAGGTGGACCTGCTGGCCCAGGAAGGCAACGGCAAGCCCGTGAAGGGCTTTACCGATGCGGCAACTTTCGTGGCCAGCATCAAAACGCCCCGCGCCATCATGATGCTGGTGCCCGCCGGCGCCATCGTAGACAGCGTAATTGCCGACATGGTGCCGCTGCTCGCGCCCGGCGATATTCTCATCGACGGCGGCAATTCGTACTATACCGACACCACACGCCGCGATAAGGAGCTGGCCGAAAAGGGCTTTCACTTCTTCGGCATGGGTGTGAGCGGCGGCGAGGAAGGCGCCCGCTTTGGCCCCAGCATGATGCCCGGCGGCGACAAAGACGCCTACAAAACCATGCAGCCGGTATTTGAGGCCATCGCCGCCCAGGTAGATGGTGCGCCCTGCGTGGCCTACATGGGCCCCGGCGCGGCGGGCCACTTCGTGAAAATGGTGCACAACGGCATCGAGTACGGCCTGATGGAGCTGATTGCCGAAACCTACGGCGTGCTCAAAACTGGTCTGGGCCTCGACAACGCGGCTATCGGCCAAGTGTTTGCCAAGTGGAATGAAGGCCGCTTGCAGTCATTCCTGCTCGACATTACGAAGGACATCTTTGCCTTTAACGCGCCTGGCACCGACCACCTGCTGCTCGACGACATCAAGGACGAGGCCCGCGCCAAGGGCACTGGCAAGTGGACGTCGCAGGTGGCAATGGACTTGCAGGCGCCCATCCCGACCGTAGATGCGGCCGTGTCGATGCGCGACTTGTCGAAGTACAAGCAGCTGCGTGAGCAGCTAGCCCAGCAATACGGCCCCGCCGCCGGGCTCCTGCCCGGTGACAAGGAGGAAATACTCAAGCAGCTGGAAGAGGCCTTTTACTTCAGCATGATAATGAGCTATGCCCAGGGCATGCACATGCTGGCGCGCGCCTCGGAAGAGTTTAAGTACGACTTGCAGCTGGCTACCATTGCCAAAATCTGGCGCGGGGGCTGCATTATCCGCTCCACGTTTTTGAGCGATATTTTCAACGCCTACGAGGGCAACAACCAACTGGCGCACCTGCTGCTCGATGGCAAGGTGCAGCAGCTGGTGCAGGGCAGCGCGGGCGGGGCTCGCAGCCTTATAGCGGCCGCCGTGCTGGCGGGGCTGCCGGTGCCGGCCTACACCTCGGCGCTGGGTTACTTCGATGCCTTCCGCACGGGGCGCCTGCCCTCCAACCTCATTCAGGCGCAGCGCGACTATTTCGGTGCTCATACCTACGAGCTGGTAGGCAAGGAGGGCGTTTTCCACACCCAGTGGACGGGCATGCGCGCTAAGGCGGAGGCCCCGGCCGGCCCGGCGGCCAACCAAAAGCCTACGACCCCGCCGGTAGCAGGACACAAGCAATCGAACGAGGAGCCCCTTACCCCGCAAGCCTAAATGAATAGCAAGCTAAAATCGCAGCCGACGGTCTTCGTCATCTTCGGCGGCACCGGCGACCTCAACGCCCGCAAGCTGGCCCCGGCCATCTACAACCTGTACCTGGAAGGCTGGCTGCCCGAGCAGTTTGCCCTCATCGGTACGGGCCGCACCAAGCTCACCGACGAGGAGTTTCAGGGCCGGATGCTCAAGGATATCAACGAGTTTTCGCGCACCGGCCAGGTAGCCGACGACAAGTGGGCCGGCTTTGGCCCGCACGTGCACTACCAGGCCGCCGACGTGCAAAACGCCGACACCTACCGCGACTTCGGCAAGCTCATCAAGAAGCTGGAGAAGGAGTGGCAGGCGCCCGCCAACGTCATCTACTACCTGGCGGTGGCTCCTAATTTCTTCCCCATCATCGCCGAAAACCTGGCCAAGGCCGGCCTCACCGAAGACGCCGACCGCACGCGCATCGTCATTGAGAAGCCGTTTGGCCACGACCTAGAGTCGGCAAAGGAACTGAATGCGCTGCTGGGCCGCATTTTCCAGGAAAAGCAGATTTACCGCATCGACCACTACCTGGGCAAAGAGACAGTGCAGAATATCATGGCTTTCCGCTTTGCGAACGCCATTATGGAGCCGCTCTGGAACCGCGACCACATTGAGCATGTGCAGATTTCGGTGACTGAAAACCTAGGCGTAGGCGAGCGCACCGGCTACTACGACGGCTCAGGGGCCCTGCGCGACATGATTCAGAACCACCTTTTGCAGCTGCTCTGCATTGTGGCGATGGAGCCGCCCGTGCGCTTCTCGGCTGAGGAAGTGCGCGACCGCAAGGTGGACGTGCTGCGCGCCATGCGCCGCTTCACGCCCGAAACCGTGCGCGAGCAGGCCGTGCGCGGCCAGTACAGCGCGGGCTGGCTCGAAGGCCAGCAGGTGCCCGGCTACCGCGAGGAGCCCGGCGCCAACCCGCAGTCGAACACCGAAACCTTTGCCGCCGTGAAGTTCTTCGTGGACAACTGGCGCTGGCAGGGGGTACCGTTTTACTTGCGCACGGGCAAGCGCCTGCACCGCTCGGCATCGGTCATCACCATCCAGTTTAAGGACGTGCCGCACTTCATCTTCTCGCCCGAAACGGCCGAGACGATGCGCCAGAACCGGCTCATTATCAGCATTCAGCCTGAGATGAGCATCCGGCTGCAAGTGCAGGCCAAACGTCCCGGCGTGGACATGATGCTGAACACCGTAGACATGGTGTTTGACTATAAAGGCACCTACCACAACCAGGCGCCCGAGGCCTACGAAACGCTGCTGCTCGACGTGATGCTCGGCGACCAGACGCTCTTCATGCGCGGCGACCAGGTAGAGGAAGCCTGGGACTTGGTGATGCCCATTCTGACCTCGTGGCAGAACCGCATCAGCCAGAATTTCCCCAACTATTCGGCCGACTCGTGGGGGCCCGAAGATGCCGAAGCCCTCGTAGCCAAGGATGGCTTCCATTGGTTTACCTTGCCGCTCAATGGAAAGAAATAACGCACAACTGCACGTTTTTGCCACCGCCGATGCAGTATTGGGGGCGCTAGCCGACTACTTCGTAGCGCAGGCTAGCCAGGCTGTGGCCGCACGGGGCCGCTTTGTGGTGGCCTTGTCGGGCGGCAGCTCTCCCAAGAAGCTGTACGAGCTGCTGGCCTCGCCTGCCTACCACGAGCAGGTGGCGTGGGACAAAGCCTATTTCTTCTTTGGTGATGAGCGCAACGTGCCCCACACCTCGCCCGACAGCAACTACCTGATGGCCAAAAAGGCCTTGTTCGACCCGCTGGCCATCCGGCCGGGCCAGGTGTTTGCCGTCGATACCAGCTTGGCCCCGGCCGAGGCGGCCGCACAGTATGGCGTAGATGTAGAGGAGTTTTTTGGCGAGCGGGAGGCAGAATTTGACCTCGTGCTGCTGGGCCTGGGCGACAACGCCCACACGGCCTCGCTCTTCCCCAATACGCCCGTGCTGCACGACCAAACCGTCAGTGTGCAGGAAGTGTGGCTGCCTATCGAGCAGGTGTTCCGCATCACGTTTACCGCGCCGCTCATCAACCAGGCGCGGGCGGTGGCCTTCCTCGTATATGGCGCCGGCAAGGCCGAGGCCGTGAAGCAAATTCTGGAGCTGCCACGCGATATAGAGAACTACCCAGCGCAACTCATCGCGCTGGCGAGCAAGCCAGTAGATTGGTTTTTGGATGAGGCCGCGGCGCAGCAGTTGCAGCAGCGGTAGGCTGGCAGTTTAGCTTACCTCGAATCAGTTGAATACCTTGCGCAGCAAGCATCGCTACCGCTTCGTGGCGCTGCTACTGCCGACGGACGCAGCAGTAGCGCTGCTCTCGATAGTGAAGTAGCCACGCACGAAAAGGCCCCGGACGCACACAGCGCCCGGGGCCTTTTCTTATAATAACTCTTTAACTTACTGCTGCTTAGCCAGCCAGAGCGAAGCGTTCATGTGCAGCTTGGCGTGGCTGGCGATTTCGGTCCAGCCGGGGTACACGGTGTTGCCGGGGCTGCCGGTACCGTCGTCGGCCGGCGACGAATCGGTGATGCAGAAGACGCGGCCGGTGCCGAAAGTGCTGCTGGCGCACATGATGTTGCTGAGGCCCTGCGCCGAGCTACCCTGCCACACGAGCGGCACGGCCTGCGAGCCGCTGGTTTTGGCGATGGTGGCGCCGTTCGAGAACTTGAGCTGCGTCACGTCGCCCTGCGAGCCGTGCAGGATGGTGTTGGTGCTGCTAGCCAGCACGTTGCTGCTGGTTTCGGAGATGTTGGTGAGCGCAATGCTGTAGCCAAAGGGGTTGGCCTGCACTGAGTTGTTGGTCATCAGGTCATTCCAAATGGCGGGCGAGTCGTAGCCATCGTTGTTGCGGTCCGACACATCGTGGTCGGAAATCATGAACAGACCACCGCCATTTTTAACGAATGTGAGGATGGCTGTTTTCTCAGAAGCCGTGAAGAGCGTGTTCGGCTCATCAATCACAAACACGTTGTAATTGGCCAAGTCCTGGGGGTTCGAGGTATTGCCGTAGGTGATGGCCGTGCCTGAGGGCAGGTTTTCGACCGAGTTGCCGAGCTTCACCAGCGACACGCCCCACGAGGAGAGCGCGGCCGTCCAGTAGCTTTCCGACGTGCTGGCTGTGATGCCCGAGGCAGCGGGCGTAGGGTAGCGCGGCACTACGCCGCCGTCCACGTCGAGGGCCCAGTCGGCGTTGCCAGCCAGCTCGGCGTGGGTAGCATCAAACAGAAATTTCTTGCCGCCCGTGCTGGGCGGGGGCGTAGTGCCGCCGCCCGTGCCAGTGCCCGCGTAGCTTTCCACCGCAATGTTGTCGAAGTTGAGGCGGTTGGTGGTGCCGTCGGTTTTGCGCACTTGCAAGCGCACCGCCCCGGCGATATTCACCGTGAAGCTGGCCGTGCTCAGGGCCGTGCTGCTGCTGGTGATGGTGCTGCCCACCTTGGCATACGACGAGCCGCCGTTGCTGGAAGCCCACAGCTCCCAGGTGCCGCTGGCGTCGGTGCCGTACAGGGCATGGCCTACCGTGACCACGCCCGCGCCGCCGCTCAGGTCAAAGTTCATGCTCAAGGAGCCGCTGTTGCGCACCCGCGCCGACTGGCTGCCCGTGTGGGCATCGGCCGTGGTGTTGCCCAGCAGGGCGTCGTTCAGCGTCCAGGCGCCCGAGCCCAGCGTAACTGTGCCGGTGGTGTAGGCCGTTTTGGTGCCGGTTTCGAAGCCCTCGGGGAAACCGGGGGCCGAGGCATCCTGGTGGAGGGCGGTAGCGGCGGCCAGGCTGGGGGTGGGCTCCTGGCGGGCGCAGGCGCCCAGCAGAGCAGCACCCAGGAGCGGCGCGGCCAGGTAGCGAAGTAACTGGTTCATGGTTTGGGTTTAAAGGGAGAAGAATGGGTGGCAGATGCCGAAGCAAAGCTACCGGCTTTCACCGAACAAACACCATGAAGAATGCGTGAGTAATGATTGGTTAATAAGTGGTTAGACGCTATATAAGGCGCCTAGCAAAAAAATACCCCCGCTTCGTTGAAGCGAGGGTATTTACAAAATAACATATGTAGCCACGAGCAGATTCGAACTGCTATCAAGCGTTTAGGAAACGCCTATTCTATCCCTTGAACTACGCAGCCAGGCCCCAAAGTTACGAAGCCGCAGCGGCGCCTACATCTTATACGCGAGCACAATGCCAAAGGAGAGCGCCGTGAGGATGAGGCCCACCATAAAAATGGAGTAGCTCACGCGCAGCAGCTTGTATTTGCGGTCGAGCACCTCGCCGAGGTAATACACGTCGGTCACCATGTTGTTGTAGAGCGTATCCTTCTGGCGCATCAGCTCGCGCATGCCTTCCTGAAAATGCTGGAGGCTGAGCTTAGTAAACTGCCCGAAAAACAGCAGGTTGACGCGCCGGTTGGTGGCAATAGTAGGGTTGCGCTTGAGCCACTTAAAGCTCGTGACGTCGGGCTGGGCCGAGAGGATAGCCGTAGTCACCGAGCCCAGCGCCGTGATGAGCAGCACGCCCATGGGCACGGCCAGGATGGGGTTGCGCGTGAAGCTGGCGTTGCCGGTAGGAGCCAGCACCGACGACTTGGCGCCCAGGTACGTGATGATGATGGAGAGGATAACGGCGTTGAGCTGAATCATCATACCCGCTTTTTTATCGGCCATGTCCGAGAGCTTCATGTGGTTGGAATACATGGTGCGGAACATGGTTTCGATGCCGCGCTTGGGCTCGGCGAAGGTTTCGGTGGCCTCCTTTTCCTTCTTCTTGGCTTTTTTCTCGGCCTTTTTCAGACGGTCGCGCTGGTCCTCGGTGTTGGCCTTGAGGGCTTTCTTGTAGCGGTCCTTGCCCACGGCCGACTTGTACTTGTGGGCCAGCATGAAGTTGAGCTGCAATTCGGCCCACTCCGGCGTGGTGTACGACTTGTCGAGCGCCAGCTCCCACTCGGTGCGGATAAGCTCGGCGCGGTCGCGGTAGTCGTCGGCCGCCAGGTTGCTCATGTCGGCATCGACCAGAATTTTTTCCAGCTCGGTGTTGGCTGGCTCGTTGCGGTGGGTAGCCCGGATGAGGTTTTTGACCTCTTCGATGCCAGCCGGGTCATAGCGCTGTTCTTGCAACCAGGCGGCGGCGCGGGCCATGCTCTTGTACTCGTGGCCGTCGTAGGTGTCGAGGTAGCCCGAGTCGTGAAACCAGGCGGCCACCAGCAGGCGCTCGGTTTCCAGGGGCGTAAGCCCAGCCGCATCGGCCAGGGTGTGGGCTTGCTTCACCACGTAGGCGGTGTGGGCCAGCGTGTGGTAGGTAAGGCGCGGGTCCAGCTCTTTTTCCAGCTTGGGCTCGATGTAGGCCTGCGCCTGTTGCACCAGCTCCGACACCTCCGACTTGGGAGGCTTCGGGGGCTTGGCGGGCGCGGCGGCTTCGGGCAGGGCCGGGGCCGGGCCGGTGGGGGCGTCGGCCGCGGCGGGGAGGGTAGTAGTAGCCATAATTCAACGCAAGAAACAACAGAGGGCCGGCGTTGGGTTCGGCCCAGCGGCGGGCTTTCAACGGGCAGCTCCCGGCGCGGGTTGATTTACAAGTTCAACCACGTCAAGCCACTTTGCGTAGCAGCTTCCGCGCCAACTTCAAATTTTCTTCATTTTGGCGTTGTTGGCTAGGTTCACCCGCTTGTATAGCTGGGCTTATTGGGCGCTGTTCGGCGTCGGCCCGGTCACAAGCCAACTACTCCTTGCCCTGCTCATCCGCTTGCCCCACTTACCGGTCGTAATTTTGTATTTATGACGCTACTGCTCCGCCTCTTTTTCTGCTTTAGTTTACTTGTTGCCCTGCCCTACGCCGCCCACGCTCAGCTGGAAGAGCTGGGCGAGGCGGGCGAGTCGGACTTCAACCCCGTTAACCCTAAGCCCAACTACCGGCGCTCGGCCGTGGGCTGGGAAAAAAACCTGCCGCCCGATTCGAGCCGCATTCGCTACTCGGTGTTTCTGATTGGCGACGTGGGCAACCCCATCTTGGCCGACAAGGGCGGCGAGCCGTCCTTGAACTTCATGCGCAAGCAGATGCTGCAAGCAGGAAGCAAGAGCGCCACGGTTTTTTTGGGCGATAACATCTACAACCAGGGCATGCCGCCCGAGGGCGCCTACGACCGCAAAACGGCCGAAAACCGCATCAACGCCCAGCTCGACATCCTGAAGGGCTACAAGGGCGAGAAGTACATGGTGCCCGGCAACCACGACTGGATTCAGGGCTACCGGGGCGGGCTGGCCCAGGTAAACCGCGAGCAGAGCTACACCGAGCAGTACCTGGCCAAGGACTCGGCGGAGTTTGCCTACACCGGCGACTTCCTGGTGCCGCGCGACGGCTGCCCCGGCCCCTACGAAATCCGGCTGCGCGACGACCTCGTGATGATTGCCATTAACTCGCAGTGGTTTATCACCGACCAGGCCAACCGGCCGTTTGGCTCGGCCTGCGGGGCTGATAATGAAGGCGATGTGTACGCGCAGCTCGACGAGGTGCTCAAGCGCAACCAGAACAAGCACATCCTGATTGTGACGCACCACCCGCTGTTTTCGGATGGCATTCACGGCGGCTACTTCACGTTTGCCGACCACGTGTTTCCGCTCAGCATCGTAGCCAAGTACGCGTTTTTGCCGCTGCCCATCATCGGCTCCATTTACCCGCTGGCGCGCAAGTACGGCGGCATCTCGCAGGATTTGGCGTACCCAGCCTACCAGGATTATAAGAAGAACCTGCTCGACCTGTTTGCTAAGTACCCCAACGTTATTTACGCCAACGGGCACGAGCACAACTTGCAGTACTACGACGAGGAGCGCACCAAGTCGCACTTCATCACCAGCGGCTCGGGCTGCAAAACCCAGCACGTGAAGCCCGGTGACGGCGGCCAAGAGCTGTTTTCAGATAAAGAGAAAGGCTTTGCCCGCCTCAATTACTATGAAGATGGCCAGGTGTGGGTAGAATACCTCATCCCCAGCGATGCCAACCACGGCCAAACGGCCCGCCGCGTATTCCGCAAGCAGGTGTACGCCGACCTGGGCCGGGGCCCGGTGGCCGGCACCAACGGCCCAGGTGGGCCCGTGAAGCAAAAGAAGCCTGACGGCGCCGCCGTGCAGGGCACCCGCGCGCCAGCCGGCACCGGCCAGACCGTGAAGGGCAATCAGAGCCAGGACGACCTCGACAACGCTGCCGCCAAAAACCTGGAGGGCGCGCCCGTGGTCACCTCTACCGCCAAGCGGCCCGACTACAAGGACAGCACCGTGACGGTAGCCGTGAACGCGAGCTACGACAAGCACGGCAAGTTTCACAACTGGCTGCTCGGCGAGCACTACCGCCGCGAGTGGGCCACGCCGGTGAAGTTTCCGATACTCGACATCCAGACCGCCGAGGGCGGCCTTATCCCCTACAAAACGGGCGGCGGCAAGCAAACGGCCTCGCTGAAGGTGCGCAACGAAGACGGCTACTACTACACCGTGCGCGGCATCGACAAAGACCCCGCCGCCGTGCTGCCCGAGCAGCTGCGCACCGGCCTGGCCAAGGCCGTGCTGCAAGACCAGATTTCGGCCCAGCACCCCTACGCTTCGTTTGTGCTGCCGCCGCTGGCCACGGCGGCCGGCATTTTGCACACCAACCCGCGCTACGTCTATATCCCCAACGACCCGGCGCTGGGCCAGTACCAGGCCAAGTTTGCCAACACGCCGGCCGCCCTCGAAGAGGAAGCTAAGGGCAGCCAGGACCAGGACGCCTCGCTCAACTTTGCCAAGAAGCTCGTGAGCACCGACAAGATGCTCGAAAACCTGCTCGAAGACAACGACAACCAGGTAGACCAGCCGGCCTTTGCCCGTTCGCGCCTGTTTGATATGTGGATTGGCGACTGGGACCGCCACGAGGACCAGTGGCGCTGGGCGCAGCACAAAACCAAGGATGGCGACAAGGTGTACACGGCCGTGCCCGAAGACCGCGACATCGCCTTTTTTAAGGGCGACGGGGTGCTGCCCTTCCTGATTTCGCGCAAGTTTGCGGTGCGCAACTTCCAGAACTTTGGCTACGACTACGCCGACTACAAGGGCCTCAACCAGACGGGCCTCAGCAACGACCGGCTCTACCTGAGCGGCGTGAGCCGGGCGGAGTGGGTAAAGCAGGCCGAGATTATGAAGGCCCAGCTCACCGACGCGGTGATTGAAAAAGCTTTCCGCGATAAGTGGCCGAAGGAGATTTATGCCGAGCACGGCGCCGAAATCGTGGCCAAGCTCAAGAGCCGCCGCGACCTGCTGCCCGACGTGGCCGCCAAGTACTCTAACCTGATGTCGGACATCGTGGAGGTACGCGGCTCGCAGAAGCGCGAAAAATTTACGGTGACGCGCCTGCCCGACCACAAAACCCACGTGGTGATGCAGAAAATCAGCAAGAAGGGCGAGCTGACCAAAGTGCTTTACGACCGCACCTTCGACCGCGTGACCGACGAGATTCGCCTCTACGGCATCAGCGGCAAGGACGTGTATGACCTGCGCGGCGATGAAAAGCAGGGCCATAAAATCCGCATCATTGGCGGCACCGGGCGCGACTCTATTATCGACAACTCGCGGGTGGCGGGCTTCCGGCACCGCACCCAGATTTACGACGCCGACACCGGCAACGTGATTGTGAACCGCCTGGGTGAGGCACGCCTGCGCCTGGAGCCCGGCGCCGAGGTGAGCCGCTACGACCACCCCAAGCGCTTCGACCTCAAGGACTACCGCCTCAACTACACTGGGCCGGCCGTGTTTTTTGGCTACAACATCGACGATGGCTTTCTCATCGGGGGCGGCGTGACGCACCGGCGCTACGCTTTCCGGCGCGAGCCCTTCGGCTCGGAGCAGACCCTGACGGCCAACTTTGCCCCCACCCGCCAGGCTTACAACCTGCGCTACGTGGGGCAGTTTACGAGCGTGTTTGGGGGCAAAAGCGACCTGCACGTGGCCGCGCAGTACTACGGCCCGCAGCTGCTCTACAACTTCTTCGGCATCGGCAACAACACGCAGAATATCGCCGTGAACGACGACAACGCCACCAACCGGGCCATCAACGACCTGTACCGGGTGCGCTTCGACCGCTTTGTGCTGGCGCCCACACTGGAGCGCAGCCTATTTGGCTTCGGCAAAATCGGCTTTGGACCGCAGTACGAGCGCTTCCGGGTCGAAACCGGCTCTATCGGCAGCGAGATTCAGAAGGCCATCGGGCCCGACCTGGACAATCGCTCGTTTGGGGTGCGCTCGTCTGACTTTCAGGCTAATACCTACGTGGGCGCACTGCTCTACGCCAACATCGACGCGCTGTCCTCGCCCAAAGACCCGCGCATTGGCCTGCGCTGGCACAACGAGGCGCAGTACAACTGGCAAACCAACGGTGAGCGCCTGACCTACGGCCGCTTGTCGTCGGAAATCAGCGCCTACCTCACCCCCAATTTCCCCTTCCGCCTCACCTACGCCGGCCGCCTGGGCGTGCAGCACAACATCGGCGACTACCGCTTTTACCAGGCCAACACGCTGGGCGGCACCACCAACCTGCGTGGTTACCGCCGCACGCGCTACGCCGGCCGCAGCAGCGTGTACGGCAACTTTGAGGCCCGCCTGCACCTGTTCAAGTTCAACGCCTACCTCTTCCCCGGCGAGTTTGGCGTGCTGGGCTTGGCCGACGCCGGCCGCGTGTACTCCGACAACGACACCCGCGCGGGCCTCAATGCCCTGCACACCGGCTTTGGCGGCGGCGTGTTTGTGAGCATTATCAAGCAGGCCATCGTGAACGTGACCTACACCGTAGGCGAGGAAAAACTGGTATTCGTGGGCTTCGACTTCCTGTTTTAGCCCAGCCATTTTTACCGGCTAACCCGTAGCCCTGGCCTAGCGGCCGGGGCTTTTTGCGGGCGGCTCCTCCACTTTTGCCCTACCCTAGGGCTTACTTTACGTAGGAGGTTAGGCCAGCGCACGTTAGTAGCGCGCAACGTGCGGCCTTCTCTGCTACTTCTGCCCTTTTATTATGTCTGCTGTTTCTTCGGAGCTATTGCCCATTTTCAATGCCTTGCCGGGGGCTTACGTGCTGCTTTCGCCAGACCTGATAATTGAGGCAGCCAGCGAGGCTTACCTGGCGGCCACGCTCACGCAACGGGCTAACTTACTGGGCAGCTACGTATTCAACGTTTTTCCTGACAATCCACAATCTCCCGATGCCCACGCCGTGGCCAACCTGCAAGCCTCACTGGCGCAGGTGCTGGCTACCGGCCAGCCGCACGAGCTGACCTTTCAGCCCTACGACCTGCCCGACCCCGCGCGGCCGGGCCAGTTTGTGGAGCGCTACTGGCAAACGCACAACGCCCCGGTGCTCGACGAGCAGGGCCGCGTAACGCACATCATTCACGGCATCGTGGATGTGACGCAGCAGCAGCGGGCCGCCACCGAGCTACGCGATACCCAAGGCCGCGAGCGGGCGGCGCTGGCCGAAGTAGCGCACCAGCGCGGCGAACTGCAACGCATTTTTGAGCAGGCGCCAGTGGCCATTGCCGCCTACCGGGGGCCCAAGTTTGTAATTGAGCTGGCCAACCCGATGGTGTGCGCCTTATGGGGCCGCACGCCCGCCCAGGCTATGGGCACGCCATTATTTGAGTTGCTACCCGAGATTATTGGCCAGGGCTTCGACGACTTGCTAAACCAGGTAATGGCCACCGGCGAGCCATACGTGGCGAAGGAGATGCCCTCGACCATCGACCGCAACGGGGGCCGCGATACGGTGTATTGGAACTTCGTATACCTGCCCCTGCGCGAAGACGATGGCCGCATCACGGGCGTGATAGTGGTAGCCACTGAGGTGAGCGAACAGGTGCAGGCCCGCCAGCAGATACAGGCTCTGAACGACCAGTTGGCCGAAGTAAACCACGCGCTGCACGTCAGCAACGGCGAGTTGCTCGTCAATCAGGAAGAGGTGCTGCAAGTGCAGCAGCTGCTGGAAGGCCGCGTGGTCGAGCGCACCCAGCAGCTAGCCGCTGCCCTGGCCGAGGCCGAGCAGCAGCGCACCCTCACGGTGCAGCAGCAGCACCTATTTGACCAGATTTTGGGTCAGGTGCCGGCTAGCATTGCCACCCTCACGGGGCCCGAGCACCGGTTCTCGTTCTTCAATGCCCGTTACCACGAATTAGCGGGGGGCCGCACGGCCGTGGGCAAAACGGTGGCCGAGGTATTGCCCGAGGTGGTGCCGCAGGGCTTCGTGGGGCTACTTGACCAGGTGTACGCTACCGGGGTGCCTTTTCAGGGTCATGCCACCCCGGCGCAACTGTTTGACCCGGCCAAGGGCCGCTCGGAGCAGCGCTACTTAGATTTTATTTACCAGCCGCTGCTTGATGAGCAGGGCCAGACGCAGGGCATCCTGGCCTTTATCACCGACGTGACGGAGCAGGTGCAGAGCCGGCCGCCGGCCGGCGCTTAGATTGCCGAGTAATTCCAGCGCGAGCGGGTATCAAACAGCGCGCTAAGCACTACGTGATAAAGGCTAATGTCGCCGCTGACTGTCGGCAGTTAGTGTCGCCGGGCGCAAACCTAGCGCTAGGGTAGTAAGCGGCTACTGCGCTACGGGTTAACGCTACCAGTTTTACTTGCTGGCTTTGTTAGGCTGGCCCACGCTAGCTTTTGGCCAATGCCCGCCGAGGGCAGCGGCCAGCAACTGGAGCAGCGAGTTGTTAAACCCGGGGTTGACGCTCAGCTGCTGCCCAAAGGCCCACCACGAAATCAGGTACACCGTGCAGTCCTTGAGGGCTACGGCCGAGGTGCTGTGCGGGATGCTCGCCACCAGGGCCCGGTAGCCCAGCATGTTACCCGGCTTCACGAAGCGAATAATATGCTCCTTGCCGTCGCCGCCCGACTTAGTACGCTTGTTTTGCCTGCGTGCAGGCAGTAGAGGCCGTTGGGCCGGCCGCCTTCGTTGAAGATAACCTAGCTAGCGGTGTAATATTGCGTCACTTTATCACGGGTAATGCTTCCCATAGCCGTGGTAGGGCAGTAGTGCAGCAGGTTTTGGTGGCGGTTGGGGCAGTTCTGGCAGTCTAGAACAGGGCGTACTATAGCAAGCAGGAAGAGAAAGAGAGTGGGTAAAAAAGCCAGCAGGGAGTCAGCCCCGCCCCCACCCTAATCGGGCCACTGCAACGTGGCCCCGTAAAGCGGCTGGAATGCCTCCTGGCGGCCTATCTCGCCGTTGAGGTAGCGCTGCAAGCGCTGCTGGCTACCGGCCTGGGGCACCTGCCCCCCAAAGGCCTGGCAGAGCAGCAGGTTTTCAACCTCGCGCAGGCGGGCCGCGTAGGCAGCTGCTTCGGCGGGCGAGGGCGTAGTAGCAGCAAAATCAAATTGCAGTGCGGAGCTTAAGTAAGTAAGTGCCATGTTTTCAAAGGATAAAGAGACGAATGCGTAGGGTATGAAGCAGCGCGGAGGGGCGGGTGGGGCTACGTAGCAGGCCGAAGCCCGGGCCACCCCAGTCAAGGCGGCGGAATCCAGGTGGTAGCCACCGGGCCGGGCAAGTAGCAGAAGTAGTGTTTGGGCATAGCAGCAGGAAAAAGAGGTATTACTGGCAGCGGGTAGCAGCACACTTGAGCGCGCTGAGCGCACCGTAGTTACCCCGACTAAGTAGGGTTAACTACGTACTCATATGAGATTAATACTGACCTGTATAAATTCGCAACCATCAGTAATACAGCAATAAAAGGCGTTTTTCAGTGTCAGAATTAAAAGTACCGGGCGCGGACAGCTTGGCCTAGCTATGTGGCTGAAAATCCCCTTTTACTATCTGAAACTGGCGTAAGAAAATTTAAAGAATAGGTTAAGAAAATTTAAGCTGGAACTGGCTGCAAACGCCCTTGGCAACCGCTGGCTGCCTGTTCAGCCATTGAATTGCTTTTTTCGCTACTATCCTGGGCCAATTGCTGTTACAAGCATAGGAGCTGCATCGTGGCTTGCTGTATCTTACCAATCTTCCCCCATCCGCTCTATTATGCTGCACCCCGTCCCTACCCCTGCCCGACCACCGACACCTGGCAAGCTTTCGGGGTACCAGCAGGCCCAGGCCGAGGCCAGGGCAGCTACCCACCTGCTGGCCTTGGTGCTGAATGAGGTCAGCGATGGCGTGCTGCTGACGGACTCCAGCGGCCAGATACTGCTAGTCAACTCGGCAATGGCGCACCTTTTTGGCCTGGAGCAGCCGGCCGCTCAGTGGACCGGCCAGCCAGCCGCCCTGCTCGAAGCCCAGCTACGTGCCCGCCTGGCCGACCCAGCAGCCCTTGATTATTTGCTGCTGGACCCCACCAGCGGCGGGCAAGCCGTGCTGCCGCTGCTCGATGCGCGCCCGCTGGAGCTACGGGCCCAGCTGCTGCCCGCGGGCGGCTACCTGCTGTGTGTTCGCCCCGCTCCGGTGGCTCAGCCACCGAAGCCCACCGGCCCGCCCGATGCCAACCCCAATCCCGTCTTGCACTTCGACGCGGCCCACGAGCAGGTGTATGCCAACGCCGCCGCCGAGCAGCTGCTGGCCGAGCTGACACCGGCCGATGCCCAACTGCTGCGCGCCGAGCTGCTGCCTCTGGCAACGCAGGCGCGGCGCAGTGGCCAGCTTGCGGAGGCTCGCATGCTTAGTGGGGTCACGCGCCGGCTGCTGGCTTTTGCCGTGCCGCTGGCTACGCCCGGCCACGTGGCTATTTACCTTGCCGATACCACGGCGGCCCACCGTGCCGAGCAGCAGATAGCGCAGCAGCAGGAGTTTGTTCGGGTAGTGCTCGACACGATTCCCGATGCCATTTACGTGCGGGGGCCGGGGGGCGAGTTTTTGTTTCAGAACTACGCTACGCGCGAAATTATGGCCCGGGCGCAGGTGCAGGCGGCCCAGGCCGCCGCTGACCCCACTGGCCCGGTGGCCCGTGAGCTGCGCCAATATGCCGCCGTAGATGCCGAGGCGCTGCGCACCGGCCAGCCCGTGCGCAGCCTCGACCCACTCACCCGCGACTCGGGGGAGGTGCGCTGGTTTCAAACCATCAAGTGCCCGCTGCCCGGCCCTGGGGGCACGCCGCTGGTGCTGGGCGTGAGTACCGATATCACGGAGCTAAAAAAAGCCCAGCAAACCCTGGAGCGCAGCGAAAAGCAATACCGCGACCTGCTGAATTATACCCAGGCCATCATATGCACCCATGACCTGCGCGGCACGCTGCTCACCGCCAACCCTGCCCTGGCGGCGCTGGTGCGGGTGGCGGCCCCCGCCCTGGCGGGCCTGCCGCTGCCGGCCTTGCTCACGGTGGCCTCGGCCGCCGACTTTGCCAGCTATTTGCAGCAGCTGCTCACGGCCCAGGAGATGACGGGCGTGTGGCAGGTGCAGCCCCGGGGCCAGGAGCAGGTGCACCACCTGCTGTTTCACAGCCAGTTGGTGCAGGCCGAGGCCGACCGGCCGGCCTACGCCATTGTACACGCCCACGATATTACGGAGCGCATGGCGGCCGAGCAGGAAATGCAGCGGGCCCGGGAGGCCGCCGAAGCCGCCGTGCAGGCCAAGGAGCTGTTTTTGGCCAGCATGAGCCACGAAATTCGCACGCCCCTCAACGGCGTGCTGGGCATGGCAGCCCAGCTGGCCAAAACCCCACTCGACCCCGAGCAGAAGCACTTGCTGAGCGTGGTGCGCACCTCGGGCAACTTCTTGCTCAATGTGCTCAACGATGTGCTGGACATGAGCCAGCTCACGAGCGGCAAGCTGCCCCTGGACCAGCGCCCCTTCGAGCTAAGCCAGCTTTTGGCCGAGGCCCTGGCGCCGCTGGCCTGGCAGGCCACCGAAAAGGGCCTCGACTTTGCCCTGGCACCGCTGGGCCAGCCCCAGCCCTACCTATGGGTGCTGGGCGATGCGCACCGCCTGAGCCAGATTTTGGTCAACCTGACCAGCAACGCCGTCAAGTTTACGGCGCGCGGCTACGTGCACATCGGCAGCCGGCTGCTGGCCGAGACGGCCGAGGCCATCACTTTTCAACTCACGGTGGCCGACAGCGGTATTGGCATCGCCCCCGATAAGCAGGCTAGTATCTTTGAGCACTTTACGCAGGAAAATTCCAGCATCCGGCGGCACTACGGGGGCTCGGGGCTGGGCCTTGGCATCAGCCGAGCCCTCGCGCGCGAGATGGGCGGCACGCTCACCGTGCATAGCCAGCTGGGCCTGGGTAGCACATTTGTGCTCACCCTCACCCTGCCACGGGCCGCGCCGGCCCCGCCGCGGCCCGCCGCTCTCCCCGACACTGCCGGCAGCCTAACTGGCCTGCGCGTGTTGCTGGCCGATGACAAGGAGCCGGACCGTAGCGCAGTACGCCACCTACTAGCGCACTGGGGCGCCAGCCTGCACGAAGCCACTAACGGCCCGGCCGTGCTGGCGCTGCTCGACCACCAGTTCTTCGAGGTGCTGCTGCTCGATATGCAGACGCCCGGCCTCAACGGCTTGGAGGTGGTGCAGCAGCTGCGCCGCCATCCTAACCCTCAGCGGGCGGCCACGCCAGCCATTGCCTTCACGGCCAGCACTTTGCCCGCCGATGTGGCGCGCTACCTGGCAGCGGGCTTCACGAGCTGCCTGGCCAAGCCTTTTGCCGAGCAGGCACTGTATGCGCAGCTACGGGCTTACCTATCGGCACCGGCGGCCCGCGTCGATTTTACGTACCTGCGCCAGCAGGCGCGGGGCCACAGCGGGCTTATTAATAAGATTATCGAGGCCTTTTTGCGCAATACGCCCCCCATCCTGCTAAGCCTGCGGGCGGCAACGGCTACTGGCCAGTGGCCCGAGGCAGCCCGCCTGGTGCATCACCTCAAATCCAACCTGCACATGCTGGGCATCAAGGGGATAGAAGCCCCGCTGGCAGTATTTGCGCGGCTCGACCTCACAGCGCCCCAGCTGCCGGAGGCCGACCTGCGCGCGGCGGCGCTGGCGCTGGCCACCTGCATTGAGGCGGCCTTGCACGAGCTGCCCGACTACCTGTCCTAGCACCAGCCCACCGGCCGCTGGCTACAAGCTGCGCAGCGATTGCAGCAGCTCGTCCTGATACGACTTGGCCAGCGGCACTTCGTGGCCGGCCAGCGTAAGTACATTATCCTCAATGCTATCGATGAGGTGCGTATTGACCATGTAGGAGCGATGCACGCGCCGAAAGTGGGCAAAGGGCAGGCGCTCGGCAATGCTCTTGAGCGTGAGGTGCACAATGTATTTCTGCTTGGCCGTCACCAGCACCGAGTAGGTCGACATGGCCTCAATGTACAGCACGTCGTTGAAGTTGAGCCGCACCAGGCGGTTGTTTATCTTCACAAACAGGTCGTGGCTGCCGTCGGCGGCCAGCGTCATCTCGGGCAGCGGCGCGGGTGGGTTACTAGGTGCCGCGCTCTTGGCAGCGAGCGGTAGCGGCGGGTGATTTGGCAAAGCCGCCAAGCGGTGCCGCTGCGTCATAAGTCTGATGGCCTCGCTAAATCGCCCTAGCTCCACGGGCTTCAGCAGGTAGTCGGTGATGTGCAGGTCGAAAGCATCGACTGCAAAGTCGCGGTGCGTGGTAATGATGATAATGGCCGGGTGCGGCACCGGTAGCTGCCGCACCAGCTCCAGCCCACTCAGCCCGGGCATATCTACATCGAGCAGCACTAGGTCTACGGCCGGGTGGGCCTGCAAAAAGCGCAGGCCCGCCTGCGCATCGGTGAAGGAAGCTACAAGCTCCAGCGTACCAATCAGCCCCACCATATGCTCGATGAGGTACACATCTATCTCGTTGTTATCGATGATAACGCAACTAGGATTTTTGGGCGCGGTCATGGCAAAATCCGGTTAGTTGGCCGTAAGGTACTATTTTTTTCAGATATGAATAACTTCTGAAAAAAGTAGCTGCTTTTACTACAAACTAACTGGCGCCCACGGCCTACCAAGGCCCATCGGGAGCTATGCCCTACCCCAGGCTCAGCCTTACCGCTTGCGCGCTGCTACCCAGCCCAGCTTACCGAGCCGGCAGGCTGACGCTCGCCGGGGTGGCTGCCCCACGGTGCAGCAGGTGCTGGTGGCGCCACAGCACCCAAGCCAGCCCCACGGCGGCCGTTACCACCAGCAGGATGTACACAATGCGGTCTTGGCGCGCAATAAAGTCGATGCGTTTCATAAAGCGAACCAGCCAGCAGCCAGCGCGGGGCTAAACGCAGGGGGCCGGGCCGGGGTTGCGGCGGGGCCAAGGGCCTGGGGCCGGCCCGTATCTTGCGGACCTATGGCTGACTTTTTTTCCGGTCCGGCGCGGCCGCGCTGGCTGCCGCTGGGCTTGCTGGCCGCGCTGCTGCTGCTGGGTGCTGGCCTCTACCAAGGCTATGGCCTCACCTGGGACGAGCCCAGCAACCACTACAACGGGGCCGTTAACTTGAACTACGCCGCCGAGTTTTTGCTGCCAAAGGCCCTGGTGCAGCGCCTGGCGCCGCCCGGCGCGCCGCTGCACCCGGCCGGCACCTGGCCGGGCTTCGACCACGGCGTGGCCTTCGAGCTGCCGGCCGCGCTGCTGGGGCGGCTGCTTTACCCCGGCAACCCGCCGGGCTACTACGGGCTGCGGCACCTACTGGTGTTTCTGGTATTTGCGGGCGGGCTGGTAGTAGTGTACCGGCTGGCGCGGCTGCGCTACCCGGCCGCGCGCTGGCTGCCGCTGCTGGCGGCCGGGGCGCTGGTGCTCACCCCGCGCTTCTTCGCCGAAGCCTTTTACAATGGCAAGGATATCAGCTTTATGGTGGCGTTTTCGCTGGCCATGCTCACGCTGGTGCGGCTGGCGCAGCGCCCCACCACGCGGCGCGCCCTGCTGCACGCCCTGGCCACTGCCCTGGCCGCCGATGTCCGCCTGACCGGCCTGCTGCTGCTGCCTGCTTTCACCGCCTTGGCCCTGCTGATGCAGCACTGGGCGCCGCCCGCGCCGGGCCAGGCGCCGGTGGTGGCCTCAGCGGGGCGGCGGGTGGGGCTGTTTGGGCTCTATTGCGGGGTGGCGGGGGTGGCTACCGTGGTGGGCTGGCCCTACCTGTGGGCCGCGCCCGTGCCCCGGCTGCTGGAGGTACTGGGCCGCACTGGGCACTTCCCGTGGCCTGGCCTGGTGCTGTACCTGGGCCACCTGATGCCCGCTACCGAGTTGCCCTGGCACTACCTGCCGGTCTGGATTATCCTTACTACGCCGCTACCCTACCTGGGGCTCTGGCTGCTGGGAGCCGCCACCGGCCTGCGCACGCTGCTGAGGCGGGGGCTGGCGGCTTTGTACCGTTCGGGGGGCTGGCTCGATGCGCTGTTTGCGGGCTGGCTGCTGGGGCCGCTGCTCATCATCATCCTCAACCGCTCGGTGGTGTACGATGGCTGGCGGCACGTCTACTTCGTGTATCCGGCGCTGCTGCTGCTGGCCTTGCGCGGGGTGCGGGCGCTGGGCCAGGCCTGGCAAAACCAGCGCCCGACCGCCGGGCGCTGGCTGGCCGGTGCCGCCCTGCTAGCCACGGGGCTGGAAGCGGGCCACTGCGCTTGGTTTATCGCCCAGGCCTACCCCAATCAGCAGGTGTACTTCAGCTTTTTGCCCAATGCCACGGCCGAGCGCCTGTTTGAGCGCGACTACTGGGGGGGGAGCTACCGCTACGGCCTGGAGTGGCTGCTGCGCCACGACCCCGCGCCCGTTATCACGCTCACCGGCCCGCAGGCCAACGTGGTATACGTCAACTACCTCATGCTGAGTCCCGCGCAGCAGCGCCGCCTGCGCTTTGGCGATGCGCGCACGGCCCGCTATTACTTCACGGTGTATCGCTGGCACCCGCAGCCGTATGCCGATAGCCTCGGCCCCGAGGTGCTGGCCTACCGGCCGGGCGGCGGGGTGCAGGTGCTGTCCATATTTCGGCGCGATTCGCTGCGTCGGCCGTTGCCGCCGGTGCCTATCGGGCACACGCCCCTGCCGCCGGCCGCGCCCCAGCCGTAATTTTGGGCTATGCCGCTTCTCGAAGTCCTGACTCCTGGCCAGCAACGCCAGTTTTGCGCCCTGCCCCACCGCCTGCACCGCCACGCGCCAGCCTACATCGGCCCGCTTGATAATGAGGTAGATGCCGTGTTCGACCCGGTCCGTAATAAGCTGTTCGAAGCCGGCGGCCAGGCCCAGCGCTGGCTGCTCACCGATGCGGCGGGCACCGTCGTGGGCCGCATAGCGGCCTTCGTCAACCCCCTCACCGCCACCGTGGTCGATGCCACGCTGCCCGCCGGCGGCCTGGGCTTTTTTGAGTGTGTTGATGACCAAGCGGCCGCCCACCAGCTCTTCGACGTGGCCTGCGACTGGCTGCGGGCGCGCGGCATGCTGGCCGTAGATGGCCCCATCAATTTCGGCGACCGCGACCGGTTTTGGGGCGTGCTCATCGATGGCTTCGACCGCGAGCCCAACTACGGCATGTTCTGGCACCCAGCTTATTATCAGGGCTTATTTGAAAGCTATGGCTTTCAGCTCTACTTCAAGCAATACACCTGCCACCGCCCGGTGCACCTGGCGCTGCACCCCAGCTTTCACCAGAAGCTGGCGGGCTTCGAAGCCGATGGGGCCTACCGCTTTGCCTACGCCCGCAAGGCCGAGCCGGAGAAGATGGCCCAGGATTTTCACCATGTATATAACCTGGCCTGGGGCCGCCACGCGGGCGTGAAGCCCATGACCATCGAGCAGGCCCGCCACTTGGTGCGCGAGATGAAGCCCATTATCGACGAGCGCCTGCTGGCCTTCGCCTACCACCACGACCAGCCGGTAGCTTTTTTCTTGAGCCTACCCGAGCTAAACCAGATTTTCAAGCACATCGGCCACCGCCTCAACCTGCTAGGCAAATTGCGCTTTGTGTGGCAGCGCTGGCGCTACATGCAGCGCACCGATAAAAAGCTGCTCGGCATTATCTACGGCGTTATCCCTGATTACCAAGGCAAAGGTGTAGACCAGGCGCTCCTCACCTGGGAGCAGAAGCGCTTTATCGAAGCTGGCTACCAGAACATTGAGATGAACTGGATTGGCGATTTCAACCCCCGTATGCTCGTGACCACGCGCAGCATCGGCGCCAAAATCATCAAAACCCACGCTACCTACCGCAAACTCTTTGTGGACCGTCCCTTCGAGCGCTACCCAATTATTCGGTGATGGCTTGATAGGTAATGGGGTAATAGATAATGTCGTTCAGGGTGCGTGAATATCACTACCTATTACCCCATTACTCATTACCCATTTTAAAGCTCGCGTCCAGCGCCAGCACCTGAGGCAGCACCAGCTGCGAGTCGTCATTATAAATGACGTATTCGGCGCGGGCCAGCTTTTCTTCTTCACTAAGCTGCTTGCTCATAATGGCTTGCACCTCGGCGGGCGAACGCTGGGTATCGCGCAGCAGCACGCGGGCGGCCCGCACCTCGGCGGGCGCAAACACGGTGATGATGCCATTAAGCCCCCGGTAAGCCCCCGATTCGTAGAGCAGGGCGGCTTCCTTCAACACGTAGGGCTGGCCCGCAGCGGCCTGCGCCGCCGTCCAGGCTGCAAAGTCGTCGCCCACGCGCGGGTGCACCAGTGCATTGAGCCGCGCCAGCTGCGCCGCATCGTTGAAGGCTACCCGGGCCAGGTAAGGCCGGTTGAGCTGGCCAGCCGCATCGTAGGCATCGGCTCCGAAGGCGACTTGCAGCTGCGCCCGCAGCTCCAGGTTGTTGGCCATCACCCACTTGGCGCGGCTGTCTGAGTCGTACACAGGCACGCCCAGCGCGGCAAACACCCGCGCTACGATGCTCTTGCCAGAGCCAATTCCGCCGGTAATGCCGATTCGACGCATTTTTAAGAGTTGATGAGGCTATTTTGAAATTTTCAAAGCGGAATGCTGACCGTCCTGCGGAGCAATTCCGACGGAATAAACGTCCTCGTATGGGTGGTTGACGACGCATCGTCGTTGAGCGAGCCGACGTTGGATAACCGACTAAAAGCGTAAACGACAAAACGCAAGGATGCGTCGCTACCTACTGCCTATATCCTGACTCTTAGCTCTCACAGAGAGTCGCCGCCCGGCACCAGGTAATAGGTAGCCGAGTCGGCGGGCAGGCTCACCAGGCGCACCGTGCCCAGCGCCCGGCGCAGCGGCGGCCGCAGCAGCGAGCGCAGGGGCGGCGTGCCGGGCAGCCGCAGGCGCACTTCGGCCGGCTCCAAGTGCAGGCCCACGGCGCGACTCAGCAGGCGCCAGCCATTACCGCGCACCTCCACCGCCACGGTAGGCGGCAGAGGGCGGGCCGGGTGGTAGCGCTGGGAGTTGTAGTGCCAGCGCACGGGGTAATGTAGCGGCGCAGTGTAGCTGTTGCTGAGTGCCCGCAGCATCCACAAGGTGCTGGCTATCACGAAGCAAGCCACTACGGCGCGGTAGAAGCTCGGCTCCTTGCCCACCAGCGGGTGCAGCAGGCGGCGCAGTAGCAGGCCAGCCCGCTGACTGCGCGCCGGGGGCAGCGCGGGCCGCATGCTAGCTGACGGCCGGCGTGGCAGTAGTATCGACCGGCGAGGCCGGGGCGCCGGCTACCCGAGCAATGGCGCTGCGGTCGAAGCGCAGGCGCTGGCCGCGCTCCACTTCGAGCAGCACGGTTTCGGGGCCTACCTCGACCAGCAGGCCGTGCAGGCCGCCGATGGTTACCACGCGGGTACCCTTCACCAGCGACTCGCGAAATGACTTGGCCTCGGACGTTTTGCGCTGCTGCGGCCGAATCATGAAGAAGTACAGCACCAAGCCGATAGCCACCGGGAAAACGAGCTGCATCACGCCGCTGCCGGTCGCGGTCTGGAGTAAGAGGGTCAGGAAAGTCATGAGGGAAGTGATGGAGAATGGGGTAGAGCCTGAGGGGGTGAGGAAGTAATAGGGTAAAAGGCTAGGAAAGGCAGGAAGCGCTGGCGGCAGGAGTAGTAGTCAGGCCACGGCGGCAATTGCCGGGCGCCTCTGCTTTTCACCTTTCACCTCCTTATTTCCTCACTCGCTTACTTGTAACTTCCTCACTTGAATCACTTGCTCAGCACGTTGCCTTTGATATAAATGGTGGTGGTGCTGGGTTGGGTATTAGCCCGCACGCTCACCTGCTTGCTGATGAGGCCCTGCTTGCCCCGGCTGTCGAACTGCACTTCCATCTCGCCGCTGGCGCCGGGCGCCACAGCTTCTTTGGTCCAGCTGGGCGTAGTGCAGCCGCAGCTGGCCGTGGCATCGGCGATGAGCAGCGGCGTTTTACCGGTGTTGGTAAACTTAAAGATGTGCTGCACCTTGCCATCGGCCTTAATATCACCAAAGTCGAATTGCTTTTCGGCAAACGTCAGCACCGGCGCATCGGGGTTGGGCGCCTCCGTGTCGCTGGCCACGTTGGGGTTGTCGATGGTCGGGTTGGCCTTGGCATCGGCGGCCGCATCGTCGGCGGCGGCGTTCATGCCCTGGGTGCCGGCCTCGGTGGCCTTCTCGCGGTTACAACTCCCCAATAGCAAGGCAGCCAGCGCGAGCGGATATAAAGTAGAACGCAGCATATACACAGCACCCGGCGCGGCCACGGGGCCACGCCGGGTGTTTAAATGAAAATCTCTTACTTCAGCTTGGCAATGATGTGCTGGGCAAACTCGGTGGTAGAAGCCCGGCCGCCCAGGTCGCCGGTGCACTGCTCCTTGTGCAGCAGCGTCTCGTTCAGGGCCGCCTCAATGCGCTCAGCGTACGGCTTTTCGCCCAGGTGCTCCAGCATCATCAGCGCCGAGCGTAGCAGGGCGGTGGGGTTGGCCTTGCCCTGGCCCGCAATATCCGGGGCCGAGCCGTGCACGGCCTCAAAGATGGCCATGTCATCGCCGATGTTGGCACCGGCCACCACGCCCAGGCCGCCCACCAGCCCGGCGCACAGGTCAGACAGGATATCACCAAACAAGTTGGTGGTCACAATCACGTCAAACTGCTGGGGCTTGTTGACCAGCTGCATGCACATGTTGTCGATGATGCGGTCGTCGTAAAACGTCACCTCTGGAAACTCGGCCGACGCTTCTTTGCAAGCGTCAATCATGAGCTTGCCCGCCTGCTTCAGAATATTGCCCTTGTGAGCCAGCGTTACGTGCTTGCGGCCGTGCTTGGCGGCGTAGGCAAAGGCTGCCCGCGCAATCTTGCGGCAGCCCACCACCGTGTTGCGGCTGATGGAGTCAGCAATGCCCAGGCGCTCGTCCCAAATTTCCAGGCCGGCGTACAGCCCTTCGGTATTTTCGCGAAACAGCACGGAATCAATACCTTTGAACGGCGTTTCGATGCCGGGCGTCGTTTTGGCGGGGCGCACGTTCTGGTAGAGGTCGTACTTCTGGCGTAGCGTGATGTTGACGCTGCGGAAGCCCTTGCCTACCGGCGTCGTCACGGGGCCTTTCAGGCCCACACGGGTGCGTTCTAGCGAGTCAAACAGGGTTTGGGGCAACAGCTGGCCGCTCTCGGCTAGGGCCGTTTCGCCCGCGTTGTGCGTTTCCCATTGCACCGGCACCTGGGCGGCGGCAAAAATGTCGAGGACGGCGCGCGTGATTTCGGGGCCGATGCCATCGCCAGGAATGAGGGTTACGAGGTGCATAGTGCAGAAAATTGGTGAAGAGGGTATTAGGTACAACGCGCAACAGCCCGGCGCCCCGCGCTACCCCTAGGGCAGCCGGGCACCGGGCCGCCGGCAACGGGCTTACAGCGCCCGGCGCGAATTAATCTGGTTGATAAGCTGGTCTACGTCGCCCAGCAGCTGCTCGGCCTTGCTCTTGGCGTCCTGAATCACGCGCTGGCCTTCGCTCTTGGCCGACGACGGGGTGTTGTCACGGCTCGTCACGAGGCTCTCGGTGAGGTCGGCCAGCACCGAGCGGTATTTTTCCAGCTGGTAGCTGAGCCACGAACGGGTTTCGCGGCCGGTTTCGGGCGCATAGAGCAGGCCGACGGCCGCCCCGGCAAGGGCGCCGCCCGTGAAGCACAACAGTCCGGTGATGGTTTTGCTAGCCATGTTTTTTAATGGGTAATTGAGTAATGGGTAACGGTTAAGCTCTTAGCAGCTAATAACTAATGCGTCCTATACACAAGAACCGCAGTAGTCATCAACCATTAAGACTACTGGTTATCCAGCAGGCCCCGGCCCGATTTGCGGATGTCGCCGCTCGCCGCCAAGTCCTGGGCCAGCTTGTCCAGAATGCCGTTTACGAATTGTTTGCTCTTGGGGGTGCTGTAAATCTTGCTGATTTCGATGTACTCGTTGATGGTCACTTTCACCGGGATGCCCCGGAAAAGCTGCATCTCGCAGAGCGCCATTTTCAGGATAATCTTATCAAGCAGGGCCACGCGCTCCACGTCCCAGTTCTGGGTCGAATCGGCGATGAGCTTCTCCGACTTCGCATCGTCGGCCAGGGTCTGCTTGTAGAGCGTTTCGGCAAATTCGCGGTCGTCCTGCCAATTGGCGCTCAAGTTCATCAACTCCTGCTTTTCATCGGCCGCAGCGGGCAGCATCTTCAGCGTTTTGAGCACCAAGTTGCGCACGATGGGGCGGTTTTCTTCCCAGTTCAGGTCGTGGCTTTCGAGCCAGCGCGGCAGCTCTTCGCCCTTGAATACGAAGGCTTTGTAGAGATGGCGCAGCAGCTCCATATCCGTTTCGTAGTCGGTTTCGAGCAGGCCCGTATTTTTGCCGGCCAGGTAGGCCTGCACGGTTTCGTCGGGCTTTATTTCGCGCTGCCAGGCGCCACGCAGGGCTTCCAGCTCCTCGCTGTCAGTCCATTGCAGCTTGCGCCGGATGGTGGCCTGCGTGAGCTGGTCGTTGTCGCGCAGCTTGGCAAAAGCAGCGTTGTCAAACAAGCGGGCCGTTTCGCTAGCCTCAAAGCGCGGGCCGGTAAAACGCCGGGCCTCGCGCTCGTTGTCTTCGCCAATAAGCTGAAGCAGCGCCTGCGGCAGGTTCAGCAGGTGCAGGTACTGGTCGTGAATGCTCTCGGCGCCGTGCAGTAGTTGCCCGCCGTAGAAGGCCCCTTCCTTCTGCACCAACTTCTGGTAGTACTCCACGGCGCCTTGCACGGCGGCGGCCACCTCCTTGTCGTCGGAGCCCGACTCGGGCATTTCGCCCGTGCGGTGCCACTCGCGCAGCTGCGCCTCGCCCAGCTTGCGCTGGCCTTCGAGCAGGCGGCGGTCGGGGGCTTCAGCGGCGGTGAGGTCGGGCTCAAAAGCCGCCGCAATGCGGTCCTGGGCCAGCAGCAAATCGGCAGCTACCGCTTGCTGGTAGGCATAAAGGGCCTGCATGACTTTGATGCGGAGAAGACGGCGGTTTAGCATTTTCGGTTAATTATGAATTATGAATTATGAGCTATAAATTACAAATCAGAGGCTTAACAAGAATTCTGAGCAGTTAACCCGCGCAGCTTGCCCAACTCATAATTCATAATTCATAATTCACAATTTTTCTTTAGTAAGTCGATTTCACCCGGCCCACGCTTTCGATGCGCTCCTGGGCCTGGCGGATGGCAGCCGCCTGGGGGTGGCTGTTTTCCTGCTCGGCGCGGTCAAGCACTTGCAGGGTGTAGTCGTATATGTTAGAGGTCTGGGCCAAGGCACCCTGGCGGGTGCTGCCCATTATTTCGGAGTACACGTTGATGAGGCCGCCGGCGTTGATGAGGAAGTCGGGGGCATACACGATGCCGCGGCGTACTAGCTCGGGGCCGTGCTCGTCTTCGCGGGCCAGCTGGTTGTTGGCGCAGCCCGCTACCACGCGGCACTTGAGGCGGCCGATGGTGTCGTCGTTAATCGTGGCACCGAGCGCGCAGGGCGAGTAAATGTCCACGTCCTGGTCGTATATCTCGTCGAGGCCTACAGCCACGGCGCCAAAGCGGCTGGCCGCCTCGTAGGCGCGCTCTTCGTAGTAGTCGGTGAGAATGAGGCGGGCGCCCTCCTTTTGCAGGTGTTCCAGCAGGTAGGTGCCCACGTGGCCCACACCCTGCACCGCAATGCGCTTATCGGCCAAGCTATCCGAGCCGAATGCCTTTTTAGCAGCGGCCTTCATGCCCATGTACACGCCAAAGGCCGTGACGGGCGAAGGGTCGCCCGAGCCGCCCATGCTCTCGGGCAGGCCGGCCACGTGCTTGGTTTCCATGCGGATGTACTCCATGTCCTTGGTGGTCATGTTCACATCCTCGGCCGTGATGTACTTGCCGTTCAAGTTATTAACGAAGCGACCAAACTTGCGCAGCAGCGCCTCGTTCTTTAGCTTTTTGGCGTCGCCGATGATGACGGCCTTGCCGCCGCCCAGGTTCAGGCCCGAAATGGCGGCCTTATAGGTCATGCCGCGGCTCAGGCGCAGCACGTCGCGCAGGGCCTCCGCTTCGGTGGCGTAGTGCCACATGCGGGTGCCGCCCAGTGCTGGCCCCAGCACGGTGTTGTGAATGCCGATAATGGCCTTGAGGCCCGTCTCGTGGTCGTGGCAGTATACCACTTGCTCGTGCTGAAATTCGGCCACCTGCTCAAAAATGGAAGCAGTGGCCTGGGTTGGCGCGTCGAGTACCATAGGGTTAAAAAGGAAAAATGGGTGGGAATGGGAGGGAAGAGTGAGGTGTAACTTTGTTAGAGCCGGGCCCGGCAATTGCTTCCGGGCCAGCGCTCGCCCGCCGTTGTGGGTGCAAAAGTACCCGTTTTTTTTTGGTTGCGGCCCGGTTTTTCGGCCCCAGCCCCTCCCCTGCTTATGCCCACCCGCGCCCTAGCCGCCGTCAATCCGCATATTTTCCGCTACAAATGGCATTTCCTCGGCGGGGTGCTCTTCGTAATTCTGAGCACGCTGCTGACCATTTTTCCGGCCCAGCTCGTGCGCTACTCCTTCGATTTGGTGAATGAGGGCATCGACCTCTACCACCTCTACGCGGGTACGCAGGCGCAGGCGGCTGTGTACCACGTATTTGGGCGCAACGTGCTGTTCTACGGCATGGTCATCATTGCGCTGGCCCTGCTGCGCGGCATCTTCTTGTTTTTCATGCGCCAAACGCTCATCGTCATGTCGCGGCGCGTCGAAAACGACCAGAAAAACCAGATTTACCAGCACTACCAGTCGCTGCCGCTGGCCTTTTACCGCCGCCACAGCACCGGCGACCTCATGTCGCGCATCTCCGAAGACGTGGGCCGCGTGCGCATGTACCTGGGGCCGGGCATCATGTATTTCCTGCAACTCGTGCTGCTGTTTGTGCTTGTGGTGCCGCTCATGCTGCTCGTAAACGTGCGCCTGACGGTGCTCACGCTGCTGCCGCTACCCATCTTGTCGGTTAGCATTTTTTACGTTAACAACCTGATTGAGAAGAAGTCGGACGACATTCAAAAGGCGCTTTCGGCCATGACGACCTTTACCCAGGAAGCCTTTTCGGGTATTCGGGTGCTCAAGTCGTTTGTGCGCCAGCAGAATTCCTACGAGCAGTTTCAGGTTTCGACCACTGAGTACAAAGACAAGTCACTAAGCCTGAACTTTGTAAACTCGCTGTTTTTTCCGCTCATCATGTTCTTGGTGGGCATCAGCACCATCGTTACGGTCTGGATTGGCGGGCAGGAGGTTATTCGGGGCACCATCACCACGGGCAGCATCGCCGAGTTCATCATTTACGTGAATTTGCTCACCTGGCCGGTCACGGCGCTGGGCTGGACGTCGTCCCTGGTGCAGCGCGCCGAAGCGTCGCAGGCCCGCATCAACGAGTTTCTTGACGAGAAAACGGATATCGTTTCGCGGCAGCACATCAGCCGGGAAATTGCCGGCGATATCGTATTCGACCACGTTTCCTTTACCTACCCCGACACCGGCATCAAGGCCCTGCGCGACGTGAGCTTCCACATCCGGCCCGGCCAGACGCTGGCCGTGATTGGCAACACCGGCTCGGGCAAGAGCACGATTGCCGCGCTGCTGTGCCGCCTGTACGACGTAACGAGCGGCGCCATCGAGGTCGATAGCACCGATGTGCGCGACTATGCGCTCACCTCCCTGCGCGAGCAAATCGGCTACGTGCCGCAGGACGTGTTTCTGTTCTCCGACAGCATTCGCCACAACATCAATTTCGGCCTCGACCAGCCCGCGGAGGAAAAAATGGCCCAGGCCGCCCGCGACGCCGATGTGTACGAGAACATCGTGCGCTTTCCCGAAGGCTTCGATACCAAAGTGGGTGAGCGCGGCATCACGCTTTCGGGCGGCCAGAAGCAGCGCGTGAGCATCGCCCGGGCGCTCGTGAAGGAGCCCAAAATCCTGATTCTCGACGACTCGCTCTCGGCCGTGGATACCAAGACCGAGAACGCTATCCTCGACAGCTTGCAGCGAGTGATGAAAAACCGCACCAGTCTCATCATCTCGCACCGCGTGAGCTCGGTAAAGCTCGCCGATACCATCCTCGTGCTCGACGACGGCCAGATAGTGCAGCACGGCACCCACGCCGCCCTCATGGCCGAGACCGACGGCCTCTACCGCGCCCTCTATGAGCGCCAGCTTCAGACGGAGGCTACGGCGTAGCAGCTACCCGACCGCATTTTTAAACAAAGAAGCCCCGTGGCAGCAGTGCCACGGGGCTTCTTTGTACACAGCACCCCGAGGGGCTAGTTGTTGATTTGCACGAGTTTGTTGCCTTTTTTATCGCCGGCCGTGCAGCGCACTACGTAGGGGCCGGCGGGCAGCGAAGCCACTTTCATGGCCACGGGCGTAGTGCCCACCATCACGGTTTTAGTGAGCACCGGGCGGCCCTCCTTGTCGTTGATTTCGACGCGGGTGGGGCCGGGCGCATCACAACGCACGGTAAGCGTATGCGTGATGGGGTTTAGGTCAGCCTTTATTTTCAAGGCATTAGGGTCAGGTGCGGGCGTCACGGGCGCTAGGGCCAGCGGCACGGGCGCCGCTGCGGTGGTCGGCGCGCTAGCGGCAGCAATGGGGGCGGCGGCCGCCGGGCGAGCGGGCGGCGTGGTCTGGGCCAGTAGGGCCAGCGGGGCCAGCAGGAAACCCCCGGCCAGGGTCAAGAATGATTTCATAAGGGTAGGCAGCGTAAAAGGCACCGGGCAGTGCCACCAGTTTGCTTAGGTAAAGATAGCAGCAGCTGTCTGCTTGCTACTACATGACCCACCGAAACGTTTTTTTGTGGCTGCCTATTACGCTCTTAGCTTTTTTTCGGGGCCCCACAAGGCAAAAAGATGTGCGCATCCTTGCGCAAGTACGCCGCGTCGCCCTACCTTTGTGACTCCAAATGCCCTCGGGGTGTAGCGTAGCCTGGTATCGCGCCAGCATGGGGTGCTGGAGGTCGTAGGTTCGAATCCTGCCACTCCGACCGAGGGACTTGTTGCCCCACGAAAAAGCCTCTGACCTTCGGGTCGGAGGCTTTTTTAGGCCAACTTTCCTCATTTGGAATTTCCCGACGCGAAGCCGCCCCATCGGTTTCGCTAGTTTTCGGGGTGTAGCGCAGCCCGGTAGCGCGCGTCGTTCGGGACGACGAGGCCGTAGGTTCGAATCCTGCCACCCCGACTCAAAGTCAAAAAGCCCGGCCCTTCTCTTGCGAGAAGGGCCGGGCTTTTTTGTTAGGGCTTGGTTACTGCAACCGTTGGGCTCACACCCTACTCTTGTCAATGAACTTTTTTATTTCTTCAAATGAAAGCCTTTTTTAGTATTTTCATTATTACACTTACTGCGTACATGGCTCACGCACAAGAGGTAATTAAGGCGGGCACGGTGCAGCTTGGCGGCAGCATCAACTACAACCAGCAGCATCTGTCAACCCCAAATGCGGTTAATACGGCGCCGGATATGACGACTAGAACATTCTTTTTCAGCCCAGCAGCCGGATATTTTATACTTGATAACCTGGCGGTTGGGGTGAGCCTCTCTTACTCAAAATCTACGAATACTTACTCCGGGCCAGCTAGCACGATTGACTACCGGCGGCAACAGTTTAGTATAGGGCCTTACGTGCAATACTACCAGATGCTTACGCAACACTTTGGTTTAGTTGGTACGCTAGCGGCTGGCTACAGCCGAGACACCGAGAACGACAGCTTTGCGTCTAGTAATGCGCCAAACGGCGCAACTTTCTATAAGCGCAATGGCTTCCTCACCAGCCTCACGCCAGGTATCGTCTTTTTCCCGATTACTAGGTTTGCGCTTAGCAGTTCTTTTGGCGGATTATCTTACAGCTACGCGACTAATGATGGTGGCAGTACCATTGATAGCCAAAATACTTACACGACGTTTGGCGCCAATTTTGGCTTATCCCAATTGACACTCAGCGGCACGTATTTTTTCGGGCGGTAGGTAGCTCACAATGCTAAAAAGCCCGGCCTATCTTTTAGATGTAGGCCGGGCTTTTGTTTTTAGCGCAGGTAGTGGCAGAGGATGCAAAGTGCCTTAGCGGCTACCTGAGGCTGCGTAGCGGCTTGCCTTGCGCGGCTTATCACCCTTGCGGGTGAGCAGCAGCGTGGCGCCCGCCGCAACGGCCGTGAAGGCAGCCAGCTTGAGAATCAGCCCTTTCTTGTCGTATTTCCACTCGATGGGGTAGCCCTTTTCGGCGAAGATGTTGGGCACGTGGCCGTGCGCCAAGTCACTGAGCACGCCTTCCACCACGTTTACGCGGTCGGCGAAGAGCAAGGGGAGCCAGTGCAGGTAGCTGTTTTCGCTGTACTTGAATGCGAAGCGCCGAATGACGCCGCTGAGGCCGCTGGGGGGCACCGAGGTGCCGAAAACAGCCGTGATGTTGGGGCGCTCGATGGAGTGCAGCACCTCGATGGTGATGGGCTGCTGGGTGGGGCGCTCCCAGGAATAACCTTTGTGGTCGTCCGCGGTGCGGGTCCGCATCGGGTACGTGGGGTCGTTCTCGGGGTCGGCGTCGATATTCCAGCCCGGAAGCTGCGACGGATTGTGGGTGATAGGTTCCATGATAGCAGCGCGTTAGATGCCAGCAGTGGCAGGGATGAGGACAGTTTTAATGCAGTTGTCGAGCTTGGCCGAGAACATCCGGTAGCCATCGGCTACGTCTTCCAGCGCGAGGCGGTGGGTGATGAGACCTTTGGGGTTGAGCACGCCGTTTTGCACGTGCTCGATGAGGCGCGGCAGGTGGCGCTTCACGGCCGTCTGGTTGGCCCGGATGGTGATGCCCTTGTTGAGCACGTTGCCGATGGGCACGAGGTTGTCGGTAGGCCCGTACACGCCCACGATGGACACCACGCCGCCCTTGCGCACTGCGTTGATGGCCCAATGCACAGCCGTAGCCGAGCCGGCTTGCAGCAGCGTTTTGCGGCCCGTAATGGTTTGCAGGGCATTGCCAGCCGCTTCGGCGCCTACCGCGTCGATGCAGACGTCGGCGCCTATCCAGTCGGTTTGCTTTTTGATAAACAGCACCGGGTCACCGATTTCCTGAAAGTTATAGGCTTCGCACTTCGAGTAGTTGCGGGCAAATTCCAGGCGGTAATCTTCCTTATCGATAATGATGACGCGGCCGGCGCCAAATAGCCAGGCGCAGCGGGCGGCCATAATACCCACGGGGCCAGCCCCAAATACTACCACCGTATCGCCGGTCTGGATGCCGCCCATCTCGGCGGCCTGGTAGCCAGTAGGCACTACGTCGGTGAGCAGCACGGCATCCTCGATGTCCATGCCGGGCGGGATGACGGTGGGGCTCACGTTGGCGTAGGGCACGCGCACGTACTCGGCCTGCCCGCCGTTGTAGCCCCCCGTGATGTGCGAGTAGCCGAAGAACCCGCCCGCCGCCGTGGCTTGCGGGGCCGCTTCGTGGCAATTGCCAAACAAGCCTTGCTTGCAGAAAATGCACTTGCCGCAGGCAATGTTAAACGGCACCAGCACATTGTCACCCACTTTGAGCTTGGTTACTTCGGAGCCGATTTCTTCGACTACGCCCGTAAACTCGTGGCCGAACGTCTGGCCCACGCGCGTGTCAGGCACGTTGCCGTTGTAGAGGTGCAGGTCGGAGCCGCAGATGCACGACCGCGTTACCCGCACAATTGCATCCTCGGGATGCAGGATTTCGGGCATTGGCTTTTGAACAACCCGAACGCGCTTCGGGCCGCGATATTCCATAGCTAGCATAAGATGTCTCCTCTCTCAAAAGGGTGATGTGTGCACAGCAGCCAGCAGGCGTTACTGGCTGTCGCATCGTGAAAGAGGTACTCCTTGCACTAAGGCAGGGTTAAGCTAGCGGCGCATATTGCCCTGAAATTACGTAGTTATCCACTGCGACTATTCACCCGCCTACGTACATGCCGCGGGCACGGAAGCGGCCTACGTAGTTAGCACCGCCAGGCTGCTTACTTCACCCCTACCCGCAGCTCGTCGGCCTCATCGGCCCCGAATTGCTCGAGGTAAAACGGCTCGCCCGTCAGCTGCTGGGCCTTTATCGCCTGCTGGGCAGCGGCGTAGAGCTTGCCAGGCGCCAGCAAAAAGCTCACGCCCTGTACGCGGGCGGCCACCACGCGGCGGCCGGCCGGTACCACGCGGTAGCGCCAGCCGGTGGGCAGCACGGCGGCGGTATCGGGCACCAGCACGCCCACAAAGGCCCGGATAGAGTCGTGGGCTGCCTCGGGGTTGTTGTAGTACAGGTTGGCCAGCGGCAGGGCAGGGTTAGCATCCTGGTGCACCTTGGCGGCGCGAAACAGCTCGCCAAAGCGGCTGTCATCGACCTTGCCGTGGAAGGGCTGACCGGCCAGCAGCACCGGCGCGGCCGTGGTTTCGAGGGCCACGCTGGGGGTGCGCAGGCCGCCCAGGTAGGCGTAGATACTCAGGCCAATGGCCGTAAAAATGAGGACGAGGGGAAAGAAAAAACGCATGGCTTTACGTTAGGTCATTGCGAGCGCCACATAGTAAAGCGCGGCAATCTTTCCTCTTGCAAAGGGTTAGTAAACCTAATGGCGAGGAAGGATTGTCGCGCTCCTTTGCATGGCGCTCGCAATGACAGCACTTATTTACTATTCCTTGTTTGTTGCTAACTGCTCACTGCTAGCATATTGCATACGGTAGAGCTGGGCGTAGTAGCCGCCAAGGCGCAGCAGCTCGTCGTGGGTGCCGGTTTCCTTGATTTCGCCGCGGTCGAGCACGATGATGCGGTCGGCCTTCTGGATGGTGCTGAGGCGGTGGGCGATGACGAGCGAGGTACGACCTTCCATGAGCTTGTCGATGGCGTGCTGAATCATCTCTTCCGTTTCCGAATCGACGGACGAAGTGGCCTCGTCGAGCACAATTACGCGGGGCTCGTACACCAGGGCCCGCACAAAGCTGATGAGCTGGCGCTGGCCCACCGAGAGCGTAGCGCCGCGCTCCATCACCGGGTAGTCGAGGCCGCCGGGCAGGCGCCCGATAAAGCGCTCGGCCCCCACCAGGGCAGCGGCCTCCCATATTTTGGCGTCGCTGATGTCGCGGTTGCCCAGCGTGATGTTGTCGCGGATGGAGCCGGCGAAGAGGAACACGTCTTGCAGCACCACCCCAATCTGGCGGCGCAACTGGCTGAGGTCGTACTCGCGCAGGTCCTGGCCATCAACCCGGATGTGGCCCTGCTGAATGTCGTAGAAGCGACTCAGCAGGTTGATGATGCTCGTTTTGCCGGCGCCGGTGGCACCCACGAAAGCCACCGTCTGGCCGGGCTGCACGTGAAAGCTGATGTCTTTGAGCACCCACTCGGGCTCGTTGTAGGCGAAGGAAACGTGGTCGAACTCGACCTCGCCGCGCAGCTCCGGCACGGGCTGGGTACCAGAAGTAGCCACCAGGTCTTCGCTGTCGAGCAGCTTGAGCAGGCGCTCAGTGCTCACGAGGCCCAGCTGGAGGGTGTTGAAGCGGTCGGCAATCTGGCGGATGGGCCGGAAAAACAGCGCGTTGTACATGATGAACGCAATCAGCTCGCCCTTCGAGATGGTGCCCGCAATCTGGCCCTGCGCGGCGTACCACACCAGCAAACCTACGCCGATGGCGCCCAGCACCTCGGCCACCGGAAAGTAGATGCTGTAGTAGAGCACTGACTTGATATTAGCCTTGGTGTGCTCTGCATTTATGGCCTCAAACTTCCGGTATTCGCGCTGCTCGTTGTTGAAAATCTGCACCACGTTCATGCCCGTGAGGTGCTCCTGCACGAAGCTGTTGAGCTTGGCCACGGCGTTGCGCACCTCCTGAAAGCTGCCCTTTACCTTCTCCTTAAACACATAGGTGCTGAAGAGAAGTGGCGGAATAACCGAGAGGCTGATGAGCGCGAGCTGCCAGTTGGTCCAGAACATGAAAATCATGAGGAAGACGATTTGCAGCAGGTCGCCGACCATCGCGGCCAGGCCCTCGCTGAAAACGTCGGCCAGCGTTTCCACGTCCGAGATGTTGCGCGTAACCAGCACCCCGATGGGCGTGCGGTCAAAAAAGCTGAGCTTAAGGCTGAGCAGGTGCCGGAAGAGGTCGGTGCGGATATCGCGCACAATGTACTGCCCCAGCCAGCCGCCGTAGTAGGTCTGGAGGTAGCTCACCAGCGTGTGCACGAGCAGCAGCCCGAGCAGCCAGAGCGTAGAGCGGTTGAGGCCGGCCCAGTCATTATTGGTGATGTCCACATCGACCATGCGCTGAATGAGCGCCGGGCGCACCGTGCCCAGCACGGCCGTGGCCACCGTGAGCACAATGAGGCCGATGAATGTGCCCCGGTAGGGCTGCACGTAGGTGAGCAGGCGGCGCAGCACCTGCCAGTCGAAGACCTGGCCGGTTTTAGTAGCAGAGGTAGGGTCCATAGAAGTAGCTTGCTAACAAAGGTCGGCACGTTTCGTTGGCGCCGCGAAGCGCTGGGGCGGCCCGGCATTTGGGCTGCGTTGTACTGCGCCAGCAGTGCCTCCTGAACTTAACAGGCTTTTTTGTACTTAAAATACACTTGCCAGGCGGGCCGCTATTCGGGGATGATTCCGGTGCCGTACTCTACCTTACTCAAATACAATCCTTTAGCCGGCGCTGCGCCGCTGGCGGCAATGCGCTGCTGGCGATGCAGGATTTGCTGAAAGGCGAGCGGCGTGAGCTTGCCCCGGCCCACATCAAGCAGGGTGCCTACCACCAAGCGCACCATGCCGCGCACAAAACGGTTGGCGCGGATACGGAATACCAACCCGCCCGGCACCTCGTGCCAGCCCGCCGCGTAGAGGCAGCAGATGTAGTGCGTTTCGGCGCCCTTCACCTTGGAAAAAGCCGTGAAATCGAACTGGCCCACGATAAACGCCGCCGCCTCGTTCATGGCCGCCACGTCGGGGGGGCGGTCGAGGTACAGCACTTGGTCGCGCCGGAAAGGGTCGGGGTGCAGGCTCACGAAGTACTCGTAGGTGCGGGCTTCGGCCGAGAAGCGGGCGTTGGCGCGCTCGTCTACCTCATGAATGCGAAACACCTGCACATCGGGCGGCAGGGCGCGGTTGAGGCGGTAGCGCAGCAGGTCGAACGTCATTTCGGGCGGAAAGTCGGCCTCGAAGTGGGCTACCTGGTGGCTGGCGTGCACGCCGGCATCGGTGCGGCCGCTGCCTTGGGTGCGGATGGGCTGGCGCAAAACCCGGCTCAGGGCAATGTTGAGGGACTCCTGCACGGTAGGCACGCCGGGCTGCACCTGCCAGCCGCTGTAAGCCGTGCCGTCGTAGGCTAAATGAATGAAATAACGCATGGGTACTTCAAAAGTACCGCCCCCGGCACGCAAAAGCCCCCGCTGCCGGGCGGCAGCGGGGGCTTTTGCGTGCTAGAATTAACGGCTTGGTAACTACTGCACGACTACGCGCCGAGCGAGCACCGTAGCCCCGGCCGTGAGGCGCAGGGTGTACACCCCGGCCGCGAGGCCCGCCGTTTCTAGCAGGAGCGTAGTACCTGCGACAGGTAACGCGGCCGACTGGCGACTCACTACTTGGCCCAGCCCGTTGAGCAGCGTAGCTTGCACTGAACCAGCCTGCCCTACGCCCGGCACCTGCACCGAGAAGGCCGCGTGGGCAGGGTTGGGATATATGTCCACAACAGCGGCCGGTAGCACGGCCGCCGTGGCCAATACCGTCGTGTTCAGCAGCACTCCCAGTACGCTGGTGTTGTTGCTAATCATCAGCGCGTCGGGCTTGCGGTCACCGTTCACATCAGCTACTGCCACAGCAGATGGGTGGTCGAATATCCCCACCGCAGGCGAATTGAGTTGCAGCGTAAAGCCGCCGGCGCCGTTGCCCAGCAGGACCCCCAGCGTATTGGTGTTATAGTTGGAAGCTAGGGCGTCCAGCTTGCCGTCGCCATTCACGTCGGCTACCACCACATTGAAGGGTCCGCTACTTACCCCTGTCGAGGGCAAATTGGCTTGTAGAACAAAGCCGCCCTTGCCGTCGCCCAACAGCACACCCAGTGTGCTACTGCGAGAATTGGCAGTCAGCGCATCGAGTTTGCCGTCGCCGTTCACATCGACCACCACCACGCTTTGGGGGCCACTGTTCGCCCCCGTCTGAGGCGAGTTAGGTTGCAACGTAAATCCCCCTGCCCCGTCGCCCAGCAGCACCCCCAACGTGTTAGCGCTGGTATTGGCGGTTAGCGCATCAGGCTTCCCATCACCGTTTATATCGGCCACGGCCACGTCGAAAGGGGCGCTATTAGCCCCCGTAGAGGGCAGGCTGGCCCGCGAAGTGAAGCCTCCTGCGCCATCGCCCAGCAACACTTGCAGGGTGTTGTTGCTGTAGTTGGGTACCAGCGCATCGGGCTTGCTATCGCCGTTTACATCGGCCACGGTCACCTTATACGAGGCAATGCCCTTTATTTGAGGCAAGTTTGGTTGCAGGGTGAAGCCACCGGCCCCATTACCTATCAGCACACCTAACGTGTTGGACGTGAAATTGATTACTAACGCATCAGGTTTCCCATCACCGTTCACATCAGCCACAGCCACGCCAAAAGGATTGCTGTTCGTTCCCGTTTGGGGCGGGTTGGGTTGCAGGGTGAAGCCGCCAGCCCCATTGCCCAGCAGTACGCCCAGCGTGCCGCCGTTGTAGTTGGTTACCAAGGCATCCGGCTTACCGTCGCCGTTTACATCGGCCACGGCCAAGCCATAGGGTAAGGTGCCCCCTGTATCAGGCGCATTAGCTTGTAGCACAAGTGTAGCATCCTGCCCCCAGGCGGCGCCCAGTGGAGCAGTGAGTAGCCCTAAGCTAGTTCCCAACAGGGGCAAAACGCGGCGCAATGATAGCAGCACCAAAGAAAAATTATTAGTAAAATTGTTCATATAGCAAATGAGTATGAATTATCACCATACGCTCGTGTGACTTCACAAAGAACGTCACTACGCTTCTATGAGTATAGCCTAGTAAAGCAAGTCGCAGGCTCTACGCGCATGGGCAACAGTTGCCCCCGAGGCCACAACCTACCGCCGCCACTACCCACCGCCAGGACCTGACCCTGCGCCTCACCGACGCCGTGAAGCTGGTGGCCGCCCACTGCCTGCGCGACGAGGCCATCGCCATTGCCTACTTCCGCGTCGAGCTGCTACAGGTCCCGGCCGCTACCCCGGCCACCCCGGCACAGGACCAGCTGCCGCCGGGCATCAAAAGCCCCCGCCTCACCAGAACGAAGCGGGGGCTTTGACATAGCTCAGGAAGGGTGGGCAGCAGAAAAAGACGAATACAACAGGACTACCAGAGCCGCCGGGACCGCTGCCGGGCCTTGGCCATTATCTCCGCTTTAGAATTGACTTGCAGCTTGCGGTACACCTGCCGGATGTGCGAGCGCACGGTGTCGATGCTCAGGCCGAGGCGGCTGGCAATGAGCTTGTAGCTCAGGCCGTCCTCAATGGCCTGCACGATGTCGCGCTCGCGAGCGGTGAGGCTGCTGGCGGGGTCCACGGGCAGCGGGGCAAAGTAGCGCGTGACGTGGCGGGCCACGCTCGGGCTCATGGGCGAGCCACCAGCCGCCACTTGCAGCAAGTGCTCCTTGAGCAAGGGTAGCGGGGTAGTTTTTTCGAGGTAGCCGATGGCCCCGGCGCGCAAGGCCTCAAACACGCGCTCGGCATCGGTGTACACGCTCAGCATGAGTACCTCGGCCTGGGGCAGCACCTGCCGCAGCAGGGGCAGCCCCTCAATGCCCGAGCGCCCGGGCAGGCCAATGTCGGAGAGCACCAGCGTGGGCGGCACCGGCAGGCCAGCCAGCCCGGCCATAAACTCCTCGTGCGAGCCGGCGCACAACACGCAGTCAAACTCCGGCTGCGCCCCGAGGTACTCGCAGAGCGCCTCGCGGATGGCTGCCTGGTCTTCGATGATGCCGAGGGTAATCATGCCGTAAAGGTCGGCGCTTTCCCTATACGGCGGTATCGCATAAAGATGCTAGAAGCGGGGAAGGAGTTATGAGTTAAAAGTTATGAGGTGCAGTTCTTGCAACTCATAACTTTTAACTCATAACTCACAGAGGCAAATGCACCAGTAGGCGGGTGCCGGGCTGGGCAGCCTCCAGGGTAATGCCACCGCCGGCGGCCAGGGCCCGCATGTGCATATTGGCCAAGCCTTGGCCGCCGGGGCGCCCGGCGCTGGCCAGGCCGCAGCCATCGTCCTGCACTTCTAGCTCCAACTGCTGCAAGTGCAGGCGCAGGCGCACCCGCACCTGCTGGGCATGCGCATGCTTCACCACGTTGTGCAAGGCTTCTTTGTAAATGCTGTAGAGGGCCTGGCGGCTGGCCAGCGACACGGCTACGGTGCGCAGGGTCGGCTCGGCATTAAAATCCAGCTCTAGGCCGGCGGGCAGCACCTCGTGGGCGTGGTCGCGCAGGCGGTCGAGCAAGCTGGCGGCCGAGTCGTAGCGCGCATCGATGCTCCACACAGCATCGCTCATCTGGCGGGCGGCGCGGCGGCTGACTTCGGCCATTTGGTCGAGGTAGGCCTGCTGCTGGGCGGGGGCGTAGCGGCCTTCGCGCAGCAAGGTGCTCTGCATTGAGATTTGGGTGAGCATGCTGCCTACCTCGTCGTGCAGGTCGGCGGCAATGCGGGTGCGCAGGGCCTCCTGGCGCAAGGCCTCGCGGCGGCGGTAGCGCCACAGCAGTAGCGCGCTCACCAGCAGCACCCCCCAGGCCAGTGCCAGCAGCGCGGCCACGCCTTGGCGATAGCGCAGTAGTTCCAGTTCCTGCTGCTGCGTTTGGAGGCGCGCCTGCTGCCGCAGCAGCTTTATTTGTACCTGCTGCTGGCTGCGGGCCGCCTGGGCTTGCAGGGCCGCCGCCCGGCGCAGGGCCGCCTCCCCGTTGATGCTATCGACGTAGGCGCTGGCCAGGGCTTGGTAGCGGTAGGCAGCCCGGCCCTGGCCCAGCTTGTCGCTGGCCTGGGCCAGCGTCAGGGCCGCGTCGCGGGTGCCTAGGCGCAGGTGGGCGGGGCGGGCGGCGGCCAGGCTGAGCGCCGCGTAGTGGCGAGCGCTGTCGGGGCGGGCAGTAGCCAGCCAGGTGTGGGCTAGCAGCAGCGTGGCGCGGGCCACTTGCTCGGGGGCGCCGGCCGCCTGGGCCCGGCGCAGCAGCCCATAGGCAGCACGGCGGGCAGCCAGGTGCTCGCCCAGGCGGTCCGTCATCTCGGCCTGGCTCAGCTCGACGGGCAGCAGCCCAATGGCTTTGTACACCAGCCGCCAGTTATCTGCCGTCTGGGTATAGTAGCGGCGGGCGGCCCGCCACTGGCCCCGGTCGCGGCTAATGTCGCCGAGGCCGAAGTAAACGTAACCAGTGCCCAGGGGGTCGTGCGCGGCCGCTATCAGGCCGCGTGCCTCGGCCAGGTGGTCGGAGGCGGTAGCATAGTCGCCCAGAGCCACTTCAATGCGCCCCGCCTGCACCAGTTGAAACAGCGTGGCCCGGGCATTGTGGATGGCGCGGGCCAGGGCCAGCCCATCGAGGCTGGGGCCCAGGGCGGCGGCGTAGTTGCCTTGCTCGGTATAAATACGGGCCAGGTTGTAGTAGGCGCGCGTCTGGGTATAACGGTTGCGAGTGCGAATACTCAGCGCCAGCGCCCTGCGCGAGTAATAAATAGCCGAGTCATACTGGTTGAGCGCCCGGTAGCTATAGCCCAGGTTGAAATTCGCATCCATGAGGCCCTTGTCGAAATTCAGCCGCTGGGCCAACCCGAGGGCTTGCCGGGCTAGGCCTTGCGCCTGCACCGCCTCATTGGTACGCAGGATGAAGGACAAGGCATTGAGGCGCCCTACGCGTAGGGTATCCAGCCCAGGCTCGGCCGCCAGCAGCCGCCCGATGCTATCGCGCACGGTCACTATTCGCGCCAGCGGTAGCGGTGGACCCTGCGCCTGGGCCAGCCCACCGCCCAGCCCTAGCCACAGCAACAAAACACGTAGCCACCTGCCGTTACAAAACACGCCGTCTTGAATAGAATTTGTGTTAAAACCAATCTACGCCGCCGCAGTTTGACTATCCGCATGCTTTACTAAAATTTTCTTATTCCGTTGTCAACACCCTTCTCCAAAGCCCTAAGCAGGTTATCATCGTACTATTTTAATAAAACACACCGGCCGGCAAGCAAAAAGCGCCGGAGCCACTACGGGCTCCGGCGCTTTGCAGCTTTGGGTACTGTAACTGCTTAGCGGCTGGCCGCCAACGCTTCGGCACCACCCACGATTTCGAGAATCTCGGTCGTGATAGCCGCCTGGCGCGTCCGGTTGTAGGTTAGCTTCAGCGATTTCAGCAGCTCACCGGCGTTGTCGGTAGCTTTATCCATCGCCGTCATGCGGGCACCGTGCTCCGAGGCGTTGCTTTCCAGCACGGCCTTATAGAGTTGAATCTTGAGGCTTTGCGGGATGAGAGTTTGGATAATCTCCTCCTTGCTCGGCTCAAAGATGTAGTCGATGCTCGTATCAGGCTCAGTGGCGCTGGACGTGCCGGCGGGCACCTCGGTAGGCACCAGCGGCAGCAGCTGCTCGGTTTTGATGAGCTGGGTAGCCACGTTCTTAAACTCGTTGTACACCAACACCACTTGGTCGTAGCTGCCATCGGTGAAGCCGCGCATAGCTTCTTCGGCCACCACGCGCACCGTGTCAAACGAAAGCTTGGCAAACACGTGCGTGTAGTCACCTACTCGCTTGAAATTACGGCGGCCGTAGTAATCGTGCGCCTTCTTACCAATGGCCATCACCGAAATGCTGCTTTGCGGCAAATGGGCGTAGCGCTCGGCAATCAAGGTATTGACACCCTTAAACACGTTGGCGTTGAAAGCGCCCGCCAAACCCCGGTCGGAGGTAATTGCCACGATGAGCACCCGACGCACTTCCCGCGCCTCGCCGTACTCGCTCACTACCTCATCGGTAGTAGTGCGGGTCAGGTTGGCCAGGATGCTGGTCAGCCGCTGGGCATAGGGGCGCATCCGAACGATGTTGTCCTGGGCCCGGCGCAGCTTGGCCGCCGCCACCATTTTCATGGCTTTGGTAATCTGCTGCGTGCTCGACACCGATTGGATGCGCGAGCGAACTTCTTTTAAGCTAGCCATTTGATTGAGCTGTTAGCTAGTAGCTGGTAGCCGTTAGCTTATGGAATGGATAAACAAAAACTGCTGGCTGCCAGCCGCGCTTTCCCTGGGAAAGCTAGCGACCAACAGCCAGCAGCTAATAGCTTACTTAGCGGCGTAGCCAGCAGCTACATCCTTGGCCGTTTGGCGGATGGCACCTGTTACGGAGTCATCGAGCTTACCGGCTTTCAGGGCCTTTAGCACATCGGGGTTGCGGGCGTTTAGCACCTGGCGGAACTCGGCTTCGAACTCACGCACACGGTTTACGGGCACGGTGTCGAGCAGGCCGTTGGTAGCGGCGTAGATGATGGCCACCTGGTCTTCCACCTTCACAGGCGAAAACTGGGGCTGCTTCAAAATCTCCAGGTTGCGGCGGCCGCGCTCAATAGTGAGCTTGGTCGAGGCATCAAGGTCGGAGCCGAATTTAGCAAAAGCCTCCAATTCGCGGAACTGCGCTTGGTCGAGCTTCAACGTACCCGACACCTTCTTCATTGACTTAATCTGGGCGTTGCCACCCACGCGGCTCACCGAGATACCCACGTTGATAGCGGGGCGCACGCCAGAGTTGAAGAGGTTGGTTTCGAGGAAAATCTGGCCGTCCGTAATCGAGATTACGTTAGTCGGAATGTAGGCCGACACGTCGCCAGCCTGCGTCTCGATGATGGGCAGAGCCGTGAGCGAGCCCCCGCCTTTCACCAGCGGCTTCAGGCTTTCGGGCAGGTCGTTCATGTTGCGCGCAATCTCGTCCGAAGCGTTGATTTTAGCGGCACGCTCCAACAAGCGGCTGTGCAGATAGAACACGTCGCCAGGATAAGCCTCGCGTCCGGGAGGACGGCGCAGCAGCAGCGATACCTCGCGGTAAGCCACGGCCTGCTTCGACAAGTCGTCGTACACTACCAGCGCCGGACGGCCCGTATCGCGGAAGTATTCGCCAATAGCAGCTCCCGTGAAGGGCGCATAGAATTGCATCGGAGCGGGGTCCGATGCCGAAGCCGACACCACCACGGTGTAATCCATCGCGCCGCCCTTGGTAAGGGCGTTCACTACCTGCGCTACCGTCGAGGCTTTCTGGCCGATGGCCACGTAGATGCAGAATACCGGCTCACCACGGTCGTAAAACTCGCGCTGATTGAGGATGGCGTCAAGCGCTACGGTTGACTTACCAGTCTGGCGGTCGCCGATAATCAGCTCGCGCTGGCCCCGGCCAATCGGAATCATGGCGTCGATAGCCTTAATGCCGGTTTGCAGCGGCTCAGTTACCGGCTGGCGGAAGATTACGCCGGGAGCCTTACGCTCCAGGGGCATCTCGTAGGTCTGGCCCACAATGGGGCCGCGGCCGTCGATAGGCTGGCCCAGCGTGTTTACCACGCGGCCCACGATGCCCTCGCCCACTTGGATAGCGGCAATTTTGTTAGTGCGGCGCACGGTAGCACCCTCTTTGATGTCGCCGTAGTCGCCGAGCATTACGGCACCTACGTTGTCTTCTTCGAGGTTGAGAACCAGCGCTTGCAGGCCGTTTTCAAACTCAATCAGCTCGCCCGACTGCGCGTGCGACAAGCCGTAGATGCGGGCCACGCCGTCGCCGACCTGGAGCACGGTGCCGACTTCTTCCAGCTCAGCGGCCGATTTAAAGTTGGACAGC